>Ga0136617_10003224_pt1 | contig 14598 bp, 17 predicted proteins | sample AntDrymUQ3222106_2_FD_129672 | JGI IMG/M metagenome (GOLD analysis project Ga0136617, IMG submission 129672) | Polar desert sand microbial communities from Dry Valleys, Antarctica - metaG UQ322 (21.06) | ecosystem: Environmental > Terrestrial > Soil > Desert | place: Antarctica: Dry Valley... | reverse complement strand
CCGACGAGGCGACCGACGACCGTCCTGAAGAGATCCAGAGGTTGGTCGACCTCGACCGTCCGCCTCGTGACGCGCAGGGGCTCGTCTTGTTCTTCACCGGCCTCTCGGGGTCGGGCAAGTCGACGTTGGCACGGGCGATCGTCGACTACATCCTCGAGCGTGGCGTGCGCAGCGTGACCTCTCTGGACGGCGATGTCGTGCGACACCACCTGTCGAAAGGGCTGGGCTTCAATCGCGCCGACCGCGAGACCAACATCGCCCGGATCGGCTTCGTCGCGGCCGAGATCTCCCGCCACGGGGGCGTCGCGGTGTGCTCACCGATCGCGCCGTTCGAGGCGACCAGAGCCGCGGTTCGCGAGATGGTGGAGCGGGCCGGAGGGGGGTTCGTGCTGATCCACGTCGCAACACCGCTTGCCGAGTGCGAACGTCGCGACCGCAAGGGGCTGTACGCAAAGGCTCGCGCGGGAGAGATCCCGGACTTCACCGGTATCTCGTCGCCGTACGAGATACCTTCTGATGCCATCAAGATCGACACAACTAATCGAGTTATTGCAGAATGTGTCGACGAGCTGCTGGCCACCCTCACCTCCGAGGGCTGGCTTCGGGTTGACGAAGCCCCGTGACCGGAGGGACTGTGCTGGTGCTGGACGCCGCTGTGCCGCTGCTCGCCGACGGCGGGATCGGGTCGTACGGCTTGGAGATCAAGACTGTCATCGCGGCCTTCGTCGTCGGTGTCGTCGTCGGGATCACGGGCATGGGCGGCGGTGCGCTGATGACGCCGGCGCTGATCTTCCTCGGAGTCGGTGATGCGTCCACCGTCGTCACTGCCGACCTGACCGCGGCGGCTGTGTACAAGTCCGGTGGCGCAGTGGTGCACTGGCGCGAAGGGTCGCCGAACCTCCACATGGCAGGGTGGCTGATCGTCGGATCGGTGCCGACGGCCTTCCTTGGCCCGCACCTGGTCGGATGGGTCGCGCCGGAGGCAGACCTCGACAACTTCCTCAAGTTGTGTATCGGGTTCGCGCTGCTGTTCGCCGCGACGACGTACGCCCTGCGCCTGTACATCCAGCTCCGTCGTCGGGCCGCTGGCGTCTACCAGTCGGCGAGCTCCGACCCCGAGGTACGTCCCGTCCCGACGATGCTCGTGGGCGCGCTCGGTGGCCTGCTCGTCGGCATCACGTCGGTCGGATCCGGGTCGGTGATCATGATCGCGCTGCTCATGCTCTATCCCGCCCTGTCTGCGGTGCGGCTGGTCGGTACAGACTTGGTGCAGGCCGTCCCGTTGGTGTTGTCGGCGGCGGTGTCCAACATCATCGCCCACGGTCTCGACTGGGGAATCACCATCCCGCTCATCATCGGCTCGGTGCCGGGCACGATCATCGGCGCCAAGATCGCGCCCCGTGTGCCGCAGTCGGTGATCCGGCGCGGCATCGTCATCGTCCTCACCATCTCCGGACTTGCCTTGCTGGACAAGGCCGGCTGGGGTCCGCTGGGCGCTGGAGAGGACGAGACCCACCCCATCTTCATCGGTCTCGTCGGCGTCGCGTTGCTGGTGCTCGTCCCGCTCGTCTGGGGCCTGCTCCGCCGGCAGGTGGGGCTGCCGGCGTTCGGCACCCCGACCGTCGCGGAGATCGAAGATCCCGAGAGCGCACGCGATCACGCCGACCGGAGCAAACCTGTGCCCTAGCGCGGTCTCGACACCGTCCGCCACCGCGTCGTTCGGGACCGTCCCGTGTCGCGCCTCACATGCCCCACCGAAGCCGGGTCGCGGGGGCGGTGGCCGCCGATAAGATGTCCCGGACCATCCACGAGGAGACTCTCTGTATGACCGTCCACGCCGACTATCGCCTGACCCAGCTCGACGAGCTGGAGGCTGAGTCGATCCACATCTTCCGCGAAGTCGCGGCGGAGTTCGAGAAGCCCGTGCTGATGTTCAGCGGCGGCAAGGACTCCATCGTGATGATGCGACTGGCCGAGAAGGCGTTCTACCCGGCAAAGATCCCGTTCCCAGTGCTTCAGGTGGACACGGGTTACGACTTTCCCGAGGTGCTGCAGACGCGCGACAACTGGGTAGACCGGCTCGGCGTCCGGCTGGTGGTGGCCTCGGTCGAGCAGGCGATCACCGACGGGGTCGTGGTCGACGACGGCAAGACCAGCCGTAACCGCCTCCAGATCGGCACCTTGCTCAACGCCATCGAGGAGGAGGGCTTCACGGCCGCCTTCGGTGGTGGGCGGCGCGACGAGGAGAAGGCGCGCGCCAAGGAGCGGGTCTACTCTCACCGCGACGACTTCGGTCAGTGGGACCCGAAGAATCAGCGGCCCGAGCTCTGGTCTTTGTACAACGGCCGTATCCATGCCGGCGAGCACATGCGGATCTTCCCACTCTCGAACTGGACCGAGCTCGACATCTGGCACTACATCGGTGCCGAGGAGATCGAGATCCCGAACATCTACTTCGCCCACCAGCGGCGCGTGTTCCGGCGCGACAACATGCTGTACAGCGAGAGTGAGCACAACCCGACGCGCCCGGGTGAGACGGTCGAGGAGCGCACGGTGCGTTTCCGCACGGTCGGCGACATCACCTTGACCGGGTGCGTCGAGTCCCGGGCTGACTCAGTCCCAGCCGTCGTCGACGAGATCGCCGTGGCGCGAGTCACGGAGCGGGGCGAGACTCGTGGTGACGACCGCTTCAGCGAAGCCGCGATGGAAGACCGCAAGCGAGAGGGCTACTTCTGATGGCTACACCCGCCATGGACCTGCTGCGGTTTGCTACGGCTGGCTCCGTCGACGACGGCAAGTCGACCCTGATCGGACGTCTGCTGCTCGACTCCAAGTCGATCTTCGAGGACCAGCTCGAGGCCGTCGAGTCGACCTCGAGGTCACGTGGCTACGACTACACCGACCTGGCCCTGCTGACTGACGGCCTACGGTCCGAGCGTGAGCAGGGCATCACGATCGACGTCGCCTACCGCTACTTCGCGACGCCCAACCGCAAGTTCATCATCGCCGATACCCCCGGTCACGTGCAGTACACGCGCAACATGGTGACCGGCGCCTCCACGGCAGACCTCGGCCTGGTCCTGGTCGACGCCCGCCAGGGTCTCACCGAGCAGTCCCGCCGCCACGCAGTCTTGCTGTCGTTGCTGCGGGTGCCACACCTGGTCTTGTGCGTCAACAAGATGGACCTGGTCGAGTACTCGCAGGAGCGGTACAACGAGATCCAAACGGAGTTCACGTCCTTCGCCACCAAGCTGTCGATCCCCGACCTCACCGTGATCCCGATCTCGGCGCTCAAGGGTGACAATGTCGTCGACCGCTCCACGCAGATGGACTGGTACGCCGGTCCATCGCTGCTGCATCACCTCGAGAACGTGCACGTCGCGTCCGACCGCGACCTGGTCGACACACGTTTCCCCGTCCAGTACGTCGTCAGGCCGAAGTCGGACGAGTACCACGACTACCGCGGCTACGCAGGCCAGATTGCAGGCGGCGTCCTCAAGCCGGGCGACGAGGTGCTGGTGCTCCCGTCCGGAATGACCTCGAAGATCGCCGGCATCGACCTGTTCGACCAGCAGCTCGACGAGGCCTTCCCGCCGATGTCGGTGACCGTCCGCCTCGAAGACGACGTCGACGTGTCGCGCGGCGACATGATCTGTCGCCCGCAGAACGCGCCGAGGCCGAGCCAGGACATCGACGCGATGATCTGCTGGATGTCGCCCAACCCCCTGGTGCCTCGGCGGAAGCTGGCCATCAAGCACACGACGCGGACAGCGCGCACGCTGATCAAGGACATCCAGTACCGCCTGGACGTCAACTCCTTGCACCGCGACCTCGAGACCAAGCAGCTCGGTCTGAATGAGATCGGCCGGGTGCAGCTACGGACCACGCTTCCACTGCTGTGCGACCCGTACGAGACCAACCGCACGACCGGCTCGTTCATCCTCATCGACGAGGCGACCGGAGTGACCGTCGGCGCCGGGATGATCAACTCCTCCAGCTGACAATCGGCCCCCGACCAGCAGGTTGTCAGAACATGGCGCTGGGAAGCGGCGGGTGAACAGCTGACCTCGGTACGTCGGCGACGGCATCGGCATCGACCGCCGTCGGCGCCGTGCCGCCCAGGTGGGCCGGATGCCAGGGTGCGGGTTTTCCTGGAAGCGGCTGGTCGGGATGGGAGCGTTGCACCTTCTCGAGCAACTGCTGCAGGCGATGCGCGACGTCAGCGGTGGCGGCGTCGAGCCCGAGATCCGGTCTGACCGGCACCGGCCCGGCCAACCTGATCGACAACGGCCGGCCGCGACGCAGACTGATCGGCAGACCCGGCGTCGCGATCCGCTGTGGACCCCACACCGCCGCCAGGTACAAGGGCGCGTGAGTCTCACGCGCCAGAGCCACGCCACCGCGCATCAAGGCGCGCACCGTGAAGGCGCGGCTCACGCCGGCCTCGGGGAAGATGCCCACGATCTCGCCGCCGCGCAGGGCCGCTCGAGCCTGGACGTACGCGCCCGCAGGCGCAGCACGGTCGACGGGGATGTGCTGCATGGCCGTCATCGCTGGCCCAGCGAAGAGGTTGCCCCAGGCGTCGTACCGGCACAGGAAGCGGACGAACCGCTGACTCCGGCGCCCCAGCAGCCCGACGAAGACGAAATCGAGGTAGCTCACGTGATTGCTGATCATTAAGGCAGCGCCTCGTCGAGGCAAGCTGTCACCTGCGACAACGATCCGCAGGTCGAACAGACGGAACATGATGCGGCTGAGCCCGATGGCGCCGCGATACGTCAGGTCGGCAGACCAGCGACGCCGACGACTCAGGGCCGTGACCGCACGTGCAGCCCGACCTCAGGGTCGACGACGACCTCCTGCGCCGCGGCGATCCCGTCGATGACGAGAGGCGCATCGACGTCCACACCACGTTTCACCAGCGCGAGAGCGACGGGCCCCAACTCGAAGTGCCGACCGACCGATCCGACGAACCCAACCGCCCGACCGTCGGCCTCGACCACCGCCCGGTGTCCGGGCAGCCGGTCGACAGACCCGTCCAGGTGCAGCAGCACCAGGCGACGGGGAGGCCGACCCAAGGTGTGCACGCGCGCCACCGTCTCCTGCCCCCGGTAGCAGCCCTTGTCCAGATGCACGGCCGTGCCGACCCACCCCACCTCGTTCGGAATGGTGCGGTGGTCGGTATCGGAACCCAGGCGCGGCTCACCGCGCACGATGCGCAGCGCTTCGTAGGCCCACACGCCGCAAGGCCGACCATCGACGTTCGTCAGCTCAGTGCGTTCCACCAGTTCGACCCGCTCAGGGGTACGCGCGACGACGGCCCAGCGCTCGGTCATGTCGTGCACGTCGACACGGGTCATGAAGCGCATGGAGTCGAGCCACGCCACCAGCGGCGGCGCCTCACCCGGGCCGAGGTGGGCCCAGAAGGACGTCCCGTCGTCGTACCCGCTCACCGCATGCTCGACGTGCCCTTGCGGCGACAGCACCAGCATCGACACCCACCGGCCCGGAGGCAGCTGCTCGACATGTTGCGTGGTCAGCGAGTGCAGCCACGTCAGGCGATCGGGGCCGTCGACTCGGATGACGTCGCGCTGGGAGAGGTCGACGAAGCCGGTTCCGGCCAGCAGCTCCCGCTGCTCGCGCAAGGGGTCTCCGTAGTGGGCCGCAACGCCGGCATCGATACCGTCGGCCTCGACCGCACCCTCGGTCGTCAGCAGCGGACTGCTCCACCTCATGTCGAACGCTCCCCGTTCATCTCTCACGATGTCATTCATCTCGCGCATACATCTTCGCGCACGTCGCGCACTCGCCGAAAACCGTCAGATGTCCCACGTCTGCGTGAAAGCCGTGCTCGGCGCGGAGCATTCCCACCAGCGGCTCGACGGCGTCGGAGTCGAGGGAGCTGATCGTCCCGCAACGACGACAAACCAGGTGCACGTGCTCGGGAGCGGTCGCGGCGTGGTACGTCGGGGCCCCGTGGCTCAGGTGGGCGTGGTTGACCAGCCCCAACTCCTCGAGCAGCTCCAGGTTGCGGTAGATCGTGGACAGGTTCACGCCCGGGGAACGGTCGACGATCCAGGCATGGGCAGCCTCGGGGGTGGCGTGGCCGAGGGTGGTGACGGCCTCGAGGACCAGCTGGCGCTGGGGCGTCAGCCGATAGCCACGCGAGCGCAGCTGGTCGGGGAGGCTCATGGATCCAGTCTAGGGAAGCGCCGCTACTCCGACCGAGTCAGCCGAGCCCAGATGTGCGACTGCAGCTCTTGGCCGACGGCGGCCATGTCGAACGTCCAGAGCAGGTCGCCCTCCACCAGCCCGTACAGCCGCTGCCCGCCGACGTACTCCTTGGCCGACTCCGTGCGCGCCACCGCATCCGTGGCGAGCTCGATCTTCGCGCCCTCGACGGAGCCGTAGTAGATCTCGACGAAGCCAGTCGGGTGCGCGAGCAGCAGCTCGAGGCCACCGTCGTCTCGCGGGCGCAAGAAGCCGGTCTCGAGAGCCAACGGTCGGACTTCGTTGCCCTCGTCGTCGAGCAGCCAAGTCCGACTGAAGTAGTGCAGGAAGCGTCGGCCGTCGTGGGTGAAGGCGACCTCCTGACCGAAGGAGAAGCCCTCGATCGTGGGATAGTCGCCGCGACCGTTCCCGTGCCAGTGGCCGAGCAGGAAGGCAACCGGCACCAGATCGGGATGCAGGTCGGACGGGATCTTGATCGGCATCGGGAGCGTTCAGTTCTGGCCGCGGACCAACGCGTACACGACGTACCCGGCCCAGCAGGCGATCACGCCTGCGGTCAGGACGACCAGGCTGGTGAAGAAGACTTCCACGATCAGAGCCTATCCGCGTGCTCGAGCCCGATCAGCGGACTCGCCCATCCCGACCACGGCGATGAGATCAGCGGCGTCGTACCTGCAACAGGTCACGTGCCTCAGCGGTCGACATCGCCGGACGCTGCGCCAAGTCCGCAAGCGCAGCCGCTCGCTGCACCAGCTCCTCGTTGTGCGTCACGGGTACGCCGCGCGCCAGAGTCAGCGTGTCCTCCATGCCGACCCGCAGGTGCCCGCCTCTGGCCAACGAAGCGAATGCGACCGGCAACGCCGTACGCCCGATCCCGGTGGCCGACCACGAGGTGACTCCGGCGGGCAGCGCCTGTACCGACGCCACCAACGCGTCCGCGGTGCCGGGCATCCCGCCCGGAACACCCATCACGAGGTCGCAGTGCACCCGGCCGCCGTGCGGTGCGCCGTACGTGTCCAACAGCCGATGTAGCGCGTGCACGTGCCCCAAGTCGAACAGCTCAAACTCGGGAACCACCTCGCGCTGTTGCGACTGCTGGTACAACTCGGCCACGAACGGCCAGGGGTTGCTGAAGACGTCGTCCCCGAAGTTCGTCGTGCCCATCGTCAGCGAGCACGAGTCAGGCTCCGCATCGAGCACCTTGAGCCGTTCGTCGAGCGGGTCGTGGACCGACCCCCCGGTCGACAGTTGCACCACCAGATCCGTCGCCTCCCGTACGGCGTCCACTGCATCGCGCAGCCTCCCCAGGTCGAGCGTCGGGCGGTGCTCGGCATCGCGGATGTGCAGGTGGATCATCGCGGCGCCGGCAGTCTCGCAGCGGGTGGCAGTCTCGACGAGCTCCTCGGTGGTCGTCGGCAGCACCGGTACGTCGGCTTTGGACGACTCAGCCCCCGTCGGGGCGACCGTGATCAAGGTGGAAGGATGCGCGGCGGGAATCATGGCGACATCGTGCCACCGCGAACGTGTGAGGCGTTTCGAGGCCGTCGAGACCCGACCCGCCACCACAACAGCAAGGAGTCGTTGCGTGCGGACCGTCGTGCAGCGTGTCCTCGACGCGTCGGTGGTCGTCGACGGCGAGGTCGTAGCCGCTCTCGACAGGCCGGGCCTTCTCGTCCTCGTGGGCGTGACCCACGACGACACCGACACCGTCGCGGTCGTTCTCGCGACGAAAATCTGGCAGCTACGCATCATGCGCGACGAACGATCAGCCAGCGATGTGGGCGCGCCCGTGCTCGTGGTCAGCCAGTTCACCCTGTACGCCGACACACACAAGGGCCGACGTCCCTCGTGGTCGGCGGCGGCTCCGCAGCCGGTGTCCGAACCTCGATACGAGGCGTTCTGTCAGGCTTTGCGCGCGCTCGGCGCCGAGGTCGCGACCGGTGTCTTCGGTGCACAGATGCAGGTCAGGTCGACGAACGACGGCCCCGTCACGGTCATCGTCGACTCCTGAGGGACACGCCTGACGCCACCAGCGCTTCGCCCGTGATTTCTGCTACTGGCGGGTTCTTGGCAGACTAGGGTCGGCCGCACCAGTGCCCGACCCGGAGATCAGATGACCGACCACCCGCGCCCCGGCGACGCCGAGCGAGGATCTGGCGACCCGTCGACATCAGCTCCTGACACCTCCGCCGTCAGACCCGGGCGTCGCCGCGCCGACCGCCGTACGCCGACAGGTCATACCGACAGCTCAGGCTCGGAGTCGAGACCCGCTCGTTCGATCCCGGCCTTGAGTGGCCGTCGCAGGACCGAACCGCGCCGTGGGTTCATCCGGCGCCACCTGAGCCTCACGTCACTGGCGAGCGTGCTGGTCTTGATGGGCTGCAGCGCGGGCGGATACCTGTGGTGGCTCAACGAGCAACTCGACAACATCCCCCGCGCCGAGATGGGGATTGAGGAGAATGCGGAGAAGAACGGCAACGAGGGCGGCAAACCGCTCAACATCCTGCTGATCGGCGCCGACCACGGTCAGGAGGGGCAATCGGTCGCCGAGGATCTCGAGGACGGCGAGTGGACGCCGTACCAACACCTGAGCGACACGCTGATGATCGCTCACATCCCTGCGGACCGAAAGTCGGTGCAGCTGGTCTCGATCCCCCGCGACACGTGGGTCGAGATCGACGGCTACCCGGCGGCCAACAACCGGGGCAAGCTCAACGCCGCCTTCTCGTACGGCGGACCCGCGATGTCGCTCCAAGCCGTCGAGGACCTCACCGACGTCACGATCGACCACGTCGCGATCATCGACTGGGTGGGCTTTCGAGACCTGACCTCTGCACTCGGCGGCGTCCGCGTCTACATCCCCGAGACCTTCGAGGACACCTCGCAGAACGTCATCTGGGAACAGGGATGGCAGACGCTCGAAGGAGAACGCGCTCTGCAGTACGTGCGCACGCGCTACGGCCTCGAGAACGGCGACTTCGACCGCATCAAGCGTCAACAGAACTTCATGCGGTCCACGATGAGCACCCTGCTGTCAGGCTCCACCACCCGTAACCCGGTCAAGGTCACCAAGGTCGTCGGCGTCGTGACGCGTTACCTGACGGTCGACGACACCTGGGACAACGACGAGATCCGCGACCTGGCGTTGTCGCTGCGCGATGTCAGCACCAAGGACGTCGACTTCATCACCGCTCCGTTAGGCAAGTACGACCGCAGCGCCGACGGACAGAGCATCGTCAGACTTGCACCCAAGAAGAGTGGAGACCTGTTCCAGGCGATCGAGGACGACGACATCCCGCGCTACTTGGACCTATATCCCGACCAGGGTCTCGGCAGTCCCACGACAGTCAACTGAGCGCGGACGCCATCATGTCCCGGCCGGCCTGATGTGCCGGTCCGCAGGAGTCCTGCCAGGTACGCTCGACCGCGTCCGTTGTCCACGTATGCGGGGAGCCTATGTCCCATCGACCTCCAGAGGAGGCCGACGACTCCGACCCGTCACTATCCGACTCGGACCCCTCGTCCCCGGACGACGCCGAGACGCGGAACTCCTCCTCGGACGCGTCCGACCACCACCCGAGGGGAGACGGGGCCCGGCGCAAGCCGTTCGTCGTGCGGCACAAGGCTCTGACGGCCGCGGCCGTCGTCTTGGTCCTGCTCGTGTCCAGTGCCGGCGGATACCTGTACTGGGCCAATCAACAGCTCGCTGCGATACCGCGGGTGCCTGCCGGGATCATCCCTGACCCCGAAAAGGACCACAACGAGGGCGGGAAGCCGCTCAATATCTTGATGCTCGGGGCGGATCACGGCGACGTCGGCGAGTCAGTCGCCGAAGACCTCGAAGACGGCGAGTGGACGCCCGGGCAGCATCTGAGCGACACGATCATCGTCGCCCACATCCCGGCCGACCGAGACACCGCGCAGCTGATCTCGCTCCCACGCGACAGCTGGGTCAAGGTCGATGGGCTCGACGGTGACGACGGCTACTCCAAGATCAACGCCGCCTTCTCGACCGGCGGGCCGGCCCGTGCCGTCGCCACCGTCGAGGACCTCACCGGGATGAAGATCGACCATGTCGCGATCATCGACTGGGCCGGGTTTCGGGACCTGACGTCAGCCGTCGGAGGTGTGCGCGTCTTCATTCCGGAGGGCTTCACCGACACGTCCCAGAACGTCACGTGGGATGAGGGTTACATCACGCTCAAGGGCGAGCCTGCACTGCAGTACGTTCGCACCCGGCACGACCTGCCTGGACCGGTGAAGGACGACTTCGGTCGGATCGCCCGCCAGCAGAACTTCCTCCGCGCCCTCATGGGCAAGCTGCTCTCGAACGGCACCACCAACAACCCGGTTCGGTTCGGGAAGGTCCTCAACACGCTGACCAGGTTCCTCACGGTCGACGAGACCTGGGACACCGACGAGATTCGCGGCCTCGCCCTGTCGATGCGCAGCATCGGATCCGAGGACGTCGACTTCGTGACCGCTGCGAACGTCGGGTTCGGCGACAGCGAGACCGCGGGGAACTACGTCAAGCTGGACATGCGGAAGCTCCGGCAACTCATCAACGCCGTGGAGGCCGACGACGTCGACCGCTATCTCGACCGATATCCCGAGCAGCGGCTGGCCGACGAGAAGTCGGTCAACTGAGGTCGGCGTTGCGTCCGTAGTCGTCGTCGAGGCGCTCGATGTCGTCCTCGCCGAAGTACGTCCCGGTCTGCACCTCGATCAGGACCAAGTCGTCCGTGCCTGTGTTCGTGACGCGGTGCGCGGTGCCGATTGGGATGTCGACGACGGAGCCGCCCGCGATCTGGGTCTGTTCCCCGTCCAAGAGGACCTCACCGGATCCGGCCACGACGTACCAGTGTTCGGTACGTCGTGCGTGTCGTTGGTAGCTCAGTCGCTGCCCGGGACTGACGCAGAGCCGCTTGACCTTGAACCCGTCGCCCTCGTCGACGACGAGGTAAAACCCCCACGGCCGGTCGTCGCGTTCGAGCACCACGACTGCTTCCTCCCCCACGTCGCGCCGCCACGACGTCGGCGGCGACCAGCGGTCAGTGTAGGAGGCGACCGCTCGTTGATCTCGACAGGCTCGATCAGCGAATCCAGCCGGCTGGTCGAACCTGTCGAGACCACCGGTTGACGCGGCCGGCCGGTCAGACCTCGATCCGGACCTCCGCTACCGCGCCGCGCGACGCGACGACCTCGCGGTCGACCGACTCCATCCGTGGCGCGAGCGCCCGGAGGGTCCAGGACCCGGGTGCGGCAAAGAACCTGAACTGCCCCGTGGCACTGGTCGGCACTTCGGCGGTGAACTCCCCGGTGCCGTCGAGCAGCCGCACGTAGCCGTTACCGACGGGGGCATCGTCGCGGATCAGCACGCCCTGGATGACCGACTCCTTGCTCACGTCGATCCCGTCCAGCGCCGGACCTCCCGCGGTCGCTCCGCACACGTCAGACCTCCCCAGGCTCGTCACCGGTAGCGACCGGGACGCCCACGAGCGAGCCGTACTCCGTCCACGAGCCGTCGTAGTTCTTGACGTTCGGCTCGTCGAGGATCTCGTGCAGCACGAACCAGGTGTGCGCGCTGCGTTCACCGATCCGGCAGTAGGCGATGGTGTCCTTGCTTCCGAACTCGACGCCCGCGTCGGCGTACAGCTTCTGCAGCTCGTCGTCGGCGCGGAACGTGCCGTCGTCGTTGGCTGCCTTGCTCCACGGGATGTTGGCCGCGGTCGGGATGTGGCCACCGCGCTGAGCCGACTCCTGTGGCAGGTGCGCCGGAGCGAGCAGTCGACCGGCGTACTCGTCGGGCGAGCGCACGTCCACGAGGTTCTTGCCGCCGATCGCCGCCACCACCTCGTCGCGGAACGCGCGGATGTCGAGGTTGGGCTCCTGCGCGGCGTACGACGTCTCCGGCCGGGACACAGCGTCGTCGGTGAGCTCGCGTGAGTCGAGCTCCCATTTCTTGCGGCCGCCGTCCAGGAGCAGCGCCTTCTCGTGGCCGTACAACTTGAAGTACCAGTAGGCGTAGGCAGCGAACCAGTTGTTGTTGCCGCCGTACAGCACGATGGTGTCGTCGGCGGCGATGCCGCGGCTGGAGAGCAGCGCCTCGAACTGCTCCTGGTTCACGAAGTCGCGCCGGACCGGGTCCTGCAGGTCGAGCTTCCAGTCGAGCTTGACGGCGCCCCTGAGGTGGCCCTTGTCGTAGGCGGACGTGTCTTCATCGACCTCGACGAGGACGATGCCGTCGTCGCCCAGATGGTTCTGCACCCAGTCGGCGTCGACGAGTACGGCTTCGCGGCTCATAGCAAGATCTCCTTGTGTACGACGGTTTCGGAACTTACCGAGGCGTTGCACCCGGTTTCGGGGACGCGCCGGGAGTGAGCGTAGAACGAACAGGTAGTCCTCGCGGCCGAGACAGATCTTGGCAGCGGCCATAAGAAGAGCCGCGGTAAGGGCAGAGCCGTGCCGTTCGCGGCCTCGGCGACAGCGGTAAGGGACATGGAACTCCTCGGGCGCGACGTCAGCCAGCGGCTGGTCACACCGGGGGACGGCGGCCGAAGCCGCGGGGAGGACGAAGAACTACGCGTCGACGCCGGTCAGGGCTTTCGACACAGCGCAGCGGCGGTGTGACAGTTGTCCACCGCACGGCGCCTGGTCAGGTACGTCGACTCCACGCGTCCACCGTAAACGACGCGATCGAGGTATCCAGGTGCTGCGACCAAATGATGAGACGTGGTCTCACGGAATCGCGCGGCCCAGTGCGGCAATCGCGGCCGCCTTGCTCGGGGCGCCGACGCCACGGGTCACTTCGCCGCCTGCCGCGTCGAGCACGATCGTCGTCGGTGTCCGCACCACGCCAAGCTGCGAACCAGATCGAGGCGCTCATCGGCGTCCACCTCCAGATGAGTGACGCCGGGTACGTCGGCTGCAACATCGGCCAGCACCCGCCGAGTGGCGCGGCAGGGTGCGCAGAAGGCGCTCGAGAACTGAAGGAAGGTGGCGCGCTCTCCCAGTACGCCGAAGCAGCAAACGTTCGTCCGCACGTGTCGAGCGTAGGCGTGCGAGGGCGCTCGGTGCCGCGACCAACTCAGCCGCCGGCAAAGGGCGGGAGCACCTCAAGGACGTCTCCCTCCGCGAGCGCTACCTCATCTCTGCCCACCGAACCGAGCGGACGGTCGCCGAGCAGGAGCGCGCAAACGGCGAGTACGCGCGCGAACCGGTCGTTGTCGGCGTGCCTGCGGCGCACCTCGGCCAGCACGTCTCCGACCGTGACACCGGCCGCGACCTCCTCCCTCACCCCGGCGGCCGACCGCGCCGCCGCCCAGTACCGCACCGTCACCGAGACGGGGGTGGACGTGTCGGTCCCCGGTATCGGTCGATCGAGGCTCGCCATGTCCGGTAGTCTCTCAACCGCAATGGGGCCCCGGCGATCCGCCGTGGGCCTCGCGTGCATTCCGACCGTCGTAAGGCTGCCACTGCCAGGAGGCAACCCCGTGGCCACCCTGCTCATGCTCACCGATGCGCTGCAGCCGTCGGTAGAGATCGTGCCGGCGCTGGCCCTGCTCCCGCATCAGGTCCGGATCCTCCCGGCCGAAGCCACCGTGCTGCTGGACGCCCCGTCCTGCGAGGCCGTGCTGGTAGACGGGCGGCACGACCTGGCGGCGGTTCGCAGCTTGTGCCGGCTGATCCGCACGACCGGCGTCGCCGTGCCCGTGATCGTGGTGATGACAGAGGGCGGGCTGTCCGTCGTCGCAGCCGACTGGGGTATCGACGACGTCCTGCTCGCGACCGCAGGACCCGCGGAGGTCGAGGCTCGGCTTCGGATCGGGATCGGGCGGCGTCAGCTCAGCAGCAACGACGACGTGGACCGAAGCGTCATCAAGAGCGGCGACGTCGAGATCGACGAAGCCGCCTACACCGCACTACTCGGTGGACGTTCCCTCGACCTGACCTTCAAGGAGTTCGAGCTGCTGAAGTACCTCGTGCAGCATCCGGGTCGCGTATTCAGTCGCCAGCAGCTCTTGCAAGAGGTGTGGGGGTACGACTACTTCGGCGGCACCCGCACCGTCGACGTCCACGTACGCCGCCTCCGCGCCAAGCTGGGCCCCGAGCACGAGGCGCTGATCGGCACCGTGCGCAACGTGGGCTACCGGTTCGTGCTGCCCACGCGGGCCCGGGCCGCGAGCGGCGACACCGACCGCGACGACTCCACCGACGGGCCGGCCGACCCCGACCCGGCCGCGCACCTGGCAGCCCGACACCTCCGGTGACAGGCAGTCTTCGGCTCACCGAGTCCGGCTCCGTCAGTGACGTCGAGCGTGCCGACATCCTCGACCTGCACGAACGTGCCGTCTCCGCCGACGGCGT
>Ga0136617_10003223_pt1 | contig 14599 bp, 12 predicted proteins | sample AntDrymUQ3222106_2_FD_129672 | JGI IMG/M metagenome (GOLD analysis project Ga0136617, IMG submission 129672) | Polar desert sand microbial communities from Dry Valleys, Antarctica - metaG UQ322 (21.06) | ecosystem: Environmental > Terrestrial > Soil > Desert | place: Antarctica: Dry Valley... | reverse complement strand
ATCGCCGTACGCCCGGTGGTTCGACGTCGACTGGGCGGCGCAGGAGCGCGCCATCCTGATGCCGGTGCTGGGACAGCGGATCGGCGAGGTGGTCGCGGACGGCGAGATCACCCTCGACGCCGTCGGCGACGGGTCCGGCGAGTCGGTGCTGCGCTACTACGACCAGGTCTTCCCGGTCCGACCCGGTACCGAGCACCTGCCGCTGCCCGAGCTGCTGGACCGGCAGTTCTACCGGCTCGCGCACTGGCGGGTGGGCGACGAGGAGCTCAACTACCGGCGGTTCTTCGACATCGACACCCTCGTCGCCGTCCGGGTCGAGGACGAGGAGGTCTTCGCCGAGACGCACGCCGTGCTCCTCGCCCTCGTCGCGGAGGGCCGCGTCTCCGGCCTGCGGATCGACCACCCCGACGGCCTGGCCGACCCGCGGGGCTACGTCCTGCGCCTCTTCGGCGCCACCGGCACCTGGATCGTGGTCGAGAAGATCCTGGAGGGACACGAGGAGCTGCCCGCGGACTGGCCGTGCGCCGGCACCACGGGGTACGACGCCCTGCTGCGCGTCGGCGGTCTGCTGGTCGACCCGGCCGCCGAAGGTCCTCTGACGAGCGTCTACGCCCAGCTCACCGGGGAGCCGACGGACTTCGCCGCCGTCGTGGAGGAGGCCAAGCGGTTCGTGGTGGAGCACGGCCTGCATGCCGAGGTGGTCCGGCTGGTCGAGGTCGCGGCGACGATCTGTCACGACCACCTGGAGCTGCGCGACCACACCCGCCGGGGGCTGCGCGAGGCGCTGGTCGAGCTGCTGGTGGCCGTCCCCGTCTACCGGGCGTACGTCGTGCCCGGCGAGCCGGCGCCGCCCGAGTCCGGACAGGTGGTCGCCGCGGCCGTAGCTGCGGCCAAGGAGCACCTGGCCGAGGACCGGCACGGCACGGTGGACCTGCTCGGCCGGCTCGCGCTGGGCGAGCTGGGCCGCGGGGACCACCGCGACGAGTTCGTGGTCCGCTTCCAGCAGACTTGCGGGCCGGTGATGGCCAAGGGCGTCGAGGACACGGCGTTCTACCGGTGGTTACGACTCACCTCCCTCAACGAGGTCGGCGGCGACCCGGCCCGCCTGGGTGTGTCACCCGGCGAGCTGCACGAGTGGTGCGTCCGGCAGCAGACGGCCTGGCCGCAGGCGATGACGACGCTGACCACGCACGACACGAAGCGCAGCGAGGACGTGCGCGCCCGGCTCTCGCTGCTCAGCGAGCTGCCGGGCGAGTGGTCGGAGGCGGTGACCGGCTGGCGTGCGAGCGCAGCGGCCTACCGGCCGTCGCTGCTGGACGCCAACACCGAGTACCTCATGTGGCAGACGCTGGTGGGCGCCTGGCCGCTCGACGCCGCCCGGCTGACGGCGTACCTGGAGAAGGCCACCCGCGAGTCGAAGCGCCGCACCACCTGGACCGAGCCGGACCACGACTACGACGAGGCGGTCCGGGCCTTCGCCGAGCGGGTGCTGGCGGACGGGACCGTCACGGCGGGGATCGCCGGCTTCGTGGCGCGGCTCGGACCGGCGTTCCGCGCGAACGTGCTCAGCCAGAAGCTGCTCGCGCTCACCATCCCCGGCGTGCCGGACGTGTACCAGGGGTGCGACCTGGTCGACCTCTCGCTCGTCGACCCGGACAACCGGCGACCGGTCGACTACGTGGCCCGCACGGTGCGACTCGAGGCACTGGACCGCGGCGAGGCTCCCCGCGACCTCGACGACGAGAGGCTGCTGGTCGTCGCGGGTGCCCTGCGACTGCGCAGGGAGCACCCGGGCTGGTTCGGCGCCGAGGCGACGTACGAGCCGCTCGACGTCACGTCGCACCATGCCGTCGCGTTCACGCGCTCCGGGCGGGCCGTCACGGTCGTGTCCCGACTCACGACCGGCCTGCGCGGGGGATGGGGCGACGCGGTGGTTCGGCTGCCCACCGGGTCGTGGCGCGACGTGCTCAGCGGATCGACGTTCGTCGGCGCGCCGCTGCTCGGTGAGGTCCTCCGCCGCCTGCCGGTGGCTCTGCTGGTGAGTGACGACGAACCAGCCGGGAGACCGGTCAGCTGACGATGTCGGCTGCGGCGTCTGATGCCGTGGCGGCGAGGTCGAGCTCGGCGGCCGGCACCGGCACCTGAAGGAAGTAGCCCTGCGCCTCGTCACAGCCCAGAACGGCCAGTGCTGCCATGGTGTCGGCGTCCTCGACCCCTTCGGCCACGCAGCGGACGCCGAGTGCATGGGCCATCTCCACCGTCCAGTGCACCAGGGCGGCGTCGGTCGGGTCGACGGTGAGCCCTTGGACGAGGCTGCGGTCGAGCTTGAGGACCGACACCGGGAACCGGCGCAAATAGAGCAGGCTGGCGTATCCCGTCCCGAAGTCGTCGATGGCGATGCCCACCCCGGATGCACCCAGGCGGGCGAGCACCTGCGCCGCGGTGGCGGCGTCCACGAGCAGCGCGGTCTCGGTCAGCTCGACCACCAGGCTCGATCCAGGCAGGCCGCGGACGGCAAGCTGGGTGTTCACCAGATCCGCGAAGGACTGGTCGTTCACGTCGTGGGCTGACACGTTGACGGCCACCGTCACGTCGAGCCCTGCGGCGCGCCAGACCAGCGCCTGGTCCAGCGCCAGACCGAGCACCGCGCGGGTCACCAGGTTGATGGCACCGGTCTCCTCGGCGAGGGGGACGAACTGGTCCGGTGACTGCAGCCCGTCGACGGGGTGTCGCCAGCGCACGAGGGCCTCGACCCCGGTGAGCGTCCCGGTGCCGACCGAGAAGCTCGGCTGGAAGTGCAGCTCCAGCTCGCCGGCCGCTATGCCTCTGCGGAGGTCGGAGTCCTTCACCAGCTCGGTGCGGTCGCTGGAGGCCAGGTCGTCGCTGTAGATCTGCCAACCGGACCGTTTGGCCTTGGCGTCGTACATCGCGATGTCAGCGCGCTGCAGCAGCGTTCCGTAGTCCGAGCCGTGCCTCGGGGCCATCGCGATACCGATGCTGGCGCCGACCGAGACGTCGATGCCGTCCACCGTCACCGGCGCGATGACCGCCTGGGTCAGCCGCTCGCACAGGACGTCGACCGACTCCTCGTCGTGGAGCCCGCGGGCGATGACGACGAACTCGTCGCCACCAAGCCTGGCCACCACATCCTCCGGCTCGCGCACGACCTCAGTCAGCCGCTGCGCGATGACGGTGAGCAGGTGGTCGCCGGCGTGGTGCCCGAGCGAGTCGTTGACGTGCTTGAACCGGTCCAGGTCGCACAGGATGACCGCGACGCCGCGCTCGCGGGCGAGCATGGACTCGGCGACCTCGCGCGCGGCCATCCGGTTGTGCAGCCTGGTCAGCTCGTCGCGGCGTGCGGCCCGGTGCATGAACCGGCCGTGGCGGACGTAGCCCAGGACGGAGAGCAGGAGAAGCAGCAGCCCCGACACGACCAGCGCGACCGGGCCGGGCGCCGCAGGCCCCGCCCACGCGCCAGTCGGCTTGGCGACCGAGACGACGACGGCCCACGAGGTGGCGATGTTGCTGTCGGCCCGGGTGCTGCGGGTCACGTGCCGAAGCGCACCGGTGGATCGCAGGTCACCGTCCTGTGCGGTCTGCACCCACCGCAACGACCGGTCTGCCGGGTTGCCCAGCGGCCGGCCGACGTCCTGTGGCCGGGTGCTGTCGATGACGACCCGCCCGTCCACCAGGTCGACGACGCGGACACGGTAGTCCGGGTCGTCGCTGTAGAAGGCGAGCCGGAAGCTCTCGATGGTGACCTCGAAGTGGACCACCGCCGGCGACACACCGGGTCCGATGTCGATCTTGGCCGCGTTCGAGATGACCCAGTCGCCGGTGGCGATCGAGCGGTAGGGCTTGGACTGGTAGACCTTGCCGTAGGGCAGCTCGAAGGCCCGGTCGAAGAACGGCGCGTCGCTGCGGTCCCCGGCAAGGTCCTCCGGCCGCGTGACGTCACCACGCACGACCACCGCGTTCTCGGCGCCGCTGCGGTCGATGAAGCCGGCTGCGGCGATGCTGTCCCGGAAGAGCAGACCGAGGTCCGCGAGCGCGGTGTGCACGCGCGGCATCAGGTCCGCGTCTCCGACGTCGCCGCGGATCCGCTGCTGCCGGGTGCCAGGGGCACCGTAGAAGTTCGCGAAGGCCGCCGAGTGCGAGGCAACCAGCGTGACCGCCCGGGCCCGCTCGGCGTAGTCGTCGACGGCCGTGACCCGGGAGGCGGCCGAAAGCCTCAGGTCGCTGTCGATCTCCTCACGCTGCTGCTCGGCGTACAGGCCGGACCCAACGCCGGCGCTGACAGCGAGCAGCCCGAGGGCGAGGAGCGCCGCGCGAAAGCGTTGCACGCCCATAGTCCCTCCCTCGGTCTGTGTTGCGTGCATCGACCGGGGTCGGGGCGGGGTTGAGCCTTTCGGGTGACATCGGTCGGGCAGGCCCGGTCTGTCCGGTCCGGCCAGCCCGGGTCAGTCGGAGGCCAGCAGGCGCTGACGCTGCTCCTCGACGTCATAGTCCGGCTGCGGCCAGACGACGGCCATGGACTCGAGCCGCTCGACCAGGATGTTCATGATCGCCCAGTTGCGGTACCACTTCCGGTCGGCCGGCACGACGTGCCACGGCGCCGCCTCGGTGTTGCACTGCTCCAGCGCATCCGCGTAGGCCTCCATCATCGGTCCCCACTCCGCGCGGGAGTCGATGTCGCCCGGGTTGAACTTCCAGAGCTTGTCGGGCTTGTCCAGCCGCCGCAGCAACCGGTCCTTCGACTCGGCCTTGGAGATGTGCAGGAAGCACTTGACGATCTGGGTGCCGGACTCCGCGAGCTTCGCCTCGAAACGGTTGATCGTGGCGTACCGGCGCTGCCACGTGCGAGGCTCGACCACACCGCGCACCCGCGCGACGACCACGTCCTCGTAGTGCGACCGGTCGAAGACCCCGATCATCCCCGGCTCGGGCAGCTGCGTCTTGATGCGCCAGAGGAAGTCGTGCGCCAGCTCCGCCCGGGTCGGAGCCTTGAACGATGTGATCGATACCCCCTGCGGGTCGACCTCCCCCACGACGTGGCGCACCGTCCCGCCCTTGCCGGAGGTGTCCATGCCCTGCAGCACCAGCAGGATCCGCCGCTTCCCGCCGGTGCGACCTTCCGCGAAGAGGCGCTCCTGCAGCTCGGCCAGCCGGGGGCCGAGCAACGTCAGGGCCTCCTCGGCCTGGACCTTGTCACCGTCGAAGCCCGGCGTCGCCCTGGTGTCCACCGCGTCCAGGTCGACGCGCCCGGTGGGCAGTCGCAGCACGTCACTGACACGGGCTGCTACCTGCGGTCGCGCGGCCTTCGTCGCCTTCTTCGATGTCTTGGCCATGACGGTGATCGTGTCAGAACCGAGCGGTTGTGCCCAGCGCTGCCGGGTAGGTTCGCTCGCCGTGACTCATCTGCATGTCTGGGCGCCGCTCGCCGCGTCGGTGTCGGCCGTCGTCGACGGGACCCCGCACCCGATGCGCGGATCCGCTGCCGGCTGGTGGCGTGCCGACGTACGTGGCGCATCGCACGGAGCGGACTACGCGTTCCTGCTCGGCGACGACGAGGTGCCGCTGCCCGACCCTCGCTCGCGCTGGCAGCCGCACGGCGTGCACGGGGCGTCACGTGTCTACGAGCACGACCGGTTCGCGTGGTCCGACGGGTCGTGGCGAGGGGTCCAGCTGGCCGGGTCCGTGGTCTACGAGCTGCACGTCGGCACGTTCACGGCGGCCGGAACGCTGGACTCCGCCCTCGAGCGGGTCGACCACCTCGTCGACCTGGGGGTGGACGTGGTCGAGCTGATGCCGGTCGCCGCCTTCCCGGGAGTCGCCGGCTGGGGATATGACGGGGTGCACCCCTACGCCGTGCACGAGCCCTACGGTGGGCCGGACGCGCTCAAGCGTTTCGTCGACGCCTGTCACTCCCGCGGTCTGGCCGTGTGCCTCGACGTCGTCTACAACCACCTGGGGCCGTCGGGCAATTACCTGCCGCGCTTCGGCCCCTACTTCACCGACACGCACCAGACGCCCTGGGGCGCCGCGGTCAACCTCGACGACGAGGCCTCGGCCGAGGTGCGCCGCTGGGTCGTCGACAACGCCCTGATGTGGCTGCGCGACTTCCACCTCGACGCGCTGCGGCTGGATGCCGTCCACGCCCTGGCGGACGACTCCGCCCGCCACCTGCTGGCCGAGCTCTCCCGCGAGGTGGACGCGCTGTCCGTCGCCGTGCGCCGGCCGCTCTCCCTGGTCGCCGAGTCCGACCTGAACCAGCCCTCGACGGTCCTGCCGGTCGAGGCCGGCGGGCTTGGCATGACGGCGCAGTGGAGCGACGACTTCCACCATGCCCTGCACACGCTGCTGACCGGCGAGGCGCAGGGGTACTACGCCGACTTCGCCCAGAACCCGTACGACGCGCTGCGCAAGACACTGACCGGCGCGTACTTCCACGACGGCCGCCACTCGTCCTTCCGCGGCACGCAGTGGGGTGCAGCGGTGGATCGGTCCACGGTCCCGGGCTGGCGCTTCCTGGGCTACCTGCAGACTCACGACCAGGTCGGCAACCGTGCTCTCGGTGACCGCATCGCGAGTGGGCTCTCGGAGGGCCTGGCCCGCGTCGGCGCGGCGCTGGTCCTGACCTCGCCCTTCACGCCGATGCTGTTCATGGGCGAAGAGTGGTGCGCCTCGACACCGTGGCAATACTTCACCTCGCACGAGGAGCCTGAGCTCGCCGAGGCCGTGCGGGCCGGCCGACGGAGGGAGTTCGCAGCGCACGGTTGGCGAGCCGAGGACGTGCCGGACCCGCAGGACCCAGGGACCGTCGAGGCCTCGCGGCTGGACTGGTCCGAGCGGGCTTCGCCCGGGCACTCGGGGGTCCTGGAGTGGTACCGAGCCCTCATCTCGCTGCGTCGGGCCGAGCCGGCGCTGTCGGACCCGCGGCTGGACCTCGTTGCGGTCGACGTCGATGCGGCGAGGCGAACGGTTGTCGTGACGCGTGGCGACCTTCGGGTGGTGTGCAACCTCGCTGGTGAGGCCCAGCGGGTTCCCGTGCTGGGCGATGTCACGGACGTGTTGCTGGCCTCGGCGTCGCCGGTGATCGACGGGCGTGCCTTGACCATGGCGGCCGAGTCCGTAACCGTGGTGCGGGTCACCGCCGACCCGGCCTCGCAGGCCAGGAGTGCGAGGACAGGAGAGGACAGCTCATGACCCAGCCAGCGGTTCCCCGTCGCGCACCGGACACGCTCAGGGTCGAGCGGCGATCGATCGACGTGGTCCCCGACGACGAGCGACACGGCTCCCCGCGCAGCCAGTTCACGCTGTGGTTCGGCGCCAACATGCAGATCACCGCGATCGTCGACGGTGCCCTCGCGGTGGTCTTCGGCGCTGACGCGCTGTGGGCGATCCTCGGCCTGCTGATCGGCAACATCGCCGGCGGCACGGTCATGGCCCTGCACTCGGCCCAGGGGCCGAGACTCGGACTGCCGCAGATGATCTCGAGTCGGGCACAGTTCGGCGTGTACGGCGCGATCGTCCCGCTCGTGCTGGTGATCGTCATGTACATCGGCTTCGCCGCGACCGGCACAGTGCTGTCGGGGCAGGCGATCAACGGCATCCTCGGGGTCGACACCCCGGCGATCGGCATCATCACCTTCGGCGTGCTCACCGCGGTCGTGGCCACCCTCGGCTACAAGCTCATCCACGTGCTCGGCCGGATCGCCTCGGTCGTCGGCATCATCGGGTTCGTGTTCCTCGCCGTCCGCCTGTCCACCAGCTACGACGTAGGCGACCTGCTCGGCGCGAAACCCTTCGACCTCGCCACCTTCCTGCTGGCGATCTCGCTGGCGGCCGGCTGGCAGCTGACCTACGGCCCTTACGTCGCCGACTACTCGCGCTACCTTCCGCGGCAGACCAAGGAGAGCACCACCTTCACCGCGACGTTCCTGGGCAGCGTGATCGGCTCACAGTGGTCGATGACCTTCGGTGCGCTGGTCGCCGCGGCCGCCGCAGATACCTTCCTGGCCAACCAGGTGACCTTCCTGGGCGACCTCGCCGGCGGTGGAGCGGTCGCCATCCTCATCTACCTGGTGATCGTCGTCGGGAAGCTGACGGTCAACTGTCTCAACGCCTACGGCGGCTACATGTCCATCGCGACATCGGTGACCGGCTTCACCGGAAGCTACCGGATCTCGCCGAGAACCCGCGCGGCATACATCGGGGGCATCATCGCGGTGTCGGTGCTGGTCGCGTTGCTGGCCAGCGAGGACTTCCTGACCAACTTCCGCAACTTTGTGCTGCTGCTGCTGATGGTGTTCACACCGTGGAGCGCGATCAACCTGACGGACTACTACCTCGTGTCGAGGGAGCGGGTGGACATCCCGGCTCTCTACGACCCGGACGGCCGCTACGGCCGGTGGAACGCCGCCGCCCTCGGCTCGTACGCGATCGGCGTCCTCGCCCAGATCCCGTTCGTGGCCCAGACCCTCTACACCGGCCCGGTCGCCGAGCTGTTCGGCGGTGCGGACATCTCGTGGATCGTGGGACTGCTCCTGACCGCGGCGGTCTACTACCCGTGGGCGAGGAGGACGTCGAACCCACCCGCTGAGATGATCTACCCGCGCGACACCGTCCTGGCTGCCGACGCTGGATCGCATGTCGCCGCTGACGTCAGGTGAGCTGCTTCTCGAAGCACCGTGCGGTGTCGTCATCGGTCCACCTGCCGAAGGCTGGGATCGGGGTGAAGCCGGCGGCGGCATAGAAGGCGAGTGCCTCGGGTTGGGGCTGGCCGGCACGAAGCCGCAGCACAGAGATGCCGGCGCTGCGTGCGTGCTCCTCCAGTGCGACGAGCAGTGCTTGGGCCACTCCTGTCCTGCGGTGCCGAGGTGCGACGTACATGACGTCGAGCTCGGCGGTCTCGGCTGCCAGCGGGGTCAGCGCGGTGCTGCCGACAGGCTGATCTTCGACGGTGGCGACCAGAAGCCGCCGACGGGTCCGGTGAACGCTGCCGGGTCGAAAGGATCCGGGGCGGTGAAGGCGTAGCGGTGCTGGATCTCCTCCCACAGCGCAGCACCCATCGCCCTCGCCGAGGAGGAGAAGGGGTCGCACGGGGTGACGGTGATGTCGTCGGTCATCGAGTCGTCCCCGTCCGGACAGCGAAGCGCAAGGCAGAATCCAGTATCTCCTACCCGCACCCGCTGTCTGGTGGCGAGGACCGCACGGCGTCTGGACCGACTGGCGTGCGAAGGAATGGTGCCGGCCGGAGAGAACGCGAGAGGATCGTGCGTCATGCGTGCCCTCGTCGACACTTCCGCCGTCGAGTCGTTCGTCGCCGCGGCGGCCGAGGCGGCCGCCGGGATGGACCCGATCACGGCGTGGGCCGGGTACGAACACCGCCACCGGGACCTGTTCGCCCGGTACTTCGACGGATGGGGCGACGCGCGGGGCCGGCAGGCGGCCGCGGCCGCGATGGTCCAGACCGCCGAGCGCCTGGCCTCTTCCGGCATGGGCTGGCACGAGCTGCTGGACGACGTCACGACCAGGATGACGGCGCTGGTCCCTGACGACCTCGAGGTGCCCGTCGTCGTCTTCGTGGGAATGGGAACCAGCAACGGCTGGGTGACCTCGCTGGACGGGCGGGTGACTGTCTTCCTGGCGGCCGAACTCGCCTCACCTCCGCCGTTCGACGCGGTGCTGACCGCTCACGAGCTGACCCACGCCGCGCAACACCTGCTCGGCCCGGCATGGGACAAGGCTGACTATCCGCTCGCGGCTCATGCCTTTGCCGAGGGACTCGCCACCTACCTGTCGTCTCTGGCCTACCCGGGTCACTCCGACGACGAATACCTGTGGGTCGACTCCACCCACCGACCCTGGCTTCGTGAGTGCGAGCAGGCCTGGCCCACGGCCGGCGCTGCGCTTCAGCAGGTGCTCGACGAGCCGTGCGGCGGCCCCGGGGAGCGGCGGTTCTTCACAGCTCGACCGGCCGGCGAGGACGCCACCGTCCCCAGTCGCTTCGGGTACTACGCCGGCTGGCGACTCGTGCGCGAGCTCCGGCCGGAGATGGCCCCCACCGACCTGCTGACTCTGGACATTCCCGCCGCGCAGCGGCTGGTAAGCCGCCGCCTCGACGACCTGTTGGTACTGGGAGACAACCAGGGCACGGCTCGGCTGTTCCACGCTGACGCGTACGGTTCTCGAGCCGACCCTCGGCGAGACCTGCTCGGGCCCTAGGCTCGCCATCACACTCTGGACGGAGCCTCCAACATGACACAAGGGTCGACCGGGTCGACCGGCTCCCCGGCCGCCACCGACCGGTCGGAGGGCTTCGGTGAGCGGCTCCTGGGAACGATGATCGAGCGGGCCCACGAGATGCCGCCCCAGCTGATCGCTCCCCTGGTCGCGGAGGTGATCGCCGCCATCGGGGGCGGGGACGTCACCGTCTTCCTCCAGGACTATGACCAGACGACCCTGATGCCGCTGCCCGGCCAGGGGCTGGTCGTGGGGAGACCGGAGCCGATCGAGGGGTCGTTCGCCGGAAGGGCATTCCTGGGGGATGCGATGGTCGAGCAAGCGGTCACGGCCGGAGTACGGCTGTTCGTGCCGCTGCTGGACGGCTCGGACCGGGTAGGGGTGCTCGCCTTCACCGCGAAGAGCCCCGATGACGACGACCGCCGGCTGGCGCGGCGCTTCGCCGGTCTGCTTGCCGACGTGCTGGTCACGAAGGGCGGGTACACCGACCGTTTCTTCCAGGCCCGGCGCCGGCAGCCGATGAGCCTGTCCGCGGAGATGCTGTGGTCGTTGCTCCCGCCGCTCATGATGACCACCCCGCGGGTCGCAGTCGCCGGGATCCTGGAGCCCGCCTACGACGTCGGCGGGGACATGTTCGACTACGCACTCAACGACGAGGTCCTGCACGTCGCCATCATCGACGCCATGGGCCACGGCCTGGACGCCGCGGTGTTGGCAACAGTCGCCGTCGCGGCATACCGCCACGCCCGTCGCGGCGACGTCGACCTGCCCGACCTCTACGCGGCCATGGACCGGGCCATCGCCGGTCAGTTCGACCACGACCGCTTCGTCACCGCGCAGATGGCCCGGCTCGACGTCGGCTCCGGACTGCTGCAGTGGGTCAATGCGGGCCATCCACATCCGCTGCTGCTGCGCGACCGACAGGTCGTACGCATCCTGGCTAGCGCCACGACGCTGCCTGCCGGCATCGGCGGAGCCACCCCGCACGTAAGCGAAGAAGCGCTGGAGCCGGGTGACCGGGTGCTGTTCTTCAGCGACGGCATCACCGAGGAGCGGATGACCGGCGGTGAGCAGTTCGGCGAGACCCGACTGATCGACCAGCTCGAGCGCGCGGCACAGGGAGGCGGACTGGTCCAGGAGACCGTGCGCCGGCTCTCCCACGCCTTGATGCGCGAGCGGGGCGGCGCCACCAGCGACGACGCGACGTTGTTCCTGCTGGAGTGGCGCAACGAACCGGTAGACCACCTGGCCAGGCTCGACGAGCCGGCCGGCGGTTAGGTCCGTCGCTCTCGCGGTGCACGGTCGACCCGCGCACCCGACCCGCGGCGGACCTGTCGCGCGATGGACACGGCCCACAGGACCAGCGGCACCTGGAGCGGCAGCCGGGCGTACGTCCCCCAGCGGTAGACGTCCGAACGGCCCCCGGCGTCGACCGCCATCTGCACGTTGGCCGGGAAGAGCGCCACGAACAGCAGAGCGGTGGCCCAGCCCGCGAGCCGGCGTGTGCGCGGCACGGCCAGGCCCGCGGCACAGGCCAGCTCGGCGACTCCGCTCAGGTACACCAGCGCGTACGGCGCGGGCAGCTGGGAGGGGACGACCTCGACGTAGGGCTTGGGGGCCAGGAAGTGCAGGGAGCCGGTGACCGCGAGCAGTCCGGCGAGCAGGTACGGCGACGCACCGCGGATCCGGGACACACGGGATCTTCGCACGGCCGGCCAGTGGCCACCGCTTCGCTGCCCACCACGGGCACAATCTCGTTGTCCACAAAGGGCTTTGGGTCCTACGTCGGCGCCGGGGTTTGTCGGGGGTGGCGGTTAGGTTGGGGTCATGTCAGAGGTTCTGGACCCGCCGGTCGCTCGTCCGGTGCTGGGCGCCCTGGACGCTCTCGACGATGCGCTCGACCGGCTCAGCCACATCGACCTGTGGACGGTGGGCTCGACCGAGCTGACCGACACGGCGGTGCGCCTGCACACGTTGCAGTGCCGCGCCGAGGCCGTCACCCACCGGCTGGTGCGTGAGGTCGACGCCCGGGGCGCCACCCTCGCGCTGGGGGCGCCCTCGACGGCGGGCGGGCGGTGCTAGCGGCAGCGTTCGCCGCCGGTGAGGTCTCCGGTGAGCACGCCGCCGTCACCTGCCAGGCACTGGCGGCGCTGCCGGACACCGTGGACGCCGAGACCGAGACGGCGGCGGAGTCCTACCTGGTCGCCCAGGCCCGCCTGCACGACCCCAAGTCCCTGGCCCGCCTGGGCACCCACCTGCGTCACGTGCTGGACCCCGACGCCGGGGACACCCTGGCCAAGGACGAGGAACACCAACGCCTGACCCGAACCTTCGACATCCGCCAACGCGGTGACGGCTTCGCCGACGTCCGCGGCCACCTCGACGCCGAGCTCACCGCCGCCCTGCTCGCCCAGCTGATGGCCCTGGCCGCGGGCACCGACGGGGGCCCCACCCGCCACGGAACCCGCCCCACCATCGCCGTGCACCTCATGCTCGAGACGCTGCAACGCCGCCTCGGCGCGCCCGGCGCCCACCTGGACTGGGCCGGGCCCATCTCCGCCGAAGCCGCCCGCCGCCTCGCCTGCGACGCCAAGATCATTCCCGTCGTCCTGGGCGCGGCCGGGGAGCCCCTCGACGTGGGACGCGCCTCCTACCCCGTCACCCAGGCCATCTGGCGAGCCCTGGTCGCCCGCGACGGCGGCTGCGCCTCAGCGGCTGCCGACGACCGCCGGAGTGGACCGAGGCCCACCACCGCGTCCACTGGCAGGACGGCGGCCCGACCTCGGTCCAGAACGGCTGCCTGCTCTGCGACCACCACCACCGCGTCGTCCACCACCAAGGCTGGGACATCACCCTCATCCACGGCGTCATCCACGTCCTCTCCCCACCCTGGATCGACCCTGACCGGGTGCCCCGCCCGAACACCCAACGAGCCCAGCTCCCCACCGCCCCCGGCCGCTGCCCCGCCCCGAAACTGGCTCCGGCGCCCACGACAAGCCCGACAAGCCCCACGACCCCGATCCGTAGCCGAGCGCGACCCGACATGATGGCAGCGTGCAGCTGCCTGTGATGCCGCCTCTCGGCCCGATGCTGGCCAAGTCAGTGAAGTCCGTTCCCGAGGGCGACTTCCTGTATGAGCCGAAGTGGGACGGGTTCCGGTGCATCGCATTCCGCGACGGCGACGAGGTGGAGCTGGCCAGCCGTGGCGAGAAGCCGCTGACCCGCTACTTCCCCGAAGTCGTCGAGGCGCTCGAGGCCAACCTGCCGGACCGCTGCGTCGTCGACGGCGAGGTCGTCATCGCCACCGGTGACCGCCTGGACTTCGAAGCTCTGATGCAGCGCATCCACCCGGCGAAGTCTCGCGTCGACCGGTTGGCCGCCGAGACACCCGCCTCCTTCGTCGCCTTCGACCTTCTCGCGCTCGCTGCCGAGTCGCTGATGGAGACCCCGTTCGCCGACCGCAGGCAGCGGCTCGAGCAGGTGATGGCCGACGCAAGGGCGCCTGTGTTCCTCACGCCGTCCACATCCGACGTCACGCTGGCCCGGGAGTGGTTCGAGGTCTTCGAGGGTGCGGGCCTGGACGGGGTGGTCGCCAAGCCGGCCGACGGCGGCTACCAGCCCGACGTACGTGCCATGTTCAAGATCAAGCACGAACGCACCGCCGACTGCGTGGTCGCGGGGTACCGCTGGCACAAGTCAGGGCCTGTGGTGGGTTCGCTCCTCCTCGGCCTGTACGACGGCGAGGGCGCCCTCCAGCACGTCGGGGTCTCCGCGTCCTTCCCGATGAAGCGCCGCGCCGAGCTGGTCGAGGAGCTGGCGCCGTACGCGGTCGAGGACCTCTCCGCACACCCTTGGGCGGCCTGGGCCGAGGCCGAGGCACAGGGCAAGGACCGGCTGCCAGGCGCGGTGAGCCGCTGGAACGCCAAGAAGGACCTGTCCTGGACCCCGCTGCGGCCGGAGCTGGTGGTCGAGGTCGCCTACGACCACATGGAGGGCACCCGGTTCCGGCACACCGCGCAGTGGCGCCGTTGGCGGCCGGACCGCAAGCCGGCGTCCTGCACCTACGAGCAGCTGGAGCGGCCCGTACGCTTCGACCTCGCGGACATCCTGACCCCGGACGGCTGACTCCCCTCGGATCAGCACGCGACGCCACCGAGGATGCCCACCCAGCCGCCCGAGAGGACCTTGTGATCACGATCCTGCTGCTGAGCGAGACCGCACTCACCGACCACGACGTGAACCGCATCGCCCAGCTCCACGGCGATGAGCACGTCGAGGTCCACCTGCTCGTCCCGGCAGATGCCGAGCACAACCGGCTCATCGAGGTGCTCGACGACGTCGCCCTCGGCCACCT
>Ga0136617_10003222_pt1 | contig 14606 bp, 15 predicted proteins | sample AntDrymUQ3222106_2_FD_129672 | JGI IMG/M metagenome (GOLD analysis project Ga0136617, IMG submission 129672) | Polar desert sand microbial communities from Dry Valleys, Antarctica - metaG UQ322 (21.06) | ecosystem: Environmental > Terrestrial > Soil > Desert | place: Antarctica: Dry Valley... | reverse complement strand
GCGGACGATCCCGCGCTCCATGTCGACGTCGAGGTCGAGCAGGTCGCGGCAGCACTGCAGGAAGTTGCGCCGATAGGAGCGGGTGTGGAAGCCGATGATGTCGTTGGCCAGCAGCCCGTGGTAGATCTCGTCGCGGATCTTCGACGGCAGCACGCGCCAGGCGTCCGACTGCGTCCACGGGATGTGCACGAAGTGGTGCAGGAACGCGTCAGGACGTGCGCGTCGCACCATCCCCGGCAGCGTGTAGAGCTGGTAGTCGTGGACCATCACGACCGGCTCGTCCTGCCCCTCGATCTCCTCGAGCACCGCGACGGCGAGATCCTCGTTGACGACGTTGTAGCCGAACTCGAACGCCTCCACCTCGTGCCGGCGGATGTCCGGCGCGTTGCTCTGATCCCAGAGGTAGTGCTGGATGAACCACAGCATCGGGTTGGCGAAGATGTTGTAGAAGCGGTCGTAGGCCGCCGGGTCCGACGCGACGAAGCGCACGCGGAACTCGCCGCCGTCGGGCGCCTCGATCTCGAACGCCTGCCCACCGTGCCGCTCGCCGACCTCGACGTCCTGGTCGGTCATGGCCGATGCGATCCAGACGGCGTCGCGGTGCGAGGCCAGGCCGATGAGCGCCGTGGCCAGCCCGCCGGTGCCGCGCTTGGCCGAGCCGTCCTCCTGGTAGGTGACCGGCCCTCGGTTGGAGACCAGCACGAGCGGGGCGCGTTCCGGCATCAGAGCACCTCGTGCATGATCTCGAGGTAGTCGCGCAGGTAGCGGGGCGTGAGGAAGTGGGTGCGCACGTGCTCCTTGCCGCGCCGCCCGAGCGCCCGGCCGAGAGAGGGGTCGTCGATGATGTCCATCGCCCGCGTGGCGCACTCCGGGACAGTGGACACGAGGTAGCCCGAGATGCCGTTCTGCACCTGCAACGGGATCCCGCCGACATCGCCGCCGATGAACGGCCGGCCCTTCCACAGCGCCTCGGACACCGTCAGCCCGAATCCCTCGCGCGTCGACTTCTGGATCACGACGTCGGCGAGCGACTGGAACGCGTTGACCTCGATCGCCCCGACGTTGGAGAAGTTGTTGAGGATGTGGATGTCGAGGTCGCCGTCGGCGTGGGCGAGCGTCGAGTTGTAGAAGTCCCAGCCCTCCGGGTCGTCGGACGCCATCGAGCCGACCAGCGCGAGCTGCACCTCGGGCCGCTCGGCCTTCACGAGCCGGTAGGCGTCGATCACCCCCATCGGGTCCTTCCACGGGTCGAAGCGCGAGACCTGGCACAGCATCGGCCGGCTCGTGTCGATGCCGAACTGCTTGCACACGAACTCGGCGTCCTCGAGCGATAGCGCCATGTTCTTCGGCGCCAGCGGGTCGATCGCCGGCGGCACGATGTGCACGCCGCCGTCCATCCCCGCCGGCACGTAGCCGGCCACGTGGAACAGCGACGCGGGGTAGTCCTGCACGTAGGGCAGGAGCCGCTCCATCGTCGCGGGATTGGGCGTCGAGACGTCGATGTGGCAGCGCCAGATCCAGCCCGCCGCCTTCTCGGGCACGAGCTTGCGCAGCGCCGCGGGCTGCGGGTCGTGGACGATGCAGACGTCCCATCCGCCCGAGAGCTCGCGCGCGTTCATCTCGTTGTACTGCGCCCAGGTCGCCCACTGCTCCTCGGTGAGATCCTGAGAGCTGCCCTGCAAGGCGTTGTGCATGAGCTTGGTGGCGTTGAAGAACTCCTCGCGGCCGTAGATCACCTGCCACTCGACCTCGAGCCCGACGTCGCGCATGAGCGGGACGAGCGTGTAGAGGATCTCCGAGACGCCGCCGCCGAACGCGGTGGCGGAGAGATGCACGACGCGCCGGCCTGCCAACGGCTCGGCGAGCTCGCGGATCTCCTCGACCAGCGGCCGGCCCACGAGGTGCGTGTAGTCGGCGAGGCTCTTGTGGGCGAGGGCGACGGGCTGGAGCACGGGCGGCGCGGACGATACTCGGAACCGCGGGCGATCAGCCCGCGTCCTGGAGCCCGGACAGCGGCCGGGCGCCGAGCTTGATCCGCACGTCGCGCCGCTCGCCGTCCCGCCACGCCTCGACCGTCACCGTCGAGCCCGGGTCCAGGAGCGCCACCGTGCGCGACAGGTCGTCGGGATCCTCGACCGGCCGGCCGTCGAGCTTGGTGATCACGTCGCCGCCCGTGCGGTAGCGGCGCACCTGGAACGTCGTCTTGGCGGCGTCGCCGCCCTCGAGCCCGGCTCGCTCGGACGGACCGCCGGCCGCGACGTCCTGCAGCCACGCCCCCTTGCCGACCGGAAGGTCGAAGCGCTCGCGCAGCTGCGGGTAGATCGGCACCGTCTCCACGCCCAGGTAGCCGTAGGACACCTTGCCCCTCGCGCGCAGCTGGTTCAGGGAGCGCCGGGCGACGTCCACGGGAACGGCGAAGCCGACGCCCTCGCCGCCGCCGGAGCTCGTCTTGATCTGCTGGTTGATCCCGATCACCTCGCCCTGCGCGTCGACCAGCGGGCCGCCGGAGTTGCCGGGGTTGATCGCGGCATCGGTCTGGATCGCGCCCGAGATCTGGAACGCCGTGAGGCCGGAGATCGAACGGTCCACCGCCGACACCACCCCGACCGAGAGCGACTGGCGCTCGGAGAACGGCGAGCCGATCGCCGCGACCGGCGTGCCGACCTCGACCTCGTCGGACTGCCCGAGCGGCAGCGGCCGCAGGGTGAGGCCCGCGGGGTCGACCTTGAGCAGCGCCACGTCGGCCTCGGGGTCATAGCCCTTGACCGTCGCCTCGACCTGGTTGCCGTCCGCGAACTCCACGTAGACCTGCCGCGCCTTGCGCAGCTCCGGTACCTCGCCGGTCGTCACCACGTGGGCGTTGGTGGCGATCTCGCCCTCGCCGCTCACCACGAAGCCGGAGCCGACGCCGCCGCTTGAGTCCTGGAGGTCCGAGAGCGTGTCCGAGCCGAACAGAGAGACGACCGTGACCACGCCGGGCGCCTCCTCCTTGTAGATCGCCTGCGGGTCGAACCCGTCGCCCTTGCCGAGGCTGCGGATGACCTCGACCCGCGTCGTCGTGCGGGCGGGCGCGGCCTTGTCCCCCTCGTCGCCGTCCCCGAAGCCGCACCCGGCGGTCGGCGGCAGCGCAGCGAGCGCCACGAGGAGGGCGAGCGTGGGGCGGCTCATGCGGGCAGGGTCAGCTTGAACGCCGTCTCGCCCGGCGCCGAGCGCACCGTCAGCTCGCCGTGCATGCGCTCGGCCAGCTCGCGGGCGATGGCCAGGCCGAGCCCGGCGCCACGGGCGCCGTCGGCGGAGGTGAAGAAGGGCTCGAAGATGTGCGGCATGGTCTGGTGGCGGATGCCGAGGCCCGAGTCGGCTACCACCAGGGTGACATGCCCGTGCTCGCGCGCGGCCGAAACCACGATCGTCGTCCCGCTCGGCGTGTGCACGAGCGCGTTGTCGAGCAGGATCCGCACGACCTGCGCGACGCGCTCCGGGTCGCACTCGATCTCGATCGGGTCCGGCGCCGCGTCGACCCGCAGATGGGCGTCGTGGGCGGTGATGGCCGGGGTGAACTCGCCTGCCACCTCACGTGCCAGCTGGCCCACGTCGGTTGGCTCCGTCCGCAGCTCCAGCGCACCGGACTCCAGCCGCGAGAGGTCGAGCAGCTCGGTGGCGAGCTTGCGCATCCGGGCGACCTGCCCACGCAGCTGGGAGAGGAACTGGGCGCGCGTCTCCTCGTCGAGCTCCTCGTCCTCGAGCAGCTCCAGGAAGCCGCCGAGCGAGAAGATCGGCGTGCGCAGCTCGTGCGAGGCCGACGCGATGAACTGCTTGCGCGCGGTGTCGAGCCGCGCGAGCTGGCGCTGCATGTCGTCGAACGCCGTCGCGAGCTGGCCCAGCTCGTCCTCGGAGTCGGCGTGGATCGGGTTGGAGAAGTCGCCCGCCGCCACCTTGCGGGCGGCCTGCTCGAGCCGCTTGACGCGCGCGGTGAGCATGCGGGCGACCAGGAAGCCGCCGAGCGCGGCGAGCACGAGCGCGACGGCGCCCGCCGTGAGGATCCGCCCGCGGATCAGCTCCACGTTGGCCTCGACGTCGGTGAGCGAGTCGACGAACACGGCGACGCCGCGCACCCGGTCGTTGCGGATGAGCGGCATCGCGGCCACCGCCTGGCGGCCGACGTTGGTCGCCTCGGTCCTCGTCACCGGCCCGCGTGCGTCAGCCGCCTGCTCGGCGATGTCGGCGATGTCGGGACCGCCGGGGTTGGAGTCCGCGACGCGGGAGATCTGGCGCGGCGTCCCGGAACTCACCTGGAGCAAGGTGACCTCGGCGCTCGAGCGCGTGGACGACCGGATCGCGAGCCGCTCGAGGTCCCGCTGCGGCGTCGCCGTGCCGACCTCCTGCCTCAAGGGCTCGGACTCGCGCTCGGCCTCGGTCGCCAACCGCTCGAGCTTCTGCGCGACGAGCTGGTCCTCCAGTTGGGGCGTCACGTAGAAGTAGACGATCCCGATCGCCCCCGCGACGATGAGGGCGAAGATGACGGTCAGGCGGTTGCGGAGCGACCGCAGCGGTCGCGGCATCGTCACTCCTCGGCGGTGTCGCGGAACCGGTAGCCCACGCCGCGCACCGTGAAGACGTACTCGGGCTCCTTGGCGTCGGCCTCGAGCTTCTCGCGCAGGTGGCGGATGTGGACGTCGATCGTCCGTGGGTCGCGGTAGGCGGAGTCGCCCCAGACGCGCGAGAGGAGCATGTCGCGCGTGTAGACCCGGCCCGGGTTGGAGGCGAGCGAGGTGAGGATCTCGAACTCGACGAACGTGGTGGGGACGGGCTTGCCGTCGAGCGTGACGGTGCGCTTGGCCGGGTCGATCCGGAGTGCGAGCACCTCGATCGGCTGCTCGTCGCCCTCCTCGGGCCGCGCCATCCCGGCTCGCCGCAGCGCCGCCTTGACGCGCGAGCGGAACTCGCGCATCGAGAACGGCTTGGTGATGTAGTCGTCTGCGCCCAGTTCGAGCCCGAGCACCTTGTCGATCTCCTCCGACTTGGCGGTGAGCATGATGATCGGGACCGAGGAGCGCGCCCGCAGCCGGCGGCACACCTCCAGGCCGTCCATCTTGGGCAGCATCACGTCGAGCACCACGAGGTCGAACGTCTGCTCGGCGAAGCGCGCGAGCGCCTCGCGGCCGTCGGACGCGTGCACGACCTCGTACCCGTCGCGCTGCAGCGGGAACGACAGCAGCGTCTGGATCGGCTGCTCGTCGTCGACGAGGAGAATGCGCGCTGCGCGATCCGGCATACGGGAAGCGTAGATACCGTGCATAGTCGTGCTCGACGTCCGGGTCTACCGGGCGGCCTTCCTCCCCGCCCTGATCGCGCTCTTCGTCGTCGCCTTCTCGCTGCAGGGCCGCCCGTCGGCGGTCCGCACGCGGGCTGTGGCCGACGCGTTCGATCCCGATCGCGCGTACGGGGGCGTGCGCGTGCGCGACTCGCTGCTGCAGCTGGGTGACGCGTTCGGACGGCGGCGTCCGGGCTCGGCGGGCGACGCGGCGCTGGCCACGCGCGTCAACGAGGTGCTGCGCGCGGCCGGGTTCAGCGTAACCCATACGCGCGACCAGGGCCGGACGGTCGACGGGCAGACCGAGTTGGAGACCGTCGTCGGCGTGCGCCCCGGTCTCTCTAGCCGCCGGATCGTCGTCCTGGCCCACCGCGACTCACTCGACGCTCCCGGGCTGGCCGACCTGTCGGGCACCGCGGCGCTGCTGGAGCTCGCGCGCATCTTCCGCACCCGCGACCCCACGAGCGAGCGTGAGCCCGCGGCGCCCGGGGCGCGGCAGCTCGTCGGGCGCGACCTGCGCAAGACGCTCGTGCTCGTCTCGACCTCCGGCGGCAGCGGCGGGGGCGCCGGTGCGCGCGCATGGGCGCGCGCGCAGGATCCTGCCGCGATCGACGGCGTGCTCGTGCTCGGCGACCTGGCGTCCGCGGTCTGGCACAAGCCGTGGGTCGTCCCGTGGTCCAACGGGCGCGCGCAGCCGCCGCTGGGCTGGCAGCGCACGGTGGAGACCGCGGTGCGCCAGGAGGTCGGCAGCGACCCCGGTGGCGCGCGGGCCAGCGCCCAGTGGGCCCGCCGCGCGCTGCCGCTGACGGTGGGCGAGCAGGGCGAGGTCAACCGCGAAGGGCTGCCGGGCGTGCTGCTGCAGGTCAGCGGCGAGCGCGGGCCAGCGCGCAACGCGCGCGTCTCGCGGGACCGCTTCGAGCAGTTGGGCCGCGCAGCGCTGCGCACGGTGACGGCGCTCGACGAGGCCGGACGGCGCGCCGCCGGCGGCGAGACGCTGGCGCCGTTCGCGGACGAGGCGAACGGCGTGGTGACGCTGCGCAACGTGCTGCCCGACTGGAGCGCGCGGCTGATCGTGCTGTGCTTCCTCGCGCCCGCGCTGGTGGCGGCGCTCGACGCGTTCTTCCGCGCGCGCCGGCGCCGGCTGCGCTCCGGGCCCTGGGTCGCCTGGGCGCTGACGGTCGGCGCGGCGGTCCCGCTGGCATGGGCGTGGCTGCGCGTGCTCGGGATCTCGGGCGCGCTGCCCGCACCGCGCGGGCCGGTGGCGCCATGGGACCTGCGGCTCAGCTCGGGGCAGGCGGCGGCGCTGGCGTCGGTCGCGCTCGCGGTCGCCGGCGGAGTCCTGGTCGCGCGCATGCTCACGCGCTCGGGCAAGGCGGCGCGCGGCAACCCGGCGGCCGGCGCGGCGGGTGCGGCGGTGGGCGCGCTCGTCTGCGGCGTGACGCTGGCGGTCTGGCTCGTGAACCCGTTCGCGGCCGCACTGCTGCTTCCTGCCGCGCACCTCTGGCTGTTCCTCGGCGCGCCGGAGACGCGGCTGCGCGGCGCGTTCGCCTGGGTCGCCCTGGGGCTCGGGATGCTCGCGCCGCTGCTCGCCGCGTTCGCCGAGCTGCGCGCGCTGCGGGTCGGCCCGTTCGAGCTGGCCCGGATGTGGCTCGTCGCGACCGCGGGCGGGCACGTCTCGGCGTGGTCCGCGCTCGCGCTGGGAGCACTGGTCGGCTCGCTGGCCATACTTGTACGCGTGCTGCTCGCGCGCCGCCGGATCGAAGCCCATGCCCCCGAGGAGCCTTCGCGCACTCGCGGCCCGGCGAGCTACGCCGGTCCCGGCTCGCTGGGCGGCACCGAATCGGCGCTGCGCCACTGATGCGCCGTGCCCTGCGCATCCTCGCGACCGTCCTGATCGTCATCGGTGGGCTGCTGCTGGCCGACGGCGCGGTGACGCTGCTGTGGGAGGAGCCCGTCTCCTCGCTGTACGGGCGCGTCCAGCAGGGCAGGCTCGACGACGAGCTCGCCGAGCTCGAGCGCGCCGGATCGACCCCGGTGGAGCGCCGGGTGCTCGCACGGCTCCCGGACCCGGAGCGCCCCGCGTTCGCGGCGCGCGCCGCCGCCCGGCGCGCCCGGCCCGGCCACGCCGTCGGGCGCCTGCGCGCCGACGCGATCGGGCTCGACACGGTGATCGTGGAGGGCACCGGCGCCGGGGACCTGCGCAAGGGGCCGGGCCACTATCCGGAGACGCCGCTGCCGGGCGCCCGCGGGACGGTGGCGGTCGCCGGGCACCGGACCACCTACGGCGCACCGTTTCGCCGCGTCGACGCGTTCGACCCCGGCGACCGGATCGAGCTGCGCATGCCCTACGGCCGCTTCGTCTACCGCGTCGAGCGCACGCGCATCGTCGCACCGACCGCGACGTGGGTCACGCGCCGCGTGGCGTACGATCGGCTCGTGCTCACCGCCTGCCACCCGCTCTACTCCGCGGCGCAGCGGATCGTGGTCTTCGCCCGCCTCGAGCGCACCGGATGACTTCCGGTCAAGACCCCATGGACCGGGATCGGATGCCTGCCGATGCAGCTCTTGCGATGAAGACGGCGATCCGATACCAGCGGCGGGACAAGGCAGGGCGCTTCGGACGGGATGTCCAGGCAGCGCAGGCTGACGTGCAGACGGCCGAGGCGAGGACGACGATGCAGGGGCACGGCGGCGAGGAACGGTTCGACACCGCGGGGTACGAGATCGACCCCGACGCCGTCGCGTCCGCCATCGTCAGCCGGCTGCTGGCGGGGCGTACGCTCCAGCCGGCGCCCCGCGACGTGGCCTAGCGGCGCCGGTTGCGCTTGCGCGCGGTGCGCTGCGCCTTGCGGCGCCGGGCGCGCTGCTGCTTGGGAGCTCCCGATCCGGCGCCCGGGCGCAGTCCCGCGGCGTGCGTCATGCGATCGACGGCGGGGCCGCTGATCGCATCGCGCTGCTCGCGCGGCCGGGCGTTGAAGTCCTCCGTCGAGGCGTCGAGTGCGCCGGGGCGCGCTCGGGTCGACCCCCTCGGCGAGCATCTGCATGACCATCGACTTCGCCGGGCCCCAGCCTGCGCTGTCGCGATTGCGCGCCAAGAACTCGTCGTGCAGCTCCTCGCAGGCCTGCTGGAGCTCGTCGAGCGGCTCGCCGGAGAGGCTGCCACGGGCGTCGAGGAACTCCAGGAACGCGGAGGCGCACTCGGTGACCGCGTCGACCATGTCCTGGCCGCCGGAAACCTTGCGCGGGAAGTAGTCGAGCAGGTACTCGGCCAGATCGCCCTGCGTCCAGCGCCCGAGGCGGCCGTCGCCGTAGCCGCCCTTCCACTCCAGCATCGTCGACGCCACGAAGTCGCCGTGCTGACACACGACGCGACCGGGCGGGGTGCGTTGCCCTGGCGTGCTGCTCGAGCTCGCCGAGCAGCGCTTCCATCACGCGGCGAAAGCCTTCCTCGTCGTCTGCTGCGTCGACGATCAGCTCCTCGTCGTCGTCGTCGTCCCACGGCGCTAGCAGCGCCGGCCGTGGGAGGCCGGTGGGATCGCCGGTCAGCGCACGCGACACGATCGGCAGCGCCGGTCCGGCCTCGGCCCGGAGCGCGATCTCCGCATCGACCGCGCGGCGTGCCGCGGCGACGACCCGCGCCGCCAACTCGTCGGGCGCGATCGGCTGCGGCGCTGATCCGCCGTCGACGCCACGCAGCAGGTCACGTGCTTCGGCGACCGGCGCCGGCGGCGTGAGCGTGCACTCGACGAGCGCTCCCCCGGTGTCCTCGTGCTCGATCGCGAGCAGCGCGGCCTGGACGTCCGGTGCGCCGGGCCGTCGCAGCAGCCCGACCAGCAACTCGGCGCCCGGGCCCTCGATCCGCACCGCCTCCTCGATGGCGAGCATTCCGACCCCGGCGGCGGCGCGCGAGACGATCCCTTCGCCGGCGAGCCGCTCCGCGCTCGCCTGTGCGCGCGCCGCGAGCGGCTCGGCGGCGACCACCGCGAGCGCAGCGAACACCCCCGCGGCGGCGGCATCGCGGCGCGCCTCGATCCGCGCCGAGCACCGCGGACGCAACCTCCTCGGGCAGTTCGGCCTGCTCCAGCGGGACGAGCAGCGTGGTCGCGAGCTGCTACAGCTCGGCGGGAGCGTCGAGCGGCGGGGCGTCGTCGAGCAGCGCGACGAACGCCGGGACGATCTGCTCGTGCAGGATCTCTGACTGAGCCAGCCCTTGAGTCTGCGTCTCGCGCAGACCACCGTCGAGCGCCTCGGATCCGCGCCGCGCGCGCATATGCCGCCGCGGACTCTCGCCCAGCGCTACGTGGAGGAGGGGCTGCGAACGGACGAGCATCCCGTGGTGTCCGGTTCGTCGACCGCCCCGCGGGGCGCCGTGCCCGGCTGGTGGGGACCGGAAGCGATGTCTGGGAGGTCATCGCCGCGGTCAAGGACAACGACGGGCGACGTCGGACGTCGCGGAAACGGCCGAGCACCTGCGGATGTCGTTGGGGCTGATCCAGGCTGCCGCTAGTGCTCGAAGCCGCGCCACCCCGCGGCGCCCGACGGCTCGCCGCGCCAGTCCACGCCGGGCGTCCCCGCGAGCACCTCGCCGATCCACGTGAGCGGCGCCGCGGCCTCGGCCGCCGCGCGGTCCTCCGGTGCGACGCACACGCACAGCTCGAAGTCCTCCCCGCCGGTGGCGGCCAGCTCCGACGGGTCGCGGCCGAGCGCGTGTGCCACTGCGGTCACGCCGGGCGCCAGCGGCAGCGAGCCGGCGTCGAGCGCGAGCCGGACGCCGCCCGCCTGCGCCAGCCGGTGCGCGTCGGAGGCGATGCCGTCGGAGAGGTCGAGCATGGCGTGGACTCCCGCGGCCGCCAGCGCGCGGCCTTCGGCCAGCCGCGGAAGGGGACGCAGGAAGCGCCCGATCAGCGCCGCGCCGTGGCCGGCGGCGGGCGAGACGCCGGCCTCCTGGGCGCGTCCCTCGAGCACGGCGAGCCCGGCGGCCGCGGCGCCGAGCGTGCCCGTGACGCCGACGAGATCGCCGGGCAGCGCCCCCGCGCGGCCGACCAGCGGCTCCTCCGCTCCCGCCCAGCCCACGACGGTCACCGCGACGGTCAGGCACGAGCCCGCGACGATATCGCCGCCCGCGATCGTCGTGCCGGTGGCGGCGGCCAGCGCCTCGGCGCCCGCGTGCAGCGCGAGCGCCTGCGCGTCGGTCAGCGACGGCGGCAGCACCACGCCGAGGTAGGCCTCTCCCGGCGCGGCGCCCATGGCGGCGAGGTCCGAGAGCGCCGCGGCCAGCGCGCGGTGCCCGATGTCGGCGGGCGCCGCCTGGCCGAGGCGGAAGTGCGTGCCGTCGACCATGACGTCGACGGACGTGACGGCGAACGCGTCGGCGCGCACCACGGCGGCGTCGTCGCCCAGCCAGCGGACGACGCGGGAGCCGGCGCGGCGTGCCAGCACCGCGCCGATCGCCTCGATCAGGGCGAGCTCGGACACGGTTCCCGGAGCCGGCATCCGGCCGTCGGAGACTGGACGCGAAGGCCCGCCGCGAGGCGGGCCCAGGCGTGGCTAGCGGTGGCGATAGACGATGCGCGCGCGGTTGAGGTCATACGGAGAGACCTCCACCCGCACCCGATCGCCCGGCAGGATGCGGATGCGGAAGCGCCGCATCTTGCCGGCGACGTGGCCGAGCACCTCGTGGCCGTTGTCGAGCTGCACCTTGAACATCGCGTTCGGGAGCGCCTCGACGACCTCGCCTTCGAATTCGACTTTCTCTTCTTTAGCCAAGAGCTAGATGATCCTGACGTTCGTGGCCTGCGGGCCCTTGCCGGACTCGCCGAGCTCGTACTCGACCTTCGCGCCCTCTGCGAGGGTGCGGAAGCCGTCACCCGAGATACCCGAGAAGTGCACGAACGCATCCTTCCCCCCGTCGTCGGGGGTGATGAAGCCGAAGCCCTTCTCGTCGCTGAACCACTTGACGACACCAGTTGCCATACAACACCTCCTCACTGCTGGATCGAATGCGCGAGGGGTGCTGCCTGGCACTGCCTTCCCGCATGCTTCTTGTCCGCCGGAGCGGCGGACAACGACGGCGGGGGTTATACCAGCGCGGGCGTCGGCTCGCGCGATCAGCCTTCGGGCGCCGCCGCGCCGCCGTCGTTGGGCGCGGCCGTCCCGTCGTCCTCGGCCGGCGGCGCCGTCTCGGGCTCGGGCTCGGGCGGCGCCTCGTACTGGCCGGGATCGAAGCCGCCGGCGTCCGGGGCGGTCTCTCCGGTCGGGTCGGGCGTCGCGGTGCTCGACGGGTCCGGCGTGGAGTCCGGATCCGTCGTGGCGTCCTCGCCGCCGGTCAGCGAGCCGCCCGACTCGGAGTACTTGCCGTAGAACGGCGAGGCGGCGAACGGCGTCTCGGGGGGCTCGAAGTCGCCGCAGAAGCTGCCCTTGATGCGCCCCATGTAGTCGCCCCAGATGTCGGCCGGGAACGTGCCGCCGTCGACGTTGGCGCCGAAGTAGAGGCCGTTCATCTGGATGTCGTCCTTCGGGTAGCCGACCCAGACCGAGGTGGCCAGGCGCGGCGTGAAGCCGACGAACCAGGCGTCCGTGTTGTCGTCGGTCGTGCCGGTCTTGCCGGCCGCGGGACAGCCGATCTGCGCGTGCCCACCGGTGCCGCCCTGGATGTTCTGCTCGAGGATCTCGGTCGCCTTCGCGGTGACGCCGTCCTCGAAGATCCGCACCTTCTTGACGCGGAAGCGGGCCGGCAGCTCCTTGCCCTGCTCGACGCGGCCGTCCGCGAACTTGATCTTCTTGATCGCCGTCGGCCGCAGGCGGTAGCCGCCGGAGGCGATGCTGGCGTAGGCGGTGGCCATCTCCAGCGGGGAGACGCCGTTCTCCAGGCCGCCCAGCGTCTCGGCGGGGTAGCCCTTGAGCGTCGACGTGATGCCCATGTCGCGCGCGGTCTGCTTGACCTCGTCGGGGCCGAGGTCCATGGCGAGCTGGATGTAGACCGAGTTGTCGGACTTCAGCGTCGCCTGCCGCAGGCTCAGGTTCCCCGCGCCCGTCCCGCCGTAGGTCTTGATCTCGAACTTGCCGTACGCCGAGTCGTCCACGAACGTCGGCGACTTCGACACGTAGTGGGTCGAGTCGGGATCGACGCCGCGCCGCAGCGCGGTCATCAGCGCCATCACCTTGAACGTCGAGCCCGGCCGGCGGTGGCCCTGCGCCGCGAGGTTGAAGTTCGACTCCCCGTAGTCGCCCGACGAGGCCATCGCCTCGATGTCGCCGTTGCGGGGATCGAGCGTGACGATCGCCGACGACGGACCGATGCCGGCCAGGTGGTCGGCGATCGTGGAGCGCGCCTCCTCCTGCTTTTCGAGGTCGATCGTCGTGTAGACCTTCATCCCGCCCGCGCGCACCGTCTGCGCGCCGTACTCGCGGAACAGCTGGTCCTTGACGTAGTCGAAGAAGTACTCCTCGCGGCGCTTGGAGAAGTACTGCGAGAGCTTGATGCGCAGCGGCTTGGCGATCGTGCGCTCGGCCTTGGCCGAGCTGATCATGCCCAGCTCGGCCATCTTGCGCAGCACCGCGTTGCGGCGCAGCTTGGCGGCGTTCTTGCTGCGGGACGGGGAGTAGGTCGACGGCGCCTGGGGCAGGCCGGCGAGCAGCGCCGCCTGGTTGAGGTTGAGGTCGCGGAGGTCCTTGGAGAAGTAGATCTTCGCGGCGGCCTTGATGCCGATCGCCGACTGACCGCCGACGGTGCCGTACGGGATCGAGTCCAGGTACTTCTCGAGGATCCACGCCTTGGAGCGCTCCTGCTCGAGCTCCTCGGCCAGCTTCGCCTCGCGGATCTTGCGCGTATAGGTCTGCTCGTTGGAGATGTAGAGCGAGCGGACCAGCTGCATCGTGATGGTGGAGCCGCCCTGCACCGTCTTGCGCGAGGTCACGTTCTTGAAGGCCGCGCGGACGACGCCCTCGTAGTCGACGCCCTTGTGCTTGTAGAAGCGCTCGTCCTCGATCGCGACGGTCGCGTTCTTGACGACCTGCGGGATGTCCTCGGAGCGCAGCGGCAGGTGCAGCTCGTCGGCCTGGATGAAGCCGAGCGGCCGGCCGTCGGCGGCGAACACGCGCGTGTTGTCGCCCGTCGCCTTCGGCTTGAGCGACGACAGCGGCGGCGACGACGACGCGATCGAGACGACGTAGCCGACCCCGCCGAGGCCTGCGAGCACGACGACGATCCCGATCACCATCAGGGCGAGGAAGGCCTTGTTGCGCGGGCCGCCGCTTCCGCGACGGCGCCGCCTGGTGCGCTGGGCGTGGCTCATGACGGCGGATGTCCGATTGTAGGACGCCTGACAGGGTTCGCCCTCGGCGCCCGAAGCCCTACTCCGGCGACGCCAGGAGGCCGGCTTCGCGCAGCCGACCGAGGCACTGCAGGCGCAGCGCGGCCTCCCGCGCGGCGCGCTCGGGCGGCGGGCAGCGCTCGCCGCCGACCGCCAGGCGAACCCCCTCGACGGTGACCTCGGCCACGGTCACCGACTGGCCGGTGGCCTCCGTGAGCACGACCACCGCGCGCCCGGCGTCGGCGCTCGCGGGCAGCCAGATCCCGACGTCCAGGCCGACCACGCCGTCGCCGAGGGTGTCGTTGCGCAGGATCCCGCTCGCCGGCTTCTCGTTCGGGATCACGACCTGCTGGCCGCCCGGGGTGCGCAGGAACGTGTAGGTCAGGCGGATGTCGTCGACGACGCCGTACTGGTCCTCGACGAACACCCAGTCGCCGACGCGCAGCGGCTGGGTGATCGCCAGCATGATCCCGGCGACGAAGTTGGCGAGCGTCTGCCGCGCCGCGAAGCCGAGCACCGCCGCGGCGATCGCGCCCGAGGCCAGCAGCGAGCCGGCGAGCCGGCTGATGCTGCCGAAGTTCGACAGCGCGACCGCGACGCCGAGGGCGATGATGACGGCGTAGACGAGGCGCCGGATGAAGCGCAGCCGCGTGTCCGTCTCCGGCGACAGCTCCCCCCGCGTGACCGCTTCCGCGAGCTGCATGCCGCGGCGCGACAGTGCGCGGTCGAGCAGGAAGGCGACGACCAGCGCGATGACGATCGCGCCCGCCGCGTTGACCCATTGCTCCGTGGACGCTGCGATCGGCGTGACAAGATCCGGGGCGGACATGGCGGGCGAGGTTAGAGCGCATGCCGTCCTGCTGGACGCGATGGGGACGCTGCTGCGCTTCGAGGACCCGGCGCCGCGGCTGCGTGCGTCGCTGCGCGACCGGTTCGGCGTCGACGTCGGCGCCGCCGCGGCGGGTGCGGCGATCCGGGCGGAG
>Ga0136617_10003221_pt1 | contig 14610 bp, 11 predicted proteins | sample AntDrymUQ3222106_2_FD_129672 | JGI IMG/M metagenome (GOLD analysis project Ga0136617, IMG submission 129672) | Polar desert sand microbial communities from Dry Valleys, Antarctica - metaG UQ322 (21.06) | ecosystem: Environmental > Terrestrial > Soil > Desert | place: Antarctica: Dry Valley... | reverse complement strand
TTCTCCACACGAAACAGGCCGCGGTCGGCGCGCACCGCGAGGTCGCCGGTCAGCGGCGTCAACCCGCCCCGTATTTCGTCGCCGGTCTCGCCGCTGAACCGCGCATCAAGCGAACCGCTCGCCGCTTTAAAGTCAGTACCCGGAAATTGCAAATTAACGCTGCCAGTGGCCGCGCCCACGATTGGCACGACGCGCCCTGACAAAGTCGCGATCAAGCCTCCGACATCGATGCCGGAGAAGTTCGCCGCCACGCGAGAAGCGGCGCGCGACGACGTGGCGATGACGGCATCGCCGCTCGCGCTGCCACCCAGAATCTCGGCGGTGAAGTTATTCAACTGCACTTGATCGTTGGTCGCGACGACCGCGCCGCGTGCCGCGCCCAGCTTCATCGTGCCGAGCACACCGCCGCCGAGGCTCAAGTCCGCGCTCGCGCGATAGCGTCCGCCCGGCTCCAGCGTGAAGACCGGACGCGCAAGTTGCACGTTCTCCGCGCGCCCCTCGTTCGCGGTTCCGCCCGCGCCGGTATGATCCGCGCCGGTACTAAAAGCCACGGTGCCGACGTTGATATCACCCGACGACCCCTGCACGCGCCCATCGCGAATCGCGAGGCGCACGCCGGCGATGTTGAGCGTGCCCACTCGCGCGCCCGCGACTTCAAGGCCGCCGACAACCGCGCGATCAACCACCACGCTCGCCGATTCGTCGGCGTTCACCGTCGCCTTGATGCCTGATGCGGTGACGCCGCGCACCGTCGCATCTTCGTCAACGATGGTCGCGGCGCGTGCGCTCGACGCGGTGACATTCGTGGTGCCATCCTCAGCGCGTCCGAAGTTGATGCCGGAGGCGTCGATGCCGCGCACCGTCGTGCCGGAGCTGGTTAAGACCTGCGCCGTCGCGCCGCGCGCCGTCCCGGTCACCTGCCCGTCCCGCAACTCGGCGCGCGCATCATTCAGAATCAAACCCGTGATAGTCGTCGCGCCGTTCCGTAGCGCCGCCGCCCGCAAATCGCCGAGCCAGCGAAAGTCGGTGCCTGTCCCCATTACGTTGCCGGCGAGTTGCACTGCGCTCAACTGAAAATCTCCCGCCGTCAAAAGCTCCGCGACCGCGCGCCCCTGCACCTCGTACTCCGCGCCGTCGCCGGTCGCGCTGGCCTCAACATTGAGGGCTTTCAAACGCACGTTGTCGGCGGCGAGCGCGTCGGAACGAATCGCGCCCTCGACGCGGTAGCGCGTTCCCTCGCCCGTCACCGTGCCGACGAAGTTGCCCGCGCCGCGCAAACTGGCGCCGGTCTGCAACACGTCCGAGGCCTGTGTCAGATCAACCGTCGAGTCGATTTTCATCTGGTAGCGTAGCGCGCGCCAATCGTCCATCGTTCCTGACAAGCGCGCTGAGGCGTGCGGCGAGCGTAAGCTGAGTTCCTGAATTTCGGCGCGGGTCTGGCTGACGCGGGCACGCGCCGTGATGTCGATGGGGTTGACGGGGCGGTTGTCGAAAGTGAGCGTCGAGTCAGAGAGCGCCAACTCGACGCGGTTCATCCGACTTTCGGCGGGCGCAGTTGGGTCGTCCGGCTCGATCCTCGCTTGAACGTTGCGCGCCTCGCCGGAAATGTCGTAGCGACGGTCGTCATAATGGACTATCGAGTTGCTCAGTTTGATGCGCGCCGTCGAGTAAGAGAAAAGGATGCGGCGGTTCGGGTCAGGCTCCGGCAGGCGCAGGTTGGCAAAGTTCGAGCGGCCTTCCGCGTCGAACGCGACCCACATTTCGAGACCGTCGATGTCGAGCGATTCGAGGTTGACGTTGCGGCGGAGACTGAGCGCGTACATGTCTTCGATGCGAACGGTCGCGACGAGCCGACCGACGCGGCCAAGCCGCGCGCCCGTCGCGGCGTCGTACAGCTCGATGTCGTTCAGCTCGGCGGTGCGCTCGCCAAACCGCGTGCGAAAAGAACCGACTTCGGCGCGGACGCCGAACTGCGCCAGCGTCCCCACGATTTGCTTAGCGATGATGCTATCGACCTGCCCGCTGCGGTAGAGAAAAATCGCGACGACGACCAACAGCACCAGCGCGAGGACGGCGGCGATGCTGGTCAGCACCGCGTTGCGGCGGTTGACATAGCGACGCCAGCGCCGGCGTTCGGCGGGTGTGGGCGGTGGCGCGTCGGGCCGAGCACCCGCGTCCGTCGGTTCGCTCGCATTGGCTTCAGCTTCCGGCGGTTCGGGCGCAGGAGGTCGCCGTTGTTCGTCGTCGCGATCAGCAGGCATAAAAGCTTACAGGCACGTCCATGAAAAGCGGACGGCGAATCTACGGTTCATTCTGAGGGGGAGAAGCGGATGAAATGATGAACGATGAACGCAGAACGATGAATTGAAATTTTTCGCCTTTCTGTTTTGCGTTCAATTGTTTCTTACTTCTTCGCGCGCGGGCGAGCCGAGCGGAACGTTGCCGACGATCTCCAGACCGAAGCCTTCGAGCGCCGAAACCTTCGGCGGGTGGTTCGTCAAAAGCATGATGTGCCGCAGACCGAGTTCGTGAAGAATCTGAGCGCCGACGCCGTAATCGCGGTTCGCGCCGTAGCCGGTCTCGATGCTCGCTTCCTGCAAACTGATGCCGCGCTCCTGCATCAGCGCGTATGTTCGCAACTGATGAACGAGGTCGATATTCTGCCGCTGCTGCCTGAGATAGAGCACCACGCCGCGCCCCGCACCCGCGATTTTTTCGAGCGCGGTGTGCAGTTGAAAACCGGAGTCGCCGATCAACGAACCGAACATATCGCACGTCACATTTTCGGTATGCACGCGCACCAGCACAGGGTCGTCCGTCCGCACATCTCCCATCACCATCGCGAGATGCACTTCACCGTTTACTACATTCTCGAACGCGACGGCGCGGAAGCGGCCGTAGACGGTCGGCAAATCGGTTTCCGTCGCGCGCCGGACGAGCATCTCCACTCGCATTCGGTAGCGCACCAGGTCAGCGACCGAGATGATTTTCAAATCATGCACACGCGCGAACTCTTCCAAGTGCGGCATGCGCGCCATCGTCCCGTCCGGGTTCATGATCTCGCAGATCACACCCGCCGGATAGAGTCCGGCGATGCGCGCCAGATCGACCGCCGCTTCGGTCTGCCCGGTGCGCACCAGCACGCCCCCCTGGCGCGCGCGTAAGGGAAAGATGTGGCCGGGCCGCGCGAGGTCTTGCGGGCGCGTCTTCGAATCGACGGCGGTCAGAATGGTCGTCGCGCGATCCGCCGCCGAGATGCCGGTCGTGACGCCACGGCGGGCTTCGATGGAGACGGTGAACGCGGTGCCGAGGTACGAAGTGTTATCGGCGACCTGCATCGTCAGTTGCAACTCGTCGCAGCGTTCCTCGGTTAATGGCATGCAGATCAGGCCGCGCGCGTGCGTCGCCATGAAGTTGATGATGTCCGGCGTCACCTTCTCTGCCGCGCAGACCAGGTCGCCCTCGTTCTCGCGGTCTTCGTCGTCCACGACGATCACCATCCGCCCGTCGCGGATGTCAATCGAGGCCTCTTCAATGGAAGCTAAAGGCATAACAGAATTTGCGATTTTTCGATTTCGGATTTGCGATTGAAGGCGGCTGGAACATTTGCTAACGCTGACCTTCACGCGATTTCAGATTTGAAATTTGGAGATTGCAAATATCAAATCGCAAATCGGCAATCGCAAATCGAAAATCACGACGACGATGTTACCCGAAAGAGATGGCTTTGGCGAACACTCGACACTCACTTGTAGCCGAGTTCGGCGAGCCTCTCCGTCGTCAGTGTCGAGAGAGTTGCCGCCCCTTCCGCCGCCGCGCCTTTACTCGCTGCGCCGACCGCGAGGATGCGCTCGACGTACTTGGCGATGATGTCCGCTTCGAGGTTGACCGAGTCGCCGGGGCGCAAGTGGGAAAAGTTCGTGACCATCCACGTCTTCGGAATCACCGCGACTTCGAAGTGATCGTCCGCGAGCGCGGCGATGGTCAGGCTGATGCCTTCGACCGCGACCGAGCCTTTGAAGACGAGGTAGCGCGCCATCTCCGTCGGGTACGCGATGCGCACCGTCCACGACCCGCCGTGGTCTTCCGCGCCGAGGAATCGCCCGCGCGCGTCGACGTGTCCCTGCACGATGTGGCCGCCGAGTCGCGTCGAAGGGGTCACCGCGCGTTCAAGATTGACGACCGACCCGGCGCGCAAAGTTCCGAGCGTCGAGCGCTGCAAAGTCTCGCGCGAGCCGTCGGCGGCAAACGAGTCCGCACGTATCTCGAGAGCGGTCAGGCACACGCCGTTGACCGCAATCGAATCGCCCTCGTTCGTTTCATGCGTCACCGCGCGCGCCTCAATCGTGATGCGCACGCCCTCGCCGCGCTTTTCGATGCCGCTCACGCGGCCAAGTTCTTCAATGATTCCAGTGAACATGAAAATCTTTACTCAAACGTGACGGGTGACAGGTGACAAGATAATTGCGGATTTCAGATTGCGGAATGCGGAATGGAAGAAGCACACACAAGAATCGCCAGTCTGTTTGCTCATCTGCACTCCGCAATCGCCCAGCATTGTCCGGTCACCTGTCACCATTTACCTGTCACTACTGAAGTAGTGTCCGAAGATCACCTGTGCTCTATTCGTGGTATTCGCGCCATATGCTTCAAGACATTTCATACAGCAGAGCGAACTCTGGAGGGCGTTGAAGCAATGAACATGATGAGAAAGGGCCAAGTCGAAAGATTAGGTGGCAGTGATGCACAGGGACAAGCAAAGTTCGTCGCGTCGCTGTTTCAGATTGCCGCCTGAGAAAGAGCGACCTGTGAGTTTCTGCGCTCTAAAATAGTTTTCGCAACACCACCCTGTCTATCACACCTCATTCCAGAAGGGGGAAATCCCTTCGGGGGATTGCCAGCCGACTACTTGATTTTGATGAGTGCTTGATTGCTAGTCACCCCACGTAGATTAAGGCTCACCCGCACATCTTCATTATGTGGCAGATCGTCAGGTAATTTGACGATCACTTGCGTCAGCCAGTTGAAGTCTGGGACTTTCCCGACAAATTCAACCGGGAGTTGATAGACTCGGTGCTGAGAATCTTCCGCTTGAGCCGTCACCACCGAACTGTTTTCGCCGGGCATCAACTCTACATTGATGGCGAAAAGCATCACCCGTGTGCGCTGATCGAAACTGAGATTAAGGATCGTGACGAGCGGAAAAGGATCACGCATCATGATCACAGAGTCGAGGGCGATTGCCCGCTCCGTGTTCTCTTCTGTCAGTAGCATTGGAGCGGGCAGGGCTACTGTAACCGTCAGCGTGGCTTCACTGCTGCTCACACTTCCGAATGCATTCGACACCACGCAACGAAACCTTGCCCCATGATCTGCCAGAGTTGCTGTTGAGATGGTATAACTCGATGTGTTTGCGGAATTAATGTTGACGCCGTTGCTCTGCCATTGATAAGTGAGCGGTGTGCTCCCGGTGGCGCTAACGTTAAAGGTCGCGGTTTGGCCTTCTGCAACAGCCTGATCTAAGGGGTGCATGCTGATGCTCGGTGGCAACTGATTGGCCGGGTATTGAACTTTGTATACCGCGCCAACTCCTCTCGCCAGATAATAGAGGCTGCCATCTACCGCGACTTGCAAGTCCACTGGGTTGGCAATGCCTGTGGCAAACCCACTCGCCGTGTTATTGGATGGGTCCAATAATCGAATCCAACCGCTGCAGAAGTCTGCGAAGAAGTATTGGCCGACGTAGCTGCTCGGAAATTGAGTGGTCAGCGGGTTGTAGAAAGCCCCGCCAGTGATCGCGCAGCCACCTGTAGCACTCGGGCTGCGTCCATATGCGTAAATCGGTCCTCGGAAATTAGGATTGGTGGTTGGGCCTTCCGTAGTGGGCCATCCGTAATTCGACCCGGCGATGCCGTCGTTGATCTCCTCCCATGTGCTTTGACCCACATCATTGATGAACATCCGACCGGTGACCGGCTGAAATGCGAAGGTAAAGGGATTACGCAGGCCAAAGGCCCAGATCGCTCTATTAACCCCGGAAGCCGTGTTGAAGAAAGGATTGTCTGACGGGACTGAGCCATCCCGGTTGATGCGCAATATTTTACCCAGCAGATTAGAGAGCGTTTGCGAATTGGATGCATTGGCATTCTCGCCGACGGCGATATACAGTTTGCCGTCCTGGCCAAAATGCATTGCCCCACCGTTGTGATTCGTTGCCCCACTCAGATTGTCGAGTTCTAAAACAACTACTTCGCTATCCATCACAGCCAGATCGCCATTGGCGACGAAGCGACTAATCCGATTTCGCTTTGGCGACACCCCGGTCGTGTAATAAACATACACGTAGTTGTTTGTGTAGAAATCGGGATCAAAGGCGATCCCCAGCAGACCGCGCTCGCCGGACGAATCTGTACTCACCATCAAAAATGGGGTGGGCAACAAAACACCATTCTTGATGACGCGTAACTGTCCTCCCTGGAGGCACACGAATAATCGGCCATCAGGCGCAAATGCCATGGCAGTCGGACTGTCTAAACCGCCAGCCACCTGTGTTTCTATAAAGCCATTCGGAAGCGTGGCGCCATCGATTGGAAAACAGGCCCCTGACACCAAGAGACAGGCTATGGTACTGAGGATGAATCGGTAAATGCAGTGGCCCAACATGTCATCAGGCGTTTTGTACTCTTTGAGTAGTTCGTCTAAGACTTGTGGTGTAATCGGCATAATCTTTCCTTTCGTTTGCGGCAAGCCATAGCTTGCACTTGGTGATGCCACTTACACAATTATTCTGACGCCCCGCACCTGGAAATATGATGCATCACCTCCGATTAATCTTATGCCACTCTCCCGACCTTTTTTCAATCACAGTGTGGCTCATCAAATGACTGCTATTCTTGCTTGGTCCTGCACCTCTCGCATTTGCAGCCCACAGGCAATATGTAATCCTCGACATATGCTGGCCCGTAATCCATCGTGATTTCTTCACCCGCCTGAATATCCTTCCTTGACCAGACCCACACCCGTTTACCTGAAACGAATGACTTGGCGTTTGGCACGCACAAGTGGTTGGTATACCGGATGCGTTCGCCACCTCTCCATAAGGAATTATGCTTCATTATGCCCTAACGGAAGCGACAGCCGAAAAATAGCACCGTGAGTTCCATTCCTCACAGTCAGGCTGCCGCCATGCTGCACGGCGATCTTGTAAGCAATAGACAGCCCGAGACCGACGCCTTTCTCTTTCGTACTAAAGAAAGGATCGAAGATGCGCGCGGCGATTGCAGGATCAACGCCGCCTCCTTTATCTTCCACCTCGACTACAACAGACTGCTTCTCGTTTTCCAAAAGCGTGCGCAACACAATTTGACCACCTTTGGGCATCGCTTGCAGTGCATTAATGGTGAGGTTGAGCAGCACCTGCTTGATCTGCTCAGCGTCAATCTTCACGAGGGGCAACTGCGGCGCGAGATTCGTTTCGACACACACTTTCTGAACCGCCGCCTGTTGATGCGTAAGCGTGGCAACGGCGCGCATAACTTCGTTGATGTCGGCGGGAGCGACGGCTGGTTTCGGCGGGCGGGCGAAACGTAAGAACTCGCCGACGAGCCGATCAAGCCGCTCCACCTCGCGTTTGGCGATGTCGGCGAACTCGCGTTGCGGGCTGTCGGCGGGCAGCGCATCCTCCATGATTTCAACCGCGCCCTTGATTGAGCCGAGAGGATTTCGCACTTCATGGACAACCGCCGACGAAAGTTCACCGAGCGAGGTGAGCCGGTCGGCTTGCAGCAGTTGCTCGAAGGTTTGGCGTAAATCGGTGTAAGCCTTTTGCAACTCTGCGGCAGTGCGCTCGGAGCGGGAGCGGGAGCGGCGGCTGCTGTCTCCGACAAGCCCCGTCACAACGCCGACGAGGTTGAAGATCACGATCTCGGCGTACTGGTTAAGCGCGTAGTCCGAATTGTGGTTGTGCCAATGCATTGAGATATGCGGAAAGTAGGCGAGGCTTGCGAAGAGCGCAGCACCGAGTCCGCCGCGCAAACCGAAAAGCACAGCGGCGGCTAGAATCGGGATGTAGTAGATGCGTTGATAAATCTCATGAAGCGTGATGCGGTCGAGCGGGGTCGCAAAGTGTAGAGCGGTGACAAGCAGGATGCTCGCGCCGATGAGGATAACTTGCAGCCAAGCGTTACGCACGCTTTTCACCTCTCATCGCTTTCCGCGTCGTCCGAGATTGAAGCTGCGAGTCCATATTTCTGCATACGATAAAGAAGCGCGCTACGCGTGATGTCGAGATAGCGCGCGGTGTGCGTCCGATTGCCGCCGTGCATCTCCAAAGCTTGTTGGATGATGTCTCGCTCGACCTGTTCGATGGAAAGTCCTTCCGGCGGAAACCGGAGCAGCAGGTTGGCAGCGTGTCCTGTTGGACGACGGATATGATCAGGTAAATCTTCGACGGCGATAGTGTCACCACGAGTTAATATGACCATCTGCTCGATGGTGTTCTCAAGTTCGCGGACATTGCCCGGAAAAGGATATTCAGAAAGCGCAGCAAAAACTTCACGCGAGATTTTCAGATTTCCGCAGCTGTGCCGCTCGCAGGCGCGTTTTAAGAAATGTTCGGCAAGGAGCGGGATGTCTTCGCGTCGCTTGCGCAAGGGAGGAAGTTCTACGGGGACAACGGCGAGACGGAAGTACAAGTCTTCGCGGAATGTGCCGTCTTCAATCATCGTGCGCAAGTTCCGGTTCGTCGCGGCAATGATGCGCACGTCAACTTTGCGCGGCGTGCTTTCGCCTAAACGCACGATCTCGCCTTCTTGCAGGACACGCAGCAGTTTAGGTTGCAGCGAAAGCGGCATCTGGCTGATCTCATCTAAAAAAAGTGTGCCGCGATGCGCTTCTTCGAACTTGCCCTTTGTGTCGGCGACTGCGCCGGTGAACGCGCCACGTTTGAAGCCGAACAATTCAGATTCGATTAAGGTTTCAGGAATCGCCGCGCAGTTAACTGCGAGGAACGGATGCCGAGCGCGCTTGCCTGAGAAGTGGATGCCTTTGGCGATGAGTTCCTTGCCCGTGCCTGATTCGCCAGTTATCAAAACGGTCGCATCCGTCGCCGTGACGCGCCCGACGCGGTCGAGCGCTTCCTGCATCGCTTGAGAGGTGCCGATGATTGACTCCAAGCGGAAACGCTCGTGAACTAAGCGACGCAGGTTACGATTCTCGGCAACCGCGCGCCCAAAGGTGAGCGCCTTCTCGACGGTCAAGCTGATCTGATCGCGGCTAAACGGCTTGGTGATGAAGTCGAACGCGCCGGAACGCATCGCCTCGACCGCCGTCTCCACATCGCCATAGGCGGTGATGACGATGACCGGCGTCTCGCTCTTGATAGCACTCGTGCGGCGCAACAGTTCCAGACCCGTGAGACCGGGCATTCGCAAATCGGTGATAAGGCAGTCCACTTCATGCGTGGTGAAGAGGTCGAGCGCGGCGAGACCGTCCGATGCCGTAAGTACCTCGTAATCATCTTCACGCAGCCGATACTCCAGCACGCGCTGCAGACTACCGTCGTCATCAGCAATCAGGACGAGTGGCGCGTGATCGCGGTTCGGCGTTTTCTCGGTATTCGTCGCCTCAGTTTTCATCAACAATTCACAGAGAGGAGTCCGATGAGATTTGCTTTGGTGTGGCGGCGTGCTGCTTGCTCGTCCACGCTTCCATAGCGCGCAGAGTTTCGACGGCTTCGACGGTGCTCCCTTGTAAGACTTGCTCGCTGAAGTGGAGGTATTGCTGCGCCAGTTGGTCAATGATACGCGCGTCTTCACTGATCGCTTCGGCGACGCTCGCCGCGACATCGTCTCTTATCACGCTCGGACGCCCTTGCAGCATCCGTATGTGCGAGACGATGCGCATCGCCGGGGAATCGAGCTTCCGGTGAAAGGCGACGATAGCATCCTCAAGCGCACGCAGTTCGCGCTCGCGCCAGTTGGAGCGCCACAGCGCCCAGCCGAAAGCGACGCCGATAAAGAGAAAGATGCCGCGAAACAAGAGTTGCGTCGCGCCGGGACGCAACAACTCGTCGGCAAAACTGCCGGAAGAATGCACATCGGCACCGAGCTGAACGTGCATCACCGCGTCAATAACCCACATTGCCAGACCGAGCAGCAGTCCGTAGATGATTTCCTTGTAGCGCTTTAACATCGTTCTCTTAAATTAACTCCATGTAAATCACTGTCCGCGTTGTCGCGAGCAAGCCGGGTCTGCCACATCATACGCCTAATGAGTCTTCCTGCATCGGTCGCAACTGAGAGTTCGCGCATATCTTCATGGAAGGTGTTTATTGGCGCACGCTCAAGAAGATGCGCTACCTGCTGACCACTTTTGAAGCGGATTCACGTCAAGCGGACTCCGACACCCTTACGCTCATGGAAAGAGTCGCCTAGAGACGGTTAGAGGCGCTTCTTTTCCCTTCCGCTTGTACAAAATAATCTATTAAGTAGAACCGAAAAATTTCTTTGACCAAGTTATAATGCCGTCATCGCTTCAGAGTTAAAGGAGAAGAGATGACCGACTTCATGCTCAGCCGCCGAGCGCGTGCGAAGCTGCAAGACTTAATTGCACATCCGCACGACGCTCAGCAGACCCTTCGTGATTACGCCCTGCTCTGGCTTGATCTTAAGCCCCGACTTAGAAAGTGACCTCCTTGCGCCGGGAGGTGTAACGCCTCAAACACTCTCGGTGACTTTCACGGCAAACGATCAACGAGGCTCGACGATCAACTTGCCCCGCATCATGTTCATGCCGCAGGTGAACGTGAACTCGCCCGCCTTGTCCGGTGTGAACTCGATTGGCGTGATCTTGAACGCGGGCAGATCGCGCGCGATACCGAAATCACCGAAGACAATTTGCTCGCTGCACGAGGCGGTCTCGTCGCGATAGAAATCAAGACGAACCGGCGCGCCTTCTTTGACGACGATGACGTCTGGCGAGTAGCCACCTTTGACCGTGACTTTGATCTCCTGCACACCGCTCTCAGTAACGGACGCGGCGGTTGCCTCGCGCTCACCGAAGAAGTACCAGAGAACAAACCCGATGGCGGCGATGCCGCCGATGACGACCGCAATCTCTGTCATGTCCATAGGAGCCTCCTTTGGGTCTCTCACTCGCCAGCGCGGAAACGGCGCAGGCGTAAACTATTGGCGACGACCGAGACGCTCGAAAAAGACATCGCCGCGCTGGCGATGATCGGCGATAGCAACCAGCCCGTCAGCGGGTACAGCAGCCCGGCGGCGAGGGGTATGCCGATTACGTTATAGATGAACGCCCAGAAGAGGTTCTGTTTGATCGTCCGTAGCGTCGCGCGCGATAACTTGATTGCGGTTACTACGCCGCGCAAATCACCGCGTATGAGCGTGACATCCGAGGCCTCAATTGCCACGTCAGTGCCGGTTCCGATGGCGATGCCGACGTCGGCTTGCGCGAGCGCCGGAGCGTCGTTGATGCCATCGCCCACCATGCCGACGATTTTCTTTTCGGCTTGCAGCCGCTTGATCTCTCTGGCTTTGCCTTCCGGCAGGACTTCAGCCAACACGCGTGTGATACCGACCAGAGCAGCAACGGCTTTGGCCGTCCGCTCGTTGTCACCCGTCATCATGGCGACTTCCAAACCCATGTCCTGCATCTGTTTGATGGCGTCCTTCGACTCCGGCTTGATTTCGTCAGCGACCGCCAAGAGTCCGGCGAAGCGCCCGTCAACCGCCGCATACATCGGCGTCTTACCCTCGCCGGCCAAACGTGCCGCTTGTTCCTCGATTCCGTCGAGCGCAATTTTGCGGTCACGCATCAGCTTGAGGTTGCCGAGCAGCAAGTGACGACCGCCCGTCTCAGCTTCAATACCGTGTCCTGCAATGGCGTTGAAGTTTGCGACTTCGGCGAGTTGCAGTTGGCGCTCTTCCGCGCCGCGCACAATCGCTTCACCTAAAGGATGTTCGCTTCCCTTTTCAGCCGAGGCTGCGAGTCGAAGCAATTCGTCTTCGCCGACCGCGCCGTCTTCATTCCGAGCTGTCACCACGTCGGTCAACGCAGGCTGACCTTTGGTGATCGTTCCGGTCTTGTCGAGTACGATGGTATTCAGTTTGTGCGCCGTCTCCAGTGCTTCTCCGCCTTTAACAAGGACGCCCGATTCCGCACCGCGACCCGTCCCGACCATGATCGCTGTGGGCGTGGCAAGTCCCAATGCACAAGGGCACGCGATGATCAGCACGGCGACGAAATTGACGAGCGCGAAGGTGAAGCGCGTGTCTACGGGCGCGGCGACGAACCAGATAACGAAGGTTGCGATGGCGATGCAGATGACAATCGGTGTGAAGATACCGCTGATGACATCAGCCATGCGCGCAATCGGTGCTTTCGAGCCTTGCGCGTCCTGCACGAGCTTGACGATCTGTTGGAGCGCGGTGTCCTTGCCAACCTTCGTCGCCCTGAATCTGAACGCCCCCGTCTTGTTGAGGGTCGCGCCGAACACTTCGTCGCCCGGCTTCTTTTCGACGGGCAGGCTCTCGCCCGTCAGCATTGATTCATCAACCGCCGACGCGCCGTCCGATACTTCGCCGTCCACCGGAATCTTCTCGCCCGGACGGACGATCACCACATCGCCCGGCACGACCTCTTCAACCACGATGTCCAGCTCGCGCCCGTCGCGGACGACGCGAGCTGTTCTAGCCTGCAAACCCATCAAACGACGGATAGCATCACTCGTCTGCCCCTTCGCGCGTGACTCAAGCAGTCTGCCGAGAAGGATCAGCGCGATGATGACGCTCGCCGCCTCGAAGTAAACCGGCACCATCGGCGCATCTGTCATTCCTACCATGTCCGCCATCGGGTCAGCGCCGGTCGCACCCTCAATAAAGCCCGGAACAAGCGTCGCCGCGATTGAATAAAGGTAAGCCGCGCCCGTTCCCACCGCGATGAGCGTATTCATATCTGCCGCGCGGTGACGGAAAGCCGCCCACGCGCCACGATAGAATTCCCTGCCGCAGTAGAGGACGACCGGCGTGGTGAGCGCTAGTTGCAACCAGTTGACTCCTGGAAAATTGAACAATTCAATACGCCCATGCGACATCGCAATCACTAACACCGGAAAGGAAAGAACCGCCGCGATGATGAACTTGCGCTTCAGGTCGTTGTATTCAGCTTCACGTGCCGCAGTTTCGGAGTTCTCCGCCGCCGCATCGCCACCACCTCCCGGCACTTCGCGCAAGCGATAGCCGAAGTCTTCAATCGCGCGGCGAATTGCCGGCACGTCGGTTGCACCCGGCAGATACTCGACTCTCACCTCCATCGTTCCCAAGTTGAACGAAGCGTTTACAATGCCTCTTTGTGCATTCAAGTGCTTCTCCAACGGCTGACTTGAACCCGAAGGGCGAGCCGAGTCGTCCACGATAAAGTCGGCACGCGCCGTGCCCGCCGTACCGTAGCCGACATCCTTCACCGTCTCAATTAACTGCCGCACGCCTGTTCTCTGCGGGTCGTACTCGACGGTCGCGCGAGACGTGGCGAAGTTGACGCCCGCTTGGCGCACACCCGGAGCCTTCGAGAGTTTGCGCTCGATGCGCCGCGCGCACGCTGCGCAGGTCATCCCCGTGATCGGCAAATCAATTCGTTCGCCTGCGCCGTCCGGCGTCGTCCGCGTGTGACGATTGTCGTTCAAGGGCGCGCCCTCGACGACCGCGTGCGGCTGTGCGTTTTGTTCAGGCGCGCTCGAACCTGCAAAGCGTTCGGGGTCGGCATCGAACTTCGATTTGCAGGCGCTCGAACAGAAGTAATAGTTTTCCCCCGTGTGTTCGCTGTAACCTGCCGCCGTCGCGGGCGTAACTTCCATGCCGCACACCGGGTCTTTAACTGTGGTTTCTGTTGTGACCATTACGAGACTCCTTTCTCTCCTGCTCTCCCGGTTCAGGAAGCAGGGAAACCCGCGCGATCCAGAGCGGCGACGATCTCCTGACGCGGCACACGCTCCGTATGCTTGACCGTCACGGTTTTAGCAGCTGTATCAACGTCCACCTGATTTACGCCCCGCAAATTGTCGAGAGCCTTCTTTATCGCGCTCGCGCACCCTCCGCAGACGATAGATGGCACCGACAGTGTCGTTTGCTGTGTGTTCATTTTCTCTTTTTCTCCATTCTTGTTCTTCACAGCGCGAGGCGCGATGCCGGTGACTTCCGGCAGCCTGCGCCTTCGCTCTTTACCTGTACCGACAATCATAAATCCTGTAGTCGTGTACAGAGTCAAGAGGAGAACCATCCGGTGCAATTAAGCGATATTTGCGACCGACGAGGGAGCGCGAAGCTCTCGCACATCGGCAACTATCAAAGGACGCTGGCAGCCCACGCCACCGCCAAATAACGCACCGCCTTGCCAAGCAATGTCCAGAATGAAAACCAGATAAAAGATAGCTTCATCCCACCGGCGAGCGCGACCAGCGCATCGCCGACGAACGGCACCCACGTAAGCAGCAACGCCGGTTGCCCATAGCGATGCAGCAGACGCGCGGCGCGCGTGTCGCCCGCCCCTCCTTCATGACTTTTGCTTAGGGTTTGCGCAGCGCGGCGACCTAACCAG
>Ga0136617_10003220_pt1 | contig 14615 bp, 11 predicted proteins | sample AntDrymUQ3222106_2_FD_129672 | JGI IMG/M metagenome (GOLD analysis project Ga0136617, IMG submission 129672) | Polar desert sand microbial communities from Dry Valleys, Antarctica - metaG UQ322 (21.06) | ecosystem: Environmental > Terrestrial > Soil > Desert | place: Antarctica: Dry Valley... | reverse complement strand
TTCCTGGGGCGGGTCCCCCCAGCCGAGCTGCCGGCGCTCTACGCAGCAGCAGCGGTCTTCGTCTTTCCCTCCTACTATGAAGGCTTCGGGCTGCCGCCGTTGGAAGCGATGGCGTCCGGCGTGGCGGTCATCTGTGGCAACCGGGCATCGTTACCCGAGGTCGTCGGCGATTGCGGTATCGGCGTCGATCCCGATTGCCCCGAAGAAACCTACAGACATCTGCGAATGTTGCTGGAGGATACTGCGCGACGAGACGACATCGGGCACCGCGGCATTACCCGTGCCGCTCGGTTTACGTGGGACGCTTGCGCGCGAGCAACATTGGCTGTTTATCGGGAAGCGAGCGAAGGTTAAGACGGTCGAGTGCACGCCGCACCGGCGATCACTTTCAAACGGACACCGCAATGGCAATTTTAACGCGTCTGTTTCATCTTCCCCGCAAGGGTAGCAACGCCCGGGGGGATGACAGTGATTATGTTTACCAACCCGCTTTAGGAGATTTGTCGTTCGACGAGGCGGTCGATGCGCTACATCGGAAGGGATACTCGACCGTTCTCGGCGGTGTAGATGGCGAAAGCCCACATATTGTTGCTGAAGTAAAAGCTCGGCTTCGAGGTTGCGGGATTACGGTCGAAGATTATTCGATAGACGTCGCATCTTTTCAAAATTATCTCTTACAAGCTCAATATAGCGAACGATATCCGTCGTACTACGCAGTCAATTTGCTGGAAAAACACGTCGAGCACTTCGTAACGCTTGATCTCCTGGCTTTGAATGCTGGTGATGTTTTCATCGATATCGCAAGCGAAGATTCGCCGGTTCCGGATATCTTCGAGCGTGTTTCGAGAGCCAGGACTTACGCGCAGGACATCCAATATAAGAATGGCATACATGGAAGAAAGATTGGCGGCGATGCTTGTGCAATGCCATTGCAGGATCAATCGATCACCAAAGCCGCACTCACATGTTCTTTGGAGCACTTCGAACGGGATGGAGACTCGCGTGTCCTCGCCGAACTTGCCAGGATCTTGAAATCAGGGGGGATCGTTGTCGTTGCGCCGCTCTATCTATCCGTGAACGACGCTACGCAGACCGATTCTCTTTATAGTGCACACGTCGACGTGCCTTTCGATCCGGGAACGATATTGCACTGCGCGAGAGACTGGAAAAATAGGCACGGGTCGGTTCTATTCGCCCGAAACCTTGAAGCGACGCCTCCTCGATCCGCTTTCCGACAGAGTTCAGTTCCGAGTCCTGTGCCTCCAAAATTTTGTCAGTATCCCGACGCACGTTTATTTGAGGTATGTCCTCGTCGGGACCAAACGCTAGTCCGTTCCGTGCTCACGTTGGGCAAATATGATCGGAATGGCCGAGGCAAAGCGCTTACGAACAGCCGCGACCGCATTGGCGAGGCTAATGCCTTTTGACCCTTTACTTCATTGGACGAGTTTGAGCTAGCCAGCCACCTAGGTTTGCTATGATTTAAAGGTTTGCCGGCCGCGCTAATGTGTTTGCGCGCCAACCAGACGGCAGGGCAACCTCGACCAAATCAATCGCGGAATCTTCCCGACAAAACGTGATGCATCTTGGCGGCACGACTTTCGATGGCTAAAGCGGCGCTTATCACCGGCGTTACCGGACAAGATGGCGCCTACCTCGCTCGCCTGTTGCTCGAGAAGCAGTATCGAGTGTTCGGCATGATCGCCCGCCGCGGCTCGGACTCACTATGGCGGTTGCGAGAGTTGGGAGTATTGGATCAGGTGACCCTTCTCGATGGCGATCTCATCGATCAAGGCGCGATCCTGCGTGCCTTGGAAGAGAGTGGCGCTTGCGAAGTGTATAACCTCGCCGCGCAGAGCTTCGTCGCCACTTCCTGGAAGCAGCCGGTCCTGACCGCGCAGGTAAGCGGAGTCGGGGCATTGAACGTCCTCGAGGCGATTCGGGTTCATGATCCGAAAATTCGCTTCTACCAGGCCTCCACGAGCGAGATGTTTGGCTTGATTCAGACGGAGCGACAGGACGAGTCCACACCGTTCTACCCGCGCAGTCCATACGGCGTAGCCAAGCTTTTCGCCCACTGGAGTACGGTCAACTACCGCGAGAGCTTCGGCCTGCACGCGTCCAGCGGAATCCTGTTTAACCACGAGTCTCCGCTACGCGGAATCGAGTTCGTCACGCGTAAAGTCACCGATGGCGTCGCCCGCATCAAACTGGGCAAGCAGAAGAAGTTGCGGCTCGGCAACATCGACGCCAAGCGCGATTGGGGCTACGCTGGGGACTACGTCGAGGCGATGTGGCTGATGCTGCAACAAGACCGGCCCGCTGATTACGTGATCGCGACTGGCGTTTCCACCACTGTCCGGGATATGTGCAGGATAGCGTTCGCGCACGCCGGTCTCGACTGCGACGACCACGTCGTGGTCGACCCCGCGTTCTACCGCCCAGCCGAGGTGGACGTGCTGCTCGGCAATCCCCAGAAGGCGCGATCCGAGCTGGGATGGTCTGCGCGGACGTCACTCGAAGACCTCATTGCCATGATGGTCGATGCGGATTTGGCCCGTGTACGCCGCGAGTAAATGGGGCCAGGTGCGTTGCCTGTCGTGAGATTCGGTGGGTGCGCCATCAGTTGATGCGAAGTGCACGCATCCATTCACGGTAGCTAACTTTTTCCGATGGCCGATAAACGCTCGTCAATCTCGGATTCTTTAAGGCGCATCCCGCTACTTGGCCGCGCGCTTCGGATCATCAAGGGGATCGCTCGCTTGCCCCACCACATCGACCGCTTGGGGGCGGTCGAAGCGCACGTAGTGAGCCTGGATCATGCTGCTGATAGCGCGAAGGACAGCATCGCGCAAATCGTCCAGCACCGCCTACCGGAGGTGGAGAAACACTTGGCGGGTCTCGATCGGGCCCACGGCGAAACCTTCAACGTGGCTCATCGAGCGAGCGAGGGATTCGAGCGCAGCCTGGCGGTATTTGATCGCTACCTGCCGGAAATATTGAATGTCATAGCATCCAACCACGCTGTCGCGCGCAGCGCGCAGCGCGAGCAAGAGCAGCTCAAGCGAGATGTGAACGCGACCAGCGAGGGCCATCGAGAAACGCAGAGAAAGCTTGCCGCTATCGAGATGGCGCTGCAGGAATCCAAGACGACTGCGGAGGCACTCGCGACTTTACTTGCACGGGTTAACGAGGAACTGGAACGGGTGGCGAACGAATCGCGGCTCGCGAGACAAAGCGACATCGGCCCGCTCGATACCGCCGTCAAGGCGCTCACCCAGAACCACTCCAGAATCGAGGAGCGTTTGTCTACGGGTCTTGATCGAGGGCTCTCAGATCTTGGCGCCAGTATTCAAGATCTTTACAAGCGCGTCGAGTTTGTGCGTCAGGAAACATTGTTCGAAGTGTTATATGGCAAACGCGCAGCGCCAGCAGAAGAGGCAAGAGCGCCCGTCATCACGAATCTAGAGAAGGTTCATTCGTTCCGCAATGGTGCGCTCAGGGTCAATTTGGGCTGTGGGCACTTACCGCTGAACGATTATCTGAACGTGGATCGGAGGGAGCTTCCGGGAATCGATATCGTGGCCGACGTCGGCAACCTCCCGTTCGAGGAAGGCGAGGTCGACGAGATATTTTCCGCACATTTGCTCGAGCATTTCCCGCTCGAGCAGCTCAAGCGATCACTGCTGCCTTATTGGCAACGGCTTCTCAAGCCTGGCGGGGCTTTCCGGGCTGTCGTCCCGGATCATGAAACGATGCTGCGCGAGTACGCGTCGGGCACATATCCATTTGAAGACTTGCGACTGGTGACCTACGGCGCCCAGGATTACGCTGGTGACTTTCATTTCAACATGTTCACGCCTGATACGTTGAGCCGGCTCCTCGAGGAGACCGGCTTCAAGGGCGTTGAAATCGTGGACAAGGGGCGCCGCAACGGCAGTTGCTTCGAGTTCGAAGTCGCCGCGGCGCGGTAAGCCCCGATGGAGACCGTTTCGCCTCCGCGTCATGGTCCGCGAGACTCACGGCTCGCCACAGCCGCGGCTGGCGGTGTATGGCAGTTCTTTCGGTGCCCTAGTACCGGCGCCCGGCTCGAGGCTCTGAGCGCTGACCAGTGGATTGGATCGGGCGCGACCGTGGCCTACGCACGTACCGGCGCGGTCTTTGACTTCGACCGCCCGATTGCACCGCGAATGGAGGCATCTCCGAAGCAACCCCCGGTCAACGCCGACCCATGTCCTCGCGGAATCGATAATGCTCCCGAGTTGCGGGCACATCATGATCGGGCGTTCACACGTGTCGTCGAAAGCACCGAAGAGATTTACGGTCCGTTCGACGAGTTGCCGAAGCTCACGCAAGGTGCGCATTTTCGTCGAATAGAGATTCTCGACGCGCTGCCTATCCGCCTTCGAGAAGACAGCTTCGCTGTCGATTTTGGCGTCGGTCCGTGGGGCTTTGCGTGCATCTTTCCAAAATTGCAACGCGCTCGTTGGCGCGTAGGTTTCGATGTATCCGTTTCCGCGCTCCAAGTGTCAGCCGAAAAGGACGGCAGCGATACCGGCACGACAGCCTTCGCGACGTCCGATGGAGATGCCATTCCGCTGGTCGACGAATGCGTCGACGTGTTCTTCGGCGGAGAGGTCATCGAGCACGTCCGCGAGCCGCGCCTTTTCCTGCAGGAAATCGCGAGAGTGACCAAGGATGGAGCCGACGTCGTGCTCACCACCCCCAACAGGGACGCGCTGCTGTACAAACTGGATGGTCAGAGTTGCACGATCGGCACCGAACATATCGCGCTGTTGAGCTATGCGGACCTTATCGAGCGCGCGAAGAGATTTTTCGAGGTCGTGTCCTGTCATGGCTACGAGCTCACGTTGTCACCCGAGCTCGATCGGCTCATAGACGACGACGCGACGATTCGCGAGCTCCAGCTTCGGTCGTATGATTTTCCGGCGCTTGCAAGTGGCCTGATCCTTCATCTCAGAACCAGCAAGGCGTTGTACTCCGCGAATCGCAAATGCTGGACAAGAAGTGAGTTCCTTTGGAGCGCTGGTGAGGTGACGGCGCGCGGTGTGACGCGGCCGTTGCCATTGTTCGGGGAAATCGAGGGCCTCTTGTTGGAGCCGGCAAGCGAGCTCACTTTCGCAATCGAAGGCGACCACATTATCTTGCTCTTCTGGGCGCATACCTGGAGCGGGTTCGCGCGAGTCTTGGTGAACGGAATCGAGCACCTTGTGAATCTATTTAGCAAGCAAGGTGGTTTTTCCAGAATCGAGATCGCTGGCAATGTCGCTGGCGCGAACGAGGTCAGGATATCGCGGACTGATCGACGGGACCCACGCAGCGTGGCCGACCAAGTGATCTTTTACAAGGCGATTGGGTTTCGGCGTGTGGACTAGCGCCGGAACCGCAAGGCGGTGATGTACGCTCACCGCCCCTCGGCCGACCACGTGATCTGATCCGCTGCGGTCATGCTTTCATTCTCCGTGGTGATCAATACCTATAACCGGGCCGCGAGCTTGCGGAATACGCTCGAGGGATTGCGCCGGCTGACGTACCCGCAATTCGAGATCGTTGCCGTCAATGGTCCATCGACGGACCAAACCGCTCAAGTTCTCCGCGATTACGCCACGTCGATCAAGACGGCCGATTGCGCGGAACGCAATCTGGCCGTTTCACGCAACATCGGGATCTGCGCGGCGGCGGGCGATATCGTTGCGTTCATCGATGACGACGCTATTCCCGAGGCGGAGTGGCTCGATCAGCTTGCACTGGGTTACGACGCAGACGACATCGGCGGGGTGGGCGGAATCGTCTTCGACCAAACCGGCTATTCGTATCAATACCAGTACAGCTCGGCCAACCGGCTGGGCAACGCGAATTGGAAGCTGACGTCGGCCGTCGAGTCACTGAACTTCCCCAAGTCGCTTCATTTTCCTTATCTGCAAGGGACGAACGCATCGTTTCGTCGCACGGCGCTTCTTGAAATTGGCGGCTTCGACGAGGAGTACGAGTATTACCTGGATGAAACAGACGTTTGCGTGCGCTTGATCGACGCAGGTTATATCGTCCGTCAAATGCCAAACGCGTATGTGCATCATAAATTCCTGCCGAGCAACATACGCGACGAGAATCGCGTCGCCACCTACCGTTATCCGGTGATCAAGAACAAGATTTACTTCTCGCTGCGCCACGGCCGCGATCATTTCTCGATGCAAGAGATCGTTCGAGATAATGTCGGCTTTGTCGACGCACACCTCGCCGACGTCGATAGCCATATCGCCGGCGGGCGCCTTCCGCCGGAAGCAAGGAGTGCGATGCAACACGACGCTGAGCGAGCTTGGATGCACGGGCTTGAGCGTGGCATCGAAAACAGACCAAAACTCATGAGCTCGTCGCGAGTTGCGGTTTCGCCGGTGCCGTTCAAGCCTGTCAACCCCATCCTGCAAGCGGGGCGCCGGTTGACCATCTGTTTGCTGTGCCAGGATTTCCCTCCCGACCATGCGGGCGGTATCGCCCGGTTTACGCATGATCTCGCGAAGGCGTTCGCAGTGATTGGCCATCAGGTGCACGTGCTCACTCGAGGCGTGGGCCACAATCGAGTCGACTTCGAGGAGGGTGCCTGGGTCCATCGGCTGGTGCCGATTCGGCACGTGCCGTCCCCGCTGCTCGATGGCGTCCGAATTCCTCAACACCTATGGGACTACTCGGCGACGATGCGCGACGAGCTGCGTCGGATCGCGACATACCGCACGGTCGACGTCGTCGAAGCGCCGATTTGGGACACCGAAGGCATCGCGACGTTGCTCGATGGGCAGTTCGATGTCGTCACGAGCCTGCAAACACCGCTGGTGATCGCGCTCGATAACCAGCCGCAGTGGCGCGCGGACCCGGAGTTCATGCGCTCGTTCGTGGACCCGCAATTGATCGTCGAGCGCTACATGCTGCGCAATTCCACGATGATTCGGTCGATCAGCGAGTCGGTCACCGCAACCATGGAGAAACGATACAACGTCAACTTGCGTGATGGCCGGACGGTCCTTGCCTATCTGGGGCTCGCCGACCGCTGCCCGGCGACTGCAGCAACCGATGCGAAGCGCCGCAGTGTCAACGTATTGTTTGTCGGCCGCCTCGAGAAGCGGAAGGGTATCCAGGCGCTCTTGGAAGCGGCCCCTCGCGTTCTTGCTTCACATCCGGAGGTGACGATTACGATCGCCGGCGACGACACGCTGCCTGCGGAAGGCGGTGGCACCTATCGCCAACGATTCGAGCAAGCGCATGTCGCGCTGGTGGAATCGAAACGGATTCGTTTCGTCGGTCGAGTCGACGACACCGCACTCTACGAGCTCTACGCCGCCTGTGATGTGTTCGTCGCGCCTTCCCGTTACGAATCGTTCGGGCTTACGCTCATTGAAGCGATGATGTTCGGTAAGCCAGTCATTGCGTGTAGCACCGGCGGCGCACTGGAGACCGTGGTCGAGGGGGGAACCGGCCTACTGGTCGCGCCCGACGATGATCGTGCACTCTCCACCGCGATCGTCTCGCTCGTCGAGAATGAATTGTTGCGGGAACGCTTGGGGCGCGCCGGCCGGTTGCGCTACGAAGCACATTTTACCGACGTCGCAATGGCTAAGCGCTCAATCGAAATGTACAGCCGCGTCCGCACGCGTTCAGTGATCGAGAGAGGACTGGCATCGCCGGGGAAGAAGACGTTTGCAAACGCCGCGCTTGCAAGTCAGACATGAGCCGAACTCGCCTCACCCACGCGCAAGCGTGCGAAGAAATCGGCCCGTCATTTTTCGGTTGAACGTGTGGGGCATTTGAGTACAGCCAGCTTTGTCGAGCCAGAAATTCGCGCTTCGCCCGAGGGGATTCGCGGCGCTGAAGCAGCTCTCGTCAAGCCGCCGCGGGTCAGCATCATCAACGGCCTCTGCGTTCCGGACGACGCGATCTCGAACAGCATCGCCGATGAAGTGCGATTGTTGTCTGACGGCGATGGCGAGACGCGCTACCGACCGAAGGTTTACGCTTATGTGGTACGCCATGATCTCGCCACGAGTGGCCGAGTTGTCGGCCTGGCGACGCAGATCCTGCTGGATCCGCATTTTCAGCAATCGGAGCTTGTTATATTTCACTTTGGCATTTTCTACCCGCTCTTCGATTTGGCGGTGCTCGCCAGCTGCTTTCCGCGTGTCCTTGGCCGATACCATAATGTGACGCCCGCCGAATACTTGCCGGCCGAGCAGCGTGGCTTGATCGAGAAATCGCTCGCGCAGTCCTGGAATCTCGACTTCTGCGACCGTATTGCGGCGGATAGCGATTTCTCCCGAGGCGACCTGAAGTCGCGAGGGTTTGCGCCAGAGAAATTGACAACATTGACTCTATCGGCGCAGGTTGCCCAGCCGAGCCGCGAAGCAATCGCTAAGAAAGCCTTGAATTCAGATCATCTGCATGCACTGTTCGTCGGCCGCTTCGTCAAATCAAAGGGCGTCCTCGATCTTCTTCAAGCGGCACGTTGTGTGGAAGAGCGCTTCCCGGGATTGCTCAAGCTGACGCTTGCCGGGAACGTTGTGTATTCCGATGAAGCGTACATTGAGGAAGTCCGCGCGTACATCGCTCGGCACTTTGGCAACGGGCAGGTTAGATTTGAAGGAGCAGTGTCTCCGGCACGTTTGCAGCAACTGTATCTCGAAGCCGAGTTGTTCATACTGCCTTCTTATCACGAGGGATTCGGCGTCCCTGTCGTCGAAGCATTCCGGTCTGGTTGTTACGTGATCGCTTACAGCAGCGGCAATCTAACCGAGCTGGTCGATCAGCGGGGTATCCTTGTGCGGACAGGTGATGTCGACGATCTCGCCGCGAAGGTCACGGAAATAGCATCGCGCTTTCAGGCAAGTCGGCTACACGCTCGGCCATTTCTAGTGAGTTACCTCGGCAACGATATTCCGTACGCCGACTACGTGGCTCAGATTGTCGATCACTCGCAGTACTATGACTTCGCAAGGTTTCGCGAACGCTTCTGGACCGTCATTCGCGAAACGCTCGCAACCCCCCGCCTCCCCCGTTCGGTTGCTTTATGAGCGAAGTTGTCGCCGTCTCCCACCTCTCCAAGGTCTACCGTATCTATAGCCGACCCTCCGATCGGCTGCTCGAGCTTTTCTCGTTCAATGGCAAGCAGCATCACATGGAAGTCAGAGCGCTCGATGACGTGACCTTCGAGTTGGAACGCGGTGCACGGCTCGGTATCGTTGGGGAGAACGGCAGCGGGAAGACAACATTGCTCAAGATTCTCTCGGGGGTGCTAACGCCCACTACGGGCTCCGTCCACGTCAACGGCCGGATTGCCGCGCTGCTGGCGTTGGGCCACTCGTTCAACCCCAACCTGACAGGCCGCCAAAACATCTCGCAACAGGGCATCGTGCTCGGCTACAGCGAAGCCGAGATGCGTGAGCTCGCGCCACGGATCATCGATTTCTCGGAGCTCGGCAACTTCATCGAGCAGCCCGTCAAGACCTACAGCAGTGGCATGTCGATGCGCCTCGCGTTCTCGTGCGCGGCATTCGTGCAACCAGACATTCTCATCATCGACGAAGCGTTAAGCGTGGGCGACGCTTACTTTCAAGTGAAATGCTTTCATAAGATCAAGGCACTGATCGACGAAGGCTTGACGTTTATCTATGTCAGCCATAATTCCGACGAGGTCAAGTCCTTATGCGATCGGGCGATCCTGCTCGAGCACGGACGACTGGTGCTTTCGGGAACACCCAAAACGGTCGGTGATTACTATCAGAGTCTCGTCTACGAGCGCCAAGTCAACGGCGCATGGTGGCGCGAGTCACGAGCCTCCGCCGAAACGGAATCGGGCCCAGCGGCAGCGGCATCTTCCGCCGAGCAACGATCAGCGCCGCTATTTCGACGGTCGGAGGAGTTTTCGCGAAGGGCAGCCGGTTTGCGGCAAGGCAACGGCGACGCCCGCATCGTGCTTGTTGAGGTCCTCGATGCGCATGGACAAGCGATTCAAGTGGCGGAACACGGGCAAAAGCTGCGGATTCGCATCCACATCGAGTCCTATGCGCCGCTCGAAGAATCAAGCGCAGTGGGGGCCGCGGTTTGCGACCGTACGGGCCAACAGATCCTGCAATTCATGTCCGATGACAAAGGCATACCGCTTGGCGCGACCGACTCCGCGACTCAGTTCGTCGTCGACTTTGCTTTCGACAACATATTGAAACCCGGCGATTACTCGATCAATGCTGGCATCGCGGAAATGACAACCGCTCCATGGAATTCTGCACATAGGATGCCAAGAACAATCTACGACACGTGCTCCGGCGCCACCGTGTTCGCTGTTTCACATCTGACCGAGACGGCGATCCATGGGCAGGTATCGATTCCGTATGACGTTTCGCTGCATGCTTGAACATCGATTAGGTATTAGGGAAGGTTGCGTCAGTGCCTGAAGTCTCGCGCCAGCAGCGATTCGTTGCGCGACGATCGATCCGGCTGGCGGCGCAGGTCTTGGAACTGGCCAAGCAGGACATCCGCCGCCGGTTCGCGGGCTCGTACATGGGCATGTTTTGGGCTGTCGGAGTTCCCTTATTGACATCGGCCGTATTCATCGTTGTGTTCGGCATTCTGATGGAAGGCAATCTTCCCGGACGACAATACGCGGGGAAGGATTTCACGACCTATTATTTTCTAGGCTATGCACCCTGGCTACTGTTCGCAGAAGTCGTGAGCCGCTCGACATCGGCGCTTCGCGACAACCGAAACCTAGTCACGAGCGTCAAATTTCCCCACATTCTGATTCCGATTGCACTCTTCGCATCGGCGCTGGTGACGCATGCGATGCTATTTTTCGCCGGCATCGGACTCATGCTTGCCAACGGTTACGCGTTCAGTGATTCACTTGCTCTGTTCCCTGTCTACTTCGTACTCCTGGCGCTGACCACGCTCGGGGTGGCCTTTGCGTTCGCGGCTGTCGGCGCATTCGTGAGCGACTTGGATCAGATCGTCCCGGTCGTGTTGTCCGCCGTGTTCTTCACGCTACCCATTCTCTATTCCCCTGACTTGGTATTGCGGCGGGCAGGAAACATCGGCCGGGTCCTGCTCCTCGAAGGCAATCCTTTGGCGGGGCTGGTCGAAGGTTATCGCACGTCTTTGATGCAAACCGGCGCGCATTCCGAGGCGATGAGCCTCATATGGCTGATACCCGTGGCATTTGGCGTCTTCGTTGGCGGTGTCGCACTCTATCGATGGATGACACCCGCCTTCGCGGACGTTTTATGAGCCTCCAATTGGACGGATTCAATTGCTCTCTCGCGGGTCATCCTAAGCGCTGATCACCTGGCACCCGTCATCCAGACTTGGTTGCCAATAAGAACACACCACTAGCAAAATTGGCACGCTCCTCGACGGTAGAGGCGGCGTCTAGATTGTGAGCCAAAGCGATGAGAGCTGCGCGCTCGCTTTCCATACCGGACATGGCGGCCACATACGAGGCGATCCACCTTGTCAAATCAGCGAATCCACCGAAATTGCCCGAATCCAATATCTGCACGTCTCGAAACAATTCTTGCAGACCCCAAATCGTCGTGTTGAAAAAATGAATAGGACGGCAGTGTGCAGGTTGCATGAACGCTGATTCGACGTATACCAAACCGCCTGGTTTGCAGACGCGAATCAGCTCCTGTGCGGCCACGAAAGGTTGCCGCATGTGCTCCATCACCGCTTGGCTGAGAATCAAATCAAAGCTGTGGTCCGCGAAAGGAAGCTGGTGCGCGTCGCCGAAGACGTTGGGGTACGGCCCTGGTTCGTATTCGAAATTAAAATATCGAGGGTCGGAAACTTGGCGCTTGCCTCCACCGCAATCCAGTATTCGTCCTTCCGCCGGACAATTGGCACGAAGTTCGTGAAAGCGCTCGGGGAAAGGATTCGCTGCGGATCCGGGCGCGCGCGAAAAACGAATGGGTACAAGCTCCGCAGTCTCGACAAGTAACGCGGCGATGCGAATTTGAGACGCTTTGCTTTCGGCCGCCTTGTCGCCAAGAACCCACAGCGCGATATCGTGCTCGCAGAATGGAAGCCCTTCCGCGACACAGAATTCTCGAACGCTGGTCTCGTATGCCTCGTAGGTGTCGATGCACGCCACGTCGCGACCATCGATTGTGACCTGCGCTCGTCCACCCCACGGAAAGCACAGCACGCGAAGTCGTACGCCGGAAGTGGCGATTCGGATTGCCAGTCCCGAGTCAGAATGACCGTCTGCAAAGTGGTTTCCGCCGTCGTCCTGCCAAGAGCCTGAGTAAACGATCTGGGGTGCCCGATGATCAATCTCGAGAATCGCCGGCTGCACGTCGATGGTGGCTGCGCCAGCTGGGATCTTGTGGGGCGAATAAGTCGAGAGTTGTGACGGGGTGTGAAAATCGAATTGAAAGTGACGCAGAACTCCGACATGCTTGTGCGTTGCAAGCGTAAAAATATCCGCGTCACGAACGTAGCCGCCCGACACGACTCTGGGGATGAGCCCGAGTGGCTCGTGCGTCGCGGGCGCGCGGAGGCAAGCCCAAAGCGGCTCAAGCTCAGAAGGAAGCGGAACTGCATCAGTTCCGATGATCTTATTCATTGGGTTCCCAGCGTTATGATTCAATATCGGTGTGAATCGGTGTGACTTAGCTATTTTGAGTTGTATTCGTTAACGACCGTCGCGATCATGGACCGAACAGTTCTGTGTTGGCTTTTCCCATTGCTTATATCGCTCAGCGCTTCGTCTGCCTCGGCCGCGCGCATTGAGCAAACTGTCCAAACCGTAGGCGGGGTCCGTGTCGAGATACTGCGAGACTTGGACCGGCCAATCAAGGGTAAGTATCTTCTTTCGCTGAACTACGCGCCTAGCTCGATTGAGCGCAAGCCTCCGTACAACGCCATTCTCTTTACATTGGATGGAAACGGACGTGTCGACGTTCTTCGTAGAATCTCGTCATCGGACCAGCTGATGTGGGCGATTGATTTGAAGCTCCAGCCTGACGGCTACTACACCTATGCGGTCAATCGGCCAAAGCAGGGCGTTTGGCAATATGAGCTGCGCATTCTCGATCCGAAAACCGGAACGGAGATCATCGAGCCCAAGGGGTACCCGGTTCGTGACCCGGCGCTTGATGGGCACGAAACCATCGTGTATTCGGGCGATCGACGCCTGTTTTTGTTCTACCGCCAGCGGCAGGAGGATGGAAAGTCTTATCTCGATGCAGAGGTGCTCGCCGTTTCCGCCAAAACGGGCGAAGCCGTCGGGAAGTGGTCTAGCGGAAAGCAGTTCCCGGCCGAAATGACGGGCGACTATTTACACGTCAATTCACTTTTCCCGATGTCGGATGATCGCGTGCTTGCTTCAGCGCGAGCGACCAGCACCCTGTACATCATCAATTTGACATCGGGAAAGATCGACGATCAAATCGACGCAAAGTCATGGAAGTTCGTCGACGATCCGATGAATGGATTCGCCAGGCAGCACTTCGCACATTTTCGTGACAACGGCAACTTGGTGCTGTACGACAACAGAGACCAATCGGAGCCGAACGCCAACTCTAGAGCAGTCGAGTACGCCGTTGATTGGAAAGCACGAACGCTGACGTTGGTTTGGGAGCACCGGGCGTCGCCCTCCATGGCTTTTCGTTATGGCTGGGGATCTGCCGCGATGCTTGGCAACGACGAGGCCCTCATCGGTTGGGGTGACTATCCTCGAGCGAAGGACTATTGCGAAGGAAGAACAGGCAGCTTTCCCGTGTTCTCGCATATCTCCAGAAACAAGGATCCCTTATTCGAGCTCAGAGCGCCCTGCGGATGGGCAACGTATCGCGTATATTTCGTGCCCGATGCGGCAAACCGCTAGCTGTCGGCGAGAATCGTCGAGGTAGATTCGTCCCACGTTGCCATGGATATCGACGCCCTAGTCAGTGCGATCACGCGGGAAGCTGCGGCTCGTGGCGGCGATCGCGCCTCGCTCTCACCAGCGCCTCGGATCTCGCCCGAGCGGCAGCCCGCCATGCCGGCGCTCAAGCGAACGTCCAAGGTTAGCGAGCTCCGTGATCTCATGCCCTACCATCAAGCAGCGTTCCTCGCATTGGCCTACCGCTCGCTGTTGCTGCGCGATCCCGACCCGGAAGGAGCGCGCCGCTTCGCCGAGGCGATGGCGGAGGGACGGCTCACGCGTTGGGAGGTGCTAGGTCGATTGCGGCTCTCGACCGAAGGCCGCGCAAAGCACACCCGATTGCCGGGCCTATGGACAGCGTTCTCATTGGCGACGGCCTACCGCATACCGATCGCGGGTCCTGCGCTCGCTTTGCTCGCACGCGTCTTCTGCTTGCCTGCACACCTCCAAGACTTGACCCACGACGACCGCCTGATCGCGCAAATTCTCGTCGCCGGACGCTAACGACACGCTGCTAAAAGTCGGCACGCCTCTCGGCTGGTTTGCCCGCTATGCGCATCGCCCTCGCGACCGTCCAGGTTCCATTCATCCGCGGCGGTGCCGAACTGCTCGCTTCGGGGCTCTCTGCCGCGTTGGTCGAGAATGGGCATCACGTGGATACCGTGACTATGCCGTTCCGCTTTTTCCCGGC
>Ga0136617_10003218_pt1 | contig 14618 bp, 14 predicted proteins | sample AntDrymUQ3222106_2_FD_129672 | JGI IMG/M metagenome (GOLD analysis project Ga0136617, IMG submission 129672) | Polar desert sand microbial communities from Dry Valleys, Antarctica - metaG UQ322 (21.06) | ecosystem: Environmental > Terrestrial > Soil > Desert | place: Antarctica: Dry Valley... | reverse complement strand
TTTTTGAACAGGCTAACGAAGAAAACGGGCATATGCTAAAGTTTCTCCATTACCTTAACGGTACTGGGGCAGAAGCGGTAATTCCGGCAATTGAAAAACCCCCGGGTAATTTTGAATCCCTTGAGGCTACTTTCCAGTTTGGACTAAAGAGCGAGCAGGCTGTAACCAGGTCAATTTACGACCTGGTTGATATGACTGAAAAAGAAAAAGACCGCTCCACATACTCCTTTCTGCAGTGGTTTATAATCGAACAGATTGAGGAAGAGACCCTGTTTCAAACAATTCTCCAAAAGTTTGATTTGCTTGGAAGGGACAAACTGGCCGTGTACAAAATTGACCAGTCTCTGGCGTCAATTAGGTCACAGGTTGGGGTAAGCAAGTAAACCTGGGATTACCTTCTGACCAAAAAACATAGTGGGAATTCTCTCTTTTTTTAATATTTTTTTTCAGCAGCAATTTGAATGTGCAGGAATAAGAATTGTGTTTTTTTCTTGTTAATTATGAAAAATTGGTATTTGTTATAACACAATATGATTTTAACGTGGCACATCGAAGAACCAATATGGATTTTATTTCCGCTCGGACATAACCTCTAGTTTGGGGTAGACAATTACGCCTTCTGCATTGTGAAGGGCAAAAGGGGTCAACTTGTGAGGAGCTGGTCGGCGGATGCTGCCACTGCCGCTGTTTCCCATTATGTCATAAACAGAAATGCCCTCTACCATGACAAGGTAGTCCGCTATCAGTCTCCTGTTGCACCTCTACGGCACTGCCTCCGAGCACATAATCGCAAGGTGTCCATCACACTTTGCCATAAGCAAAAGCAATTTCATAATGCCCTCCTTAAACGATGATGTTGCCATATAGTCTGCATAGGACCTAAAGGACTTGTTTTGCCATCCGCTGTTGTCATGTGATGCTGCCAATGATTTGGCGGTTTCCCTTCGCCTTCCGCCAAGTCTTTCGATGTGCGCATATTCAATGTTTTTTGCCAGGATCTCTTTTGCCATGATTTCCTTGTTAAATTGCGGAAAAGACTTTGAGCCTGGGTATCGCCTTACGTGAGCGATTGTTGCAACACGGTTCTCCTCCAAAAGGCGGGTGAATTCGCCCCAGTGGCGGTTTGAGTGCCCTATGGTGAATGTTTGTTGGCTCATAAATAAGCTAAATCAATAAAGATGGTCCGCTTTTTATTTATTAAACATGCCATTTGGTTTGTCGGTGTGATTTCTTCACAGGCTGCTGCTTTTATGCCGGCAAATTTGCTGTTGCCTGCCAAATTTTTTTATCTTTCTGTTTTTCTCGTTCTTTTGTTAACAACCTCGATTTCCAAAGCCTCGCCATTACGAATCCTGTCAGTGAAATCCATTGAATTAAGCAATACGCTTCACCAAATCAATCCGCATGAAACAAAAAAAAAGAATGTTGTTTTTGCATTACTCCCTCTCTTTCCCCCTTTTGACTTTATCAAACATTTGCTTGGCGAATGCCCCAACAAACGCACCCGCGAAAATGCCTATGAACTGGCCATATGTGTCCCAAAAGTCTTTGAATTGATCGTCAATACTCTTGGGTGAAACTACAGCTACTGTAAAGTTTATTGGCTTTGTTAAATAACCCACCGTTGGGTATTGTTTCGATAGCTCAAACTCAGGGTCCACCGTTCCGCTTTGTGGAGCGATATATGTTGGTTTTGTTGTTGTGGCTATCGAAGGCTCCCTTATTGTTACAACCAAAGGTACTGTGTAGATGCCTAGGGGGGTTTGTGGCGGTACAGCTATCTTGATTAGGGGAGGCTGGTTTCTTTGGATATTTACATACAATTCACTTGAGTTAAAACCTGATCCAATGCTGTAATTTGCATTTTGAATGTTAGATCTATTGGTTGCGCCTAGGGTTATGTTTATGACATCATTGGAAAAACCAGATGTTGATTGTATTCTGGCAGGAATTAGCTGTTCCTCTCCCTGCCTTATGACTATATCCTCTGGCGAAGTGGTCATTTGTAGGCTGGGTGGGGGAATGGTCACCCATCCAGTAAATTGCCTAACTTCATTTAATTTGTATGACTCTGCTGCATAGAACAACAGGTTGTATTCGCTGGGTGAGTTTATGGAGCCCATGTCCAGGTTTAGATTCGCATAACCCGGGCCCACAGATGACTCTGCATGAGATGGCGTAAAGTTTGTTTTTGATCCCATTAGCCTATAGCCTCCTGTAGACGATAGTTGGTAAAGATATCCGCTTAGTTTTCCAGAGGCTAGCTCCACATAAAGGTCATAGTCGGCACCGTTATACCCTGTTTTTGTGTCGGTGTCTGCATCAATAAGCATTCCATAACTTAACTTTCTGGATTGCTGGTTGTCGGTGGAGTTAAGAGCAGAGGAGTTGAACCCCGAGTTTAGCCAAATTGTTGTGTTCAAGGTTTGCCCGTCGCTGATATAGTTGACTGCCAGTATGTCGGTATAACTTGATTTTAGATGCGCATCACTGTTGCCATAAGTTTGAACCCAATTGCGATTCTCGTTTATCAGCTCCTGAAGCCCAAAAGATGGTGACTGTGCCATGGAGATGTTGCAGAAAGACCCATTGCCCAAAAATGACAATGACAATATCAATAAAAAAACAGCAACTGCAAACGGACCTAAAAGATTGTGTTTCTGAACTGCTTTTACACCTACTAACGCTCTAATTGGCATTATTGGTGATAAAACCTTTTTGCTTTGATGCATTTTGTATTATGGACTTGATTGATATCGATACTGTAAAGAAGAAAACCTACAGCATTATCGAGACTTGCCAAAAAAGTCATAACCCTCTGATAAGCAATGGACTCAAAAAAAAGGAAAACCTAATTTTTTTTTGCTAAAATCTATCCAAAATTTACCATGTAACTAATAGAGCAACTTTGACTCCAGAACGAAAAAAGAATTGAGAAGAATGGGGTGTCAATACGTTCGCCTTTCGTCTGACATTGATACGGAAATAGATATTGGAAAAATGGGAAATGAATGAGTTGCCACCATTTCGCATTATCAAAAAATGTGCTATTTATGGTCCGTTACCCCAACAAATGCAAATATGGGATATTTCCTAACATGCAGAATCTCTATCCTACCTGACTGTCAGGTCATAAAATACATTTGAAATTCTATGCTCGCTAGATGGCTGTCCCTCAAAACCGGCTTTGAAAAACGTTTCGTTGAATTCTATGGTATGGTTACCTGTACTTAACGACTTCACAAACAGAAAATATCCTCCGGACATGGCTCTCCAGGTTCCTGGTGGAAGGTCATAATAGTTGTCTTTAGTAAGAGTCTGATTATATAGATAATGCTCAGGAAGGTAGTTGTTTCTGTTTTCTGAATTCATTACTTCAACACCATCAACTTTGGCAGTGAATTTGACTGTATCTAAGCCAATGTCAACACAATCTCGCAATTCCATATCTGTTTTAAATCCCTCGGCAAAGCTACATCCGCCACCGTAAATTTGAACCAACAAAGCCTTGCCTTGTGGAACCGTGCATTTTCTTATTTCGGGATTTGAAGCTTCATCTAGCGCCAGGTTTCTCCCATCCGGCAGAAACCACACATTCTTGTCGGTTTGGTTCCATGCGCATTTTTCAGGAGAATAAACCTCTCGTGGATGTATAAGGCTAAGGTCTGCCGGGTCCTGTTGATTGACTTTATTTAAAAGGTTATAATGCCAGTCCCACCATTTTGAGGTCCATTCAGAAAATGAAATTCCGAAGGGTTTTGAGTCTTTCGAATAAATCAGATCCGAACTATTGGTCGCATGACCACTTTGAGCACAAACCATTACAAAAACCCCTACAAGAGAAGCTACTATCGTGGTTGTATATAATCCTATCATAATTTGATACTATGGAATTTGTGTTATTATACATTTTTCCTTACAACACCATGGTATACGTTGTCATCAAAAGGTTATTTTATGTGGATTCTATTCCTATGTTGTGACACTAGCAAGCAAGGCATACTTAATTTTGATATTTGGTTTCGTGCTGCTTGTTTTGTCATTTGTTGACAATATTGTGATGAGCTCATCCTTAGACTCCATCATGGAGCGACAGTCATTATTTAATCACTATGTCTTTGTATTACTAGTGGCTATCGGTATTGTTGGCCAATCTCTAATATTTTATCTAATTAGAAAAAAGATTTCCTCATTTAATACGAAAACAACTGGAAAATCCTCATTCGCCTTTCAGGCACTGGTAATCCTTTCCATATGTGTGAGCGCCTCCTTGTTTCTATATTTGATAGTGTTAATGGCCTATCAAAGGGCATATTATTCAGACATTTTCAAGTCAATAGTATATTCCAGTTACCTGTTTTCCAGCATAAATGTGGGATTGCTCATAATATTCCTTCTTACATGGTACAAAAGAAACCATGGCATTGTCATGTTGTTATATGTATTGGCGTTCTCTGCATACCTGATCAACGGAATAGTAGGTATCGTAATACTGGATATCCAGCTAGAGGGCCGCTCCAATAAAATTTCATTTGTTACTAACCCATGGGATAACTCAAGTCTTCGGGTATTGTCCTTAACCGATTTTTACAAGATGACTTCCATCGTTTCATTTACCGTGGCGTGGCTGGGAACCTGTTTATTGTTGTACCATTATTCCGGTAAGATAGGCAGATCAAAGTTCTGGTTCCTGGTAGCTTTGCCCCTAGTTTATTATCTGGGAAACATAGATTTAATTCGGTCCGCCATATTCAGTTACATTGTATCCTCAAGCCCATATTTGCTATCTATAACACAAATTGTCCTTGGGGGCGCCAAACAAGCGGGAGGATTTTTCTTTGCAATTTCCTTTATACTAATATCCCGGAACGTTGACAGTCAGAAATTAAAATACTATTTGATGAGCACTGCGACAGGAATGATGCTACTTTTCAGCAGCAATCAAACATCACTTGTGCAAATAATCCCATACCCACCGTTTGGTTTGGCCACTGTTTCGCTGGTGTCCATCTCGTCTTTTTTGCTGTTAATGGGATTATACAGCCTGGCATACTCAATGGCTTACGATAGGCAACTACTTGAGAATGCCAGAAAAATAGTCAACCAAAAAGCGTCAAGGTTCCTATATGACATTGGATCTGCCCAGTGGCAAAAAGAAATTGACAAAACAATTCCCGCGATTATGAACTCAAAGTCAATTCTTGCCAATGAGGATAACGTCCCCACCTCTCTAACGGAGGAAGAAGTCAAGGATTACCTATATGAACTTTCTAAAGAGGTGGAAAAAATAAGAGACAAATAACGCAGACTGGTGTAATGGGAAACCAAATAAGCAAACCCTAACATCCGCTACAACATCAAAACTCAAGCAAAAGGCATAAACAGTGATGTTGGGAAAAATGGAAATTTGCAGGCAATGGATTAGTGCTTTGCACCCTCAAGCCCCTTGACGGTACTGTAGAGCGTATATACCCTGCCAAGCATATTGGGCGGGGAGATCATTTCTAGCGATATGACATAAGGGCAATTATCAATGGTATCGCAATCTGCAAATTCCCCTGACAGGCTGGTTAGCGCCACTAGCCTGGCCATGCTAAAGCTATGATCCTTTTCCAACACATATGAGATTGCCAGGGTCTCGGAAGATCCCTTTGCATCCCATAGATACAAGTCCAAAAATTCCCCCAAATTATACTCAAAAATGGGTTTCAAATCATTTGCATGTGCGTGAATGTATTCGGACAGTTTGCCATCACCTGGTTCCAAAGCATCAAAATTCACCTCAATATAATATAACCCGTTTTTTGTTGCTTGCCTGTTGGGTAAGATGTTATTTTCTCTTGGTATTGATTCTTTTTGGATAATGATGATATCAGAGTCTAAAGCCCGGACGTATTTGGTTTTTCTAACTTTAAACTCATTTTCCAAAACTCTTAACATATTGTTGAGTATTGGACGGTATTATAATAATATTTCAATTCCAAAAAATCCTTTCGACTTGTTGAGTGTCAGTCAAAATCCAGTTAGCGCCATTATTTTTGTTCTGTTTTTTAAGTTCTAATGGTATCCATACCATGTTCATTTTGGTTACATCGTTGTTATCGATGCTATACATTTTCATAAGGGCTGAGAAAAAAACAAAAGGTTAGGGTGAATTTGTGGACAAGCCATGATCCCTGTTACCGGGTTAATGATGCAATCTCCCCGTTTATTGTGTATGTTATAGCAAATGGTTCGCCTTCCAAATTGTGAAAAGCCAAAGCGTTGGCAGCAAAAACAAATGATCCTGCATTAAATGGGGCATCCGTAAATTGGTTGATTAGAGAAGCCGCAAAGTTGCCATCATCTACTGATGCATTCAATGGTTCTTGCGTAAAAGTTGAGTTAATTGCTGGTTTGTACATGTGCAGTAAAACCACCTCGACTGGTTTACTTGCCGTAAAGGAAACTATGCCTGAGTAAATCTTTCCATCGTCTCTTGGCGGAGCCGCAATCACAACTTGATGAGATTCATGCCCTGGCAATGGATCCTGCATGGAGTTTGTTGTGTTCTGAACCACAAAAGGAATAACCTGTCCCTCTGCCTGTGCGGATACATTGTCGATCTGACAAGCCGGTATAGCAAATATACCAAAGAGTATTAATGTTGAGGCTAAGGTTAAGGTTAAGGTTATGGCAGTTTTGTTCATCATTCATGCGCTATTGCATTATATATTTAAGTATTCCCAATAACGATAAAACATCTGTCCTGAGAAGAACAATACAATTGTTGCATATCAAAATATTTGATGAAACAATAAAAAACATATTCAAACTTGTTGCTAACGAGATAATGCATGATTAAATCCAAATTTTGTGGATATGGCAAATTCTCGGTTTAGACCGAATAGTTATAGACGCATCCAGTACTTCGAGCATTAAACATTCACCGTTTAGGTGTGTTTGATACCACACCCATTGCTTGTTATAGAATGAATAGTGTCATACACCAAACGCAATTTTATACGAAAGGGGTTCTACTAGCATGTAGCGTCAAATCGAGCCAAATATTATTTTATTTGAAAATATTTAAATTATGGTAGATATTGTGTATTTCATGCAAGCAAATCCAATTTTTACATACAAAACACAAAATGGAGTATTGCAGATTTATGAAAATAACCCTAGAATACCATTGTGGGTAATGGGATACGATAATTGGCTGAATAGGGTTAACCGGGGTGGAGATTCCGATGGTAGTGTTTATGGAACTGGATCTAACACGGTATTAACAGAAAGAGGCCAAGTAAGATATAACATAAAATGTAAACCTGATGCTGGAGAAGGAAGCGGTAATCACCAAATTAACCTGAAAAGAGGCTGGAGCGATTCTCCTGATGATTTTGTTAACATAGAGCAAACCGGTTACATCGATGTGACAGATCTCGCAACTGGAGATGATGATCAGGACATTACATGGTACGGCCCAAGCGGAAGACACCATGGCTCAGGAGGCTTGACAGGCTGTAAAGGCTCAACCTACAAAGGGTCTCTTCATGCAAACAACGGAAAAAACAGAATGGCCAAGGAAAATTACCATGTAGACTATACTTATGTAGGTTGGGATGAAGGCCCGAAGGGAGTAATGGATGTTGTTAAGCAAATGAATGGACAAAACAAAAGGGTGGGATTTAAGTGGGTAAATTTCAAAGTAGGCGATTATAGAAGACTCGAGATTTGGGTAGACATTGGTGGGGCGATAGGCTACAACGAACAACCTAAGAATGAATGGCAGTTAATCAGGGTTCACGAAGATCATTCAGATATGCTAGAAAAGATGGGTGAATGCAAATGTGACAACAAAAGACAGGCCATACTTTGGGGTGGGCCATATTGCACATATAGATGGGATGATAAAATTGAAAGGGATCCGACAACTGCAAAGTTGTCACTGGCAACAATCCAGGAGATGAGTCCGCCTTCAACATTCCATAATGTGGGGAACAAGGTTACGGCAAATACCTAGGTGATGGAATCAGGAAAACCTTGACAGGTCAACGCAAAAAAGAGTATCGCATTATGCATACGTATAACCTTGCGAAAAGAGAAGAAATTTTTACAGATTTTGTTTATTCGCCATTTCTACAGCGCCTTACATAGGCGTGCTTACGCTTTTTGAGCATATGCCAAAAACCCCGTTACTCAATGATCACATCATCTTTTTGACCTTTCTGCATTTTTTGAACAGCGCCTATACTAGCATTGGAAGGTCAGTTTTATATGGAGCCAAAACGGATTTTTAAGTAATGCATTGGACAGAAAGCCGATAAGATATCAGCAGGAAAGAACTTTACTGGATTGATACAGTTTGTGCACTACTGCCATAACGATGGTATGCATTTGCTGTGAACAGATTTCATATGCAACCTTTTGTTGATGGACCTTTTATTTAAATAGGCTAAAATTATACAAAATCGTGATGACATTTGAAAATCCTGTATTTTCCATGATCCTGATATTTCTTGTATTTTCAATAATCACTTCCATGTCAACTGCACTGGCACAGCCTCAAACAAATGTTACTAATACTAGTAATAATGCTTCACTAACACCAAGCACCATCAGTTTGGCCAATCCCTCAGGAACACAATCCAATTACTATCCTGTTCCTGACAATGCCAGGGGACCGGTAATTCCTGAAAAAGGGTATGTTGTAGAGGACCTGGGAGGTGGACTTTACTTTCTGGGCAATGGTGCCTATAACACCATGTTTATGGTAACGGAAGGGGGAGTTATAGCAATAGACGCCCCGCCAGCAATCGGAGAAAAGTATCTGCAAGCCATATCGGAGGTAACAGAGCAGCCCGTAATGTATTTCATTTACAGCCATACCCACAAAGACCATGTTGGCGCGGCCAACATATTCCCTGATAACGCGACCTATATCGCACAAGAGGAAACCGCAAACCAGATTAGAATTGCAAACGACTCCAACAGGCCGTTACCTGACATAACCTTCACGGACAAGTACGAAATAAGGGTTGAAAACGAGCCCGTATTGGAGTTGGACTATCCGGGGGTTACACATGAGGCTGGAAATATCTACATCTATGCACCAAAGCAAAAGGCCTTGATGTTTGTTGACGTTATCTATCCGGGTTGGGTCCCTTTTGATGGGCTTGGGGGCGCCGAAAATGTCACCGGATTTCTGGACACACCTGATGAGATAGCGAACAATTACAAAGTGGATAAATTCATAGGTGGCCATCTGACCCGAATTGGCACTATGGAGGACATAGGGGTCCAAAAGGAGTTCACATTGGATTTAAAAACAACCGCCCAGCAGGTGCTAAGGAATGTCAGTTTTGGTGATATGGCAAGGGTTATCGGTCCCTCAAACCCAGGCAATCCGTGGGCCATCACCAACTCCTACCTTGAGGAGATGACAGACCAATGTACAGCCCAATTGGCAGACAAGTGGAATGATCGCCTGGGTGGGGTAGACATATTTTTAGAGGATAACTGTGCGGCAATGCTAAAAAGCTTGAGGGTGGACTAACAGAAACAACAATCTCTTTTTCTTTCGATTTTCTTTCTCTTGTCCCGGGCGATTTTATCGCACACACACGCACCGAGAATGAGCTCAGTTCCTGGTTGTTTGTTTTGGGGTTAATGCCACTTTTTGCTATGCGCCTTTATTCTGGCAGGACCAATTAAAGGAGCCATTGTTGTTGGGGACCCGATGGGTTTAGCATAGATTATTACGAGCCTAAAACTTTGAATTTCCTCATCACAAGGGACAATTTTTAAAAATTTTAATCGCTATTTTGAATGGGATACATAGTTAGTGAAATTTCGAAAAAATAAAAAATGGACTCATATTGCCATCACCAATTAAGGTGAATCTATCCATAGTTATCTATGCTTTCAGATTCTCATGACTTCCATTGGGTAATATCGGTTTGGTAAGATCATTTTCGTCTACTATATAGTCGTCTGCCTCATCTGTATTAAGCGGAATTCCTTCAGTTGGTTGTGTAGTTGGGGCTTTTATGGACCTGACGTTTAGGACTGCAATTTCAAGCTCCTTACACATGTCAACTCTCATCTGATTTGATGGACCGGCCCAAATTACGGTATCACTTCTTTGTTCTTCATACGCCCATATCAAATTCCAGTTATTCATAAATTTTCCAGTTGCTTTTCCTCTTTCATCCCTCTCTATTGGATTATCATCAATCCAGCATTCCGCATGTATTGCGTTGTTATTGTTAATGTTGTAAATAATTCCCTTTATTCCAATCCAGTTCTCTTTCAGGAGAGGATATTCAGGTACCATGAGTGTAACCTGTCGGTGTGCAGTGATCGGATGAGTTAATTCGGCACCAAAGAGATTAGATGCCCTTCTTTTATATGGGTAGTCAAATGAACAACACAGTGTTTTTTCATTCTTGTTGTCTTCGTGACCATCGCCTCTAACCTTAAGCGACCATGTCTCCTTATTGTCTTTGATACCCTTTACTCTTCCGATTACCGTAAACTCTTGATCTCTTGCGTCATTTGCTTTTCCAATATATCCCTGCCTTTTGGCGTTAGCAACACCGCTTATAGTATTTGTGACATTACCATTATGTATCTCTGGTCTTGCAGTCCAATTTTTCTTACCTGTTGATTGGATCGTACCTTTCCTGCAGATCATACTCCAGTAGATTAACGAGCCATCTTTTTTCCTCTTGGCTTTGTCTCCTTTGCAATCATGCGCAAAGTTAGTAATTGAAGTTCGGATATCTTTTCCGCCAATATTAAAGCTGAATTTTGTATTGTCCCATTCATTAATTATGAATATTCCATCAGTATCCAACTTGCCTTTAGTTTGGATCGTTGTTTGTTTTTGTTCCTTTAAAATCGAATTTTTTTCGATCATCCCTTTCATATTTAGAAGAATGAATTGCTTGTTTATAAGTTTTGTATGTGTTTGCTAATCAACAACAATCTAAAACAGGATATTGCAGTTTCAAAGTAAAAATAATTGAAATGAGCATGATTTTTTATTTTGCAGTATTAATTTTTAAAGTTTAAATAAAACCAAGCCATGTGAATGGTTATGGAGAATAATGTTAGTAATAAGCAAAAATGTGCAACAATAGTAATATAGTGGGGATACCCAGCGCTTGTTTCATTTGCTCGACTGTCTTTTTCATGTTCCTTATCTTTGGATCCCATGAATCGTCATGTTCACACCCAGCCGAACCCTTGTAACCAGAGATGTATATGGGACATATCCAAGAAATGCTTCTGATAAATTAATCATTTTTTATAGCCTCCTGTCATTTGCTATATGTATTACCATATTATGCGGTTAATACTCTAATACTCTATAATATTCTATAATATGAGGTATCAAATTCTTGAATGGGAAATCTATTCTAAGCAAGCCACCATCTGCAATCTCTTTGGCTTTGATTTTGTCTTTATTTTAAATGAGGTGAAATGGTAATAATTCACTAAAACCCCCGTAGCATCAATTGCTTTAAAGAAGGCCCACACACCTAAACTATAATAAATTATATTACTCTTTACGAGTAACATAAATATCCAACTATACGAGTGGTTAAATGGGTGTTTTGCATTTAGTTTTTGTCCTTTGATGACCAAAAGGTTTCCTTGGTTTGTCTCCATTTTTTGTAGTCTGACAGTATTTTTCTGTGATCAAAAGCAAATGTCTCGCTGCCAATAGATTCAATATCCACCCATTTTATTTCTGCGGCGTCGTCTCCAGGCACTGGTTCTGTGCTATTGCCGCTGCTGTCTTTGGGTATTTTTCCGATGAATACAGTTGACATTATGTGTCCACGTGGATCCCTGCTGGGGTCTGAATATACCCCAAGGATGCCATCGAGTTCTATATCCAAAGATGTTTCTTCCATGACTTCGCGTTTTGCCGCATCCTCTACCTTTTCGCCCTCATTTACAAACCCGCCCGGAAAGGCCAGACTATCCTTAAAGGGATCCTTTTTTCTCTTGACAAACAAAATTTGGGAGTTTCTTTGGATTATGGTATCAACTGTTGGAATTGGGTTTTTGTGTTGGCTCTCATCACTCATAAATACCATAATGTAACAACAACCTAAAAAATAGCTATCTGTTTGTTGGCTGCCTATTGGTTGAGAATGAATGGCTACGAAGTCATTACGATTTATTCTAAAGAATGGCAATATTTTTTCATGAAGGAAACTCTTTTTACATCAGATTTTTTTATCGTTGTAAAGCTGAATATGTCCAACATTGTTGTTGTTTAGTTAACTGTCATCAATAAAATAAAGTATGAAAATCTCCATTGCTAAACCCACTTCCACTTTGCCTGTTATGTTGGAAATAAACGCTATTGGCATTGATTTTGTATTCGCATATGCCGCAAAATTGCCATGTTTGTCCACAGAGATTATACCTCCTGTATCACGACCAAATTTGGATGCCAACATCTCTATGGCCTTGCTACTTGCCACCGACGCATTATTGCCTGTCTTGCTTTTTACTTTGTTTTCATTGTCTTCTATCTTTAAAAAATCACAGGCTGTTTTGGCAAGACAAACTCTCATGATGTATTCTCCAAATCCTGTCATGCATGTGGCACCAACTTCGTTATCGGCATATAGACCTGATCCAATTATTGCAGAGTCGCCTATTCTTCCGGGCATCGTAAATGCCCGTCCACCTGTGGATACCGCAGACGCAACATTTCCATCCTTGTCTATTGCCACAGCACCAACGGTTCCAAGGTGGTTCCATTCCTCATTATTGTTATTGGTTGTTTGTTTGAGGTATTTGTGATTCTTTGGATGATGCTCTTCCTTAAGCTTTTCTTTACTGCTCTTTTTTGCATTTTTTAAAAATCTGTTATAATTTTGTAGATTCTCCTCAGTGGGTTCTGCATTGCATGTCTTTATGTTAAAGGCCTTTGCCAATTCCAATGCCCCTTCACCTGCAAGCATAACATGGTCTGTTTCTTCCATCACCAGCCTGGCCAAACTGATGGGATTTCTTATGTTTTGAACCATTCCTACCCCGCCCCCGCAGATAGATCCTTTCCATCCATAATTGCAGCATCCATCTCTATTTTGCCATCCATGGTAAGGTACGAGCCCCTTATTCCAGCATCAAACAAACCGCTATTCTCCATTGCCACCACAGCACTTTCCACTGCATCTATTGCTTTGGTTGGAGAATAGGTTGTTGTCTTCTTACCGCTATCATTGGGATTTTTATCCTTACTGCTGCTGCTGCTGTCCTTCAGCACATTGAATGCTTCACAAGCTGCAGTTTCCAATGTTTTTGCTATCTTTTTTCTTATTTGCTCGCCTGTGGAGAAATCCCTGTTGCTTCCTGCTCCACCATGAACTAAAATCCCAAACGGCTTGCCCTTCACCATATTTTGAACTATAACCCCATTTTTAAAAATTAGGGAAAAAAGCAAGGAAAAAAATGAACCTCAAAACTTTTGGTGCTTACTCTTTTATTTTGGTATTGACTCCATTGCTATGGTTTTATTTATCAGCTGTCCGTTTCTGTTTATGGAAAGTTCCAGCAAATCTCCTGGTTGTTTTTCTTTCAGAATTTCGACAATGTCTTCAGATCCGTCTATTTTCTCACCGTCAGCAGAGGTTATTATGTCACCTTTTCTTGTTAAATATCCCTCATTGTCCACGTCTAAAACCAAATCCTTCAACCCTGCCTTGTGTGCTGGGCCATTTGGGACCACTGATTGAATTACCATTCCCCCTTCCACATCTTTGGATACGCTCATCTCTTCTGCCAAATCGGTGTCAAAATCAAAACCCTCGATACCAAGCCAAACAGTTGGTCTTTCAGAAGAATCATTATTTTCGTTGTCCCCATTTTTTTCTGAAGGTGGTCCTGATGAGAAAATGCCTGGCCCTGATGTCTTATCCTCATCCTTTAGCTGAAGCTTCTCCATCATGTTTACAAATAAAATGTATTCTGCATTGTTTTGATTTGAAATGTAATCCCGAATGGCATGATTGTTGCTATTTCGCCATACCACTATACCATCCACAGTGCCTGTTTTATTTGCTATGGAAAGCGTGGCAAGAATTAGTCGATCGGAAGGTGGGTTGTATCCTTGCTCGATAAATGCTGTAGTTCTGGCAGTATAAAGGACATATTTTACCGATTTATTATCAAATACCTTTGAAAATACTTTAAGGTTTTCCTCCAAGTCTGTCACATTGTAATAGGCAGGCGTAGCCAAAACTACCCCATCAGTATAATTAAAAAAGTATCTTTTTGCATCATTTGTGTCTATGCCTTCAAAATAAATCACTGGATAAAAATTCAGATCTTTTCTTTTACTTTGTAAGGCCTTTTCCAAGTCCGAGTCAATCATGTACTCGACATTTCCCTCTGCTTCCCTGACATTCTCATCCTCTGATTGCTCGCTATCGTCTTTGTCCTCTCCCTCTTCCTCTTCTCCTTCATTTGCCATAAACCAGTTAAAGTCATCCATAACGAAACCATGAAAGGATGGGTGGGATTCCTTTAGTGAATTGAGATACCCTATCCAACCGTCCCAATCATAATTGCCATTTTCCCCTGCTTCAGAGGGTGGCAATAATATTGCA
>Ga0136617_10003217_pt1 | contig 14618 bp, 13 predicted proteins | sample AntDrymUQ3222106_2_FD_129672 | JGI IMG/M metagenome (GOLD analysis project Ga0136617, IMG submission 129672) | Polar desert sand microbial communities from Dry Valleys, Antarctica - metaG UQ322 (21.06) | ecosystem: Environmental > Terrestrial > Soil > Desert | place: Antarctica: Dry Valley... | reverse complement strand
GCCCGACGATCCGAGCTTTCGCAAGCAACTCGACTGGACCATCCAGCGCACCAAAGCAGCCCAGGTGCAAAGGGCCGCGAGCCGCCCGGACAGCCGCAAGCGCATGATGAAATACCTGGCGCGAGAAGGACTATCTCAAAAAGCCGCCGCCCATCGGGCGGCGTCCTTGCGCGGGCCGAAGGCACGCAAGCGCCAGGGATGGAAGCCCGGAGGGCGGAGACGGCGCAGCCGGCTCCGTTCACGACAGCCCGGCCGCGGGCACGCGGGGCGCAATGGTGGATTATTTGCCTAACTGAAGGAGGATGCCGACGCTCCCTGAAAGACGGACCTACGTTAGCTTTACTTGGTCCGGCCCGACTTCAAGGAGCGTTGAAGCAAGTCTGCCGGTTGCACATCGAGCACAGTGGCAAGTTTTTCGACCATGGTGATGCTGGCGCTATAGACACAGCGTTCAAGCGCGCTGATATATGTTCGATCGACACCGGCATCGTGAGCCAGGGCTTCTTGGGACAAGCCTTTGTGTCTCCGAAACTTCCGTAAGTTGCGAGCGAAATCCTCTCGTATGTCCATGCATGGGAGGTCATCCTCTTGATGAGCATTTCACCACGGAGTATACTCGACAAATCCACATTGGCTGAGAACGGTGGCGTTGTCTGCCAATCACAATTCAGAAAGTTGAAGACCGCATTCATGTCTGAGCCGCAGCGAACTCCCGCAATCGCCGATGAAGCACCATCGCCGGACTACATCACGGACTATGACCGGCGTCATTTCGCGACCTATCTCTGCCTACTCTATGCCGCTGGCGAGGGTCAGAGTGATGAGGAGATATCCCGCAACATTCTCGAAATTGACCCTAACTGCGAACCCGACCGGGCTCGTAGAACGCTCCACAGTCATCTCAACCGCGCGCGTTGGCTGGCGGAAAGCGGATACCAGACTTTGCTGGAAACCTGAAACTTGCATTGCCGACAATCGGGAATGTCGCCGATCAATTTCAAATTGGGGTCTGAACCGGGTTATTTTAGAAGGACTCGGTATCCCCGTTCCATGAGAAAGGTACCGCGTTGCGCTGCTCGTCGAATGCGATTCTTGAGATGGTCGCCTGAAGTATTCCAATCATCTTTGACGCGGTCACGGCCGAACAAAGCTACGGCAATGTCGCGATAGGAGGCTCCCGCCAAGCGGCCATCAAGTGTACGCACAGCGGTACGTAGCTTTTGCGATTGAAGGTCGGAGGTGAGCTGCTTTTGCCTTAATATTCCGCCTGCAAGGAGGACGTTGAAGCATTCGAGACTGCGCAACTGTTGCTTCAACATGTCTGCAGACAGCACTACCTCCGTCAGCAAATGGACAGGGTCCGCAAGATCAACGCCACGGGCACATACCTGAAGAAACTGCCCGGACTCGTTGAAGAGCAGATGCTGCGCTCCGTCCGCAGTATGAACAGTCTGGCGGAGGCAGTGATGTTCCATTAGCCGATTGACTGGGGAATGAGGCACCGATCCGGCACAGAATGCCCTCACCTGAAGCACATGTGGACAGATGGCCGGATTCCAGAAGATTTCAGCGTCGCCGATCCTCCTATCCGGTGCATCGCCGAAAAATCAACCCCCAGCGCTGCATTCGAGACACGTCAGCATCCGGAATGAACCTGCCACGCCGATTGTTCTGACTTGCTGCCGCAGCTTCATTCCGGCAGAGCACCCAATCCGCCGCATAGTTCTTGTTTCGCCGGAGGAACTCCCATGCCCAGCCGCGGCGTGTGAGATGATGCGTGAACTCATAGTTCGCTGATTCCAGCCAGCCGGTATGTTGAAGTGCCTCGCCCGATTTGCTCAACTCACGATCAGTGCCCCGGGTCATAAACCCAGCCTGCTAGGTTTGAGTCGGATCGGCTCCACGCCGGTCATGCCGCTGCGAGCGGAATAGGCGCCCACAGCACTCGTCCTTCAAGTCCGCAGGCCACTTTGACGCGCGCCAGGGCATCCAGCGAGACGTCCAAAGTTCCGGCTACGGCCTCGGTCGTGCCGATCATTTTGATACTCCCCAAGCGTTCAAGAGACCAGTTCGCCCGGCGCAAAATCCGTTCCATGCGCACATCAGTGACGGTCATGATGCCGGTCAGGGAACGGGACAGGCCGAATTCGATCATTCCCGCGAAAAGCTCAAAGGTTGCCTTCGCCAGTCCGCTTTCCAATCGCGACAGCGCCGGAGATGGTTCTAGCGCAAAGCGGCTGCTCTCCCAGATTCGGAGGTCGGAAGGACACGGGTTTCCATCAAGCAGCTGCGGGAAGACATCGCGCAGCATGTTGGGGCCAATGGACGGCAGGAGGCGGACGCAGCCTTGGATTCGATCATCGTTCCCTCTGTGCAGAAGATATACGGGTTCCAGCGCGTCGAACCTGTCACGCTCCATGCCGTTTTCGGCATGAACCTGCCAATCAAGCCTCTCCTTGAAGACGCGAAAGCGCAGGCGGTGCATTTCGGCGATGGCACTTCGGAACTCCGCATAGTCCTCGGGCGCAATTAACTGCATCATGGTTTTCTCCCAACAAGTCATGCTTGTCGGAGAAAACTCGATTCAACGGATCAGAACATGCTGGGGAGTTGCACAGGTTGACGTTGGAGTTCGGCCTTTGCTGTCATGAAGAACGTGACGGGGAACGCAAGGCCTTACCGATTAAATTGCCTGGATGCAGTCAATAATGCGACGGCCTGCGCAATCGTCCTGACACCCAGTTTTGATTTCGCATTGTCGAGATGAAATGCCGCGGTTCGGCGGGAGATGTTCAATATGCAGCCGATGTCCCAGGCTGATTTGCCCTTGGCTGCCCATTCGAGGCACTCGTATTCCCGCGGTGACAACATGATGCCCGAGACGGATCGTTCGGGTGCCAGACTCAATTGCGCCCGCGAGTGAAACAACATGGCCAAGAGTTGAAGAAGTGACCGATGCCTCTCAACGCAACGGGCGAATTTTGCATGGCAATCGTCCGCTGCGAAGGTTACTGCGGCGATCCGGCTAAGAGGATCGTGAATTGGAATTGTAAAGCCGCATCGAATACCGAAGCCGGCCGCCTCCTCGAGCAATTGAATTTGCTGACCTCCGAGCTGGCGGCACCAGTACTCGTGTCCCCACTCAAATGGCTCTCGGGTTCGCCTTGACCTTTCTATGACCGGGTCGACATCTTCATAACCATTCGCCAGGTAGTGAGACGTCCACGCCGTGGGATAATTTGAGATGAGTCTCACTTCCGCATTGTGCTGGTAACCAGCAAACAGGTAGGCGAAAGTACCAAGATCGAGGGCTGCGGCGATCTCGGTCATCGCAGTCCTAAGCGCCGGGATTTCGGCGTTACTGTGAAGCGAGTCAATGAACGCCCGGAAAATGAGATCCATCCGACCCTCTTCTCAGTGTGCGCCCTCCCTTTGCTGTCTTGTTAAGGTATCGCCATCCTCTTACGTCACGCGAAACGCGTATGGGTGACAACCCGTCTGCTCCGCATATTTCAAACGATCAAGATGAAAGAAGACCCAGCGCCGTCCAAGCGCTGGGTCTAGTTGGGCACGTGCGGACGAACAGTCGGTCACCGCACAATACCCATCCAGCTGGGAGGGAGCTGGAACTATGAGATAAGGGTCGAATCCTACCTCTATGCCTGAGCCATGCCGCTCGCCATCGTGAGAGCCGGTGGAGAAAGAGACTCTTGGAGGAGATGATGATTGCGCCATAAGACGCGATTGCCCTCGCATATTGGATTCCTCGGAGTCGACTTAATCATTTGTTGCTGAAAAATTGTTGCTTGACCAATTTGCCACAAATGTATACACTCGTCGACAGTTAATTTTACCAATATTTGTTAGGCAAAATGCGGCCGGACACTTCGAAACGCGACGAGAGCGAACAGCACTCTGTTATTTTGCTGGACTGGTACGTTCATATGTTCGAGTCGGGCGCTACTGGTCGAAACGAACGTTCGGACTCGTGCGATGCATCACCGTCTGGCCGAGAGCCTCCCCGCCGGTTTGCCTACGGGCTATGTCCCAGAATATCGGAGGCATTTCGCGCTCTGTTCAGGACGGATCGAATTCGAACAATAATCGGCAAAAAGATCTGGCGAAGGTTGCGGCGGCGCTTAACAATTTGGCAAAGAGGTTTGCTTGAAAACGGCACAGGTATGAATTTTCCGGCGCGAGATAGAAAACCGGGGGGTGCGGCAAATGATGGGAGGGCACATTTCTCGCAGATACCGCCACCTTGGTAGGTGGTTACGACCCCGGCCCGGACAATCGCGGTCAATACACCTTACTCAAGCAAGACGCCCACGAAATCTCAAAATTCAACAAAAGGGAGTGCATCATGAAATTCAGAAAACTATTCGGTGCTGCATTGCTGATGGGCACAATGCTTGGGGTCGGCGGAGCTCAGGCAAAATCGCTTGTCTACTGCTCGGAAGGTTCACCAGAAAACTTCACCCCGGCCATGAATACCACCGGGACGAGCCAGGATGCCGCGCGTCCAGTTTTCAATCAGCTTGTCGAGTTCGAACGCGGCTCCACCAATGTCGTTCCCGGCCTTGCCGAGAGGTACGAAATTTCGACAGACGGGATGATCATCACTTTCCATTTACGAAAAGGAGTGAAGTTCCATTCCGGCGTCAACGGCTTCACGCCGACGCGTGATTTCAACGCCGACGATGTGATCTGGTCCTTCGAGCGTCAGTGGAAGGCCGAGCATCCTTTCAGCAAGGTTTCTGGCGGCGCCTATGATTATTTCAACGACATGGGCATGCCAGGCCTCTTGAAATCGATAGAGAGGGTCGACGACCTGACGGTTACGATGACACTGAATGCTCCAAATGCACCGATCCTCGCCAATCTTGCCATGGATTTCGGCACCATGCATTCGGCCGAATACGCCCAATACCTGATGGACAAGGGCACTCCCGAGCAATTCGATCAGGTGCCGGTCGGAACCGGACCTTTCGTCTTCGTGGATTACCAGAAGGATGCCGTGATCCGCTTCAAGGCGTTTGACGCCTATTGGGGCGGCAAGGCCAAGATCGACGATCTGGTCTTTGCAATCACACCCGATCCGACGGCGCGCTATTCCAAAGTCAAGGCTGGTGAGTGCCAGGTCATGGGCTATCCGAATCCTGCCGATCTCGAAGCCATGGGCAAGGACGAGGCACTTAATCTCATGTCGCAGGCCGGTCTTAACGTTGGTTATCTGGCACTGAACGCCCAGAAGCCGCCCTTCGACAAGGTGGAAGTGCGCCAGGCCGTCAACATGGCCATCGACCGCGATTCAATCCTTAAGGAGATCTACCAAGGTGCAGGACAGAAGGCTAAGAATCCTATCCCGCCGACCATCTGGTCCTATGACGAGACGATCAAGGATTACGAGTACAATCCTGAAAAAGCCAAGGAACTGCTGAAAATCGCTGGAATCACATCGCTTGACACCGACCTCTGGTGGATGCCGGTGCAGCGCCCCTACAACCCCAATGCCAAGCGCATGGCGGAAATGATGCAGGCGGACTTGGCCAAGGTTGGCATCAACGCCAAGCTGGTTTCCTACGAGTGGGGTGAATACAGGAAACGCCATCAGGCGGGCGAACATCAGATGGGGCTCTTGGGCTGGACTGGCGACAATGGTGATCCGGACAACTTTTTGTTCCTCCTTGCTTGCAAGGCTGACGGAACACCCAATGCCCAGAACATCGCCAAGTGGTGCAACAAAGACTTCAACGACAAGTTGGCCCAAGGCACCATGCTGTCCGAAAAAGCCGACCGCGAGAAGATCTATAAGGAAATGCAGGCGATCTTCAAAAAAGAGGCTCCGTGGGTGACCATCGCCCACTCCACGGTCTTCGAACCAGTCAGCAAGAAGGTCGTGGACTACAAAATCAGCCCGTTCGGTCGTCATGAATTCTACGGCCTCGACGTAACCGAATAACAATCCGGCTGCGGGACAGCCCAACGTGTCATCCCGCAGCTCCAAACGGCTCGCCATTATCAATGTTTGGCGAGCTTACTGCTCACCCTGCCGTTCCGCTGCCTTAGCGTTGACGGTCTGAATTGCATTCCAAACGGAGGAACTGAAAATGCACGGTACAAGAATTTTTACGGCGTCGCCCTGGGAGGAAAAAGCAGGGTTTGCACGCGCGGTCGTAGTGGACGATTGGATTTTTGTTTCCGGCACCACAGGCGCCGATCCCGAAACCCGGCAATTCCCGGACGACGCCGAGTCTCAATGCGAGAATTGCTTCAAGACCATAGCCAAGGTACTCGAAGAAGCTGGGTCCAGCCTTGCGGACATCGTGAAGGTGTTGATCTTTGTCAGCAGCGAGGAGAAATTCGAACGCATTGTGTCGATCATTCGAAAACACACCTACGCAGCGCGGCCTGCGAATACCACTGTCTTTGCACAAATGGTGAAGCCACACATGCACGTCGAGATCGAGGTGACAGCGAAGAAAAGTATCCGCAAATAGTCCACAATGGGTAAGGCCACAATAATGCCTCAGCGGCACAGCCGCTGGGCTCTTACTCGACCTCGAAAATGGCTTCAACTTCGACTGTTATGCGCCTCGGCAGTGAGCCGGCACCAATCGCAGAGCGCGCGTGGCGTCCGGCCTCGCCGAAAACGGCAACGAACAGGTTGGAACAGCCATCGATTACCTCGGGGTGGTCCACAAATGTCGGAATGGCGTTGACAAGCCCGAGAATTTTGACGACTTGCTTTACACGACCCAGATCTCCCAGTGCCTCGTTCGCCACCGCAAGCAGGTTGAGTCCGGCGAGTTCGGCATGAGACCGCGCTTCGCCCACATCGAAATCCGCTCCAACAGTTCCCGTTTTCAGGATTCCGTTTTTGTCGCGGGGCCCCTGCCCTGACAGAAACAGGAAGTCTCCCGACCTGACATATATCCGGAAATTGGCCATCGCCGCCGGGACGGGTGGCAATTCAAGCCCCATTGCGTCAAGACGCTCATAGGGCGTTTTGCTCCCTCCAGAACTTCTAATCATCTCGTTTCCTTCTGAAAATATATGGTGTCTTCCGTCGGGCAAGAGTGTCGTTTCGGGAGCACCTTGGAACATGCACCGGCGGCGGCCAACATTAACGAGGTTAATTCAAATAACGACTTCGATAAGTGACGGTCCGTGGCGTCCCAATGCCTTCTCCAGCTGGAACATTAGACCTTCCGTGTCTTCAGCCCGCGAGGCCTCAACCCCCATGCCTTCGGCAAGTGATGTCCAGTCTAGTATGGGTTTATGCAGATCGAGCATCGCCAACGCGTTGGGCCCAGGGTTTGTTACTCCGACATTCACCAGTTCGCCGCGAAGTGTCGCATAGGTCCGATTTGCCAGAATGAGCGTCACGATGTCGAGACCCTCGCGCGCGTGGGTCCACAGTGACTGCAATGTGTACATGCCACTTCCGTCCGCCTGCAGGCACATGACCTTTCTGTCGGGGCAGGCCAAAGCGGCGCCGGTCGCAAGAGGCAGTCCGATTCCAATAGCGCCTCCAGTCAACTGAAGCCAGTCATGGGGAGCGGAATTGCTGGTGGCGGGGAGGAGTCCTCTTCCAAATGAAAGCGACTCGTCGGCGACAATTGCCTGGTCCGGGATCATCTGTGCGATGACAGCTGCAAAGCTCTCCGGCGTCATCGGACCGCTTAATTTTTCGGCTCTGAGGCGCTTTTGGGCGAGGTGAGGCGCGGATTTCGCATCGAGCGCATGCGCAAGACGTTCAAGCGCTTCGACAACATCTTCTTCCGGTTTGACCAAGGTATGGATTTGACAATCGACCGGCGTCGCGAACGCCGGTTTTCCCGGATAGGCGAAGTATGCAACCGGACGCTGCGAACCTGCCAGGATCAAATGACGGACATCTTTTAAGTTTTCGATCGCTTCTTGCAACGGATAGGGCAACGTTGGAATCGGAACACGTCCCACACCGCGAGCGATGCGAGCGTTGGAGGTTGGAGCGAGCAAGCGAACATTGGTCTTAGCCGCAACCCGTCCCGCGGCATGCAAGCCACGTTCTGAAAGACCGGCACCCCCGAGAAAAAGTACAGCCGCTTCCTTCGACCGTAAAACCTCAACAATTGGGGCAACTGCTCTGTCTTCAACGAGGGGGCGCGGCGCTGGCGCTGGCGTGACCGCGACGGCCGCGTTGGCTTCCTCCCAAGCCGTATTCGCAGGCAGGATCAGCGTTGCCACCTGACCCCCGTTCGACTTTGCCGCTGCAATCGCGGCCGCTCCGTCAGCGCTAACCTCGGTTGCTGCTTTCGAGCTACGAACCCAATGGCTGACCGGGCGCGCGAAGCCCGCGACGTCGGAGGTCAGCGGCGCCTCTTCATACAGATGGTAGATGGCGTGATCGCCAACAATATTCACCAGTGGCACCTGGGCCTTGCGGGCATTGTGGAGATTTGCAAGACCATTTGCAAGGCCAGGACCCAGGTGCAGAAGCGTGGCGGCGGGCTTTCCAGTCATGCGCGCATAACCATCGGCTGCGCCTGTTGCAACGCCTTCGAATAGACAGAGAACGCAGCGCATTCCCGGCACCTGATCCAGCGCCGCTACGAAGTGCATCTCGGATGTTCCAGGATTGGCGAAGCAGGTATCGATCCCGCCTGCCAACAGTGTACGAACAAGACTTTGAGCGCCATTCATGGCTTTCATTCGTCGCATGTTGTTTATTAATGCATGCCTTTGTATACTATAACGAATGCCATGTGAAGCCCAATCCCGGGTCACGCTTATTAATGTCGTCAATCGAAGCCAAGAAAACAGGATGAGACATCATGCAACTTCCCCTTCATAACCGGTATTCCTTTTCCGCGATTTCCAGGCGCCCGAAATATGATTGGCCGGGAGCGAAGCGGCTGGCCGTTTATGTAGCTGTAAATGTCGAGCATTATGCGTTTGGGCAAGGTCCTGGCCATCTCCTTGGAGCCGAAGGCGTAAGTCCGGATCACCGGAATTATTGCTGGCGCGACTATGGCAACCGCGTCGGAGTATGGCGCCTGTTGGAGTTGCTCGATGAGCTGGAGCTACCGGGCACGCATCTCATCAATTCGGCGGTCTATGACTACTATCCAGAGATTCCCTCCGCCGTTCGCGCGCGTGGTGACGAGGTCATTGCACATGGGCGTACCAACTCGGAACGGCAGGGGAGCCTCATGGAGGACGATGAGATGCGTTTGATCGCCGAGGCGACGGAAACAATAACACGTCACGAGCAGGGCCGCCGCCCACGCGGCTGGATGGGGCCGTGGATGTCCCAGAGCCGCACCACGCCAGATTTGCTTAAGGAGGCTGGGTACAGCTTCCTTATGGATTGGCCCTGTGACGATCAGCCGATCTGGTTGCAGACCCGCTCTGGCCGGCTGCTCTCCGTTCCGTACCCGCTGGAATTGAATGATTCTCCCCAGATCCTGATTCAACATCACTCGGCGACTGCTTTTGCTGAGATGATCATGAACCAATTTGAGGAGATGTTGCGGCAGTCGCACAACCAGCCCTTGGTGTGCGGCATAGCGCTCCACACCATGATCTTTGGTCAGCCACATCGATTGCGAGTACTTCGCGAGGTTCTGAGTCGCATTGCGAGCCATCCTGAACGCGAGGCTGTATGGTTTACCCGCCCAAGCGAAATTGCCGATCATGTGACGGGAATGCCAGATGGTATTGTTGCATGAGGGTCGCGAAGTTATGAATATCCTTGCTGCTTATCCTTCTCAATGAGCGCTTCCGCCCTGGCTGTAGCGTAGCCGAATCCTCCTCCTCCCGGAGTGCGCAACTGCAGCCGATCTCCGTGACAAAGCGTCCACTGTCGCCGATTGTCGATAACTTTATCGTTTAGCAGCACTTGCCCGATACCGCCGGGGCTGCCGCCGCCGATGCCCGGTGCGGGAAAGCGTGTCCGTTCGGTAATGAAGACGGCAGTGACGTCAGAACGAGACATGCTCTCGATCATTATATCCTGGCCTAGTCCGCCTCGAAATTCCCCCACACCACCCGAGCCCTCGGACAGGCGCTTGTAGTGGAACAGTAGTGGTCCGTTATGTTCGGCGACCTCGACAGGGGTGGCCGATATATTGCTCGGCCAAGAGAGACAATTCACGCCATCGCAGGATGCCCGGCCGCCGGTTCCGCCGTTGAAGAATAGCACTGTTGCGTAGGTCTTTCCGTCGGCGCGAACTCCCGCCAAATTGATAATCCAGAGGGGCGAACCGGACGCAGCCATGACGCGCATGGGAAGTATCCGGTGAAGGGCACCAAAGATCACCGCCGGCACATAGTGCCCGGTCGCCGAACGGCTGCCGACCGACGATGGGAACCTGGGATTGAGGATCGACCCCTCAACCGCGTGAACAGTAATGCAACGCTGAATTCCCTCGTTGTTTGGAATATTCGGCAGCAGCGCGCACTTCAGGGCATAAACCGTCATCGCGAACGTGTAAGCCATGACGCAGTTGATGGCGCACGGCTGTTGTTCTGTTGTGCCGGCAAAATCAACCTCAATCGAGTCGCCGCACACCTTCACCGCAACCTTGAAGGTAATCGGCTCTGCTACGCCATCAGTCACCATCTCGTACTCGTAGATGCCGTCTGGGAGGCTGCGGATCGCATCGCGCATCGCAGCTTCTGAACGTTCCATCAGAGCCTTTGAAAGCAGCCGCATATCGGGCAACCGATGTTCTTGCATGAGCTCGACGACCCGCCGTTCGATGAGATGAAGCGCGCCTACTTGAGCCCAAACATCGCCAAGAGTTTCGTCCGGAGTACGAACGTTTTCACGAAGCAGCTTGACCAAGGTCTGATCGGTGACGCCATCTCTGATGAAGTGCATCAAGGGTATATGTAACCCTTCCTCGAAGACTTCTCGTGGTTCTATGGAACGCATCCTACCGCCTATGTCGGGCATATGGGCCGTTGTCGCCGCGAATGCTACAAGCGCTCCGTCCAGGAAAATCGGCCTGATCAAGGATATGTCGTTTAAGTGGCCCGTGCCTTTCCATGGATCATTGGTTATGAGCACGTCGTCGGGACCGAGCTGGTCCCGGCCAACCTCCGTCAGAAAGTGCTTGACGGTCGCTGGCAGCGTTCCAATGAAAGAGGGAATGCTTCCGGTATTCTGCGCGAGAGAGTGGCCATTTTCATCCGTCAGAACGCAAGCGAAGTCATTCGCTTCGTTCGAAAGCGTGGAGAAGGACGTGCGAACGATCACCTTCGCCGCTTCATCGACCGCGGAAATGATCCGCGTCCACAGCACTTCGATCACAATCGGATTCAAATCCTGTTTGGTCATTTGTTCGGCCTTTAAGGCAATGTGACAACGATATTACGGCTCGGCGAAACGTCGAAACGTGCGTCTGGCCCAACCACTAGCGTCGAACCGTCTTCTTCGATCACAGCCGGCCCGAGGTAACTGTCTCCAGGCCGTAGATCTCTGCGGTTGAAAACGCCGGTGTCGAGAAAGGCATCGCTTTCGGGAAAGAAGACCTTTCGTGTCTGCCCTGTTCCCTTCACCAAAGGACTGCTTTCGGAAACGGATGTTGCACCTATGACCGGAGCTTGCGCAGACACCCGGATATTAATGAATTCGATGGGCAGACTGGGCGGTGTTCGGCCGAACTTCTGACGATAGACGTCTTCAAACGCGCTTCGCAGCTTCGCCCGCCAGGTTTTTTCGTCACCACTGAATGGACCCGGCGGTAGCGGAACGACGAGATCAAACCCCTGCCCGACAAAGCGTCCGTCAGCCAAGCGCCTCATGAAGATTTCCTCGGCAATCACGCCCGATTGCACGATCAGGGCAGACGCGTTCCCTTCGAGTTCGCAGAACGCTCGTTCGAGCCGCCCTAGTTCGTCGTTATCCAGATAGAATCCTATCGTCTTCACGCGATCGGCACGTACGGGAGCCACGATCAGGCCAAGCGCTGAGGCGACGCCGGCTTCAGGGGGACAAATGAGACGCTTTATTCCGAGTTTCCGGGCAACCTGATAGCCATGAACCGGCCCCCCACCCCCTGTGCAGAGAATCGCGTAGGTCGATGGGTCACGGCCGCGCTCGGCGATATGAACACGCGCCGCTGCCGTCATATTCTCGTTAACGACATTGAGAATGCCTGCCGAAACCTGGCCGCGCTCGAGTTTCAGGTCGCGCGCCAACCTGTCCAGTGCGGTCCTCGCAAAGGCAACGTCGATCGGCACCTTGCCTCCCGCGAAAGTCGCCGGATGAATAAGCCCCAAGTCGAAATTGCAGTCGGTTACAGTCGGTTCGGTGCCACCACGCTGATATGAAGCCGGGCCAGGCTCGGATCCCGCGCTCTCCGGGCCGACCTTGAGCAGTCCCATCTCATTCTTGCGCGCGATCGAGCCGCCACCGGCGCCAATCTCGATCAACTCGACGGTGGATATACGGATGGGCAGGCCGCTTCCCTCCATAAAACGTTGCTGTCGTGCGGTTTCAAAGGAATAGGCGGTCATCGGTTCGCCCTCCTCGACTACGCAAAGCTTCGCAGTGGTTCCTCCCATGTCGAAGGCCAACAATTTCCGCTCGCCATCGCGCATACCGAAATGTGCGGCAGCAAGAGCGCCCGCGGCAGGGCCCGATTCGAGCATCTCGATCGGAACCCGTTTTGCCTCGTCAACAGTTGTCAATCCGCCATTCGAGAGCATGAGCTGCAGGGGGGCGGAAATGCCTAGCTCCCCCAGCTGCTTGACGATGTTGTCGATGTAACGGCCAGCGAGCGGTTGTACATAGGCATTTGCTACGACCGTGGAGACACGTTCATATTCGCGAATTTCAGAAGCGACCTCATGAGACAGCGACACAAACAGATGCGGTGCCCGCCGCCTAACAAACTCGGCGGCTTCAAGTTCGTGCCTGGGGTTGGCGTATGAATGAAGGAAGGCGATCGCGACCGACTCGACGCCCGCCTTGATCAGCACGTCGGTCTCTCGCGTCACATCAGCCAAGTTCAACGGCGTTAGTACTGTGCCGTCGGCCAGCATTCGCTCACCGACTTCGCGCCGCAACGCCCGCGGAACAAGCGGCGGAGGATTGGTAATTCCGATGTCGTAGAGGTCGTATTTCCGTTCGCGCCCTATTTCCAGCGTATCGCGAAAGCCATTTGTGGTCAAAAGTCCGGTGGCCGCACCACGCCTTTCCAACAGTGCATTAGTGAATAAAGTCGTTGCGTGGACGACCCGCCCGATCTTGCCCGGATCAATGCTGTATCGTTTGACGAGAATTCGCACGCCGTTGATTGCGCCCTGAGCCGGATCCGAATGGGTAGTCAGTTCCTTCGTGCTGAATTGTTTGGCCGATCCGTGGTCGAACATCACCACGTCGGTGAATGTTCCACCAATATCAATCCCCATAGAAATCAATCCCATCGTCACCCTCATTCTTAGCTCGCGGCGACCGACATCAAGCACCAGCCTCTCCAACAGCTTTGGTCACCGCAATGCGGTTGACAGACAGTCGATACATGAGCTTACGGCCATGCGAACCCTAAGTGGCAAGGACCGCGGTCAGAAAAGCTCTGGTCCGTTCATGTTTTGGGTTGCCAAAGACCACTGTTGGAGGACCTTGTTCGACTATGCGGCCGTTTTCAAAAAATAACACGCGATCGGATATTTCCTTCGCGAAACCCATTTGATGCGTCACCATCAGCATGGTCAGATCGTGTTCCCGCGCCAATGTGCGCATCACGCCCAGCACTTCGCCCACCAGTTCGGGGTCGAGAGCCGATGTCACCTCATCGAAAAGCATGATTTTTGGCCGCATAGCCATGGCTCGCGCAATCGCCACCCGCTGTTGCTGGCCGCCGGACAATTTTGACGGATAGGACTCAAGTTTGTCCTGCAAGCCGACCAGCCCGAGCATCTCCTCCGCCCGCACTCTCGCTTCGGGAGGCGAAAGGTGGAGTACATGGAGGAGCGGGTCGGTCACGTTCCGCAGCGCAGTCATATGCGGAAACAAATTGAATTGCTGAAAGACCATGCCAATGTTTGCCCGCATCCGGCGCAGATGCGCTTCATTGGCTTCCACCATCCTTCCCCGGCACTCTATATGCCAAAGCGATTCGCCACAAATCTTGATGCTGCCATCGTCGATCCGTTCGAGCGTCATCAGGGTGCGTAGCAACGTGGATTTTCCGGACCCGCTAGGACCTATGAGCGCTACTTTCTCGCCCGGCGCGATATCGAGGCTGAGACAGTCGAGGACGGTCAACAACCCGAAGCGTTTCGTTACATTTTGGAAGCTCACGATTGGAGATGCGTTCATCGCACTCTCCGTTCCAGCGCATTTATGCCAAGCGACGCCAGAACGCTCATTGTCAGAAACAGGATACCGGCCAAAGTCATGGGCTCGACATAGAGAAATTTCTCGGAGGCAATGATCTGGGCTGTTTGCATCAACTCGATAACGGTAATTGCTGCCAAAATGGGGGTGTCCTTGAGCATTGCGACCATATAATTGGCCATTATCGGAATCACCGGCGGCACCGCCTGAGGCAGTATGATACGCCTCAGCATACGCCCTTTTGAATAGTTCAGGGCGATCGCGGCCTCCCACTGACCCTTGG
>Ga0136617_10003216_pt1 | contig 14620 bp, 15 predicted proteins | sample AntDrymUQ3222106_2_FD_129672 | JGI IMG/M metagenome (GOLD analysis project Ga0136617, IMG submission 129672) | Polar desert sand microbial communities from Dry Valleys, Antarctica - metaG UQ322 (21.06) | ecosystem: Environmental > Terrestrial > Soil > Desert | place: Antarctica: Dry Valley... | reverse complement strand
TTCCAGCGTCGCGCCGCGCGTTGAGATCGGCGACGGATGACCCGACAGCACGGGTTTCAATCTCGGTTCCATGGTTCCTCCACAGACAGCCCGAACGCCGGGCCGGTTAAGAGCTTAGACTAGCAGATTCTGCGCCGGTTTCAATACTGCCGGGAAGCCGCATCAGTACGTGCCGGTGCTAATATCGGGGGTTACTCCCCAAAACACAACCCCTACACCACGGATGGGTGGCGGAGCGGTTCAACGCACCGGTCTTGAAAACCGGCAAGGGCGCAAGTCCTTCGTGGGTTCGAATCCCACCCCATCCGCCACCCTCGAGTATGTGCCTTAATGCCCGTGTCGGTCGTGTAAACAGCCTATAAGCGCACTCCGCAGAGGATCATGAAGCACGAACCGGCAGCGCCGACCGACGGTCAGGGGCCGGCGCCTGGGCCAGGCGCCGGCGCCGATCTTTCAGCGGGCGACGACCGACCGACGGCAGTTTCAGGAATCTGGGAACGCGGCAGCTTGCTCAGCGCCATCATCGAGTCCGCTCTCGATAGCTTTCTTGCCGTCGATTACGAAGGGAAGGTCCTGGAGTTTAACTCCGCGGCCGAGTTGATGTTCGGGCTCGCGCGCTGGGAAGCGATCGGCCGGTCGATGGCAGACCTCATCATCCCTTCCCGCTATCGCGAGGCGCATCGCCGCGGTATGGCGCGTTACCTGCGAACCCAGGAGAGCCCCATCCTGGGCAAGAGGATCGAATTGACGGCGATGCGCGCCGATGGGTCCGAATTCCCGGTCGAACTGGTGGTGACCCCGATTTATCTGCAAGAGACGCCGCAGTTCGTCGGTTATATGCGCGACATCTCCGAGCGCAAGAAGGTGACCGAACAGCTTGTGCAGTTGACGCAATACGACGTCCTGACGGGGCTCGCCAATCGGAGCTACTTTCGTGATCAACTCTCGCTCGCCATGGCGCGTGCCAAGCGGTCCGGGCAGCTCCTTGCGCTGTTGTTTCTCGATCTCGATCACTTCAAGGAGGTCAACGACACACTGGGTCATCGCATCGGCGACCTGGTATTGCAAGCGGCCGCGCGGCTACTTAAGGAATCACTGCGCGAAGTCGACACGATCGCCCGCCTCGGCGGCGACGAGTTCACAATCATCCTGGAGAACATCACGGATCTGGAGCAAGTCGTTACCGCGGCGGAAAAGATCAAGAAGGCGTTCTTCGAGCCGCTGGTCGTCGAAGGACGCGAAATCTCGTTGGCCGCCAGTATCGGAATCACCATTTATCCAGGTAGTGCAAATAACGTCGACGCGTTGTTGCAAAACGCCGATCTGGCCATGTATCGAGCTAAGGCGGAAGGCCGCGATGCTTACAAATTCTTTGCGCCGGAAATGAGTGTGCAGACGACCGCACGGTTCGACATGGAAATTTTGCTGCGGCATGGGCTTGAGCGCGAAGAGTTCTTCCTTCACTATCAGCCCCGGGTCGCCGTTGCCAGCGGTCGGGTCGTAGGCGTGGAGGCCGTTATCGGTTGGCAGAGTAGCGAACTCGGCCTGGTCGAGCGCGCGCATTTCCTCGCGCGGGCAGAGGAAACTGGCCTCATCGTGCAACTCGGTGACTGGGCATTGCGCGCCGCATGCGCGCAGAACAAAGCTTGGCAAGACCAAGGCTTCGCACCGGTTGTCATGTCGTTGAACGTCGCACCGCGCCAATTCCTGCAACGAGATTGGGTGCCGAAAGCCGTTGCGGTGCTGGAAAAAAGCGGCCTCGAGCCGCGCTTAGTCGAGTTTGCAATTACCGAAGCGGTCGCCATACAACATGCGGGTAAATGCAGCAAGGCGCTGATTCAACTCCAGGAGTTGGGCATTCGCTTGGCCGTCGCGGAGTTCGGGACAGGCTCGTCGAGCTTAGGTTTTCTCAAGCGCTGTCCGATCGAGACGCTCAAGATCGACCAGTCATTCATGCAAGAGCTCACGACCGACGCGCATGGCCCCAGTATCGTCGGAGCCACAATCGCAGTAGCGAAAAATCTCAAGCTCCGGGTGGTCGCCGAAGGCGTGGAGACGGCTGAGCAATTGACGAGCTTGGCGATTCTGGGCTGCGATGAGTATCAGGGCAACTATTTCAGCGGCCCGGTCGCTGCGGCGGACTTGTCACGACTGTTGGCGCGCGCCTAGAATTCCACGTTCAAGGATTCGCCGGAACGCACCTGCCCCTTCAGCGACTGCGATGGTCCGCCAGTCCGAAGGTGCAAGCAGTCAATCTCCCGAAGCAATCACTTTTGGGAGAATCGCCTGAACTCTTTGCTTGATCCCGCATCCAATTCCACATGAATCGCCGCCACTTTATCCATACCGCAGCGCTCCTGCTTGGTGCTGCGCCTCTAGCGTCGCACGTCCGCGCAGCCAGTGAACCTACCCGTTCCGACAAGATCGTCCGGTCGGAGGACGAATGGCGCAAGCTCCTAACGCCGCAGCAGTTCGACATCCTGCGCAAAGAGGGGACCGAGCGCCCGGGATCAAGCCCACTCAACAATGAAAAGCGCAAGGGAACCTACGCTTGCGCCGCCTGTGATTTAGCGCTGTTTGCGTCGGACAAGAAGTACGAAAGCGGTACCGGGTGGCCGAGCTTCTTCGACGCGTTGCCGGAAGGCGTCAACACCAAAACCGACTACAAGCTTCTCTACCCGCGCACCGAGTATCACTGCGCCCGTTGTGGTGGCCATCATGGCCACGTCTTCAAGGATGGTCCAAAGCCTACCGGTCTACGCTACTGCAACAACGGCTTCGCGCTGAAGTTCGTGCCGGCCTGACCCGGCGAGTGAGCGCGACGGGCGAAGCCAAGTCCCGATAGGGCCGACCGAGCAGCAACCGACAACGCCACGCAACACACAACTCCGACCGTGGTGGAGGGCGCGGGAGGGTGCCGCTCTCTACGCGAGCGGAGCGACTTTCATGACTTCGTCGGCGGTCGTGATGCCGCTCCCAACTTTGGTCGCGCCCGATACCCGCAACGGTTTCATGCCGTCCTTGAACGCTGCTTCGCGGATGGCGCGGTCATCGGCCTCATGCGTAACCAGCCGGCGCAACGCCGGGGTCATCAACATAATCTCGTAGAGACCTATCCGGCCGAAATAGCCGGTCATCCGGCACTCGAGACAGCCTTCCGCGTGCATCACCTCCGAGGGCTTGTCGGCGCGCCAAGGCGACGTGATCGAGCGCCACGTTTCATCGTCGGGCGGCTCTCCCGGCTTTTTGCAGTGCGGGCATAGGGTGCGCACCAGCCGCTGGGCCATGACGCCAAGCAGTGTTGAATTGAGGAGATAAGCGGGGACGCCGAGGTCGAGCAAGCGGGTCACCGCCGTTGGTGCATCGTTCGTGTGCAACGTGGAGATGACGAGGTGCCCGGTCAGCGCCGCCTGCACCGCCATATCGGCGGTATCGCGGTCGCGCACCTCACCCACCATGATGATGTCCGGGTCCTGCCGGAGCAGCGTGCGCACTCCATTCGCAAAATCGACACCGATTGCCGGTTGCACTTGCATCTGATTAAAGAGCGGCTCGATCATTTCGATCGGGTCTTCGACCGTGCACACGTTCACTTCCGGCACGGCGAGCTGCTTCAACGACGAATACAACGTCGTCGTTTTTCCGGAACCTGTGGGACCGGTGACCAGGATGATTCCATGAGGCTCCTTGATCATCTTTTCCCAACGCTCGCGGTCATCGAGGGTGAAGCCCAAGTCTGCATAGTCACGAACCAGCACTTCCGGCGTGAAGATCCGCATCACGATCTTCTCGCCAAAAGCTGTCGGCATCGTCGAGATGCGCAGCTCGACCTCCTGGCCGTGCGCCAGTGTCTTGATGCGGCCATCCTGCGGCCTGCGTTTCTCGACGATTTCCATCCGCGCGAGGAGTTTGATTCGCGACGTCATGGCGATGAGCACCGGCGCCGGGATCGCGTAAACCTGATGCAGCACGCCGTCGATGCGAAAGCGCACCATCCCTACATCGCGTCGCGGCTCGATGTGGATGTCGGAGGCGCGTTGCTCGAATGCGTACTGCCACAGCCAATCGACGATGTGGACGACGTGCTGATCGTTGGCGTCAAGATGTCCGTGCTTGCCAAGCTCAACCAATTGCTCGAAGTTGCGCGCAAGCGAAAGCTCCCCCTTGGACGACTCCCGCGCACGCTTCATCGACCGCGCGAGCGTGTAAAACTCCGCCAGGTAGCGCTTGATGTCGACCGGGTTGGCAAAGACCAGCTTGACGTCGAGCTTCAGTATTTGCTCGAGCTCGTCGGCCCAATTGCGGATGAATGGCTCGCTGGTCGCAACGGTCAAGCTCAGCCGGTCGACGGCAACCGGCAGAATCCGATAGCGCTCGGCGTACGCGTTGGACATCGTCGCCGTGACGGCGCCCAAGTCAATCTTCAGCGGATCGATATGCAGATAAGGTACCTTGAGCTTGCCGGCAAGCCATTCGACGAGCCACTCGATGGTCATCGCCTTGTTCGGTGGCTTCTGCGACTTCCAGTGCTGATTGGCGATTGTCGCAAGAGGATGGTCGTGCTGCGGCAAGCGCGAGCGTGCAAGCTTTTCCGCCTCGGCCGCGGACAACAATCCATCGGCCACCATCAACTTAAGGATATCCTCGAGGCGCAAGCGGCGATCTTCGCGCTTCAAGTCGCGCTTCAGCGGCAGGCTTGCGGCACCCTCCGAAGGTGGCGGTATTTTGATGTTCAACACAGGACTGGCCATCCGGCAACTGTACACGGATAGGGCGGCTGCCGCACCGCTTCCGTCGGCTCCTGAGAGCCATCCTTCTGAAAATGCAGGTTGCTCAATTGACCGGAGCCTGGGACTTCGGGCCGACTGAAGCAGCAGGGTCTGGAACCTGAAAGACTTCACGCAAATAGGCAACGTAGGATGGATCGTAGTCCATCGCCTTCGACGGCTCGTCGCTGATCTTGGCAACCGGTTGCCCATTGCAGCGCGTCATCTTGATGACGACTTGTAGCGGCGCATAGCCCAAGTCGTTGGTCAGATTCGTGCCAATGCCAAATGACGTCTGGGCGCGGCCCTTGAAATATTCGTACAGGCGAATGGCGAGGGGGACATTCAAACTATCCGAAAACACCATCGTCTTCGTGCGCGGATCGATGCGCATCTTGAGATAGTGGGCGATCAACTTCTCGCCCCATTGAAACGGATCGCCTGAATCGTGCCTGACGCCATCGAACAGCTTGCATAAGAACAAGTCGAAGTCGCGCAGAAACGCGTCCATGCCGCACACGTCGGACAAGGCAATTCCCAAATCGCCGCGGTACTCGCGGGCCCATTGATTAAACGCGAACACCTGCGAATCGCGTAACCTCGGTCCGACTGCTTGGCACGCCTGCAGATACTCGTGCGCCATTGTCCCCAAGGGTGTCAAGCGATGGTCGAGGGCCAACTTGACGTTGCTTGTTCCAACGAAATGATGGCCTAGATCGCGCTTCAACGTCGCCACGACCTCGTCATGCCATTGCCGCGAGAACCGCCTTCGCGTGCCGTAGTCGGCGATGCGAAATCCGGCATCCCCCACCGCGTTGGCACTGGCAATCTTTTCCGCAAGCCGGCGGCGACCTTCTGCGAAATCCGGCGAGCGCACGGTATTCCGGAAATAGACTTCGGACACGATCGCGAGCACCGGCACTTCGAACAAGATCGTATGCAGCCAGGGGCCGGCAATGGCGATGTCGATATCTTGCGTAGACCCGGGAACCCGCGACACGCGGATAAAGCGTTCATTGAGGTGAAACAGGCTCAAGAGATCGACGAAATCACTCTTGAAGAATCGCCATCCGCGCAGATATTGGAGCTCACTCTGCGTGAATTGAAGGCGGCATAGCGCGCGGACCTCCTCTTCGATCTCGGCGACGTAAGGCGTCAGGTCCACGTCAGCGCTGCGGAGTTGGAAACGGTACTCGACCTGCGCCTCGGGGAAGTGATGCAGGACGACTTGCATCATCGTGAACTTGTAAAGGTCGGTGTCGAGCAACGACGTAATGATCATCTTTGTCGCTTGGCGCTGGTTGCAAGAGGGCGATGGTACTCCGGGGGCGAGGGAGAGAGCCCGCCGTGAGGCCAAACGCGCAGCGCCCGTCGGCTCTCGACCGAGCTTAAGCCCGACCACTCGACGCAACACATCGCGCCGACCTTAGGTGGAGGGCGAGTGAGAGAGCCGGCCGTCAGGCCAGGCGCGCAGCGCCCGTCGGCTCTCGACCGAGCTTAGGCCCGACCACTCCACACAGCACATCCGCCGACCATGATGGGGGCGCGTTATGATCTTGTCCCGTCAACGCGCTCGTCAAGAATCGCCATGCTCATCAGCTGTGTCGCCTACGAAAACGGACGCAAGCTCGCCGATATTGCGAAGGAGGAGATCAGCGAGTACGTGCATCGGCCCGGCAGTTTCGTCTGGGTAGCGCTCTTCGAACCGACGGAGGAGGAGCTCTCCGAAATGGCCACCGAGTTCGAGCTGCACGAGCTCGCGGTCGAAGACGCTCGCCACGGCCATCAGCGACCGAAAATCGAGGAGTATGGCGACTCGCTGTTCGCGGTGCTGCACACGGTGGAAAACGTCAAGACGGCGGAAGGCGAGCACGATCTGCTCGTCGGAGAGGTCGATATTTTCGTCGGCCGCAATTACATCTTGTCCGTGCGCCATCGAACGCAAATCGGTTTCGCTGCAGTGCGCGCACGCACCGAGCGCGAGCCCGAATTGCTACGCCACGGTTCGGGATACGTGTTGTACGCGCTGATGGACAATGTCGTCGACCGTTATTTTCCCGTTCTGGACGAACTTGAAGTTGCGCTGGAACTGGCGGAAGAGCACCTCTTCGAGGACACGGCGACGCGAGCCAAGATCGAACGCCTGTACGCGTTGAAGCGCAAGCTCATGACGTTAAAGCATGTGGTGACGCCATTGATGGAATCAGTCGCCAGGCTCTACGGGGGGCGTGTGCCGCAGCTGTGTGTCGGCGCACAGGAGTACTTTCGCGATGTCTACGATCATCTGATGCGTATCAACGGCTCGATCGAAAGCATCCGGGAAATGTTGACGACAGCGATTCAGGTCAACCTCGCGCTCATCAGCCTCGCCGATTCGGAAGTGACCAAGCGGCTCGCCGCCTACGGCGCACTGATTACGATACCAACCCTCATTGCCGGCGTGTACGGCATGAATTTCGAGCACATGCCCGAGCTGGACTGGAAGTTGGGCTACCCATTCGCTCTAGCAATCATGGTGGCGATTGACGCATTGCTATTCATGCAGTTTCGGAAGGTCATGTGGATCTAGGGGCCTTTCAAGGGGTGCGGGACTTTAGCGGGATGACGCGCCGGCGCTCGCCTATGTTGGTCGGCTCTGGCCATGACGGTTGCAAGGTCACGTGCCGAATGTGAAAGCGCTCCGCGAGCATACGCTGTGCCGCGGCCAATACGGGTAGCCAGTCGTTGGGCCGCTCCAACGAAACATGCGCGGACAGCGCGACCTCGTCCGCCGTCATGTGCCAAACGTGCAGATCGTGAATCTCGGTGACCCCAGGCACCCGAGCCAGCGCGTGGCCGATCGCACCATAGTCGAGATGTGCCGGCACGTGCTCCATCAACACACCTGTTGAACGCTTGAGCAATTGCCACGTCGAGCGCAGGATGAGGATAACGACAAGCAGCGAAAGGATAGGGTCGATCGGGGTCCAGCCGGTAGATAGGATGACTCCGCCGGCGATTACTGCGGCGAGAGAGCCTAGAGCATCGCTCAATACGTGCAACAGCGCCCCGCGCTGATTCAGCGACCCCGGCGCGCGAGACAGCATCCATGCCGCGACAAGGTTCACCGCCAATCCTGCGAGGGCGATGATGACGACGCCGCCGCCGGCGACCGGTGCCGGATTCAACAAACGCCGCACTGCCTCGATCGCGATTGCCGCGACCACTGCCAGCATGGCGAGGGCGTTGATGAACGCTGCGAGCACTTCCGCGCGGCCGTGGCCATAGGAGGCTTTACTCGACACCGGGCGCCGGCCGATTGCGTCAGCCAGCAACGCGACGCCGATTGCGGCAGCGTCGGTCGCCATGTGACCGGCATCGGACAAAAGAGCAAGTGAGCCGGTCAGATATCCGCCTATCGCCTCGACGACGGCGAAGCCCCCGGTCATGAGCAACGTTAGGGTCAGTGCTCGACGCGCAGTCGGATCGTTGCTCGCGAGCGCGTGCGTGTGTGGATCACCGTGGTCGTGACCGTGATGCGCGGAGTCGTGGTGCGCGTGCGACATCAATGATGTTCGTGCATCCTGGAAGCTTCGCGCATTGTGCGCGCAGTCGGCGCTGGCGCAACCATTACAACACGGTGTGCTGCGCCGGTAGCCACCTTGACGCGGAACGGTAAAATAGGGACGTGAGTGCGCTAATACCCCCGCTCGTCCTACGCCTCGACGCGGTGCTGCCGCAGACGCAGTGCAGACGCTGTGGATACGCGAGCTGCCGCGCGTACGCCGAAGCGATGGCATCGGCCGCCGAGGACATCGATCGGTGTCCTCCAGGCGGAGAGGAGGTTGTTACCGCTCTATCGTCGCTCACCGGACGCCCGGTCAAGCCGATCAATACCGAATGCGGGCGACCAGGGCCGCTCTTGGCCGCCGTCATCGACGAGGCACGCTGCATCGGTTGCACATTGTGCATCCAGGCCTGTCCAGTCGACGCGATCGTCGGTGCGCAAAAACGCATGCACACGGTCCTGGCAACGCTATGCTCAGGTTGTGAGTTATGTGTCCGCCCATGCCCCGTTGATTGCATCGAACTTCGAGTTGCCGAGCGTAGTTGGTCGAGCCGCGACGCGACCGCCGCGCGCCAGCGCTTTGAATCTCGTGCCGAGCGACTGGCGCGAGATGAGCGCGTGACGGACCGCCCGGCTTCGCCGATCGATGCGAGCGCCGACGGCCACACTCGGCGCCAATCGGTCATTGCTGCCGCGCTGGCCCGCGCACGGGCGCGGCGCGCCTCCGCGAAACAGGTCGGACGATGATGGTATGCCATCGACGCGGCGCCCACGTGCTCCTTCTCGGCATTCTCTCCACTGCACTTTCCATTCTGCACGTGACCAGCGCCATGGCCGCCGACGCGCCCGTTGATTTCTCACAGCGCCTCGATTCGCTGTGGACTTTTTCCGACCCCGCACAGTCAGAGCAGCGTTTTCGCCACGAGCTCGCTAAGCATGCTGCGGGCTCGCGGGAGGCTCTGGAGACAACAACGCAGATCGCGCGAACGCAGTCGCTGCGGCGGCTGTTTCGCGAGGCCGACGCGACACTCGACACGATCGTTGCGGCGCTGGCCCACGCCCCAGCGAGGATCCGCGTCCGGTACTTGCTCGAGTGCGGGCGCACGCTCAATTCAGCCGGTAAGGCCGCGCAAGCGGTAGCGTTGTTCATCCAGGCTACCCAGGTCACCGATGGCGATCCTGGTGCTGCGTTCTATCAGGTCGATGCGCTGCATATGCTCGGGCTCGCCGCACCCAAAGCGGAACAACTCGACTGGAATCGTCGGGCACTGGCGATAGCCGATGCCTCGTCCGACGCGCGCACGCGCGAGCGGTGGGGCGCCTCGCTCAACCACAATATAGGCTGGACCTATTTCGAGCGCGGAGAGCCGAAGACTGCGCTCGTCCACTGGACAAAGGCGCTCGCGTTGCGCGAGACGATGGACGACGCGCAGGCACTCCATGTCGCGCGCTGGACAGTCGCTCGCGGTTACCGTGAGCTTGGGCGACTCGACGAGGCCGACGCCATTCAACGGTCGCTCGCTGCGCAATCCGAACGCGCGAATATGCCGGACGGCTACGTTTACGAAGAATTGGCCGAGATCGCGGTTGCCCGCAGTGATGCCGCCGGCGCGCGCCCGTTGGCCGCCAAAGCACACGCGCTGCTGCAAAATGATCGCTCGCTTGCTGGCGATGAAGCGGCGCGACGCGCACGATTGACACGGCTCGCCGAGCTTGGCGGCGTTGCAGTTGCTCAATGAATCCGCGCATTCGCCGTGAATGCAGCATTTGCCATGAGTCGCGCACTTGCCGCGAAACCACGCATTTGCCGTGAATCCACGCATTTGCCGTGAATCCAACCAAGCGCCGCGAAATCTTCGAGCGCCTGCGCGCCGCTAACGAGGCGCCGACAACCGAGCTCCACTACGCGACCCCGTTTGAGCTGCTGGTGGCCGTCGTACTGTCGGCGCAGGCGACCGATAAAGGGGTTAATCGGGCGACCCAGAAGCTTTTTGCGGTCGCCAACACGCCTGCCGATATCGTGCGCCTTGGAGTGGTCGGACTGACGCCGTTCATTACGTCGATAGGGCTCTTTCGTAACAAGGCGAAGAATGTAGTGGCGCTATCCGAGCAGCTGCTCCGCGACCATGGAGGCAACGTGCCCGGCACACGCGACGCCCTGGAAGCGCTTCCGGGGGTGGGGCGGAAGACGGCGAACGTGGTGCTGAACACCGCTTTTGGGCACGAGACGATCGCGGTCGACACGCACATCTTTCGCGTGGCCAACCGTACCCGCATCGCACCCGGCAAAACCGCCGCCGAAGTGGAGCGCAAACTGGTCAAGTTCGTGCCGCTCGAGTTTCACCGCCACGCGCACCACTGGCTGATCCTGCATGGCCGTTACATTTGCGTTGCGCGTACGCCGAAATGTCCGATCTGCGTCATCCGCGATCGATGCGAATTCCGGCGTAAAACTGCGTCGCTACCGGCCGCGCGAAAGAGCTAACGTCAGTGTTCGCACCAACGCGGGAAGAGGCGCGAAGCTTTTTGATCGACTCGTGGGCAAAATACCGCGCGCACGCACCGTTAACCGAGCTGGAGCAGCTCGCCGCGGGCTTGATCGCGGTGCATCCCGAATATCATTCGTTCCTGGAGCAGCTGGAGAAGCACGCAAGCCGCGATCTTGTGCCGGAAACGGGCGATGTCAACCCGTTCCTCCACTTGTCATTGCATCTTGCTGTCGCGGAGCAGTTGGCGATTGACCAACCGCCGGGAATTCGCAGTGAATTCGCGCGCATTCGCGCAGCGCGTCGTGACGAGCATGCGGCGTTGCACGCAATAGTCGAATGCCTGGGAGAGGTCGTCTGGCACGCGCAGCAATACCGGAAGCCTCCGGATGGCGAGGCTTATCTCGCGTGTCTCAGACGGCAAAGCTAGAGGCAGGAAGCCCACACTGGAGCAACCTATTAGTATTTGCTGGCGAGGGCTGCGGGTTGTCCGGCGTAATACGCGGCGAGGTTCTCGATGTCTTGCGGAGTCAAGGTCGAGGCAAATCCCGCCATAATCGCATTCTTGCGCGCGCCCGACTTGTAGTCGCGCAGCGCCTTGGCCAGATAATCCGGATACTGGCCGGCGAGCAGGGGATAGTCCGGAATGGTGGCGATTCCGTTCATGTTGTGGCAAGCGGCGCACACTTCCTGCGCTTTTTTCTTGCCGGCTTCGAAGTCGGCCGCCTCGCTCGAGCCACACACGCCGGCAGTCAACATGACAAGCCACGCGTAGGCCGCGATGGACTTCCGGGACGCAGCCGGGAGTTGCCACGCGCAGCTTTCACTCGGTTGCTTGAGATCGCTCATTTGGCAACTGTCCGGACCGAATCCTGCGCGTAGTACGCGGCGAGGTGCGCCATATCGCTGTCCGACAGCGTGGCGGCGATTGCCCTCATCGAGGGATGGCTGCGCTCCCCTGTCTTGTAAGCTTTGAGCGCGCTCACCAAGTAACCCGGGTTCTGGCCGGAGATCTTCGGCACTTTGTAGACCTCCGGAAACGCGGTTCGCCAACCCGGGATTCCATGGCAACCCTGGCACATCTGGACCAATTCCGATCCCGCCACCGGGTTGCCTGCCGTGACGGCGGTCTGTGCGCTCGCCCCACCGTATGGAAGCGCAACGCTGAACATCCCGACGGCTATCATCAATCGGTTCATGCGTCCCCTACTTCTCGAGATATTGCAGCTTGCCCTTGACGTCTTTCCATTCGTCGGCATCAGGCGGAGCCGCCTTGCGCTCGATAATGGGCTTCCAACCCTTGGCCAATTGGGCATTCAACGCGGTAAATGCTCGTTGATCTTCTGGAACGTCGTCTTCGGCGAAGATCGCTTCTACGGGGCATTCGGCGACGCACAGCGTGCAGTCGATGCACTCGTCGGGGTCGATCACCAGGAAATTGGGCCCCTCGCGAAAGCAGTCGACCGGGCAAACGTCGACGCAATCGGTGTACTTGCAGCGAATGCAGGTTTCGGTGACGACGTAAGTCATGAGCCAGTCGATTCGCAGCGGAAAACGATATGAGCGATCACTCGGGGCGCTCCATAAAAGAGGCCGCTGTGCAAAAGGATTGAATTTTAGCAGAGCGACCTTATTCTTCCGAAGAAGTGGCGGCTTGCGCCGAACCGGGCCTTCCGCTACCGTTAGGTAGCCGGCACTGGCTGGCCCGATGCAAGCCCCCCGACCCTCGACGACCCTCGACGGTCTTTAGAGTTCGCGAAAGGATCTCTTGACGATGAACCAATCCATCAAACACACGTCCGATGCCACGTTTGACCAGGACGTGCTGCAATCGGGACACCCCGTCCTCGTCGATTTTTGGGCAGAGTGGTGCGGCCCTTGCAAGATGTTCGCCCCGGTCTTGGACGAGGTGGCCAAGGAGTACGAGGGAAAGATTTCGGTGGCGAAGCTCGATATCGACGCCAACCCGTCCACGCCCGGCAAATACGGGATTCGGGGAATTCCGACGCTCATCCTGTATAAACACGGCCAGGCCCATGCGCAGAAGGTCGGAGCGCTTTCCAAATCGCAACTGACGGCCTTTATTGACAGCAACCTGTAACCGCTATACGCTGCCGTTCCGTTAGAGCGGCGCGCCTGGTTTTCGAGCTGTAGACCGACGCGTCGCCTAGAGTTTGCACCTCTAGCTTCTAATTGCCCGAGCGCCGCCGCTAGTCTCCACGGCGCTTGTCGCCCCCGACCGTCTCACGACCAAATACCGCGGTTCGCGGTGGAATCGAGAAACGCGCGCAAGGGTGGCCAAGCCTTGGCCGTTTAGAGCGCGACCCCTAGCCTATGCATCTTTCCGAACTCAAGTCCAAACATGTCTCCGAGCTCTTGGAAGTCGCCAACGAGAATGAAATCGAAGGCGGCAACCGGATGCGCAAGCACGATCTCATCTTCGCCCTGCTGAAACAACAGGCGAAGAAGGGCGAATCCATATTTGGCGGCGGCGTGCTCGAAGTGTTGCCGGACGGCTTTGGCTTTCTGCGCTCACCAGACACGTCGTATTTGGCCAATACCGACGACATCTACATCTCGCCGTCGCAAATTCGCCGGTTCAATCTGCATACCGGCGACACCATCGAGGGCGAAATCCGGACGCCGAAGGACGGCGAGCGTTACTTCGCGCTAGTCAAGGTCGACAAGGTCAATTTCGAGCCGCCGGAGAATGCGAAGAGCAAGATCCTGTTCGAGAATCTGACACCGCTCTTTCCCGACGAGGCGCTGATCCTCGAACGCGACATCAAAGCCGAGGAGAACATTACCGGCCGCGTCATCGATATCGTTGCCCCAATCGGCAAAGGACAACGCGGGTTGCTTGTCTCCTCACCGAAGTCAGGCAAGACCGTCATGTTGCAGCACGTCGCGCATTCGATCGCGGCGAACCATCCCGACGTTATTTTGATCGTCCTCTTGATCGACGAGCGCCCCGAGGAAGTCACGGAGATGCAACGCTCCGTCCGCGGCGAAGTCGTGTCGTCGACGTTCGATGAGCCGGCGACGCGTCACGTGCAGGTTGCCGAGATGGTGATTGAGAAAGCCAAGCGGCTGATCGAGCACAAAAAGGATGTGGTGATTTTGCTCGACTCGATCACGCGGCTGGCGCGTGCCTACAACACCGTGGTCCCGGCGTCGGGTAAGGTCTTGACTGGGGGCGTTGACGCCAATGCGCTACAGCGGCCCAAGCGCTTCTTCGGCGCCGCGCGCAATATCGAGGAAGGCGGATCGCTGACGATCATTGCCACCGCGCTGATCGACACGGGGTCGCGGATGGACGACGTGATCTACGAAGAGTTCAAAGGCACCGGGAACATGGAAATCCACCTCGACCGGCGGATGGCGGAGAAGCGGATCTATCCGGCGATCAATGTCAATCGCTCGGGAACGCGGCGTGAAGAATTGCTGCTCAAGCCGGAGATCCTGCAGAAGGTCTGGGTGCTGCGCAAGCTTCTCTATCCGATGGACGAGCTCGAGGCGATGGAATTTCTGCTCGATAAAGTCAAGCAAACGAAGAGCAATGCAGATTTCTTCGACTCGATGCGCAGAGGCTAAACCTATCTCAAAATCGCTTGGTCCCCTCAACCCAACCCTCTCCCGCAAGCGGGAGAGGGAGCTTGCGTTCCCTCTCCCCCAGCGGGGAGAGGGTTAAGGTGAGGGGGAAACGCCGTTGCTGGATTTTGCGATGAGTTCTAGACTTTTGTTTGCGGTATTTGCCTCAATATCGGATAATCGCCGGTTACGCTGCGGCACGAAAGGACGCTATGAAAAAGGGAATCCAT
>Ga0136617_10003215_pt1 | contig 14621 bp, 16 predicted proteins | sample AntDrymUQ3222106_2_FD_129672 | JGI IMG/M metagenome (GOLD analysis project Ga0136617, IMG submission 129672) | Polar desert sand microbial communities from Dry Valleys, Antarctica - metaG UQ322 (21.06) | ecosystem: Environmental > Terrestrial > Soil > Desert | place: Antarctica: Dry Valley... | reverse complement strand
TCGGTCAGATGCGGCTTGATCGCGTCGTAGCGACGCGCGAGAGACTCCATGACCGGCGACATAGCACAAACGGTAGGACGCCGAGGCCAAAAACTAGGTTATTTCACGACGAGTCCTTAGCTCGGCGGCGCTGGCCGCGGTGGTGGCCGTTGCCGCTGGTGGTGCTGATCGTCTGCGGGCTGAGCCTGCACTTCTCCGGTTCGGCCTCGGCTCAGACGGTGCTGGCGCAACCGGCGTCGGTCGACGCGGTCCTCACAAACATCAGGAATTGGATCATGGGGATCTTGGCGTTGCTGGCCACGGTGTTCCTGACCGTGGGCGGGGTCCGGTATGTGATGGCGGCGGGGGATCCCGGTGAGGTCGAGGCGGCGAAGCGGGCGTTCAAGCCCGCCGGGTTCGGCTACGCCCTGGCTGCGTTGGCACCGCTGCTGGTGCAAGTTCTGCGCGGGATCGTCGGCGCCTGATGGCCCGCCACACCCCGGCCGCCCGTAGGTGCGATGGCAGATGGCCAGGGCACCCGGGCAGGCTGGTTGCCACCCTGGCCGGTGTCGCGGTGGCCATCGCCCTGCTGCTTGTCGGCGTGGCCGGGCCGGCCGCCGCCCAACCTCCCAGCCCGGCCCCGCCACCAGCGGCCACCACCGCACCGGCCACCCCGGCCGTGCCCGAGCCGGCCGCGCCCAGGCCACCCGAAGGCCCACCCGCCCCCGCGGCGCCCGCATTGCCGGCCGCCCCGGCGAACCCGGCTGCACCAGCCGGTAGTCCCTCCTTCTTCGACATCCCCGGCCAGATCACGGAAGCGATCAACAACTGGCTCGCTGGGCTGGTCACCAGCGCGGCGGCGCCGGCTGCCGAGGTGGCCGCCACGTTGCTGGCGCCGCCGCGGTTCTCGGCGTTCGACCGGCTGCACGACATGTGGTCGGGCTCAGCCGCGCTGGCCAACACCCTCTACGTGCTGCTCGTGCTCGCCGCCGGGGCGGTGCTGATGGGCCACGAAACCATCCAGACCCGTTACGCGGTCAAACAGATCGCACCCCGGCTGGTGATCGGCATGGTGGCGGCGAACCTGTCCTGGGAGCTGGTCAAGCTGGCCGCGCAGCTCGCCGGCACGCTCGCGGTGGCCGTCGCCGGGGACGGCCTCAGCCCCGCAGCGGTGCTCGGTGGGCTGCTGCGCAACGCGATCACCGGCGGACCGATCTTTCTCATCATCGTCGGGTTGGTCGCCACGGTGATGATGTTCGTGCTGCCGCTGTGCATGATCGTCGTCGCCGCGTTGCTGATCGTGCTGATCGCCGGGGCACCGCTCGCGCTGTCCTTCCACGCGCTGCCGCAGACCGAATGGATAGCTCAGCTGTGGTGGAAAGCCACTTTCGGCTGTCTGGCCATCCCCACCCTGCAAGCGCTGATCATGGCCGCGGTCGTGCGGGTCATCCTCGCCCCCGGCGGATTCGGGCTGCTCGGCGTACCGACCCCGAGCGGGATCGTGAACATGCTCGTGCTGATCGCCTTGATCTACCTGATGATCAAGGTGCCGTTCTGGGTGCTGCGCGGCGCACTGGGCAAAGGCGGCGGCCGCTACCGAGTGATGAGCATCGTCAAGTCGGTGTTGATCTACAAGGGTTTGCGGGCCACCGGGATACCGCTGTTCAACCGGCGAGGCGCCGGTAAGGGCGCGGCGGGCAAGTCCGGTGGCGGCCCGGCCGGTGGCGGCAGGCCACGCGGCCCGCGGCCCCGGCCGAGTTCGCCCGGTGGTGGCGCGGCGAACGGCCCGAAGGATCCGTACCGCAAGCCGAAGGTGGGCAAGGACGGCCAGTACCGGCTGCCACTGCCAGGTGTACGCCGCACCCGCCTGAACCGGGCCTGCCAGACCCCGACCCCGGCCGGTGCGGCACCAGCACAGCCGGGCACTGGTACCCGGCGGGCCTACCGGGAACGGCAACTCGCCCTGCCCTTGCAGATGGGTCGGCCTGACAACCAGCCCGTGTTGACCCAGGACGGGCAATACCGGCTGCCGATCAGCGTCAGCCGCCAACCCCGGCGTCGCCCGCTCACACCAGCGACACCGCCAACCGCACCGCTAGCTGCGCGCCGGCTCGCGACGCCACCGCCACCAAAGCGACACGCGGCGCGGCAGTTGACGTTGATGAACCGCTCCGGACGGATCCCGAAGACCCTGCGAGGTAAGTGATGAGTGCCCCGGTGAAGATCCCCGCCGACGTCGAGCTGCCGGACAAGATCCTGGCCGGTTTCACCGCTGCCCAGGTCTCGATCCTGGCTGCCACCGCCGCCGTGCTGTATGCCGGCTGGCTGGCGCTGGGCTCGGTGCTGCCGCTGCCGGTATACGGGTTGCTGGGCGCACCGGTCGGTGTGGCCGGGGCGGCGCTGGCCCTCGGGCGCCGCGACGGCGTGAGCGCGGCGGAGTTGGCGCGGGCCGCGATCAGCTACCGGCTGGCACCACGGCGCTTGAGGGGTGCACCTGCCCCGGTGGGTGTACCGGTGCCGGGGTGGCTGGCCGGGCGCGCCAGCGCAGCGGAGGTCCAAGGCACCGGGTCTGCGATGGCACCGTTGCGGTTGCCCGCCCGAGCCATCGGTGCAGCCGGCTACGGCGCGGCCGGCGTCGCGGTGATCGATCTCGGCAAGGACGGTCTGGCGGTGGTCGCGGCGGCCAGCACGGTCAACTTCGGATTGCGCACCGACACCGAACAAGAGGCGTTGGTGGGCTGCTTCGCTCGGCTGCTGCACGCAGTCGCCGGGCCGGCGCAGATCCTCATCCGCGCCCAACCCCTGGACCTCGGCCCCACCCCCTCAGTGAGCTCGGGAGGGCCACCGCCGCGCTGCCGCACCCCGCGCTGCGGGCAGCCGCAACCGATCACTACCGCTACCTGGCTGGGCTGGCCGAGCACGGCGACCTGCTGGCCCGCCAAGTTCTGATCGTGCTGCGCGAACCCACCGAGGTGTGCCGGCGCCGGTGCGAGCCGACGCTGGCCAGCCTGGCGGGGATCGAGGCAGCCGCGTTGGCGGGGGCACCGGCGGGCACGAGGTTGGAGGTGGTGCTCGAGCCGACCGGGCCGGCGTGGTTGCCGGTGGCGGTGTTCTTCGCCGCCCGCGGGCACCTGGTGTTCCGGGTGTCGTACGCGCGGGCCGCGGATCTGCGCCGGTTCCTGTCGCGACACGCCAAGAGCAACGGTATCGACGCCGACACGCTGGCCCGGTTGCCGCTGATCGACCCGGGCGGGCTGATCGTGTTGGAGTTTGCCCGGCCCCGAGGCCGCGGCCCTGGATCGGCGGGTCCGGGCCTGTGACCGGGCTCACCATGCTGGGCGCCCAGCACAAGGTGCGGATCAAGGACCTGGTCCGGCAGCTGATGCCGTGTTCCCCGCTGACCGGTGACCTCGGAGTCGCCGACCTGGCCGTGTTGCAGCGGTGGGCCGACCCCCGGGCCCTGCTCAAGGCGGGTCCGGCCCGGTTGACGCGGGTGATCGAGAAGGCGTCGAACAACCACCAGGGCCACGATCGTGCGCAGGCCTGGCGGGCGGCCGCGAGCGCCGCGGTCGAGCTCTACGCCGATCACCCCGCGCGGGTGGTGCGTCTCGAGGATGGCGAGGCCGGGCTGTCGGTGCGCACCATCAAGCGGCGCTTGGCCACGATGTCCGGGCTGTTCGACTACCTCGTCGCGCGCGGCGACGCCGGGGTTCGGGTCAACCCGGTGCCCCATGGGATGGCGGCCCGGCGAGCCGGCGGCGGCTCGAGTCGGCGGGGGACGCCGTTGCTGCGGGCCCCACGGACGTTGCCGCGTGTCCTGCTCCCGGCCGAGGTCGACGTGCTGATGACGGTGCTGCGCACCCACCGCGACCGGGCGATGGTGGAGGCGATGCTGCTCGGCGGGCTGCGCCGTTGCGAGGTGCTCGGTCTGCGCCTCGGTGATGTCAAGCTCGGCGAGCGCCGGTTGTTCATCGCCGAGGGCAAGGGCGGGCACCAGCGGATCGTGCCGATCTCGCCGCGGTTCTTCGCCACCCTCGCCCGCTACCTCGACTCGGAGAGACCCTGCGACCCCGACACCGACCGCGTCTTCCTGGTTCTCAAGGGACCGAACCGGGGGCACCCGCTGAGCAGCCACGGGATCGACGAGATCGTCCGCGGTGCTCGGCGTCGGGCCAAGCTTGATCACCTGACCTGCCACCAGCTGCGCCACACCTGTCTGACGCGGTTGCGTGAGGCCGGGATGGCGCTCGAGGCGGTGCAGGCCCAGGCGGGGCACCGCTCGATCGAGTCGACCCGTGTCTACCTGCACCTGTCCGCCGGCTGGCTGGCCACCGAGTACACCAACGCACTCGCCGCCATCGACGCCCAGTCCGCCGCAACAGCGGGCCGCCACTTCGCCTGGCCGTGCGGGGTCGGCGGGTTCGGCTGTTGGTTGAACAGCTCGGAGTCGCCACGGCCGAGGAGATGGAACCGGTCAGTATAAGGGAGCCCACCCCCGGCCGCGTTCGGCCGAGTGATCACCGGGGGTCGCCGCGCAGCTGCGTGACGTCCGCGCCGAACGCGACACCCTCGCGGCTGACCTCGACGCCCGCCTGGAGGCCCAGAGTCCTGGGCCGGCCTACTTGATCTGTCTGATTGGGATGAGCCGCCCGATGGCTCTGCCACCTTCCGGCGGGAAGCTCAGCATCCCGGATGCTGCGGGTACCGCGTAGGCAAGGTTGAGGCGCCCGAATTGACCGGCCACGTCTTCCGGAGTCAGCGCGCTTGTTGGTCTGCCCAGGGCGGCGAGGCGGATGGCTTGCGCCGCAGTGGCTAGCGCATCGTGGTGACCTCGGCGTCGAACTCGCTGCGGGTCACCCGCCACGGCTCGCTGAGCCCCCCCAACGCCGCCGTGAACAACCCCAGCTCATCCATACCCTCACAACCCCCCTGCTACGCGACCATCACGGATGGTCACGAAGCCAACGAAACCATCACCCCCTCGTCAACCCGCCACGCCGAGACCACACCTACTTGATCACCAAACCCCACTTGATACAGCGAGGAACCTAAAATTCCGCGAGCCATGCGGTATCAGTGAGCACGTAGCACGACTCTTGGGAGTATCGGTTCGGCATCCGGCTGGACTGTCAGATACGTGAGGTGCGACATGGCGACCGTAGCGGCCATGACCGGTGATGGGAGCGGCACCTGGCTCCGGTCGGTGCGTCCGGTACTCGATCCCGCCGACCGTGTCGACTGGGACCAGCTGGCCGCCATGGAGACCGAACTGGACCAGGTGCTCACCGCCCACCCGGTCGACCTGCCGGCCGGGGCCGAGCGCTCCCGCCGGCTTCAGGCCGTCCGGCGGGCGATGGTCGAGCGCGGCTTCCTGGTCACCCGGGCTCACCCGCCGCTGTACGCGGTTCTGGCCCAGTTCATCTGCGGCTACCGGGACATCGACCTGCGGGACGCGGTGACCCTCGGCCACGGCGAGCTGATCGACGAGTACGGCCACCCCGCGACCCGCCACCGGTGGGTACCGCGCATCGCGGCCGGCGAGCTGGCCGGCATCGCCATCACCGAACCGCACGGCGGCTCCCGTCCAGCCGCCGCGCGCACCCGGGCCAGGCTCGGCCCGGGCGGGACATGGCTGGTCAGCGGTCGCAAGAAGTGGATCAGCCGGCTCACCGAGGCCTCGGTGTTCGTGGTGTTCTTCCAAGACCCGAACGGCAAGCTGGCCGCCGCAGCGATCGATGCCACCGCGCCGGGCATACGTCGCCAACCTGTGGCACCGACAGGCATGGCCGGCTGGACGTGGGGCATCCTCGACCTGGACGGCGTGTCGGTCCACCCCGAACGCGACGTCCTGCACGGAGACGGAATGTTCCTGCTGCGCAAGCACTTCGCCTCCTACCGGTCACTGGTGACCGCCACGGGACTCGGCGCCGCCGCGGCCGTGTTCGACATCGTCACCGCCGGTCTCACCGACCGACAGGCCAGTGGGGACGTACCCCGGCTGCGCGACTCCGCGCTGGTCACCCTCGGCCGAACGCACGCCCAGCTGGTGACCGCGCTTCTGGGCACGGCCATGGCCGCACACTTTGCCCACTCCGGGACCGACCGGGCCGAGCAGTGGGGCTGGGAGATGAAAGCGCACGGCATCGACACCGCCCACCAAGCCGCCGCCGAGCTCGGACTACTGCTCGGGGCCGCCGGATACCAGGCGGACTCGCCGATCGCCAAGATCCGCCGCGACCTGGAGGGGCTGCTGATCGCCGACGGGATCCACGACAGCCTCTACCGCAGCGCGGGCATACGCCATACGACTCGGCCGTCGGCAGTATCCGAACCTTGGCAGCAGCCGGTGGCGATACCGGTCTGACCGCGCCCACCATCAGCGTGTACGACCGGTCGGGCAGCCGCCCCTCGCACCTCCGCCGGTGCTGTCGCGGATGGACCGGTCCGGCGTGCCGGGCCGCAGGCCCGGCTGCGTCCGCGCGTACTCCTGATTCCAATCACGAACGAGATTGAGATCGCATGCATCAGTTTCTCAACATCAAGAAATCCACGCGTATCAGTGCCGACTTCTGGAATGTCACCAGAGACGCGGGCCTGTTCGACCTCGTGGTCGCAGGGCTCGGCGACGGCAGGCACCGCGTGCTCGCCGACGGCCACGAGTTCGTCAACATGGCGTCCTACTCCTATCTCGGCCTCGACACGCACCCTCGCCTGGTCCGAGCCGCGGCCGAGGCCCTGCTCTCCGAGGGATCGCTCAACACCTCCTCCTCACGCAGGACCATGCGGTTCGGCGTGCTCCGGGACGCCGAGGTCGCGCTGTCGGAACTTTTCGACGTCGAAGCCGTCACCGTCAACTCCTGCGCTACCGCCGCCTGGACGAGCCTGCCGCTGGTTGCATCGGGCCTGTTCACCGACGACGTCCCGCCCCTGATGGTGTTCGACAAGAGTGCGCACTTCTGTCTGAACGCGATGAAGCCGAACGTGGCGGACGAGGCCGAGATCACCACGATCCCGCACAACGACGTCGGCGCGTTGGAGGATCTGTGCAAGCGGCACCGGCAGGTCGCGTACGTGGCCGACGGCGTGTACAGCATCGGTGGCCAGGCCCCGATCGCCGAACTCCTGCGCCTGCAGGAGAAGTACGGCCTGTTCCTGCTGCTCGACGAGGCGCATGGCATCTCCACCGTCGGGCAGCGCGGGCGCGGCGTCGTGCTGGAGGCGATGGGTGGGATCAACGACCGGACGTTGATCATCACCTCGCTGAACAAGGGCTTCGGCGCGTCCGGGGGCGCGATCTTCCTCGGTCGCCGCGGCTCGCAGGAGCGGTTCGACACCGCGCTGCGCAGCGCCGGTCCGCTGATGTGGTCGCAGCGGATCAACACGGCAGGCCTGGGCGCCCTACTCGCGTCGGCCGAGCTGCACGCCTCCGCCGAACTGACCGAGCTGCAGGACCGGCTGCAGGCGAACATCGCTCTGTTCGACAGCCTGGTCGAGACGCCCGAGCGTGGTGACGGCCTGCCGATCCGGTTCGTCCAGATCGGCTCCGAGGAGGCGACCGTCGCGTTGTCGCAGGACCTGCTGCGGGCCGGCTTCTCGGCCCCGCCGGTCTTCTTCCCAATCGTCGGTCGCGGCCGGGCGGGACTGCGCCTGATGCTGCGGGCGAACATGTCGGCCGAGGAGATCGAGGAGTTCTGCGGGCTGCTCACCACTCTGCGCCAGCGCGAGCAGGCCGCGGCGGATGCCGGGGTCTGAGAGCGGCGCCCGCATGGCCGCGCTGCTCCCGAAGAGAGGGCCTGCCCGGCTGCTCACCGTCGCCACGTTGCTGACCATGATCGGCTACGGGATCTATGTCACTGCCGGCGTGCTGTACTTCACCCGGGCGGTGCACCTGCCGGCGGCCCAGGTGGGCATCGGTCTGACCGTGGCGGGGGCGGTGTCGCTGGCGGCCGGGATGCCGATCGGTCACCTGGCCGACCGGCGGGGCGCGCGCGCCATCTACGCGCTGACGCTGGGGCTGGGCGCGGTGTCGATGGCTGGCCTGTGCTTTGCGCACGAGTTCTGGACGTTCGTGGTGTTCGCCGGCCTCGGGGCCGTCGCGCAATCGGCGGTACCAGGCGCGCGCGGACCGCTCGTGCAGGAGTACGGCGGCGAGCGCCCCGCCGAGTTCCGTGGGTATCTGCGCTCGGTCACCAACGTCGGCATCTCCGTGGGCGCGCTGCTCGCGGGCTGGGCGGCCGCGGTCGACACCCGCTCCGCGTACGTGCTGGTGATCGCGGGCAGCGCCGGGTCGTACGCGGCAGCGGCGATGGTCGTGCTGTTCCTGCCCCACCTCGCGCCGAAGCAACTGGGCGCCGGGCCGCCCTGGGTGGCGCTCCGGGACCGTCCGTACCTGGTCCTGACCGTGCTGGACGGGGTGATGGCGATCCAGTACCGGGTGCTGACCGTGGCCGTGCCGCTGTGGTTGGTGACCCGGGTCGAGGCACCGAAGTGGACGGTGTCGATGGTGATCCTGATCAACACCGCGATCGTGGTCTTCTTCCAGGTCCGGGCCAGCCGCGCCGTCACCACCCCGGCCGCCGGTGGCCGTGCGTTCCGCCGCGCGGGCTTCGCCTTCCTGGTCGCCGCCGCGGTGATCTCGTTCACGGGGGACACTCCCGGGTGGCTCGCCATCGCCCTGCTGGCGACCGCGGCGATCATCCACACGGTCGGCGAGCTCTGGCACGCCGCCGCCGGGTTCGAACTGTCCTTCGCGCTGGCCCCGCAGAACGCCGTCGGCCAGTACCAGGGCCTGTTCGGCATGGGCCTCGGCCTGGGGCTCGCCGTAGGTCCCGCCTTGCTGATCACGTTGTGCGTCGAGTGGGGACGGCCGGGGTGGTGGGTCGCCGGAGCCCTCCTCGCCCTGACCGGCCTGGTCGTTCCCCCGATCGTCCGCTGGGGAGAGCGGGCCCGCGCCGGAGCAGATCACGAGCACCACGCCGACGCGGCCGGCCGGTGACGAGCTCCGCGTCGGGCGTGGTGCACAGGGTGCGGGTTACGGGGACGGTGCCGCCGGTCGCGACACCGTCCCCGTACGACTACCGGACCGGCTTTTTCGGCCCGGGCGTCCCTCATGCCGCGGGTCGCCACCGGACGTTCTCCGCGAACCAGGCCGCGACCCGGTCGACGTTGGTCTCCACCTGGTCCTCCGACTCCCCGCCGATCACGTAACCGGCGAGGAACAGGCCCGCCCTAGCGTCACCCTGGTAGACCTTCCCGACCGTCCCGGCCAGGCTAACCTCGCGTACGCAGCCGGGCTCCCCGTCCGCGGGCAGGTGCTCCAGCAGCCCGGGCGACGGCGGGATGTTCAGCCCCGCGGCCGGCCGGTACTCCGTCGGGCGGACCTCCGACGGCAGGCCGCACTCGGCGTACAGCCATTCCTTGTGGATGTCGATGCCGAAGCAGTAGCTGACGGTGGGGCGGATCATGCCGCCGCCGACACGGCTGGCGATCTCGCAGAACACCATCCGGTCGTCGGGCGTGATCCACAGCTCGGCGTGGAAGGCGGTGTGCGTCGGGGTGGGCAGCTGCGCCAGCACCGAGCGTGTCGCCTCGACCAGGCGCTCGTAAGCGGGGTCCTGCGTCGACAGCGAAAGACTGGCTATCCAGTCATCGCTACGGAAGGACAGACAGTCGTTGAGGTAGCGGAACGGGTGGATCAAGGCGATCTTGCCCGCGACGACCAAGCCGTCGACGTGGAACATCTGCCCGGGGACGAACGTCTCGATCTCGCTGCTGCCGCCCCAGGGCCGGCGGAGGTACGAGTCCAGGTCCGCCTCGTCGCGGATGATGCTCGTCCCCAGGGATCCCGACTCCGCCACCGGCTTGATCACAACCGGATAGCCGTGCTCTTCGACGAACTCCAGGGCCGTGTACGCCGAGTCGAGCCGGCAGTAGCGCGGGACCTCGACCGGGCCACCGACGAGATGGTCCTTCATGACCACCTTGTCGCGGAATGCGACCGCGCTCGGAGTCCGTTGACCCGGCAGGTCCAGCACGTCGCGCAGTTGGGCGGCGCGGATCAAGTCCGCCTCCGCGCGGGCGAACACCGCGTCGACCCGATGGGCGCGGGCGAGGTTCAGCGCCGTCTTCTCCACGAGCTGGTTGTTGTCGTAGCTGTCGAACGCGTGCACGTGCCGCAGGTGGCGATAACCCGAGGCGTACTCCTGCGAAACCAGGATGATCGGCTCGATCCCCCAGTCGGCCAGCCACTGATCGTACGGCGTCAGGTTGTAGGGCGTCTTGGCGAAGACGAGCACGTGGCGCATCGGCCCTCAGCTCGCTTCGACGACGGGCAGCCGGCGACGGGCGCGAACCCGGGAAGGAATGGTGAACCGCGTGTCCCCGCGGGAGCAGTAGGCGGTGGGCCCGTTCGAGAGCGACATGCGGTGTCTCCTGGCGGATGAGTCAGACGGACGACCCGTGGTGCGGCGGCTCTCGCGAGCTGCGGTCGCGCGGGCCGGCCGCGTCGGTGACGATGGGCAAGGCCGTGGGTGCGACCGCGTACACCACTTTAGACCGAAACGCCGGCGCACTGCTACACGAGCGGCGCAAACGGCCGGCGCCGTTCTCGCGCGCTCCGACCGCTACCGACCTCAACCAGGGCCTGGAGGTTCGCACACCGTCGGAGACGAGAGATCGACACTTGCCGACGCGACATTTCACAGCCGGCCGGGTCAGGCGCTGTGCAAGGTGTCGTTCCGAAGCGCGCACCTGACGGTTCTGTGCCCCCGACAGGATTACCAAAGGATGGGCACTGGGCTGACCTGCGGGTTTGCCGCGCGGCAGGCTGGTCGGAGAGGTTCAATTCGAGCTGCGACCGCCCGGCCGTTAGGCAATTGGGTCAACCTCGGGTTGACCGGCCGTAGATCGGCAACGCGGTGCACCGCATCCCGTCGATACTGTCGGGACCATCTGTGGCCGGTTTGGAACTTGCTCGGGCGTACGTGGTGGGACGAGGTAGCGACGCATCCAAAGTTGCTCGAACGCGTCGATCGTTGCGGTGGCTGGAGGGGGCGAAGAGCCAGATGACCTGGCTCGACCCGGAGGACGCCGCCGCGGCGGTCGATTTCCTGGTGCCGCAGCCCGCGTACGTCAACCTGCAGCAGATCACCATCGTGCCCACCCGTCAGCCCTCCTGGCGGCATGACGTCGTGCGCTCGGACCTGCTCGGTTCGGAGTCCGGATTCACGCGATGTCGGGCAGTCGGTCGGCGAGTCCGTGTGCGAGGTGCTTGATGGTGGCGCTGACCCGCCGGTGCAGGTGCCTCGATTCCGGGTACAGGGCGACGATGTCGGCCCGGGGGGTGGGCAGATCCGGCAAGACCTGGACGAGTGAGCCGTCGTTGAGGAGCGGGGTGACCTGCCACAGCGACCGCATCACGAGCCCGCGTCCGGCGCGGCACCACTCGGTGGCGACGTCGCCGTCGTTGGTGGTCAGCGCACCGTCGACCCGGACGTTGACGAGGTCGTCGTCGCTACCGAAACGCCACAGCGCGTAGTCGGCTTCGTTCTCGCGGATCACGATGCAGGCGTGCTGGGCCAGATCGTCGAGCGTCTGCGGTTGCCCGTGCCGCTGCATGTAACCGGGTGATGCGCAGACGATGCGCCGGTTGCGATGCAGCAGCCGGAAGTGCTGGCGCGAGTCGGGTGGCCTACCCACGCGGACGGCGAGGTCGAACGACGAGCCGCCGACGTGGATCGGCAGATGGGAGAGCTCCAGGTCGATACGGAGCTCCGGGTGTTCCGACTCCAGGTCGCCGAGCAGCGGAGCGATATGTGCTCGGCCTAGTCCGATGGAGGACCGGACGGCGATGCGCCCACGCAGAGCGTGTTGCTGGCGGCCGATCTCGTCCTCGACGTCCTGGACCTGGTGCAGGACCGATGCCGCGACATCGGCGTAGCGCTGCCCCTCAGGGGTGAGTGTCAGCCGCCGGGTGCTGCGGGTGACAAGCTGGACGCCCAGCCGGCGTTCCAGACGGGACAGGCGTTTGCTGACCGCCGACACCGACACTCCCCACCTGTGCCCTGCCTCTGTCAGTGTGACCGCGCCGGCCACGCCGGCGAAGAAGGTGAGATCATCGAGGCCGGGAAGCTCCACGACTCTCCTTTCTCCTAGCGAAAGACTCTCTGGCTCATTCTGGCCTTTTGTGTGTCCTGTTTGCCTGCGAGGCTTGAGGAATGACCACCTCGCATCGGATCGCTGTCATCTCGGGCGACGGGATCGGTACGGAGGTCGTCCCCGAGGGGTTGCGGGTGTTGGCCGCTGCCGCCGAGGTCTTCGACTTCCGGATCGAGCCGGTCGAGTTCGACTTCGCCTGCGCCGGCTACTACCAGCGGCACGGCGCGATGCTGCCCGGCGACTGGTTCGAGCAGCTGCGCGGTCTCGACGCGCTGTTCTTCGGTGCTGTCGGCTGGCCTGAGGTGGTACCCGACCACATCTCGCTGTGGGGGAGCCTGCTGCAGTTCCGCCGACGCTTCGACCAATACGTCTCGTTGCGACCGGCGAAGCTGCTCCGTGGTGTGGCCGGTCCGCTGGCCGGTCGGGCCGCGGGCGAGGTCGACATCGTCGTCGTCCGGGAGAACACCGAGGGCGAGTACTCCGGCATCGGCGGGAAGATGTTCGAGGGCACCGACCGCGAGACCGTCGTGCAGGAGACCGTCATGACCCGTACCGGGGTTGACCGGATCCTGCGCTACGCGTTCGAGCTGGCCAGGAGCCGCCCGCGCAAGCACCTGACGTCGGCGACGAAGAGTAATGGCATCTCGATCACGATGCCGTACTGGGACGAGCGCGTGGCCGAGATGGCCACCGGCTACCCCGACGTCACGGTGGACAAGTTCCACATCGACATCCTGGCCGCCAACTTCGTGATGCACCCGGACTGGTTCGACGTGGTGGTGGCCAGCAACCTGTTCGGTGACATTCTCTCCGATCTCGGCCCGGCCTGCACCGGGACGATCGGCATCGCACCGAGCGCCAATATCAACCCCGAGTGCACCTTCCCCAGCCTGTTCGAGCCCGTCCACGGCTCGGCGCCCGACATCGCAGGCATGGGCATCGCGAACCCGATAGGCCAGATCTGGTGCGCCTCGATGATGCTCGATCACCTCGGCGAACACGCCGCCGGTGCTGCGGTGCTCGCCGCGGTCGAGGACGTCGTCGCGCGGAGCGGCGACACCCTCACCCCGGATCTCGGCGGCTCCGGTACCACCGTCGAGCTCGGCACCGCTATCGCCGACGCCGTCCGAGCGGGCCGCTCGTGAGCGTTCCTCTCCCGCCGTCGTTCACCTACCGCCGGATCGACGTCGATGGGGTCGGCATCAACTGCGCGGTCGGTGGCGACGGTCCGCCGCTGCTGCTGCTGCACGGCTACCCCCAGACGCACTTGATCTGGCACGGGGTCGCGCCGCTGCTGCTCGCCGAGCATACGGTCGTCCTCACCGACCTGCGCGGCTACGGCGACAGCGACAAGCCCGCCAGCAGTGACGGCGACCCGGAGTACGCCAAGCGCGCCATGGCGGCCGACCAGCTCGGGGTGATGGCAGCGCTCGGGTTCGACCGGTTCGCCGTGGCCGGGCACGATCGCGGCGGCCGGGTCGCGCACCGCCTCGCACTGGACGCTCCCGACGCGGTCACGGCGCTGGCCGTGCTGGATATCATCCCGACGCGGCACGCCCTCAACCATGCCGACAAGGACTTCGGCCTCGGCTACTTCCACTGGTTCTTCCTTGCCGCCGCTCACGGCATCCCCGAACGGCTCATCGGCAACGATCCCGGGTACTGGATCACCACGCGGATGCGAGCCCGCCATCACGGCGGCGCGGAGTTCGATCCGGCCGCCGTCGCCGAGTACGTCCGCTGCTTCTCCGATCCGGCCGCCATCGCCGCTTCCTGCGCGGACTACCGCGCGGCCGCCGGAATCGATCTCGTGCACGACTCCGCGGATGCCGTCGCCGGCAACGTCGTGGAGGCCCCACTGCTCGCGTTGTGGGGTGAGCACAGCTTCGTCGGGCAGTCCTACGACGTGCTCGAGGTCTGGCGGGGTTACGCCAGGACCGTTTCCGGTGCGGCGTTGCCGGCCGATCACTACCTGCCAGAGGAGGCGCCGGGGCAGGTCGCCGATGCTCTGCAGGAGTTCTTCGGCGCGGAGACGATCGAGTAGGCGAGATCAACTGTCGAATCCGAAGCCGGCGTGGTCCATGGCCTTGAGCCAGAGGTTGCGGCGGCCCGCCGCAGTCGATTCAGATGTCGACACCGACAGCCGTTCGACCGCCTGACAGCTCGCCGGTTCAGTAGCGGGGATGAGCGGGATACGGCGAGAAGGGGCCGTAGAAGCCGAAGTCTGCTGGTCAGTTGTCGGTGAGCAGGCTGCTGATGGCGCGTAGTCTGTCTGCGTGGGTGGGCAGGCTGTAGCGGCGGGTTTGGTCGAGGCGGGCGTGTCCGAGTAGCTCGGCGACGACGACGAGGTCGTGGCCTTGACGGAAACTGGTAACCGGCAGTGTTCCAACCGTGCGAATGCCTGCCGCTGGGTCCGGGGTTGGGGCTGGGGCATTCGTCATGGTGGGTGATCGCGGGCTTGGGCCAGTTGGGCTGCGTAGCGGTTC
>Ga0136617_10003214_pt1 | contig 14623 bp, 10 predicted proteins | sample AntDrymUQ3222106_2_FD_129672 | JGI IMG/M metagenome (GOLD analysis project Ga0136617, IMG submission 129672) | Polar desert sand microbial communities from Dry Valleys, Antarctica - metaG UQ322 (21.06) | ecosystem: Environmental > Terrestrial > Soil > Desert | place: Antarctica: Dry Valley... | reverse complement strand
GAGCCGCGGGAGCCGCGGCCGATGATCGAGCGGATCGGCCTGGCCGCCGTGGCCGCGGTGCTCGGGACGCTGTTCGGCGGAGTGGCCGTGGCCGCCTGGTTCGGGGGCGAGCTCTTCCTGGCCGTGATGGGCGGAATCGGGTGTCTGATGACCATCTGGGTGGGCGGCCTCACCCTGATCCGCGGCTGACCGAGGTCCCGGGAATCGAAGGGGCGGGCCGCGATGCGACCCGCCCTCCAGCCTCACGCTCTGGCTAGCGCCCCTCGCTGCGCACCCGCATCAGCAGGAGCTGCCCATCCTCGACCGTCTCCGCGTCGCCGGGTTCGTGGACCTGCGACGTGAGCGCGTACCAGCCCTCACCCAGGATGTCGTCGAGCGGGATGATCCCGGACGACTCCTCGTCGGTCGTGATGAACGCGGACGTCATCCGAGCCGGGTCGAAGCGACCCGGATCATGCCGCGCCAGCTCGCGCAGCCGGTCCCGGTCGATATCGTAGCTCCAGATCTTGGCCAGTCGGTCGTTCTCGCCGGGATCCTCCTGGAGCGCGACCCTGCCATCGTCGACCGTCAGATTGTCCAACGACACTGCACCCTCGGTCCCGTCGAGGAGCATGTCGAGTGTCCCGCCCAGCTGCGGCCGGGCCGGATTGTCGAAGTCGAAGCGCCACAGGCGCGCCGGGTTCGTCGTAGGGAAACCACCCAGCGGCGTCTGGCCGGTCGTGACCCAGTAGAAGTGGTTCGGATTCTCGGGGTCCCAGGCACCGTCCTCTGGGCGAGCCCAACGCGTGACACCCTCGAAATTGCTCTCCTCGTCGATCACCGTACCGGTCTTGAGGTGAGGCGACTCGATCTCCGACACCGTGAACCGGGTGCCGTCGGCGAACCCAGCGGCCGGCTCGAACGGGGCGCCGTCGACCTTGATGCCGAAGAGGCGACCGCCGGTCAGGCCCGCCCGCTGGGCGGGATTGCCATTGGGCTGCTTGTTGCCGACATACACGTAGACCTGGCCGGGCCGCGAGTCGTCGAGGCCGATCAGCACGGTGCGGTTGCCGGTCGCCGGATGGGCGACGGCGTTCTCCCAGCTGAACTTGCCAAGGTACGAGGAGGTCGGCTTCGAAGGCCGGGCCTTCGCGCATGCGATGGATGGGACGAGCTACGAGCTGCCGCCGCTCAGGAACAGGCGCCCGCGATAGCCGAGACCGCTGCGCTGGTTGTAGAAGGCCGACTGGACCGGCAGGTCACCCGAGCAGAGCCCGCGAGGGCAATTCCTGTTGCCGGTGTCTGGTACACGCCGGACGGAGCGAGCGAGACCCGCTCGATCAGGTCCTCACCCTTCGTGACTCGAAGGGTGTCCTTGCTGATCGTCCACCTCGAGACAAAGGCGCCGTTGGCGCCATGCTCCCGAACCCGACCCAGGCCGGCCGGGATCTCGTGGTTCATCAGGATCGTGAACGTGCCGTTCTTGTTGTCGAAGGCACCGAGACCGTCCGGGATGCCGGCCATTCGATAGTTGCGGACGCCGGTGTCCGCGTTGCGGACGGTGTCGCCGACGGTGAGCAGCGAGACCGTGGTCACATCCTGCCTGGACGGGATGAGGTACGGCGACTCCGAGGACGACGGGCCGGTCCTGGTCTGCCCGACGGCGGTGACCGGCCCGATCGCGACGGTGAGCGCGGCACCGGCGATGGCCAGGCTGGACAACGCCCGCCTGGCGCGTGGCTGAGGGGAACGAAGCACGAGCTTCCTCCTGGGCGAACGCGCGGCGCCTGCGGTGCGCCAACCGACGAACGTCGGTCCTCCTGCGCGTATGCCCATTGGGCGTCGGGCTCGTTACGCGCCGGTTTCCGGGGCGTAATCGCGCGCTATGACGGGGGCAACATGGCAACGCGGATCTCCGCGCGGCTCGTGCGAACGTTCACTCGTCGGCAACCGGGCGTTATCGAGCCCGCGCCAGTATCCCGCGGTGATGGGATCCCGGGGGCCGACGCGCCAGGCATGACCGAGGGTCGTCGCCGGGCCGCCGGTCCCTCCCGCCTCCCGGGCCGCTCCGGTCCCCTGGGTCGGGTCCGCCCGATGCTCCAGCGTCGACGCGCCGGCTCAGGTCCCGCCCGTCACCAGCTCGTCGATCCGCGCGATGTCGGGGTGATGGTTGCGGCGGTCTGCCTCCTCGGCGACCGCGTCGAGGAGCGCGACCCCGGCACGCCAGTCGCGGCACTCGACCGACCGGACGAGGACGTCGCAGTCGCGTGACCAGCCGGCGAGCGCCCGAAGCGCCTCGTCGATGTCCGCCTCGTCGAGTCGCTGTGCTCTCATTCGCCGGTCAGCTCGCGCCGGCAGCGGAGCACCTCGGCCACGCCCCAGGCCTGCGCGATGCAGCCGCGGGGCTCGAACGGCGCGCTCGGCTCGAAGTTCTCCGAGATGGTCCCGAGGCCGCCGTCCGAAAGGTGGCTCTCGAACGGCCGGAGCGCATCGAGCGCCCGTTCCGGTTCGCCGATCCGGACCAGCGCGTCGGCGTACGGTCCGATGAGCCACGACCAGACGGTGCCCTGGTGATAGCCCGCGTCGCGGAACCATCGATCGCCCATGAAGCGCGGCCGGTAGGCCGGGTCGTCGGGCGCGAGCGAGCGCAGGCCGCCTGGCGTGAGCAGCGACCGGCCAACAGCCGCCACGACGGCCCGCGCCTCGTCGCCGTCGACGAGCGGGTGGGGGAGCGACAGCGCGAGCAGCTGGTTCGGGCGCAGCTTGAGCTCGTCGCCGGCAGGTCCATCGACGACGTCCGCGAGGTGGCCGAGCTCCGGCCGCCAGAACCGCGCCCGAAACGACGACGTGGCTCGCTCGCCAAGGTCTTCGTACCGGTCGGCACGCTCAGCGTCGCCGCGCGTCCGCAGCCAGCCCGCGCACAGGCGCAGGGCGTTGACCCACAGCGCCTGGATCTCGACCGGCTTGCCGCGCCTGGGCGTGACCACCCAGTCCTCGACCTTGGCGTCCATCCAGGTGAGCTGAAAGCCCTCGGCGCCGCCACGGAGCATGGCGTCGGCCGGATCCATGCCGATGCCATAGCGCGTGCCGGCGATGTGTGCATCGAGGATCCCGCGCACGATCGGCAGCAGCTCGTCGACGAGGGCCTCGTCGGCGGTCGCCGCACGCTGCCGCTCGAGGGCCACGACGTACCAGAGCGATGCATCGAGCGTGTGGTAGCCGACCGCCTCGGTCTCGTGGTCGGGAAAGTTGTTGGGCAGCAGACCGTCGCGCACGAAGCGGGCGAACGAGCGCAGGATCGCGACACCCTCGGCGGCCCGGCCGGTGGTCAGTGTGAGCCCGGCGAGCGCGATCATGGTGTCCCGGCCCCAGTCGTTGAACCAGTGGTAGCCGGCGATCACGGTCCGCCCGCGCTCGCGTTTGCCCTGCGGCCGCGGAATCCGCCGGCCGACGAGGAACTGATCCGCGGCGAGAACGAGCTGACGCACGAACGGGGAGGCATCCGATGCGCGGGCCTGCCCGACGAGCCCTTCCTGGCGCGCCCTCGCGCGATCGAGCGCCGCCTCGCCGTCAAGCTCCGGCTGGGCCTCCGCCGACAGGACCAGCGTCACCGGCCGATCCGGCTCGAGCCGGACGAAGAGGCTGCCCGGCCGATACGCGATCGTGTCGTCGCCCTCGCCGCGTGCCGCCTGCTCGCGCAAGGCGATCGGGCCGGACCAGCCGCCGCCCTCCTGGAACGATGCGCCTTCCAGCCGGATCGCCACCCATGGGGCGTTTCCGAACCGGACGCGCACGCCGTCGTCGATCAATTCGATCTCCGGCTCGGCGGAAGGCCGGTCGACCATCTGATGATCACGCGCGGTGACGAGCGGCGCGACGACGAGCTCTACAGGACCACCGATGGCCCCATAGCGGACGTAGGTCGTCGACGCGCCGTGCTCCATCCAGACTCGCCGCTCCAGCTCGATGCCGGCGGCGACCTGGTATCGCCACACGGGCAGCGTACCCTCGAGATGCAGCGTGGCCAGCCGCCGATGCCCGTCGCCCTCGAGCGTGCCGTCCGGCCGCACGAACGCGTGAAGCGCGAACGTCTCGGCGTCGATGCGCACTCGCTCCTCGAGCCCGGAGACGAGCACCGTCCGATCTACCGGCGGGTTGAGCGCCGCCACCAGGTAGCCGTGGTACGCCCGGGTCGGGATCCCCAACGCGGTCCCGCTCGCGTATCCGCCGAGTCCGTTCGTAACCAGCCACTCACGTCGCAGCCCGGCCTCGAGATCGCCCAACACGTCGCGGCCGAGCCGGACGAGCGTGGGCACCGCCGTCCCGGGAGCCTGTTCCGTCATGGCGCCCGAGGCTACCGCAGCGACACGATCCGGGCCCGTCGCGGCTCGACGGTCACCCGTGACGGCAACAGCGGTCGAGCCGGCCCCCGAGCGCCGATCTGGTCAGCCCATGACCGGCCGGCCGTTCCGCCGCACTGGCCGCGGGTCGTTCCGCGCATTGCCGCCCGGCGCGGCTTGCGGTCACGCTGCGAACCACGTTTGCGAACCGGGCGTACTATCCAGCGACACCCGGGCGCACTGCGGCGCGTCTGTGCGACGTGCGCACCGTCACCAGGCCTGACCCAGGGGGGCGCGGCCGACTCCTGCGAGGCCGAGGTCGATGACGAAGATCCAGGAAACCGGCGACAAGGTGCTCGCCAACGTGGAGCGCGTGATCGTCGGCAAGCACGGCGAGGTGCGCCTCGCGCTCGTCGCGCTGCTGTGTCGCGGCCACCTGCTGATCGAGGACGTGCCGGGCACCGGCAAGACGGTGCTCGCGAAGGCGATCGCGCGCAGCCTCGGTTGCACGTTCCGGCGCATCCAGTTCACGCCGGACCTGCTCCCGTCCGACGTCTCCGGCCTGTCCATCTATAACCAGAAGACGCAGGAGTTCGAGTTCCGGCCCGGTCCCATCTTCAGCCAGGTCGTGCTCGCCGACGAGATCAACCGGGCCACCCCTAAGACCCAGTCCGCGCTGCTCGAGTCGATGGAGGAGCACCAGTCCACGATCGACGGCACGACCTATCCGATGCCCGACCCGTTCCTCGTCATCGCGACCCAGAACCCCATCGAGTACGAAGGCACGTTCGCCCTGCCCGAGGCGCAGCTGGACCGGTTCATGCTGCGCATCCGTCTCGGGTACCCGCAGCCGATCGAGGAGATCGTGATCCTCGACGAGCAGAAGCGCCAGCACCCGCTCGACGAGCTCGAGGTGGTCTGCGCGGTCGAGGAGCTCCGGGCGATGCAGAGCGCCGCACGCGACATCTACGTTGACTCGTCGGTCAGCGACTACATCGTCCGGCTGGTCAACGGCACCCGGTCGCATCCGGACATCTATCTCGGGGCGTCGCCGCGCGGCTCGATCGCCCTCTACCGGGCGGGCCAGGCGCTGGCCGGGCTGCTCGGGCGGGACTACGTCATCCCCGACGACATCAAGGCGCTCGCCGAGCCCGCGCTGGCCCACCGGCTGATCATCAAGACCAGCTCGTCGATCCACGACGTGCAGGCCGGGCATGTGGTCCGCGAGCTGCTCGACAGCACGTCGGTCGAGAACGTCCACCCCACCGGCCAGACGGGCGGCCCGCGCGACCTCCGCGCCCCCGCCTCCAAGGCCACCGGCGTCTAGCGCCGGATCACGAGGGAGCGAGCGAGTGCTCCGCCGGCTCCAGCTCATCGTCATCGCCGCGGTGCTGCTGGTGGCCGCCTTCTCGACGGGGCTGCCGTTCCTGTTCTACCTCGTCTACCTCGCCATCCTGGTCGTGGGCGGTTCGTACGTGGTGACGCGCCTGGGCCTGTCCGATCTCGAGGCCGGGTACGCGGTCAGCCAGCTGCACGGCCACGTCGGCGACAAGCTCAAGGTGACCTACACCCTGCGCAACACGAGCCGCATCCCGAAACTGTGGCTGGAAGTGCACAACCCAACGAGCCTGCCCGGCGGTCTGCCCGGCCGGACGATCAACCTGGGCCCGCGGGCGGAGCGCTCGTGGCTCATCCGGGCGCCGCTCGTTCGGCGCGGTCACTTCCGGATCGAGCCCCTCCAGATTCAGACCGGTGACCCGTTCGGCTTCTTCGAGGCGTCGGCGTCCGTCGGCCAGGGCGTCTCGGTGGTGGTCTATCCGCGGGTCGAATCGATCCCCATGTGGCGCATCCCCGCCGCCAGCCTCGAGGGCAGCCGCGCCGCACCGGAGCGCACGCTCCAGACCACGCCGCTGGCCACGACGGTGCGGCCCTGGGCGCCCGGTGACAGCATGAACCGGATTCACTGGAAGGCCACCGCCCGGCACGGCGAGATCCAAGTCAAGGAGTTCGAGCTCGAGACGACGGCAGACGCCTGGATCATCCTCGACCTCCAGCGCGAGGTGCAGACGGGTCGGGGCGATGAATCGACAGTCGAGGCGGCCATCCGCGTCGCCGCCGCGATCTCGGACAAGGCGATCTCCGAGAATCGATCGGTGGGCATGACCGTCAATGCCCACCGGCTCGCGATCCTGCCGGCCGACCGCGGCGCGCGGCAGCATCTCAAGGTCATGCAGCTACTCGCCGCCGTCGAGGGCGACGGCACCACACCGCTCGAGGAAGTCCTGGTGTCGACCGTGTCCCGGCTGCGGCGTGGGATGACGGCCATCGTCATCACGCCGTCGCTCGTGAGCTCGTGGGTCCGTCCCCTCGCGACGTTCCGGGCGCGCGGCATCGGCTGCGTCGCGATCACCGTCGACGCCGACGCGTACGACCGGCATGCCCGTGAGCAGGATGCCCGTCTCAACGGGCGGCCACCATACGAGCATGACGGCGCGACGCGCGAGGACCGGGCGAAGCGGGTCCGGGCGCTGCGCCATGCGCTGGCCGAGTACGAGCTGCGGACCTATCCGGTGGTGCCCGAGCGACCGCTCGGCGAGATCCTCGTCCGATGAGCGCCGTTCCCAGCGACGTCGCCCCAGGTCCCATCCTGCCGAGCCGGCTGCGCGGAGTGCCGCTGGCACCGGTCGAGGGCTGGTTCACGGTTGGGTTTGTGGTGCTCATGTGCCTGACGGTCGCGTGGTCGCTGGACGACGCGGCCTGGGTGCTCGGCAACCGCGCCTGGGGCGATCTCTACGCGTGGGGCGCGCTCGTCGCCACGCTGACCGGCTTCTTGGGCGCGAAGACCGGCTGGCCGCGCTGGCTCGTGCACCTGGCCGGGGCCGGGCTCGCCGCCCTGGTGCTGCCGGTCATGGTGGGGTCCGTGCTGGTGGGCGACGGGGGGACCGTCGGCACGATGTACAAGGCGACCGCGGACTCGGCGTTCAACGCCTGGCGCGACCTGGCGATCCTCAACCGCGCGTCGACGACCCAGACGGGCCACTACCTGCTGGCGATCGGGATCATCGCGTGGTCCGTCGGCCAGTTCGCCGGGTACGCGGTGTTCGGGCACCGTCGACCGCTCGACGCCGTCATCGTCGTTGGCATCGTTCTCATCGGGAACATGGCGCTGACGGTGAACGAGCAGCTCTGGTACCTGGTGATCTTCAGCATCGCCGCCCTGTGCGTGCTCGCCCGGAGCCACGCGTTCGACGAGGAGGCAACCTGGATCCGGCGGCGGATGGGCGACGCCGGGGCGGTTCGATCGATCTATCTGAAGGGTGGCGCGGTCTTCATCACGACGGCGGTGTTCGGGTCGCTCGTCCTGACCGCCTCGGCGTCGTCGGCGCCCCTGAGCGGCGCCTGGGCGGGCTTCGACCGGACGATCGTCGAGTGGAGCCGCTCCCTCCAGCGCTTCCTGCCGTTCGGTGGCGCTCCGCGACCGACGGGCTTCGGGTTCGGCAACCAGGCCAACATCACCGGTCAGTGGATCATCAACAACCAGCCCGCCGTCAGGATCACCGTCCCGCCGGAGAACAGGGACCGATACTACTGGCGGGCCGTCGCGTTCGACCGCTTCGACCTCAACGCGTGGGCCTGGACCGACCCGGACGCGATCGAGAGGGACGCCGGGGCAACCGTCTTTGCGACGCTCGGCGACGAGCCGACGGACGTCTATGCCCGCCGCGACATCACGTTCAGCGTGGAGGTCGTGGGACCCATCGGCGACTTCCTCCTGAGCCCGCTCGATCCCACGACCATCGACGCCCCCTCGACCGTGCAGGTCGTTGGAGCCCCCGGCCGGTTCAGCGCGGTCCAGCTCGACAGCTCGACCTACACCGTGGCGGCGGCCGTGCCCGTCCTCGGCGAGGACGACAACGGGTTGACGGCCAACCGGCTCAAGGCGGCCGGCACGGACTACCCCGTCGACATCGAACAGCTGTACCTGCCCCTGCCCGAGAACGCGCTCGGGCCGAACGCGCGACGGCTGCTCCAGCAGGCCCTGGCCGACTACGGCGAGAACCCGTACGACCTCGCGTTCGGCATCGAGCAGCGGCTTCGCCACAGCCCGGAGTTCCGCTATGACGACGACGTCCGCGGCCTGTGCGAGGGCCCCAGCGCCGTCGAGTGCTTCGCCACCCACCGGCGCGGCTACTGCCTCCACTATGCCTCCACGATGGCCGTCCTGCTGCGCGAGGCCGGCGTGCCGGCGCGGCTCGCCGAAGGGTTCCTGCCCGGGCAGCGCAACCCCACCACCGGCGTCGAGACGATCGCGGCCAGCGCGGCTCACGCCTGGGTCGAGGTCTACTTCCCGGGCTTCGGCTGGTACGCCTTCGATCCCACCGGCGGCGGTCTTGAGGGCCAGATCGACCAGCCCCTGGAGGAGGGGCCCGTGGTCACGCCGGCCCCGTCCGTCGACGCAACGCTCGGGAGCATCCGGCCGGACGAGCGCGCGACGGATCCGGTGAATCAGTTCGGCGATCGCAACCTGCCGACGGGGCCGGGCGCAACCCGTGGCGCCGGCGACGCCGCGATCCTGGTCGTGGTCGCCATCCTCCTGCTGGTCGGGCTGGCGGGGCTGGCGTTCGTGGCCTGGCAGCGCGGGCCGCGCGGCGAGGTGACCGCGGAGGGCGTCTGGCGCAGCGTCGGCCGGACCGCCGGTCGGTTCGGTTTCGGGCCGCGCCCGCAACAGACGGTGTACGAGTACGCGGGGACGCTGGGCGACGTGTTGCCGGCGCATCGGCCGGAGCTCGAGACGGTCGCCCGGGCGAAGGTCGAGGTGGCCTACGGCCGCCACGAGCTGGGCGACGATGCGCGGCGGACGTTGCGCGAGGCCCAACGCCAGCTGCGCGTTGGCCTCCTGCGCCTGGCGCTCCGCCGCAGGGATCGGCGGCGGCTCAAGGGCTGAGGAGCGGGACCCGCCGGCCCGCGCTGGGCCGGGCCGCGTGGCGAGCGCCCTTGCGCCCTGGGCAAAAGGGAGGGCGATTTGCGTCCAACGCACACGACGAGCAACTGTTGGCCGCCCGTCGTCCTTTCGTTGCGCGTCATGCAAAGTCGCGACAGGACGCGTCACGTTGTGGCTTCGGACGCAAGGTACCAACACCCTGAGCCCGTCCAAAGGTGTCCGCGGGTCGCCTACTTGCTCTGCACGCAACGAGACCGCGGACAGGATCAGCCGCTCAGAGCGCCCCGGCCCGCTCCCGCTCCTCGGTCGCGTCCTGCGAGCGCTCGTCGAGCAGCGGTGCTAGGTGCTCGGTCAGGTTGTGGGCGCGGAGTCGAGGCCGGCCACCGGCCAGCTCAACGACCGTGATGCCGCATAGCGCGAACGGAAAGAGCCAGAACCCCTCGAGCGGCAGGTCGAACAGCGTGAGCAGCAGGACCTTGAACACGCCGTCGTGGCCAACGACGATGGACCACGGGTGGTCCGGGGCAGGCGCCGACGCGAGTGGCACCTGCGGTCCGCCGGCGACGCCGGGCGGGCGGCCGTCGGCCAGCCGTTCGAGCAACGAGCGCAAAGCCGGTTTCAGCCGAGTCTGGACCTCGGCCAGGCCCTCGCCGCCCGGCGCGTGCGCCTCGGTGGGTCGCAGACGCCAGGTGCGGATCTCGTCTCCCCAGCGCTCCACGATCTCGGAAGCGAGGCGCCCTTCCCAATCGCCCTGGTCGATCTCGAGGAGCCCATCGTCGGGACGCAGGGCGACCCTGCCATCCAGGGCGGAGCTCACCGCCCGAGCCGTCTCCGTGGTTCGGACGAGCGGCGAGTGGACGATCTCGGAGGGCGCCCCCACGGGCACCGGCAGGGCAGGGGACTCGTGCGCCGCGGCCAAGCGGGCGGCGACCCGCTCCGCCTGGCGCCGGCCGAGCGGCGAGAGCGGCACCGGCGACTGACCCTGGAAGCGGCCCTCGGCGATCGCGGTCGTCTCGCCGTGGCGGACCAGGACCAGCGTCGCATCGAGACCGTCCGGGATGATGCGTCGCCCCGCCGGACCGTTCAGTGGTCGCCGCCCAGCCGGACGGTCCACAGGTCGATGATGCCCTCCAGCCCCCGGATCGAGGCCTCGACGGTCGCGGCGACGTCATCGTCGAGGGCGAGGATCATGAACGCGTCCTCGCGTGGCGCCGTCCGAGCCACGTGCATCGCACTGATGTTGACATCGGCCTGGCCAAGCAGCGTCCCGATCCGCCCGATCATCCCGGGCCGGTCCGTGTGACGGGTGATCAGCATCACCTCGGCCGGCGCCATGTCCATCCAGTAGTCGTTGAGCCGGTTGAGCCGAGGGCCGCCGGCGCCCACGGTCCCGGCCACGGTCGTCGGCCGGCCATCGGATTCCCCCGACAGCGAGAGCAACGATGTGAACTGGCCCGCATCGGGCGTCTTGCGCTCCACGAGCGTGATCCCGCGGGCCCGCGCAACGGCGGCCGCGTTGACGAGGTTGACGCGCTCGGTCGTCGTCGCGCCCAGCAGCCCGCGCAGCACGGCCGCGGTCAACGGCGACGCGTCGAACTCGGCGGCGTCGCCCGCGATCTCGAGCGTCAGCGTACTCGCCGCCCCGCGGGCGAACTGGGCGAAGAACCGGCCGAGCGTCTCGGCGACCGGGAGGTACGGCGCCATCGCCTGGGCCGTCTCGGGCGTCAGCAGCGGGGCGTTCACGGCGTAGCGGGCCGGCCGGCCGGCCAGCACGTCGAGGACCTGGTCGGCGACCTCCTCGGCAACGAGGACCTGGGCCTCCTCCGTGGAGGCGCCCAGGTGCGGCGTCAGCACGGTGTTCGGCGCGTCGATCAGCGGCGAGCCGGCGGGCGGCTCCGTCTCGAACACGTCGATCGCGGCACCGCCCAGCCGGCCTGACCGGAGCGCTTCGGCGACCGCCGTCTCGTCGACCACGCCGCCGCGGGCGACGTTGAGCAGCAGCGCCCCGGGCCGCATCCGCGCCAGCACCTCGACCCCGATGAACCCCCGGGTCGCTCGCGTGAGCGGCACGTGGACGGTCACGACGTCCGCTCGCGCGATGAGCGCATCGAACTCGGTGAGCTCCACGCCGTGCAGTGCGGCCTGCTCCGCCGTGATGTACGGATCGGAGCCGATGACGGTCATCTCCAGCGCCCGCGCCCGGTCCGCGATCGCCTGCCCGATCTTGCCCAGACCCACGATGCCCAGGGTCTTGCCGCGCAGCTCGACGCCGGTGAACTGGCTGCGCTTCCACTCGCCGCGCCGGACGGAGGCATCGGCCGCCGCGATCCGTCGGGCCAGCCCGAACAGCAGCGCTAGGGTGTGTTCGGCGGCTGCGACCGTGTTGCCGGTGGGCGCGTTGACGACCGTGATACCGGCCCGCGTCGCGGCATCGAGATCGACGTTGTCGACGCCGACTCCGGCCCGGCCCACGACGACGAGCCGCGTGGCGGCCGCGATCAGCCCTGCGTCGACCTGGACCTGGCTGCGGACGATGAGCGCGTCATAGCCGCCGATCTCGGCGAACAGCGCATCGCGGGTCAGTCCCGGTCGCTCGTCGACGTCGTGGTGCGCCCGCAGTAGCTCGACGCCCGCCCGGGCGAGGGGCTCGGCGACGAGGATCCTCATGCCGTGGCGGCTGCGACCCGGCCGACTCCGCGTGATGCCAGCGCCGCCGCCTGCGCCGCCCCGACCGCCGCGCCCGGCTGCACGTCGCGACCCTGCTCGATGACGACCGATTCGAGGGCCGCGATCGTCCCCAGGATCTCCTCGACGATCACCGACCCGAGGTGCCCCACACGGAACACCTGGCCGGCGAGCTTGCCCTGACCCCCTGCCAGCACGATCCCGCGCTGCTTGAGCGCGCCGTTGAGCGTCTTCCACTCGACGCCATCGGCGAGCCGGACGCAGGTCACGGTCCGCGAGGCGTGGCGCGGGTCGGCGAACAGCTCGAAGCCCAGCGCCTCCAGACCGGCGCGCGTGGCGGCAGCACACGCCTCGTGACGCGCGAAGACGGCATCCGCACCCTCCGCCTGCATCAACCGGATCCCCTCGTCGACCTGGTAGACGACCGCGATCGCAGGCGTCCATGGCGTCTCGCCGCTCGCATGGCTCTCGCGGTGCTTGCGCAGGTCCAGGTAGAAGCGCGGCATCCGCGCGGTCTCCATCGCGGCCCAGCCCCGCTCCGACGCGGCCACCATGGCCAGGCCCGGCGCCGACATCCAGGCCTTCTGCGAGCCCGTCACCACGAGGTCGACGCCCCACTCGTCCATCGCGAACGGCACGGCGCCCAGGGCCGACACGCTGTCGACCAGGATCAGCGTCTCCGGGCTCGTCTCGCGGACGGCGGCGGCCAGCTCCGGGATTGGGTTCATGACCCCGGTCGACGTCTCGTTGTGGGTGAGCAGCACCGCCCGGAATGGGCCTTGCTCCGTCAGCGCGTTGCGGACGGCCCCAGGCTCCGCCGCCTGTCCCCACTCGACATCGAGCTTGACGACATCCGCGCCGTACACCGAGGCGACCTTCGCGAACCGATCGCCGAAGGAGCCGATCGAGACACCGAGCACCCGATCGCCCGGCGAGAGCGTGTTGACCACGGCCGCCTCGAGCCCGCCCGTGCCGGCGCAGGAAAGGATCGCGATGTCGCTGGTCGTCCCGAAGTACGGCTTCATCCCCTCGAGGATTCGCGACAGCATGGCCGCGAACTCCGGCCCGCGGTGGTTGATCATCTGGCGCCCGCCGGCCTCGCGCACGGTGGGCGGCAGGGCGGTGGGGCCGGGGATGCGCAGGTTGGGCTCGAAGCGGTCCACGGGATCTCCTGGGGCTGGGGCTTGCGGGCGGTGACGGAGCCTCGATGGTCGCAGAAGTGCCCGGAGAGCGCCACCGCGACCGCCGGCCACCAGGGTTTGGGAACGGCGCCGCTCAGGGCAGGCGGACGGCCAGCAGGAACGCGGCGGTGGGCCGGTCGAAGTACGCGATGAACGGTGCGTCCTCGGCCTGGACGAATCGACCCGACAGCGTCGCGTCCAGCGTCTCGCCCGCCGAGAGGGTCTGATCGAGCAACGCGCCGTCGCCGTCCGGGACCAGCGGCAACAGCGAACCGTCGGCGAGGAGCGTGTTCCACTCGCCGCGGGCGAGATCGAAGGAATCCTCAGCGTCGTATCGGACGAGCACGGAGATGACCGCGCTCTCGCCAGGCTGGGGACGCGGCGGTGAAAGCGTCCAGCGCACGACCGAGATGCTCCCGACGGTATCGCCCCCCAGGACGACCGGCACACGTTCGTTCGCGCCCACGAGGGCGGGGTCGGCCGCCGGCCCCGTGTCGGCAGTCGGAGAAGGACCGGTCGATGGCGCCATGGTGGGTAGGCCCGCAGGGTCGAAGACATCCGGCCGCAGCGCAGGTCGCGCTCCCGCCGTGAGTGGCAGGACAGCGACCAGGATCAGGAGCGCGGCGATCACGACGCCGGTTCCCCCCACGACTGCGGCTCGCAGCGCCGCCGGACGCGTCCGCGACCCGGCCGGGTCATCCGGCTCAAGAGCAAGGGCGGTCGCGATGAGCGTCGTGAGCGGAACGGACGCGATGATTCCCAGGCTCCCCACGATCGTACGCACGATCTCGGTGGCGATCACCTCGTCGTTGAAGACGAGCGCCCCGGGCTGGCGGCTCACGACGAGCACGACGAGCAACGGCAGACCGCCCCCGACATAGGCCAGGAACAGCGTGTTGATGGTTGCCGCGATGTGCGATCGCCCGATGCGCATGGCGGTCGCGAACAGCCCCCGCCCGCGGTGCCCGCTCCGGGCGAGCTCGTCAACCAGAACCGCCTGCGTCACGGTGAGGTCGTCGAGCACGCCGACCGCGCCCAGGATGAACGCTGCCAGGAGCACGCCCCGGAGATCGAGCCCGCTTCCACCGGCGGTCGTGAGGAACGCCAGGTCCGAGCCGGCGACGTACGTAAACCCAAGGAGGCTGGTCGTCGCCGCGGCGAAGAACCCGGTCAGCGCGAGCGCGCCCGTCGTGCCCAGGATGGCCGCGAGGCTCGATCGTTTCCAGCCCTCGGTGAGCACGACCGTTGCGACGGTCACGCCGCTCGCTCCGATGACAGCAAGGGGCACCGGAGGCACGCCCAGGATCAGAAGCGGCAGCAGGATCTTCAGGATGACCGCGATGGTCAGCGCCAACGCCAGGAGCGCGCGGATCCCGTGCCAGCCTCCAACCAGGCCGACCGCGGCGGCAAAGGCCAGGCCGAGCGCCTGGAGGGCGGGCGTGCGCCAGCGGTCGCTGACGGCGACGAAGGGTTCGGTCCCCGCCGGGCCAGCGGTG
>Ga0136617_10003213_pt1 | contig 14626 bp, 12 predicted proteins | sample AntDrymUQ3222106_2_FD_129672 | JGI IMG/M metagenome (GOLD analysis project Ga0136617, IMG submission 129672) | Polar desert sand microbial communities from Dry Valleys, Antarctica - metaG UQ322 (21.06) | ecosystem: Environmental > Terrestrial > Soil > Desert | place: Antarctica: Dry Valley... | reverse complement strand
GTTGTACAGATGACATGGTAATTCTCCTATTTAACTCTTCATTGTCGGGCAAACTTCTCAGTTTGTCCGGCGGGTCAATACCGCCTGCGGTAGCGGGCGGGTGAGTTGGACTGCGGACTGTCGATTGCGGATTGCGAAAAGACCTTGGTCCTTCAATCCTAACTCCGAAATCTGAAATCCGCATTCCCCAATGTCGGCACCCACCCGCTACCGCAGGTGGTCCTGACAGCCCCACGACAAACCAGGTTTGCCGGATGCTTGCCTCAAAAATCCGTCGTCCCGGCAAGCAATTGCCTCAGCACGTAAGGAAGAATTCCACCGTGCTGGTAGTAATCAATCTCGATGGGTGTGTCGATGCGGAGAATTACCGGGACCTCTTGACTTTCGCCCGAAGCTCGATGAACAACAAGTGTCAAATCCTGTTGCGGTCTTACTTTGTTCTCCAATCCAACCACTTCGTAAGTTTCTGTTCCATCCAACGCTAGGGAGGCCGCATTCGTACCTTCTTTAAATTGACACGGCAGGACGCCCATACCCACTAGATTACTCCGGTGGATACGTTCGAAGCTTTGCGCGATCACAGCCTTGACGCCTAGCAGACGCGTACCCTTAGCCGCCCAATCCCGCGAACTTCCGGTTCCATACTCCTGACCGGCAATCACAACGAGCGGTATTCCCTCCTGCTGATATTTCATCGCCGCATCGTAAATACTGACGCGTTCGCCATCAGGCTGATGGAGGGTCACGCCACCTTCCACTCCGGGCACCATTAAGTTTCTGATGCGCACATTGGCAAAAGTGCCTCGCACCATCACTTCATGATTGCCTCGCCGCGCCCCGTAGCTGTTGAAGTCCTCGATGCTTACACCCTTCTCTTGCAGGTACATTCCCGCGGGCGAACTCGATTTGATTGCGCCAGCCGGACTAATGTGGTCCGTCGTCACGGAATCGCCGAAGATCGCGAGCGGCCGCGCTCCGTGAACATCGCACCACTCGCCGACGGCGTTACTAAAGTTTTCGAAGTATGGCGGTTCCTGGATGTAGGTTGACGCCGGATCCCATTCATAAACGCTGCCCGTGCTCGTAGGGATTTCGTTCCATAAAGGATTCTGCGCTTCGAAGTCGCGATAAAGCTTACGGTAGGTTTCCGGATCAAGGGCCGCGCTTAACAAGCCATTAATCTCTTGCAGGCTGGGCCACACGTCGCGAAGATAGACCTCGCTGCCATCGCTGCCCGTCCCAAGCGGGTCGTGGGAAAGATCAATATCAACCCGGCCTGCGATTGCGAACGCTACCACCAACGGCGGGCTCATCAGGAAGTTTGCTTTGATGCTTTGGTGAACGCGCGCTTCAAAGTTTCGGTTCCCGGATAAGACGCTGGCCGCGATTAAATCGTGTTCAGATAAAACGTGTTCGATATTTGGATCGAGCGGGCCGGAATTGCCGATGCAGGTGGTGCAGCCGTAGCCCACGAGATTGAAGCCCAGCTTATCAAGATATTCTTGTAATCCGGTCTTCTGAAGGTACTCAGTCACTACTCGAGATCCGGGAGCCAGTGAGTTTTTTACCGAAGATCGAACCGTGAGCCCGCGCTCGACTGCCTTCTTCGCCAGCAAGCCGGCGGCAAGCATCACGCTCGGATTGGAGGTGTTGGTGCAGGATGTGATCGCCGCAATCAGAACGTCGCCATGGCCGAAATCAACTTCCGCGTGCGGGAATTCGTCAGGATCAAGTTCCTCCAAACGGTCCGGCGTCGGACGGTTGTTGACCATCTCTGTCTCACTCCAGACGCTCGTGTTGTGGGGAGTGACAACTCCGCCCACGCCGGTGGGGACGGAGTTCGGAGCCTGCTCTCCACCACCTGCCAGGGCCGTCCTGGCAATATCTATTGTGCCGATGCGCGTAAAATAACGAGCGTTCAAGTCCCCGTCCGATTTTCCGTAGCCGCCCTCCGCAACTGGCTTCCGCAGCAGTTCGCAGAATTGGTCTTTCAAGTTTGATAACTCGATGCGATCCTGCGGGCGTTTGGGACCTGCGACGCTTGGCAAGATGCTGCCAAGGTCCAAATCGAGCAGGACGCTGTACTCACATTCGCCGGACTTCGGAATTCCAAATAGACCCTGCGCCTTAAAGTAGTTACGCACCGATTCGACCTGGGCTTCAGTCCGGCCGGTGGCTTGCAGATACACGCAAGTCTCTTCATCAACCGGGAAGAAGCCCATGGTAGCGCCGTATTCAGGCGCCATGTTGGCGATTGTCGCGCGGTCCGTCACCGACAGGCTTGCCGCACCGCTGCCATGAAACTCAACAAACTTCCCCACCACCTTCGCCTTGCGCAACATCTCGGTCACCCGAAGCACAAGATCGGTGGCGGTAACACCATCGCGCAAACTGCCGGTCATATGAACGCCAACTACATCAGGAGTTAGAAAGTAGACTGGCTGGCCCAACATGGCCGCTTCGGCTTCAATGCCGCCAACGCCCCAGCCCACAATCCCCAGGCCATTAATCATGGTCGTATGGGAGTCGGTGCCTACTAGCGTGTCGGGATAGTAAACTCCGTTGCGCTCCCAGACGCTCTTGGCGAGATACTCGAGATTGACCTGGTGACAGATGCCAATCCCAGGAGGTATCACTCCAAACCCACTGAAAGCCTGCGTTCCCCATTTCAAAAACTGGTATCGGGAGTTGTTGCGTTTGAACTCCATCGCCATGTTTTTCTCAAACGCGTCTTTGGTGCTGGAGAAGTCAACCTGCACCGAGTGGTCTATAACTAAATCGACGGGAACCAGTGGCTCAATTACTTCGGTGTTCTTGTGCAGGCGGGCGACTGCCGAACGCATCGCGGCCAGATCAACCAGCAACGGCACGCCAGTGAAGTCCTGAAGCAGCACGCGCGCCACCACAAAGGGCACTTCATCGGTTCTCTCAGCATTTGGCTGCCAGTTTGCGAGGGTGCGAACGTCGTCCTCGGTAATTTTTTTGGAGTCGCAGTTGCGCAATACGGATTCCAGGACGATCCGTATGCTGACCGGGAGCTTCGAGATTGGGCCGACGCCTTCTTTTTCAAGCTGAGGCAGCGAATAAAAGCGGCCCGTGTGGCCGCCACCTGCATTGAATGGTTGGATGGAATTAAATGGACCTTGTGGCATAGAGATCGGGCCAGCTGTTTTGATCAGCGAAGAGTGCCGTTCCGCTGTTCACGCTCGAAAAGTGGGTTTTTATAGCAAACTCCAGTTTAGGGTTCAGGCGCGTAGTCGTCAAGGAGGGCCTCAATTAAGTACTGGTTCAGTTCGAATTGAACCGGTGTCAACTAAATACGCCGAAGGCGTTGGCCAATTTCAGCCCAGGGTTGCTTCAACCCTGGGGAAGAAATGTAAAGAGTCAAATAACGCTGAAAGCGTTAAGGCTGTGTGGTCCAAACTCCTTCAGAGTTAGAGAATGGTGGTTTAGTTAACCCAGGGTTGGAGCAACCCTGGGCTGAAATTGGCCAACGCCTTCGGCGTATTTCGTTCACACCGGTTAGCCAAACTGAACCAGTACCCTCAATTCGTGATTCAGACCAACCGTAATAGATAACCGAGCTTGTTGCCGTGCTTTCGTGTGTTTTGCTATAGTCCTGACCGCCACAGTTTGCCACCACGGTCCGGGCTTAAACCTGGATGTTGTTATTCAACATTGATTTCGGATTCCGCTAGTTCAAGGAATTGAGCTAAGGAGAGTTCACATGTCAAAGAAACCCGCCGAAGGATTTGAATACTTGAGCAATGATCCTGCCTTTGTTCCGAATCCCGATATCGAAGAGTTCATGGAAGAGGAGATCGCACGGGCGCCCAGGGATCCCGAACAATTGGCGCAGCGCCTCCGAAACAACACGGCTGCATCTCCAAAAGATGCGGGTGGCGACCTCGATGCGACCTGGGAAGATGTGAACGACAGCGGCGAAGAGTCTGTGGGAGGCGACAACCCTACTCCAGATCAGTCCATGGTGGAAGAGAATGCAAATGCGATGGGTGTGAATTTTGAAGACAACGAGGAGCTGGAGTTTATCGACAAGATCGAGCGCCGGGATCGCGATCGCTATGAGTTAAACGAGAGCTCAAAAGCCGACGACGATATGATTTGAGACTTGGGACCGGGGACCCCCGCCCACCTGCCCGGTATTCCACATTGTGAAACCTGTGAGGCTCAATCCGAAGCCTGAGTGAACTCTTTGCTTGATGCGGGCGAGGGCGCCCGCGCTCCCAGTTAGAACAATTTTCGGCTATCCAATAGAATTGTCACCGGCCCATCGTTGACTAACTCTACCTGCATAGTGCTGCGAAAGCTTCCAGCTTCTACGCGCTGCATGGCTTCGCGCGCGCGTTTCAGAAAAAACTCATACAGCGGCTCGGCAGTCTCCGGCGCGGCGGCATTAATCCAGGAAGGTCGAAGCCCGCGCCTCACATCACCGTAAAGCGTGAACTGCGAAATTACCAGCAAGCCTCCACCAATATCCCTGACGGATCGATTCATCGTCCCCTCTTCATCGTCGAAGATACGCAGCGCGGCAATTTTCGCCGCCAGGTAATCAGCATCAGCCTCCGAATCGTCACGCGCAACACCCAACAAAACGACGAGACCGCCTTCGATCTCGCCGATGATTTTCCCTTCGACCCTGACGCTGGCGCGCGTGACCCGCTGGACGACCGCTCGCATCTCGTTGACTATTGGATCACGAAGTTATAGGTGATAACTCCGGTAACCTGAATCGGCTTGTTGTTCAATATTGTCGGGGTAAAACGAGCGGCGAGCGCTGATTCCAGAGACGCGTCAATGAGAACGCAGGTGCCGCCGCAAACGGCCTTAGCGCGGGCTACCTTTCCGCTCTCGTCGATCAGTACCGCCACAAACACGCGCCCGCCTACTCGTTGCCTTGCTTCCTGGGGATATTTTGGCTTCGGCAGACTAAGCGCTGTGCCGTTCAATAGGCCTTTCGGCTTGAGGAAAGCTCCGGGTGAGTCGTCCGCACATGTGGCTGTTAATCCGCCCAGCCAACACAAAGCTCTGCTTTTAAGCGCCTGCCTTTCATTTACCAACCCGGTCGTCACTATCCAGATCTTCTCCTTTGCTGCCTGGCTTAACGACAGTAACTTTGGAGTCCCTCAGATTAAGGCAAGCATAATCTTTCATCGCCGCTACTGTGCCCGAATCGGAACGTCCTAGAGTCTTTTCCTTGATCGATAAGGCGCGTAGATACAAGGGCTCGGCCTCCTCGAAACGGCGCTGTACCTGGTAGACGTTGGCGAGCGCATGTAACGTTTCGGCTAACGCGACGTCCGTCTTCCCGCTGACTTTCTCCCTGACGGCTAAGGCTTTTTCGAGGAGTAAGGCGGCCTTGTGGTACTGCCGCTTGTTGAACTGAATAACTCCTAATGTCTCCAAAAGGTAGCTAACCGTCTCATTTTGCTCCGGCTCTCGTTCAAAAATGGTAAGAGCCTGACGGAACAGCTTCTCAGCTTCATCATGCTTCTTCTTTGCCAGATAAATCTCGCCGATGTTTTTGAGAGTTTTTGCGATAAGCAAATGCTGCGGCCCCAGCGCTCTTTGCTGTAACTCCAGCACTCGTTTACCGACGGGCAAAGCCTCATCGTATTTAGCTACTTTGAAAAGCTCAATCATGCTCTCGTTCAGGCGAGAAGCCTCGGCAAGAACTTGTGCATTATCAGAAGATGGCTTCTCTTTGGAGCTGCCTGCGAGATCCTGGCCGCGCGTGGAGTGTGGACCCGCCCCGTAGCTGAGAGCTAGGGCAAGAAGTGCAGATACCAGGAGGTGCTTGGTCATGAGTTTACTTCTTGAGCGGCTTGCTGGGCCGGATCTCAACCCGGCTGACCAACGCGCGGTCGTCGTGGTGCAGGAGATCGATAACTACGCGAGCGATGTCCTCAGGACGCAGTTGCCACTCCTGGTCAGGAGTTGGCGTGTCACCGCCGAATTCTGTGTTTACCGAGCCTGGCATGATGTAACTGACCTTGATGCCATCATGCCTTACTTCCTGCATCAGCGCCTCACTGAAGCCGTTTAGACCAAACTTGGAGGCGTTGTAAGCAGCCATTTTAGGATGCGCATTAGTGCCGGCTAGAGAAGAGATGTTGATGATGTAGCCGCCACCACGTTTCCTCATTAATGGGATTGCTTCATGGCAACAATAGAAAACGCCGAACACGTTAGTCTCGAGTACGGCGCAAAAATCTTCCGGCGACATTTCTTCCACGGTCTGGAAAATGCCAATGCCCGCATTGTTAACCAAAATGTCCAGTCCACCGAGCTGTATTTCAGTTAACTCAAACAGGGCTTTTATCTGGGTGTAGTTTCGTACGTCGGCAACGATACCGGTGACCGCTCCGCCACCCAGATCGCTCAAAGCCAGCAGCGTTTCGTCAATTTCCTTCCGACTGCGCGCGCTAAGGCAAACGCTCACACCCGCTTTCACGAGCGCTTCGGCAATGCCACGCCCAATGCCCTTCGTGCCGCCAGTTACAATTGCTGTTTTGCCGGTTAATTCCATAAGCAGTGGGCTCGCCACGCGGCGAGCCCATCCCTTTACATCGACAGTCGCGATCAGTGAAGGCGCGATGGCCCCAGGACTGCTCGAACTAGAGTCCAGCTTAGCAGTCCACTTTGCCGACCGGCTTACCGCGCGGCCGGCATCGTTACGTTGCGGTTTAGGATGACGCCAAACTCAGTGCCCGACTTCACTTCGGCTTCTTGTTCCTTCTCATAAACGCGCGCACCCGTTCCGAGGGCGCCGCCTATGATTGCGCCAATGCCGGCGCCTTTACCGCCGCCGGCAATAGCTCCGATTAACGCGCCGGTGGCTGCCCCACCGCCGATGAAGACCGCGTCCCGCTTGCGGTTGCTGCCGCCTGAGACCGAGCCTTCGGTGTCGGAGTTGACGTCATCGGCCTGCAAACTGGACAGCGAACCGTTGACTGTATAAGAGTTACCGTTCGGCAGTTGGACAGAGTTGAAGGCAACTAAAATCGTGCCTGGACTGCGGCGTCCTGAGCGCTTCACAGAAGTTACGCGACCCCAAACTTTGCTACCAACCGGAATCACTTCCACTCCTGCACCGGCGTGAACGGGCTCCGTTACATTCGCCGAAAAACGGTCGCCGACGCGCGCAGTGCGCGAACTGAGCTGCTCGTTCAAACGCACACGGATTACCGTATCTGCCGGAACGGTGTAAGTAGGTACAACCACCCTGCGGACCGGCGCGCGCCTCCGCGGCCGACGGCGACGCTGTGCGGAAACTTCCAACACAGTCCCTGCCAACAGTATCACCAACACAAAAAGACTCACTGCTCTTACAAACATTTTGCTATTCATCTTTGTCATCCTTCAATCCTCCCAGGGCGACTCGTGCGTCGCGTTAAGATCATCGCTACTGATCCTGATCAATGGGGGCCCAGTGTTTTATGTAGTCGCTAACTATACACCCACCTACAATACGGCTTAAGTGGACTTCAATTTCGTCTTCAATCTTTCGTTGACTATCTTAGGGTTCGCTTTCCCCTTCGAAGCCTTCATCACTTGTCCCACAAAGAAACCGAACAGACTCTCTTTGCCTGCGCGATAGCTTTCGAGTTGTTGCGTGTTCGATGCCAGTACTTCATCTATTAAACCTTCGATCTCACTTGCGTCGCTGAGTTGAACCAGACCCTGCTCCTCGATAATCGCCTCAGCGCTTTTGCCAGTCCGAAACATTTCGACCAGAACATCCTTGCCTTGCTTCCCACTAATCCGGTCCTCATCGATTAATCTGACAAACGCTCCCAGGTCAACAGCCGAGACTGGCGATGAGCTGGCTGGCTGGCCTGCGCTCTCAAGTTCGCGCAAGAGTTCTGAGCGTATCCAATTTGCAGTCGTCCGTGGATTCCCAGAAGCTTCAGCCGCCTGCTCGTAGTAGTTGGCGAGCGAACGTTCTGCGGTCAGTTGTGAAGCGTCGCTAAACGACAGGCCATACTGGTCCATAAACCGGCGCCGCCGCGATTCCGGCAGTTCGGGCATTTCGCTCTGCACTCGCTGGACAAACTCATCCGAAACAATCAAAGGCGGCAGGTCAGGCTCCGGAAAATAGCGGTAATCATGCGCTTCCTCCTTGGAGCGCATCACCCGCGTTTCGCCCGCACGCTCGTCCCATAGTCGCGTTTCCTGCTGCAAGCGGCCACCGGATTCAAGCACTCCGATTTGCCGGCTAACTTCAAAGTCGATCGCACGATGCATGAAGCGGACGGAATTGAGATTTTTCAATTCAACTTTGGTCCCAAACTTTTCATCTCCAATTTTTCGCACGGAAACATTCGCTTCACAGCGCAGGTTACCCTTCTCCATGTCAGCATCGGAAGCGCCAACCCACTGAAGCGCGCGCCGCACGTGATTCACGTAATCGTAAGCCTCCCATGCGGTACGGAAGTCTGGCTCCGTGACAATCTCAGCCAGCGGTGTGCCGGCGCGATTGAGGTCGATGTAGGAGTAGCGATCAATATCGGGCAGGCCCTCGTGAACGTTCTTGCCGGCGTCTTCTTCAAGGTGAAGGCGTGTGATCGCTACTTTCTTAGGAATCCATTCTATTGGATGCCCCGCTTCGTCCCTTTGCGCGGTCATGATCTCGAGCTCCCCATTTGCAGAGAATGGTTTATCGAATTGCGAGATCTGATAGCCCTTCGGCAGGTCGGGATAGAAATAATTCTTGCGCGAAAAGATCGATTTGTTGTTTATGTGCAGACCCAATGACAGCGCAGCGCGGGCGCCAAGCTCTATAACGCGGCGATTCAACACTGGCAGGGCACCTGGCAATCCAAGACAAACTGGACAGGTGTTCGAATTGGGTTCGTCGCCAAATCGAGTCGAGCAGCCACAAAAAATTTTTGACTCAGTGCTCAACTGCGCATGAATCTCTAAGCCAATAATTGTTTCCCAGGTGTTTGTCATTGGTCGTTGTCAGCGGGCAGGAGCCACGTGATCAGTTGTCGCGCGCCCTATTCTGCTTTCTGCCTCCTGCCCCCGAATCCTCAGCGCCGCAGCCAGCCCGGTGGCGCGCCCGCGCGCCTCGCCTCCTCCTCGAGTTCCCTCCACCTCGCATTCAGACCGGCGCGGGTTGCTGCCATTTGATTAAACTGCGTAACCAGTTCACTTCGCTCGTACGAGTAGTCGTAGGGCTGACCGTAGGGCTGACCGTACGGATCATAAGTCGTTACGCCCGGGAACACGCCTATTTGACCTCCTCCAAATACCCTCCGACTCGGGTACCTTCGCCCATACGGAAAACTCTCATCGCGCCTCGCGCCTCCACCAGACCTAACCCGCCCGTTGACCCGCGAGCCAGCGCGCGGAGATCCATAGACAAGAGGTCGGCTTCGTCCTGACCCATAGTAGGAATGCCTGTCTCCGGTATCTCCAAAGGAGATCGGACTGGTAATGATTGGCGAACCCGTCCCGGTGTTGGACGGCATTTCCTCAAGCCGCGCGCGAACATACCCGAGCTCACCATCCAGGGCCGCCATTTCTGTTCTTAGTGCAGAAGCTCGTCCTCGCCAATACTCTTCAGCATCCCTTTCAGCAGTCAGCATCTGACCCAGCTCCGTTCCCGTGAAATCAGGAACAGAGGCAGTCTTCTTTCTCGATTCCTCCAGTGTAGGCAGGCCTAGCTGTTTTCTCCTGGCCTCATAAGCCAACTCACTTTCACGCCGCCGCCGCATCGAGGTCGCGAGATCGCGATTCGTAATCGTCCGCGCTGCAGTCGAAGACACCGGCGCAGCAGGCAGTTCTGTGGTACCCGCTCCCTCGCGTCTCAAAAGGCTTCCGGACTGTTCGTTATTAGCTTTCTCGGTGGCAGGAATATCTATGGCTGCCATAGCCAACGTGATTTGAATTCCCGGAGAAACCTCGTAGGTCAGGGTAGTTCGGGTCACGAAAAAACTCGACGGAATCTCAACCCGCCGCCCATTGCGCATCACAACGGTATAGGCATTGGCTGTGATCACAAACAGGAGCGTTAGCAAGGCAATAAAAACGATTCGACGCGCCTCGCGCCTTAATCTACAAAGACTGCGCATTAGACTACTCCTTCCGTTTTTCTATCAGCCGATTATCAGGGGAGTTGCTGCTACAGTATAACATCCGAAGAGGCCCGCTGGGCATAGCCGCGACTGGCCGAGGGCTAATCTCACAAAAGCCTTAGTTTGAGCGGGCCGCTAAAACCTTTGCAAATCAGCTGACCAGTTTGATATACATCGCTTGCATTGGGATCGTTTCCTCACCTGGGGCGGCGTAGTGATTTCTGTGCTGCGGCCGCTTGGTAATCAACCTTTCATAGAGGGAGAAGAAGGAATCATGGCGAAAACCGTTGCTAAGACTATGGGTGTGGTTTTCCTTCTGGCCGGAATCACGGGTTTCGTAAGTAACGATCTGCTCGGTTTGCACTTGACCCCCTTCCATAACGCAGGAGTACACATTGTTTCCGGCGCGGTCGCTTTGTATTTTGGTTTCGCAGGTTCGCTAAGCGCTGCGCGCTTGTTTGATATGATCTTCGGGATCGTTTACGGCATGATTGGCGCAGTGGGGTTCTTTTTGGGGAGCAACCAATCTCCTTCACCTGGAGTGCCAGGACCGGCCGATCCGCGTCTGTGGAAAGTTCTGCCGAATATGCTTGAGCTGGGTACTAGCGACCATATTCTGCATATGATCCTCGGGTTAATATTTGTCATTGGCGCACTCTTGACCAAGCGAGTAGGCAATTAGACCTTCCAGCGCTGAGCTAACCGGCGCGTTTCAAGTTTCAGGTTGCAAGGACGAGTTCCATAAGCCGACGCAATTGCGCCCTCGAACCCGGAAACCTTGCAACCTGAATCGTTGCCTTCAGCACTTTTTCCTCGTCTTGAGCAGCTCCTTCTTGGACATACTAGATCCGCCTCAATCCAACCGCTGATATGCTCTCGTAGATCCTTCCCAGGTAAAAACGTCGGGATGAATGAGATGTGCCAAGAGTTCCGTGCCATCCACCACTCTCGGCCCCGGGCGAGCAAAGTAAGAGTTCGCATCGACTGCGTATACCCGCCCTTCACGGACAGCCGGAAGATTGGACCAACCATCATAAGTGAAAAGCTGGTGAGCTTGTTCAATCGTCTTCTCCAAGTCGTAGCCACATGGTGTAATAATCAGCACTTCGGGTTCCCATTCCCGGACTTCAGCCCAGGGGATGCGTACTGAATCCGCGCCCTCGCGCGAAAGCGCGTCCACGCCTCCTGCGAGTCTCACCATCTCCGGCACCCAATGGCCGCTGCAATAGACGGGATCGAGCCATTCCATACAGAACACACGGGGCCGGCTTGCCAACTTGCTTGTCACTGCTTCTATTTTTTCCAGCCTAGCGCGCCCTGCGGCAATCAAATCTTCAGCCTCTTTGGTACGGCCGGTCGCTTCGCCTAACTCGCGCACGTTAGCGAAGATTTGTTCGAGCGAGTTTGGCGTCAACCAGAGGATTCGCGGCTTCTTAGGGAGCAAATTTAGCGCTTGCGATACTTCAGTCCCTGAGGGCGCGCAGACCTGACACAAGTCCTGCGTCAGGATCAAGTCCGGCGCGAGTTCTTGCAAGAGCTTCTCATCCACCTGATAAAGGCTGTGTCCTGCTCGCATCCGCTCCGCGACCGCCACATCAATCTCCCGTTGATTCATGGTTTCTATGGGGAGAGCACTCCGAACGACGACTGGCTTTCCTTCAATCTCCACCGGATAGTCACACTCGTGGGTGATTCCTACGAGCTGATCAGTCAACCCCAAAGCGCAGGCTATCTCAGTAGCGGAAGGCAGAAACGAAACGATCTGTTGTGATGTTTTCATCGTTTATCCTAAGCCGATTGTGGCTGAACCAGTCCTTAGCGGGGAAAGACACTTATCATGCTGGCAACAAATCACGGAACCAGAGAGAGTTTCTTGAAACAGTTGCGCGCCCGATGGAAAACCTTACCGCCTCGGTGAAATTCGGTCCATCAAAGACAAAGGAATGAAACTCTCCGTTCTCGCCACAAGAATCAACATCGACGGGAAGCGCTGAAAGGAAGGCGTCATCAATTATTCTTCCCGCAAACGATCGGTCGCAGGTTTGAGTTCACACATGTGACGACCGCCTTGAATTCTAATTCGATAAACTCTTTGATGAAGCGGGACGTGTCACGCTTCCACACAGGGAAAACGCCGCGCATATGGTGTCGCGCGAGGAACTGCTCACGATAGGCTCTGATGTCTTCAAGAAAAAGATCACCAAATACTATCGAATCTATTCCCTTCCCACGGTACATCGAAAATGCCTCGCCCATCTTCGCCTCATACTCTTCGTTGGTCGCGTCTTTCGAGATGAGAACCTGATGAAGCGGCAGCCTCAAGCTGGTCGCTTGCTTTTCGAGTAACACCCGCCGCACCCCATGCATACTAATCCGGTCGTAGTCTCGCGTAACAGTTGTTAGCAGCGCCGCGACGCGATGACTTTGCGACCTTTGAATCTCGTAGAGCGCAAGACAGCTATCTTTGCCACCGCTCCACGACATCAATGCAGTAGCGTTACCGATGTCACCAGCATTGTATAGTGATGGTATCGGGTGGCTCATGGCCGCGCAGTGCTGAGTCTTTCCACTAGCATCTTTCTGCCCTGGCAAAATTAGAAGCTAAGCGACGCGCCCGCCCGCCCTGTGCGCCCCGGCGTGCGAAAGCCGCTTTCAAAATTGTCGCGGTTGAAGAGATTGTCTGCGTAGCCAAATAAACGTAAACGTCGCTGATCGGTCAACGGCAATTCGTAACTCGCGCCTAGATCCGCTTTGATTAAACTCTTGAACCGATAGACGAGCGGAAAGACTGGCGCAAGGTAACGGCTCGTTGCCGTCAGATCAAAGTTGACGAACGCGCGTCGTCCAATGCGTTGAGTGACGACGGCAGAGATTTGGTGATCGGGAATAACGAGCGAGCTAATGACGCCGCTCCCGCTGATTTGCGGCGCGCGTTGGTCGCTGTTCGTATATGTGTAACTGACGAAAACGTTAAGCGCACGAGTGGGAGAGGCCGTTGCGCTTAATTCAAGCCCGCGCGCGAGCCCCCCGCCCGTATTTAAGAAGCCGAAGAAGCGACCGAACGGATCCGTTTGCGGATTGATCCTGCCGGAGAAATCGAAGCCAATTACTTCCTGTAGCCGTGTATAAAAATAGGTTGCAGACAATCGCAGACGATCATCTCCGAGGGATTGATCAATTCCCGCATCGAACGCAATAGAACGTTCAGGGCGCAGGCGCGGATCTCCCAGCGGCGAGAAGAAGCCGCCAAAGAACGATGTCCCAAATCGTTCGAATAGTGACGGCGCGCGATAGCCGTTGCCGAGGTGCGCGCGCACCTTTGTATTTGTGGCGCGGACGAAATAAGCAATCGATCCGTCTCCGGTGTAGGCGTTCGCCGGCGATCCAAATGTGATTCCGGCGTAAGGCGCACCGGCGGTTGGAATAAATCTGGGACTGTTAAGTGAAAAGAAGTGCGCTCGAAAGGCCGCCGAAAGCTGCAAGCGATCGTCCAAGAATCGCAATTGGTCCTGCACAAACAACGTGTTGCTGCGCTCGACAACATTCGTCGAGGAATTATCGGCAGTATCGAATGAAGACGAGCGATTCAAAAAACTCACGTTTTCAAACTCGTAGCCGGCATTGATGAAGTTGTGTTTCCCAATACGGAAATCCGCGCGCGCGTTGAGCGTCTGTACGCGACCATCGGCGTCGGTACGTGTCGAGCCTCCGAATGGTTGAAAGCCCACTCCGCTTGGCCCGTTGCGATTTGAGCGGCGCGTGGCAAGCCCTTGATAAGAGATAGTGTAGCCGAAGGCCTCGACCGGACGTTGCGCGAAAGTAATGGCGCCGTTAAAGAAACGACTGGCCCCTGAAGCGTCCGGATCATTTGCATCTGGAATAAACGTTGCGCCGTCGAGCTCTAAGTGCCCCGTCGGGACGCCCATTTCAAAGCGACGCAGCTCCGCGCGTGAAAGCGGCACAGCATTAACAATATTCGTCGTGGCTGGAAACATGCCGATGACGCTCGGGCTGCTGTTCAGTTGAACAAAAGAGGTTCCCGCATAGATGCGTCCGGAGAGTGTGGTGGTTGGTGACAACTGGAAGACAACGCGTCCCTGACCGCTCGTGTTGCGTGCCGCATCATCACGGTCAATACCGCGCGCGACGTTTAGGTAAGTTACTCCAGCGCTGTAAATGAAACGACTTGCGCCGCCCGCTATCTGCGCCCGCCCGCGAAATAGTCCAAGTCCACCGCCTTCGAGCAAGACGTTGCCGTGAGTTGGGCCGCCACTTTGATCGGTTACAATGTTGACGACAGCGCCGATGGCGTTTGTGCCGTAGAGCGATGATCCCGATCCGCGAAGAATTTCGATCCGATCAAGATTGGTAACGACGAAGTCGCTTAAGAAACCTGTTGCGTCGCCTGTAGTAGCGTCCAGGAAACGGATTCCGTCAATCAACACTGCCGTATCTTGATTGCGCAATCCGCGCGCTTTGATAGAAACGAGCCAGCCAGGGCCCCCGAGTTGCTGAACGCGCAATCC
>Ga0136617_10003212_pt1 | contig 14630 bp, 11 predicted proteins | sample AntDrymUQ3222106_2_FD_129672 | JGI IMG/M metagenome (GOLD analysis project Ga0136617, IMG submission 129672) | Polar desert sand microbial communities from Dry Valleys, Antarctica - metaG UQ322 (21.06) | ecosystem: Environmental > Terrestrial > Soil > Desert | place: Antarctica: Dry Valley... | reverse complement strand
CGCCCTCGATGTCGACGTAGCCCGAAGGCTTGCGGCGCTTGGCCGGGATCTCGATCCGCCGCGTGCCGGCGAGGAACTGGCCGGTCGGTGAGGCCTTGACCTTCATGACCTGCTCGGCGGTCCCGGCGGCGACCACGTGGCCGCCGTGCTCGCCGGCGCCCGGCCCCATGTCGATCAGGTGGTCGGCCGCGCGCATCGTGCCTTCGTCGTGCTCGACCACGAGCACGGTGTTGCCGAGGTCGCGCAAGCGCTTGAGCGTCGCGATCAGGCGCTCGTTGTCGCGCTGGTGCAGGCCGATTGAGGGCTCGTCCAAGATGTACAGCACGCCGACCAGCGACGAGCCGATCTGGGTCGCGAGCCGGATCCGCTGCGCCTCGCCGCCGCTGAGCGTCGCCGAGGCCCGCTCCATCGACAGGTAGCCGACGCCGACGTTGTCGAGGAAGCGCAGCCGCTCCTCGATCTCGCGCAGGATCAGCTTCGCGATCGCGCGGTCGGTCTCCGACAGGTCGAGGCCGGCGAACCACTCGAGCGCGCGCCGGGCCGACAGCGCCGTCGCTTCGTGGATCGCGACGCCGTTGAGCTTGACCGCGCGCGACTCGGGCCGCAGGCGCGCGCCCTTGCAATCCGGGCACGGCCGCACCGACATGTACTCCTCGATCTTCTCGCGCGACCAGTCGGAGTCGGTCTCCTTGTAGCGCCGCTCGAGGTTGGGGATGATCCCCTCGAACGACGTCATGTAGGAGCGCTTGCGGCCCATCCGGTTGCGGTAGGAGACGTAGATGCGGTCGCCGTTGGTGCCATAGAAGAAGAGGTCCTGCTGCTCCTCGGTCAGCGCGTCCCAGGGCGCCTCGAGGTCGATCTCGTAGCGCTCGGCGATCGCCTGGGTGATCTGCTCGTAGTAGCTGCTGGCCCCGCTCGACCACGGCAGGATCGCGCCGTCGGAGAGCGACAGCGACGGGTCCGGGACCACCAGCTCGGGGTCGATCTCCATCTGGGAGCCCAGGCCGGTGCAGCGGGGGCAGGCGCCGTGCGGGGAGTTGAAGGAGAACATCCGCGGCTCGAGCTCGGGCATCGAGATGCCGCAGTGCAGGCACGCGAAGCGCTCCGAAAAGGTCAGCACCTTGCCCTCCGGCAGGACCTCGACCTCAAGGATGCCTTCGGCCAGCGCGACGGCGGTCTCGACCGAGTCGGCGAGCCGCTTGCGCAGCTCCGGGCGCATGATCAGCCGGTCCACCACGACGGAGATGTCGTGCTTGAACTTCTTGTCGAGGACGATCTCCTCCTCGAGCAGCCGTAGCTCGCCGTCGACCTTCACGCGCGTGAAGCCCTCGTTGCGCAGCTCCTCGAGCTGCTTGCCGTACTCGCCCTTGCGGCCGCGCACGATCGGGGCGAGGACCATGAAGCGCGTGCCGTCCTCGAGCCCCATGATCTGGTCGATGATCTGCTCCGCCGACTGGGCGGCGATCGGGCGGCCGCAGTTGTAGCAATGGGGCTTGCCGATGCGGGCCCACAGCAGGCGCAGGTAGTCGTAGATCTCCGTGACCGTCCCGACCGTCGAGCGCGGGTTGCGCGAGGTCGTCTTCTGGTCGATCGAGATCGCCGGCGAGAGGCCCTCGATCGAGTCGACGTCGGGCTTGTCCATCTGGCCCAGGAACTGGCGCGCGTACGCGCTCAGCGACTCGACGTAGCGGCGCTGCCCCTCGGCGTAGATGGTGTCGAAGGCGAGCGAGGACTTGCCCGAGCCCGACAGCCCCGTGATGACCACGAGGGCGTCGCGCGGCAGCGTGACGGTGACGTCCTTGAGGTTGTGCTCACGGGCGCCCGAGACGACGATGGAGTCCTGGCGGGGCATACATAACCCAGTGTATGTCGCGCCCGGACAGGGGCTGTCCTCTATTCCCGCGTCTACCGGACGATGCGGAACTTCGGGCGCTTCGGCGCGCTCGCGTTGCCCGCGCGGTCGCGGGCCCGGATCACGAAGCGGTAGGCGCCGGGCCTGAGCGCCTTGCCCCGGAGCCGGCCGCTGAAGCGCACGGAGCTCGCCCCCGCGGGGCCGGCCTTCGAGAAACGGCCCTTGACCGAAATCCACCTGCGGCAGCGCGTGCCGGTGCGGTGGCGGCTGCGGCGAGCGACCTTGCGTCGGCAGGCGCGGCTGAGGTGGCGGAATCTCTGGATGGCGACCGTGACCCGCGCGGGCTCGTTGAGCGTGTAGCGGATCCGCGTGCCGGTGCGGACGGAGATGAACGCGCGGCCGCGCCGGGCGGCGCGGAAGCGCGTCGCGCTGAGGCGCGGCGTGCGCAGGAACGCGGGGGCGACGAAGTCGACGCCCGGGATGCCGGAGGTGGCTGCGGTCACGCCGCGCGGGAGCCTGACCTTGGTGCCGTTGGGGAGCGTGACGGTCGTACCGCCGTCACCGAGAGCGCCGGGAGCGCCGGGAGCGCCGGGAGGGGTGGCGGGACCACCCGGCCCGCCGGGAGGTGCGCCGGGAGGCGCGGGCGCGGCCGGCCCGTCCGGATCGCCGTTGCCGTCCCCGGTCGGGTCCACGCCGGCGCCGCCCACCACGCCGAGCCCGGCCGGCGAGCGGAACGCGCCTCCGCTCGCCAGAACGGACTTCGTCCCCCGCTTGCGGTCGACGTGGACGACCGCGCCGCCGCCGGACCGGCCGTCGGCCACCACCAGGTCGCCGTCCGGCTCGATGTCGATCGCCCGGGGATCGCTCAGCGGCGCGCCCGCCGCAAGCACGGCCTGCGCACCCGTGATCGGGTCCACGCGCACGACCTGCCCGTCGCCCGCCACGAACAGCGTCCCGTCCAGCTGCACCGCGACGTCACGCGGCTCGTCGAGCGGCGCGCCCGCCGCGACGGTCGTGACCGCGCCCGTGCCGGGATCGATCCTGCGGACGCCGATCCCGTCCGTGACGAGCAGCTTCCCGGCCCGGTCCAGGGCGATGCCGGTGGCGTTGTCGAGATCGGCGACGTGGGAGAGGGCGCCCGTCGCGAGGTCGAGCCGCAGCACCTCGTCGCGCTGGCGGTCGGAGACGTAGGCCTTGCCGTCCGGCGCCAGCGCGATGCCCACAGGGTCCTGCAGGCCCTCGCCGACGACCACCGTGTCCACTCTGCCGGAGGGAGCGATCGAGAACACCGCCTCCGCGCCCTGGTCGACCACCAGCAGCCGCTCGCCGGCCGCGACGGCGACCGCTCTGGGGTCGCTCAGCGGCGGGCCCGCGGCCAGCAGCGAAGCGGTGCCGCCGCTGGGGAGGAGCAGCACGCGGCCGGAGTTGCCCTCGTCGGCGATCGCGAGGTCGCCCGGAGCGCTGTGGGCCGTCGCGGGCAGGACCCCGAGGCACGCGAGCGCGATCAGCGCGCTCGCCAGACCGCGCCTCACGCGAGCACCGCCGGAGGGCCGATCTCCTCCGCGAACGCCTCGACGACCCGCGGGTCGAAGTGGTCGCCGGCGCAGCGCTCGATCTCCGCGACCGCCTCGCGCACGGTCAGGCCGTGCTGGTAGGGCCGGTCCTGGACCATCGCGCTGAAGGCATCGCAGACCGCCACGATCCGCGCGCCCTCGGGGATGGCCTCGCCGGCCGTGCCGTCGGGGTAGCCGGTCCCGTCCCAGCGCTCGTGGCTGGCGCGCACCAGCGTCGCCACGGGCTGGAGGGCGGGCGCCGCGTTGAGGATGTCCTCGCCGATGATCGTGTGGCGGCGCATGAAGCGCCACTCGCGCTCGTCCAGCGGCCCGGGCTTGCTCAGGATCGCGTCGGGGATCGCCATCTTGCCGATGTCGTGGAGCTCCGCCGCGCGGGCGATGATCTCGCGCGCGTCGGGCGGGAGCCCGAGCCGTCGCGCGACGCCGCGCGCGAGGCTCATCACGTCGGCCGAGTGCTCGTGCAGCTCAGGCTCGCGCTCGGAGAGCACCTTGAGCAGCACGCTGCGAGTCTGCAGCCCGGCCGAGGACGAGCGGCCCTCCTTCGCCGCGTACATGCGGCGGTCGGCGAGGTGCAGCGCCTCTTCGCCGTCGGCGGCGTCCTCCGGCAGCGCGACGCGGCCGTAGGAGGCGGTGACGTCGAAGCCGTCGCCGCGCGCCTCGAGCGCGACGGCCGCGGCGCGCAGCACGCCGTCGCTGCCGTCGGCGTCGAGCAACAGGCAGAACTCGTCGCCCCCGAGCCGGTAGGCCCGGCCGTTCCCCGCGACCACGTCGGCCAGCTGCGCCGACAGGCGCTGCAGCAGCGCGTCGCCCGCCGGGTGGCCGTAGGCGTCGTTGTAGCGCTTGAAGCCGTCGAGGTCGAAGAGGCCGAGCGTCCGCCGCTCGACCGGCTCGCCGCTCTCGAGCGCCCGCGCCAGGTCCTCCACGAACGCGCGCCGGTTCGGCAGCCCCGTGAGGGGGTCGGTGAGCGCGTCCTGGCGGGCGCGCCGCAGCATCTGCAGGTTGTCGAAGAACGACAGCGCCATCCGCGCCACGGACAGCGCGATCGCCCCCGCCGCGAGCACGACCGCCAGCGTGTTCACGCCGTTGAAGTGGTCGAAGACGAGGACGCCGAGCGCCAGCGAGGTGAACACCGCGGGGAAGACGAACACGCGCGCGAGCGGCACGCCGCTGCGCACCGGCACCGGCGCCGTGAACGGGCGCCAGGCGGCGTAGGCGAGCAGCAGCGTCGCGGCCGGCCACACCGGAGCGAGCAGCGTGTCCTGCTCGAGGGTGCCGAGCGCGATCTCGCGCGCGTAGAGGACGTCGGACACCGCCTGCGCCGAGAGCGCGATCGCGAACGCCGCCCACCCCAGCCCCGGCCTCCAGCCGGTCAGCGCGAGCAGCGTCACGACGAGCGTCAGCAGTCCGAGGTCGGCGAGCGGATAGGCGAGGTCGGTGGCGACCTCGAGCGTCGCGCCCTCCGTGTCGGCGAGCACCGGGTCGAAGGCCAGGGTCGCGGTCAGCGCCGCGATCGTCGCCGCGCCGATCGCCGCGTCGAGCCACATCGTCGGGTGGAAGGCGCGCCGCAGGCGCGCCCGCAGCACCAGCACGATGCCCGCGCCCACCGCGACGTAGGCGCCGAGCCACAACGCGTCGGCGACCGACGGGTACGGCGCCTCCTCGGGCGCCTCCGAGTACGCGAGCTCATAGACGAGCTCGCCGGCCGCCCACAGCGCGGCGCCGGCCGCGAGCGCGAGCCACGGCGCGCGCCGCTCGTCGCCGCCCGTGAAGGCGCGCAGCGCGAGCAGCCCCGCCGCGCTGAGCAGGAGCGCGGTGTAGACCCAGGTCGAGAAGGCGTCGAGCAGGCGCGGCCCGCCGAGACCGAGGGCCACAGCGACGTAGGCGGCGAAGACGACCATGAGACCCGCCCACACCACCCGCAGGGCGAACCGGCCTGGGACCTGTCGATTCATCAGCTTCTCCCGACCGCTACGAACTTACTGCCCGCAAAAGTGCAGGAACAACCGGGCGTGGACGCTTGGACGAGGTCACTCGCCGGCCACGGGCTCCGACCTGCCCGACGCGCCGGAAACCTGTGCAGCGGCGAACAGCTCGTGCGCCGCGAGCGCCTCAGCCGGCGTCATACAGCCGAGGCGGCCGCCGAGCGCGCCCTCGCGCTCGGCCAGGTAGGCCGCCCACATCTGCAGGATCGCGTCCGAGAAGCCGAACTCGAAGATCGCGCCGGTCGCCGTCGTGAACGCCGACTGGCTGCCGGTCTCGAGGTGCTCCCAGACCTGGCGGCCGTCCCGGACCGCGAAGCGCCGGAACGCCTTCGGGCTCGCCGAGGAGAAGTCGACCCCGCCGTCCATCCCGAGCGCGCGCAGCCGCCATGTGTTGCTCTCCCCTGGCGCGATCCGCTTCATCGCGAGCGTGAGCGGGAAGCCGGCGTCGGCGTGCAACGCGGCGTTGTCCCAGGTGTCGCAGCGGACGGGCGCACCGTCCGGTCCGGGGCGCTCCTGCACGAGATCCTGCAGCACGGCGTAGACGCTCCGCGGCTTCCAGCCGAGCCGCAGCGGCAGGTGCAGCACGTGTGGGCCGAGGTCGTTCATGACTCCGTTGGGGCCGCAGAAGCGCGCCTGACGCTTCCAGTTGATCGGCTTGGCGCGGTCGAGGTCACTCGCGTGCAGGAACGAGTGCTCGACCTCGATGATCTCGCCGAGCGCCCCCGAGCGGATCGTCTCGTAGGCGAGCTGGGCGCCCGGGAAGTAGGGCATCTCGCTGGAGCAGCGCACGAACACCGGCGCTGCGTCGAGCGCTGCGACGATCCGCCGCGCGGCGCCGAGGTCGATCCCGAACGGCTTCTCCGCCAGGAAGTCCTTGCCCGCCGCGATCGCCTCGAGATAGAGCTCCTCGTGCAGGTGATGCGGCACCGCGAGGTAGAGCACGTCGAGGTCCAGGTCTTCGAGCAGCGCGCGGCGGTCATCGGTCAGCAGCCGCACGCTCGGGATCCGCTCGAACCAGGCGAGCGCCTCCGGGCTGGTGTCGCACACGGCGTCGAGGCGCGGCTGGACCGGGTGGTCCTCGAGCGCCGCCCAGCGGCCGATCGCCGCCGCCAGCTCGCGGCCCATCAGGCCGCCGCCGACGATCCCGATCCTGGCGACGCTCACGTAAGCGAGGCCAGCGCCTGCTCGGGCGTGACGCCCTCGTGCACCACGGACATCAGCGCGCGCGTCATCGCCGCCGGGTCGTCGTGCTGGATCACGTTGCGGCCGTAGACGATCCCGGCCGCTCCCTGCTCGAGCAGCGCGTGCGTCCGCTCGAGGATCTCCTGGTCGGTGACCCGGCCGCCTCCGCGGACGAGCAGCGGCACGCGCGAGACGGTGACGACGCGGTGGTAGTCGGCGAGGTCGTCGGTCGGGTCGGCCTTGATGATGTCGGCGCCGAGCTCGACGGCCTGGCGGACGATGCCGCAGATGCGGTCGACGTCGCCGCTGCCGGCGTAGCCCCCCTCCCCCGGGTCGAACGCGAGCGGCTCGACCATCAGCGGCATCCCGGCCCGGTCGCACTCGGTGCGCAGGTGGCTGATCGCCTCCAGGCAGTCGCGCCGCAGCCCGTCGTGGCCGGGGACGTCGAGCAGGTTGACCACCACGCACGCGGCGTCGAGGCGCACGGCGTGGCCGACGGGGTCGTCGATCATGAACGACCACGCCTCGGCCGGCGGCTCCGGTGCGTAGATGTTCGGCGTGTCCGTGCGCAGCACGAGCGCGGGCTTGTCGCGGCCCGGGTGGCGCTGCAGCAGGTCGGCCTGGCCGACGGAGAGCTGGATCGCGTCGGGGGCGGCGTCGACGAGCGTGTCGATCGCCGCCGCCATGTCCTCGATGCCGCTGAGCATCGCGGGCTCCCCGGGCATGCCGTGGTCGACGGCGACGTCGAAGCAGCGGCCGGAGGTGGCGTGGAAGAGTCGGTTGAGGCGGTATTGCTTCACGCCGCGGGACACTAGAGAACAACCGATGCTGATCGCCGGACCCAACCTCACCATGGATCGCACCATGGCCATCGCCGAGCTGCGCCCCGGCGAGGTGCTGCGCTTCGACCGCGTCGTGGTGACCCCCGGCGGCAAGGGCCTCAACGTCGGGCGCACCGCGCACGCGCTGGGCCATTCCGCCGTGCTCGTGTCGCTGCTCCCCGGCCGCACCGGCGAGGCCGCCGCCGCGCTGATCGCGGCCGAGGGCGTCGACCTGCAGCCCGTGCCGTGCTCGGGGGAGCTGCGCTCGACGGCGATCATCCAGGAGCGCGACGGGCGCACCACGGTCCTCAACGAGCCCGGGCCGCCGGTCGACGAGCGCGAATGGGCCGCCTACGAACGCGCGATCGAGGCGCGGCTGAGCGCGCACGGCGTGCTCGTGTGCTCGGGCAGCGTGCCGCCCGGCAGCCCGCCCGACGCCTACGGCCGGCTGGCCGCGCTGGCCAACGCGGCCGGCGTGACGAGCCTCGTCGACGCCGCCGGAGAGACGCTGCTGCGCGCGCTCGACGCCACCCCGAGCCTCGTCACGCCGAACCTGGCGGAGGCGGAGCTCGCACTCGGGCTCGCCGGCGGCGGCCAGTCGGTGCTGAGCGCCGACGACGCGCGGCCGCGGGCGCTGGCGGCGGCCGAGGCGCTCGTGCGCCAGGGGGCGCGGGCGGCGGTCGTGACCGCGGACGCCGAGGGCGCCGCGCTCGCCGAGGGCGGCGAGCCCGCGGTCTGGAGCGCCGCCCCGCGCGTGGCCGAGGTCCGCAACGCGATCGGCGCCGGCGACGTGCTCGCCTCCGCCCTCGCCGCCGCGCTCGAAAGCGGGGAGCCGCTCGCCGCCGCCGCACGCGCCGGCGTCGCGGCGGCCTCGGCGAGCGTCGAGCACCCGACCGCCGGCGTGCTCGATCCCGCGCGCGCGCAGGCACTCGCCGACGCGATGGCTTGACATCCGCCCCTCGGGCGCACTAGCGTCCGCGGAGCAGGTGACAACGTTGTCAAGACCAACCATGAGAGACGTGGCACAGACGGCGGGCGTGAGCCTGAAGACCGTCTCGAGGGTGATCAACGCGGAGGCCGGGGTCACCCCCACCACCGCCGCGAAGGTCACCGAGGCGATCGGCACGCTCGGCTTCGAGCGCAATGACCTCGCGCGCTCGCTGCGCCAGGGCCTCTCCTCCTCGACCCTCGGCCTCGTGATCGAGGACGTCGCCAACCCGTTCTACTCCGCGGTCGCCCAGGCCGTCGAGGCGGCCGCCAGCGAGCGCGGCTTCCTGCTCATCACCGCCTCGGCGCTCGAGGACGCCACGCGCGAGCGCGAGCTGACCGGTGCGCTGCTGCGCCGCCGGGTCGACGCACTGTTGATCGTGCCGGCCGGCCCCGACCACCGCTCGATCGCGAGCGACACGCACATGGTCTTCCTCGACCGCCCGCCGCAGGGCTTCCAGGCCGACACGGTGCTGCTCGACAACCTCGGCGGCGCCCGCCGCGCGGTCGAGCACCTGATCGCGTACGGCCACACGCGGATCGCCTGCGTCGCCGACACCGCCGAGCTCTACACGATGCGCGAGCGCCTCACCGGCTACCACGAGGCGCTGAGCGCGGCCGGCCTCGAGCCGGACCCGGCGCTGATTGTCAGCGGCAACCACGACGCCGCCGGCGCGCAGGCGGCCGTCGAGTCCCTGCTCGGCCTCCCCCGCGAGCGCCGCCCGACCGCGATCTTCGCCGCCAACAACCGCAACACGGTCGGCGCGCTGCACGCGCTGACCGAGACCGAGCCGGTCGCGCTGGTCGGCTTCGACGACTTCGAGCTGGCCGACCTGCTCGGCATCACCGTGATCCGCGCCGATCCCGGGCGGCTCGGCGACGAGGCGGCGGCGCTCGCCTTCGCGCGCCTCGACGGCGACGAGCGCGCGCCGGTCGAGATCACCATTCCGACGGAGCTGATCGTGCGCGGCTCCGGGGAGGTCGCCGCATGAGACCGCTTCTGCTCCCGCCCAACCAGTTCCACCGCTTCTACCGCGGCGGCGCTCGCATCGACGCGCTCCGCGGGGTGCCCGAGGGCGAGGACGGCCGGCCCGAGGACTGGATCGGCTCGACCGCGACGTCGTTCGGCTCGGAGACCGAGGGCCTGAGCCGGCTCGAGGACGGCACGCTGCTGCGCGACGCGATCGCGGCCGACCCCGACGGCTATCTCGGCCCCGACCACGTGGAGCGCTGGGGGGCGGATCCCGCGCTGCTGGTCAAGCTGCTCGACGCCGGCCAGCGCCTCCCGGTCCACCTCCACCCGGGCCGCCGCTTCGCGCGCGAGCGCCTCGGAATGGGGTTCGGCAAGACGGAGTCATGGATCATCCTCGAGGCCGAGCCCGACGCCGCCGTCCACGTCGGGCCGCGCGAGCGGCTCGACCCCGACACGGTGCGCGGCTGGGTCGAGCGGCAGGACCCCGACGAGATGCTCGCCGCCCTGCAGCGCGTGCCGGTCGCCGCCGGCGACGCGGTGCTCGTGCCGGCCGGCACCCTGCACGCGATCGGCGCGGGCATCCTGCTGCTCGAGCTCCAGGAGCCGACCGACCTGTCCGTGCTCGTGGAGTGGAAGCCGTTCGGGGTCGACGACGGCTCGGAGCACCTCCAGCTGGGCTGGGAGGCGGCGCTGGAGGCAATGGACCGGGACCCCGCCGACATCGCCGCGCTGACCAGCGGCGGCGACCTCAACCTGCTGCCCGACGCCGCCGACCCCTACTTCCGCGCCGAGCGCATGCGCGGCGGCGAGGAGCTCGGCCCGTCGTTCGCCGTCGTACTGGTGACCGGTGGCGAGGGCCTGCTGCGCTCGAGCGAGGGCGACGAGCTCGCGCTGCGCCGCGGCACGACGGCGCTGGTGCCCTACGGTGCCGGCGCGACAACCGTGTCGGGCGACATCGAGGCGATCCGGTGCCTGCCGCCCGTCCCGACCGCCGGAGAGGGGGCGTGGTGAGCGAGCAGCCGCTGCTGGAGGCGCGCAACATCGTGAAGTCGTTCGGGCGCGTCCAGGCGCTGACGGGGGCGAACTTCACCGTGTACCCGGGCGAGGTCGTCGCGCTGGTGGGCGACAACGGCGCGGGCAAGTCCACGCTCGTCAAGACGCTCGTCGGGGTGCACCCGGCCGACAGCGGCGAGATCCTCTTCGAGGGCGAGCCGGTCACCATCCACACGCCCCAGCAGGCGCGCGCGATCGGGATCGAGACCGTCTACCAGGACCTTGCGCTGGCGGCCGAGATCGATCCCGCGGCGAACATGTTCCTCGGCCGCGAGATCATGCGCGCAGGCCCGCTCGGCAAGCTCGGCTTCCTCGACAAGGCGGAGATGCGCAAGCGCAGCGAGGACGCCTTCAACCACCTCGGCGTGCGCATCCAGGACACGACCGCGCCGGTCGCGAACATGTCCGGCGGCCAGCGCCAGGGCATCGCGATCTCGCGCGCGGTCACGTGGGCGAGCAAGGTCGTCTTCATGGACGAGCCCACGGCCGCCCTTGGGGTCGTGCAGACCCGCAACGTGCTGGAGCAGATCAAGAAGGTGCGCGAGCAGGGCCTCGCGATCGTGCTGATCAGCCACAACCTGCCCGAGATCTTCGAGGTCGCCGACCGCATCGAGGTGCTGCGGCTGGGCGAGCGCGTCGCGCGGCTGCGGCCGTCGGACGTCTCGATGGAGGACGTCGTGTCCGCCATGACCGGGGCGTCCTCCTTCCACGAGGAAGACGATCGATGAGCGAGCCGACCGCTCCCGCCGAGGAGCGCCCGCCCTCGACCCTGCAGCGGATCGCGTCCGGGTCGAGCACGCAGATCGGGCTGATCCTCGTCGCGCTGATCGTCGTCTTCTCGCTGCTCTCGTTCGAGTCGTTCTTCGCGATCGCCAACGCGCGCAACATCGCCACGGACGCCGCGGTGCTGCTCGTGCTCGCCGTCGGGGCGACATACATCATCATCACGGCCGGCATCGACCTCTCGGTCGGCGCCGTGCTCGTGTTCTCCGGCGTCGTCGCCGCCAAGGCCATGAACGGACTGGGCGGCGAGAGCCTCGGCGTGATCCTCGTCGGGCTGGTCGTGTCGCTCGCGGCCGGGCTCGCCTGGGGCCTCTTCAACGGCTTCCTGGTCGCCAAGGCGAAGATCCCGGCGTTCATCGTCACGCTCGGCTCGCTGGGGATGGCGCTCGGCGGCGCCTACCTGATCACCGGCGGCGTGGACGAGCGCGAGGTGCCGTTCAAGCTCGTGGCGAACTTCGGCATCGGCCGCGTGGCCGGCATCCCCTACCTCGTGCTGGTGGCGCTGGCGGTCGCGATCGTGCTCGGCGTGGTGCTGGCGCAGACGCGCTTCGGCCGCTACACGTACGCGATCGGCTCCAACGAGGAGGCGGTGCGGCGCTCGGGCGTCAACGTCGACCGCCACCTGATCAAGGTCTACGCGCTCGCCGGCCTGCTGTCCGGGCTCGCGGGCTTCATGAACCTCGCCCGCTTCGGGACCACCACCATCGGCGGGCACGCGACCGACAACCTCAACGCGATCGCCGCCGTCGTGATCGGCGGCACCAGCCTGTTCGGCGGCATCGGGACGGTCCTCGGGACCGTCTTCGGCGTCTTCATCCCCGCGGTGCTCCAGAACGGCTTCGTGATCGTCGGCGTGCAGGCGTTCTGGCAGCAGGTCGCCGTCGGCGGCGTCCTGATCGCAGCCGTCTACCTCGACCAGCTGCGGCGCTCGCGCCAGCGGCAGTAGTCCACCCATCCAGGAGGAGGAAGGTCCATGTCCCACAGCTCACGACCCAGGCTCGCGGTCGCGGTCCTCTGCTCGGCGCTCGCACTGGTCGTCGCCGCGTGCGGCGACGACGAGGAGAGCGGCGGCGGCGGCGCGTCCGGCGGCAAGAAGAGCTACAAGATGACGCTGATCGCCGGCGTCAAAGGCGACGAGTTCTACATCACGATGAACTGCGGGGCGCAGGAGAAGGCCAAGGAGCTCGGGGTCACGCTCGACTTCCAGGGACCGCAGGAGTTCGACGCCGCGCAGCAGACCCCGATCGTCAACGCGGTCGCGGCCAAGAAGCCCGACGCGGTGCTGATCGCGCCGACGGACACCAAAGCGCTCTACGCGCCGATCAAGCAGCTCGCCGACGCGGGCACGAAGATCGTGCTCGTCGACACCACGCTCGAGCAGCCCGACATGGCGGTGTCGCAGATCGCCTCCGACAACGAGGCCGGCGGCGAGACCGCGGCGAAGGCGCTCGCCGACCTGATCGGCGGCAGCGGCAAGGTGTTCGTCGTCAACGTCAAGCCGGGCATCTCCACCACCGACGCGCGCGAGAAGGGCTTCGTCGCGGGCGCCAAGGCGGCCGGGCTCGAGTACGTCGGCCGCGAGTACTCCAACGACAAGCCCGAGGAGGCGGCGGCCAAGACCAAGGCCGCGCTGCAGAAGAACCCCGACCTGAAGGGCATCTTCGGGACGAACCTGTTCTCCGCCGAGGGCGCCGCCAGCGGCGTCCGCGAGGCGGGCGCGAAGGACGTGAAGATCGTCGGCTTCGACGCCGGGCCGAAGCAGGTCAAGGACCTCGAGGACGGCACGGTGCAGGCACTGATCGCGCAGAAGCCCGCCGACATCGGCTCGCAGGGCGTGGAGCAGGCGTTCAACGCGCTCGAGGGCAAGCCGACCACGAAGGAGATCGGCACGGAGTCCACGACCATCACAAAGGACACGCTGGCCGAGAGCCAGGACGCGCTGTACAAGCCGTCCTGCTGAGGCGAGGCCGCGGGGCGCCCACGGGCGCCCCGCTAGGTTTCCGCCCGTGAGTCGGGAGCTGCTGCTGGGACTCGATCTCGGCACGACGTCGTGCAAGGCCGCCGTGGTCACTCCGGACGGGGAGGAGCTCGCGCACGCCCAGGCGCCGCTGCGCTGGACGTCGGTGCCGACGGGCGCGGAGATCGCGTCGCAGGGATTCGTCGACTGCGCGCTGGCGGCCGCGCGCGAGGCGCTCGCCCTGGTGCCCGACGACCGCGTCGCCGGCGTGGGCGTCTCGGGCATGGCCGAGACCGGCGTGCTGCTCGACCGCCGCGGGGAGCCGGTGATCCCGTCGATCGCCTGGCACGACTCGCGGGGCGAGGACGAGGCGGCGCGGCTGGAGGCGGAGGTCCCGGGCTTCCGTGCGACGACGGGGCTGTCCTCGCGCGCGCTGCGCACCGTCGCGAAGTACCGCTGGCTGCGCGACAACGTCGAGGAGACGGCCCGCGGCGTGCGCTGGCTGAGCGTCGGCGAGTGGGTCGTGCACGGCCTCGGCGGCGAGCAGGGCGCAGAGCTCTCGCTCGCCTCGCGCACCGGCTGGCTGGACCTGCACTCGCGCGGGTGGTGGGACGACACGCTGGCGTGGTCGGGCGCGCCCGCGGGCCTGCTCCCCGAGCCGGCCTCCGCGGGCACGCCGCTGGGGACGGTCGGCGACGCGCTGCCGCCGGCGCGCGGCGCCGTGCTCGCGGTCGGCGGTCACGACCACCTCAGCGCCGCGGTCGGCGCCGGCGCGGTCGGCGAGGGCGAGGTGCTCGACTCGTGGGGCACCGCCGAGGCGTTGGTGCGCGCGGTCGCGCCACTCACGCCCGAGCAGGTCGTGCAGGCGGTGGACGACGAGATCATGGTCGGCTGGCACGCGGTCCCCGACCGCCAGAACCTGCTCGGCGCGATGCGCTCGGGCGCGGCCCTGGGGCGCGTGATGGCGCTGCTCGGCGTCGGTCGCGACGGCCGCGACGAGCTGGAGCGGGCAGCGCTCGAGGTCGACGCCGAGGCCGGCGGCATTGAGCTGCGCGGCCTCAACGATTACCGCGTCGAGCTCGTCAACATCGGCGCCGACCCCTCGCCGGCGCTCGTGTGGCGCGCGGCGCTCGAGTCCTGCGGCCGCGGGGCGCGCGACCTGCTCGACCGCATGGAGCGCGTCGCCGGCCCCCACACACGACTGGTGATGGCGGGCGGCTGGTCGGAGGGCGTCGCCGCGCGCGCGGTCAAGGAGGCGCACATCGGCCCGTTCGAGCGCTCGGAGGCCGTGTTCATGGGCGCCCGGGGCGCGGCGCTCACCGCCGGGCGGGCGGCGGGGCTGGTCTAGTGCAGCGTTCCGTTAGTCGCTTGCATTAGGAGGGAACTATCGGTACGGTCGCTGGTATGGCGCGAGCGGCGAGTGCGATCGAGCTTTCTGAGGATGAGGAGCGCGAGCTGCGAGCGCT
>Ga0136617_10003211_pt1 | contig 14634 bp, 11 predicted proteins | sample AntDrymUQ3222106_2_FD_129672 | JGI IMG/M metagenome (GOLD analysis project Ga0136617, IMG submission 129672) | Polar desert sand microbial communities from Dry Valleys, Antarctica - metaG UQ322 (21.06) | ecosystem: Environmental > Terrestrial > Soil > Desert | place: Antarctica: Dry Valley... | reverse complement strand
GCGGCACAAGCGCGCAGGCCGCCAGCACCAGCGGCCCGAACACCAGCGATACGGCCCCCCCGTCGGCCTGGACGGCGTAGGCGATCGAGTTGTTCAGGGCATGGAGAGCGATGCACGGATAGAGCGAGCGGGTCTTCTCGTACACGAGGCAGAACACCACACCGAGCGCGGCCAGCGGTGGCACGATCAGCAGTCCTTCGAGGCTGCCCTCGAAATGGATCATCCCGAACACAAGCCCGTCGATGATCGCCGCCAAGGCCACCGAGAAGCGGCTCCGGAGGGCCCCGTAGAAGAAGCCGCGAAAGAAGAACTCCTCGGCGAAGGGCGCGACGCATATGATCATGAAGCCTGCCGCCACGAGGCCGAAGCTCCCGTCGCGGGCCCCGAGGTCCTCGGCCACCGACTGTTCGATGTCCGGCTGCACGGTCACCGAGTAGACGGCCGCGAAGACCCAAAAGGCGAAGATTCCCAGTGCGGCCCAGCCCACCGCGGGCCAGAAAGGAGTCCGGCGCAGCCCGAAGTGCCACGGCCGCGGCCGGCGCACGAAGGACGCGAACAGCAGCGCCACCGCCACAAGCGAACCGTCGAGCAACAGCGTCCCAAAGATGATCGCCTCGGGCGACGTCTGGCCGTCGGAGCCGCCTTCCCCCAGCGCGGCCAACACGACGCCGGCGCTGATCACGCCCATGAGGGCGCCTAGGACGAAGGCCACGGGTCCGTACCACCAAGGCCAGCGCGGACGGGCGTCCTCGGGTAGCTCCGGCGGCTGCGGCGGAGGTGTCACGACGCTCTCCACGAGGCTTCAGAGTAGGGAGGGCAGTTCGGCCAGCGAGCGGATCGTCTGCACTCCGGCGGGTAGCCGCTCGCCCCCGCGCGACACGAAGACGGCCCGAATTCCCGCGGCCCGGGCTCCCTCGACGTCTTTGTCGAGCGAATCGCCCACGTGCACCGCGCCGGGCGCCTCGGCGCCCAGCAGCTCCAGAGCGCGGCGGAAGATGGCCGGATCGGGCTTGGCCGCGCCGCTCGCCGCCGAGGTCACCACCGCGTCGACCAGGTCGAGTAGCCCAGAGGGCTCGAGCCAGTCCTCAAGCGAGCAGTCCCAGTTGCTCACGATCGCCAGGCGCCGGCCGGACGCGCGCAACGCCTCGAGCGCCGGAGCGGCATCGGGGTAGGCCGTGAACTCCAGCGCTCTCAGCATGGCGTGGCGCGCTCGAGCGTGATCGAGCCCGGGAAGGCCGAGCGCCTCCAGCAGCGTCGCAGCGCAGCGGTCGCGAAGGTCAGAGAGACCTTCGCGGGAGGCGCCCTCGAGGTGATGATCGAGGTAGTAGGCGATCTCGGCTCGAAAGGCGGCCCCTGCGCGCTCCTCGCTGACCGACAGGCCCTCGGCCGCGAGCAGGGCCCGCAGGCGCGGCGCGGGCGGCTGAAGCTCCACCAGCGTCCCCAGGGCATCGAGCAGCACCGCCCCGCTCATGAGCTCCCCCGCCGGCTCGCATACGTGGCGCCCGCCGCAGGACCGCCGCAAGGCGCGGCGAACACGGCCACGAGGACCGTGCGGATTGCGCCCGCTTTGCCGGGGGTAGCCTCAAACGCCATGCCGGGAGCACACTTCTACACAGCCGCAACGAAGATCGAGACAGGCGACTGGATCGCGGCCTGCGTGTGGGTGGTGGTGGCCATCGCCTTTGCGCAATTCGTCGACCGGCTCATGTCGCAGCGCGGCAAGGCGCTTACCGCTGTTGTGGCCGGCGGTGAGATCTCGCCGGTGACCGCCACCCGGCTGCGCCTGGTACGGCGTCTGGTTTTCGCCCTGATCGTCGTGATCGGTATCGCGATGGCCCTCACGGAGATCCCCACGGTACGCAGCCTCGCCACCGGCGTGCTCGCCTCCTCCGCCGTGCTCGGGCTCGTGGTGGGCTTCGCCGCGCGCCAGACGCTGGCCAACGCTGTGGCGGGAGTCCTGCTCGCCATCTCCCAGCCGATCCGCATCGGCGACCTCGTGACGTTCGAGGAGAAGACGGGCGAGGTGGAGGACGTGAGGCTCACCTACACCTACATCCGCCTCGACGACGGCCGGCGCCTGATCGTGCCGAACGAGCGCCTGGCCCAGAGCTCGATCGAGAATCACACGATCATCAGCCCGAGGGTGCAGGTCGACGTGTCGGTATGGCTTTCGCCCGCCGTTGATCTCGACCGCGCGATCGAGCTGATCAGCGACGAGGAGCAGGACGTAAAGGCGACCGTGGCCGAAACCGACAAAGAGGGTGTGCGGCTCAGCGCCACCACCTGGTGCGACACGCCCGCGGAGCGCGGCAAGGCGGCCGCGGAGCTGCGCCGGCGCTGGCTGCGGCTGCTGCGAGAGCACGGTCTATCCTCGGTGGAGGCCTCCTCCTCCGCATGAGCCACCGTCAACGACAGTCAAGGAGGCGACAGACCCGCGGCGCCAAGAGCAGAATCCTGCTCGGCGTGGGGGTGGTCGCCACCGTTGCCGTGATCGCCGCCCTGTCGGTGGCCGGTTACGTGTTTGCGATCGCGGCGAGCGCGCCGGACCTTGACGAGCTCAAGGCCGCCGACAAGGGTCAGCTCTCGGTGGTCTACGCGGCCGACGGCTCCAAGCTCGGCTTCATCCAGTCGGACACGCTGCGGCGAGTCCGGCCCTGGCAGGAGATCCCTGTCGAGCTGCGGCGCGCGACGGTGGCCATCGAGGACGAGCGCTACTACAAGCACGACGGAGTGGACCTCAACGCCATCGTCCGCGCCGGAGTCAAGAACCTCGAGTCCGGCGAAACCGTGCAGGGCGGCTCGACGATCACCCAGCAGCTCGTTCGAGCGCTCTACATCAAGGACCCCAAGCGCAACTTCGAACGCAAGATCCGCGAGGCCAAGCTGGCGTCCGAGCTCGAGAAGGAGCGCTCGAAGACCTGGATCCTGAAGGAGTACCTCAACTCGGTGCCCTACGGAACGGTGAACGGGCGCACGGCCATCGGCGTGGAGGCGGCGTCGGTCACGTTCTTCGACAAGCACGTCAGCCGGCTCAAGTTGCACCAGTCCGCGCTGCTGGCCGGCCTCCCGCAGGCCCCGTCGCAGTACAACCCCTTTCGCAACCCGCAGGCGGCCATCGAGCGGCGCAACGACGTGCTCGAGAAGATGGTCGAGAACGGCTACATCACGCAGGCCGAGTACTACGACGCGGCGGGCCGGAGCCTCAGTCTCAAGCTCGGCCAGCGCTACGTTCAGCGCCGCGAGCCCTACTTCTTCGACTACGTGCAGGAGGAGCTGATCGAGCGCTACGGCGTGGGCGTGGTGCGCGCCGGCGGCCTGCGCATCCACACCACGATCGACCCCAAGATGCAGGATCAGGCGCGTGAGGCGATCAACTCCTACTACGGCGATCCCGCCGGGCCCAGCTCGGCCATCGTGGCCATCGACCCCGCCACCGGCAAGATCAGGGCGATGGCCTCGAGTGGCACCTACGGCGAGCGGCGCTTCAACCTCGCGGCCCAGGGCCACCGCCAGCCGGGCTCCGCCTTCAAGACGATGGTGCTCACGGCGGCCGTGCTCAAGGGCGTCGATCCGGACTCGACGTCCTACACGTCGAAGCCACTCGCGATCAATGACCCCGAGTACGGCGAATGGAACGTGAAGACCTTCGGCGACAGCTACTCGGGGTCCATGAGCCTCACGAGCGCGACGCTTGCCTCGGACAACACGGTCTACGCCCAGCTGATCCTCGACATCGGGCCCGAGGCGGTCTGCAAGACCGCGAAGCTACTCGGCATCACCACCAAGCTCGACTGCTATCCGGCGGAGGGCCTCGGCGGCCTGACCCGCGGCGTCACCACGCTGGAGATGGCCAACGCCTACGCGACCCTCGCCGCCGGGGGCGTGCGCCGGCGGGCAACGGGAATCGCGCGCGTCCAGTTCCCGGACGGCAAGAGCGAGAAGCTGGGCAATCCGAAGGGCAAGCGGGTGATGACCGACGGCCAGGCCTACGAGGTCACCAAGATCCTCAAGAGCAACGTGACCTCGGGCACCGGCACGTCGGCCAACTACGGCTGTCCCGCGGCCGGCAAGACTGGGACGACCGACGAAGCCAAGGACGCCTGGTTCGTGGGCTACACCCCACAGCTCTCGGCGGCGGTCTGGGTTGGCTACCCGGACGCCGGCGTAGCCATGCCCGGCGCCCAGGGCGGCACCTACGCGGCCCCCGTGTGGCACGCCTTCATGCTGCCGGCTCACGGCGACTTCTGCGACGACTTCCCGCTGCCCAAGGAGGCTTTCGTCTCCTCACCGTTCTTCGGCAAGTACTCGAGCACGGGCGGGGCGGGCACGGGCGACTACTACTACGACGACGGTTCGACCGACACCGGCACCGACCCCGCCTACGACCCGAACTTGTACGAGGCCCCTCCCCAGGAGGCGCCGGAAGTCGCGCCTCCCGCGGAGGAGGTGGCGCCCGCTCCGGATTCGGGCGCCCAGGGGGGCACGGGCGGCGGCACGAGCCCCGGTGACGGCTGAGCTCGAGCTGATCGAGCTCATCCGCTCGGCGCTCGCCGACCGCTCCGGCGGCCGGATCCTGCGCTGGACGGGCGACGACGCCGCGGTGGTCAGGGCCCGGGCCATCTCTGTCACCTCGATCGACACGGTGGTGGAGGGCGTTCACTTCTCACTCTCGACACACTCGCCCGCCGACGTGGGCTGGAAGGCGCTGGCCACCGCCCTGTCCGACCTCGCGGCGATGGGGGCCGAGGCGGGGGAGGCCTACGTCTCCATGGTGCTGCCGGCCGGCTTCGACGGAGGTGAGGAACTGGTGCGGGGGATGGAGGAGGTCGCCGAGGCCACCGCCGCCACCATCGCCGGCGGCGACGTGGTCCGCGGCCCGGCGCTGGCGGTGACCGTGGCGGTGGTGGGGTGGGCCGAAACGGAGGCCGAATTGGTGGGCCGCGACGGCGCCCGGCCCGGCGACCTGGTTGGAGTGACCGGCCTGCTGGGCGGTTCGGAAGCGGGCCGGGCCCTACTCGAACGCGGCGAGCGAAGGCCCGTGAAGCTCGTGCAGCGCCACCTCCGGCCCCGGCCTCGGCTGGCCGAGGGGCGGGCGCTGGCCCGCGCCGGCGCCGCGGCGATGATCGACCTCAGCGACGGCCTGGCCACCGACGCCGGGCACGTGGCGCGCGCCAGCGGCGCCGGGCTGGCAATGAGCATGGCCGCCCTGCCCCGCGCGCCGGGAGTGGATCCCGAGCAGGCGGCGACGGGGGGAGACGACTACGAGCTGTTGTTCACGATCCCCGCCGAGCACAGGATGCGGGCGGAGGAGGCCGCGCCGGTCACCTGGCTGGGCGAGGTCGTGGCCGGGGCCGGGGTCGTGCTGCTCGACGAGCGGGGCCAGGCCGTGAAGGGGCTCATCGGCTACGAACACGGGTGAGGAGCCCCGCTCCGCCGTAGGACCCCGGTCCGAACAGTGCCGGACCGGCCTCATCGGGCTCGCCGGCGGAGCGTGCCGGAGAGCGCGCCACCAGCTCGGTCGCCGCCCCCAGCGCCCCGAGCATCAGACAGGCGATCAAGGACGTGGCCACGCTCACGCTGTGGCCGGTCACGAGCATGAGCACATACCAGGCGCCCGAGAGGGGATCCATGGACAGCGCGATGAGGTAGTAGAGCGCCACCAACATCGGCGGGAGGGCGCCCAGCGCCAGCAGCAGCGCCCGGAAGCGGCGGCGCGGCTCGGACCGCGTGAGCACGGCCAGCATCCAGAGGTGCGCCGCTGGTACCACCAGCAAGCCGGCGTAGGGGTTCACGAGCCAAAGGGCCAGAGAGCCCGCGCTCAGCAGGAGTGCGATGGCCACTCCCGCCCCGGGGCCCTCCGGCGCAATGAGCGAGCGATCGGGCCGGGCGGCCAGAAAGCGCCCGAGGAAGAGGGCCATCAACATCGCCGCCGCCACGCCGCCCAGCACGCCGAGCGCCGGGCCGTCGAGCGGAAGCAGCGCGGGCGGGACGGGCGAGGGCGGCGGGACGGGGGTCGCCCCCGCCAACGCCAGCACCTCGGCTACGGCGAACCCGGCCAGGAAGGGCGCGATCCACCCACCGAGCCAGCGCAGCCAGGCGAGCACCTCGATCTCCCGCCGCCGGGCACGGGCGAACGCGTCGACCGCGCCCACGAGCACGGGCAGCAGCAGGGCTCCGCCCAGCAGGGCCAGCACCCAGCCGGCCATGACCTGGCTCACGGCCGTCACGTAGCTCTCGGGGCCGTGCTCGGGGCGCCGGCCTTGGTCGAGAGCCGTGACAGTGCGCAGGGTGGCGCGGCCCAGGGCGCCGATCGTGTCTTCGTCGATCGCGTCGACCGGGCCCTCGCCCGGCGGCGGCAACTCACCACTTCCGGAGATGCGCACGGTGTCGTAGCCGGCTTCGATCAGCGGGCCCTGGGGCCCGATGCCGATCGGAAAGGAGAGCCGGGCGAGCTGGCCCAGCGCCCCCGATCCGCCCATGTTGACCTCGATTTCCTGGCGAATCGACTCCGCAACCGTACGAGCGAGCCCGATCCCGCCACGGCGCGAGTCTTTTGACCAAGCCTGCACGATCGGCCCGCGGCGGCGCTGGGCGGCCAGGTCGGAGATAACGAGGACGCCGTCGACCAGGCCGGGCGAAGGCAGCTCGCCGATCAACTCGGTCGTGCCCACCTCGCCCAAGTTGGAGCCGTCCACGGAGGCCAGCACGAGGGTCTTGCGCGTGGGCCGGCCCTCGAACACCCGGGCCAGCTCGAGCAGGGCGGCGGTATCGGCCGCGCTGCCCGTGGCTTCGGGCACGACGGCAGCATCGCGGGCGGCCACGATCACGATCTGGCGACGCGAACGACCCGCCCGGCGGGCGATCACGTTCACGAGCCGGCGATCGGCGTGCACAAAGGTCTGCCGCTCAGGCTCGGGAAACCCGAGTGCCTCCAGCTGGCGGCCTACGAAGTCGGCATTGCGGCGATCTCCCGGCCGTCCGGCGCGGCGGTCGGGCTCGTCTTCGGCGATGGTGGCCGCGGTGGTGGCCGCAAGGCGGCCGTCGAAGAGCACGTCCGCGGCAAGGCCCTGGGCGAGCGGCCCCGGGCGGCTCTGCAGGGAGAACATCGTCAGCACGAGGGCCAGCAGGGCCGGCACGAACGCGGCCCGGTACACACGCGGTTCGATCATGATCGAGAGAGGCGCACCCCTCTCAACCTACAATTCCGAAGGTGACGGCTTCCGCACCCCGAATCCTGCTCGTGGACGACGAGCTGTCGGTTCAGAAGCTGCTCACGTATCCACTGCGCAAAGAGGGCTACGACGTGGTGCCCGCACTCGACGGCCACGAGGCGCTCGACCGCCTGCGTGAGGGGAACTTCGATCTCGTCGTCCTCGACGTGATGCTGCCCAAGCTCGACGGCTTCGACGTGTGCCGCCAGATTCGCTCCCGCAGCACGGTGCCCATCATCATGCTCACCGCGAAGACCGAGGAGATCGACAAGGTCTTGGGCCTCGAGCTCGGAGCCGACGACTACATCACCAAGCCCTTCTCGGTGCGCGAGTTCCGCAGCCGGGTCAAGGCTGTGCTGCGCCGCGCGGCGCTCGCCGCCCCCGACGAGAGCTTCGAGGAGCCGATCGTGCACGGGGACGTGACGATCGACTTCGAACGCCGCCAGGTCGAAGTTCGCCAGGAGGCCGTCCGACTCACCTACGTGGAGTTTGAGGTGCTGGCCGCGCTGGCCCGCAATCCGGGCCGGGTCTTCAGCCGCACGATGCTGCTCGAGCGCGTCTGGGGCGACTCCTCCTACCGCGACCCGCGGACGATCGACGTCCACATCCGCCACCTGCGCGAGAAGCTCGAACAGGAGGCCAAGCACCCCGAGCTCATCCTCACCGTGCGCGGCGTGGGCTACCGCTTTCGCGACGTATGAGACGCCGGCCCATGAACGGCGAGCGCGCGGCGCGTGTGCGCCTTTTCCGGCTTCGGTCCCTGCGGAACAAGCTGGCTCTCGTCTTCTTCGCCATCATAGGATCGGCGCTGGCGGTGATCTACTTCTCGGTGGTCACCTACCCGCAGTCGGACCTCGAGACGGAGCGCCTGCGCGACCTCGAGCTGGTGGCCGGCATCTACCAATCGCAGCTCGAGGAGCTCCCCCGCGATCCGGCCAAAGGGCAAATCCCGCGCACGGTGCGACAGGTGGCGGAGGCCACCGACTCGTCCGTGACACTGTTTGCCTGGGAAGAGTCGCCGGTGGGCCTGCAGAGTGACTTTCGCGACCTGCGCTTCCTCGCCCTGTTCGACTCGCGAGAGCAGTCTCTCTTCCCGCGCAACGATCGGCTGCTGCGCGGCGCCATCCGTACGCGGCGCTCGCAGAAGGGCTTCGACGCGTTCCAGGGCGCCGACGTTGGTCTCGTGGCGCAGCCGCTGTTCGGCGAGAAGCCGGGACCGGGCCAGCGGAGGCGGGTGGAGCGAGTGGCCCTCTACTCTCGCGACTTCGAGGAAGTGGAGGCCACGGTCTCCTTCATCCGCCAGCGCGTGCTCTTCGCCACGCTTGCCGCTCTCGTGCTGGCGCTGGCCGGGGGTTGGCTCGTTGCCCGGCGCCTCGGCAGCCGCGTGCGGCGCCTGGAGGTAGCGGCCGAGGAGGTCTCGCGCGGCCACTTCGTCGACCCCCTGCCCGTCGACTCCACGGACGAGCTCGGCCAGCTCACCCGCACCTTCAATGAGATGCAGGTGCAACTGCGTCAGGTCGAGGTGGCGCGCAAGGACTTCATCGCCACCGCCTCGCACGAGTTGCGCACCCCGATCTTCTCGCTCGCCGGGTTCGTCGAGCTGCTGCAGGACGAGGACCTCGACGACGAGACCCGGCGCGAGTTCCTGGACACCATGGCCGAACAGGTGGCTCGCCTGCAGAAGCTGTCGGTCGACCTGCTCGACCTGTCGCGCCTCGACGCCGGCTCGGTTCAGCTGCAGCCCGAGCCGGTCGACCTGGCCGAGCTGGCGCGCAGCGTCGCGCAAGAGTTCACGCCGGCGCTCGCCGATCACCACACCGATCTGAAGTTCACGCTGCCCCCGGACGGACCGGAGGCTCTCTGCGACCCCGAGCGGGTGGCCCAAATCGTGCGCATTCTGCTCGACAACTCGCTGCGCCACACGCCGCCCGGCACGCACATCACCGTGCGGGCGAACCGCAGCAACGGGGCCGCGAAACTCACGGTGGCCGACACCGGCCCCGGCCTTCCCGAGGGCAGCCGGGCCAAGGTCTTCGAGCGCTTCTATACCGGCGACGCCGCGCGGGGCGCCGGCCTCGGGCTCGCCATCGCCCGCGAGCTCGCCGAGCGCATGGACGGCCGGCTGCAGGTGAGCTCCTCCGAAGGGGCCACCGCCTTCACGCTCGAGCTACCCGGCGGGAACGGCGCGTGAGACGCAGCGCGGTGGCCGCCTTCGCGGCGCTTGGGCTGACCGCAGCCGGCTGTGCCTCGAGCGACGACGGCGGCGCCGGGGCTCCGGACAAGGTGACCACCACTCAGGTGCAGGTGGTGGAAGGGATCGGCCGCAAGGGCGGCTTCGACCCGGGACAGATCTACGAACGCCGCTCGCCCGGAGTCGTCACGGTGATCTCGATCTTCGAGGGCAGCGTGCTCGCCGCCGAGAGCAGCGAAGGCGGCCAGGGCTCGGGCTTCGTGCTCGACGGCCAGGGCTACGTGGCCACGAACGCCCATGTGGTCACCACGGACCCGTCTCCGGGCACTGACCCCAAGCGGGCCGAGCAGGTCTTCGTCGAGTTCTCCGACGGGAACCGCGTACCGGCCGAGATCGTCGGCGACGACCCCAACGCCGACGTTGCCCTGCTCAAGCTCAAGAGCGGGGGACTGTCGCTCACCCCGCTGGCACTCGGCACGTCGGAGAGCATCGACGTGGGCGAGCCCGTGGCCGCAATCGGCAGCCCGTTCGGCGAGAACCAATCGCTGTCCATCGGCGTGGTGTCCGCGGTCGACCGCACCATTCAGTCCCTCACCCGCTTTCAGATCGGCAACGCCATCCAAACCGACGCCGCCATCAACCCGGGCAACTCGGGCGGCCCGCTGCTCGACGCCCGCGGCCGGGTGATCGGTATGAACGCCCAGATCAAGTCCGAGTCGGGCGGTGGGGAGGGCGTGGGCTTCGCTATTCCGGTGGACGCGGTGAGCCGCTCGCTGCGCGAGCTGCGCGGGCGCGGCGAGGTGTCCTACGGCTACCTCGGCGTGTCCAGTCTGGTTCTCTGGCCTCAGGCCGCCGAGCGGCTGGGCCTCGACGTCCGCGACGGCGCCGTGGTGCAGCAGGTGGAGCCCGACAGCCCCGCCGAGGAGGCGGGGCTTCGGGCGGGCGACGACGAGGTCGAGTTCCAGGCCACGCGCATCCCGACGGGCGGTGACGTGGTCGTGGCCGTCGACGGGCGCCGCCTGACCCGCACCGACGATCTCGCCGACGTCATCAGCTCCAAGCGCGCGGGGGAGCGGGTGCAGCTGCAGGTGTTGCGCGGCGGCGAGCGGCGCACCGTCGAGGTCGAACTGGGCCAAAGACCAGCCGATTCTGGGTAGGCTGCAGGACGAGGTGGACACGCAAGCCACAACCGAGAGCCGGGACGTTTCGCTCACCATCCCCGCCCGCCCGGACTACCTGGTCCTGGCCCGTCTCGCCCTCTCCGCCGTTTGCCGCCTCACCGCGCTCTCCTCCGAGGAAATTGCCGACCTCAAGCTGGCCATCACCGAAGCCGCGAACGACTACGTGGACGAGGCCCGCCCCCTGGAGGACGAGAGCAGAGTCAACTTCTCCTTCCGCTTGCACGAGGACCGCCTGAACATGGAGCTCGAGGGTCCCGGCTCTCCGGTGTCGGCGGTCGAGCAGGAGCTGAGTCGCGCGATCATCGAGGCCACGGTCGACGAGTCGCACTTCGAAAGCGGACGGACTTCGCTGGTCAAGTACCTGTCCTCCGGCTCGTAGGTAGTCTGCTGCGCCGTGCTACAGCCGGTTTCCGTCGGTCACAAAAGCCTGGCTGACTACACACACCTGGCCGGAAGGCCCCTGATTGCAGACATCCGCGAGATTGCGGAGGGCCTGCAGGGCCTCCGCGTGCTGCATCTCTCGGCCACCGCCTTCGGCGGCGGTGTCTCCGAGATCCTCTACACGCTGATTCCGCTCATGAACGACGTGGGCATCGAGGCGGAGTGGCAGGTGATGCTAGGCCGCGAGGAGTTCTACAACGCCACGAAGCGCCTGCATAACGCGCTGCAGGGCAATCCCGACTCGCTCTCCGACGAGGAATGGGAGATCTTCGAGCGCTACAACGAGCTCAACGCGGCGGAGATATCGGGCAACTGGGACGTGATCATCGTTCACGATCCCCAGCCGGCCGCCATCCGCCGGCACGTTCCCGACATGGCCAAGAACTGGATCTGGCGCTGCCACATCGATCTCTCCACGCCCAACCCGGATGCGATCGAGCACCTCGTGCCCTTCGTGCGCGAGTACGACGCCACGGTGTGGCACCGGCAGCAGTACGTGCCTCCCGGAATGGACGGCGCGGCCGACCGAGTGAAGATCTGCCCGCCGGCGATCGATCCGCTGTCGCCCAAGAACATGGCGCTCTCTCCCGAGGATGCGGCCTACGTGTGCGATCAGTTCGGCATCGACGTCGACCGGCCGCTGCTCTGCCAGGTCTCACGTTTCGATCCCTGGAAGGACCCGATGGGCGTTATCGACGCATATCGCCAGGTCACCGCGGAGATGCCCGAGGTCCAGCTCGCCCTGGTGGGATCGATGGCCACCGACGATCCGGAGGGCTGGGAGTTCTTCAACTCGACAATGGCCTACGCGGACGGCGATCCGGACATCCACATCCTCAACAACCTCAACAGCGTCGGCGCCATCGAGGTCAACGCCTTCCAGTCGCAGGCCGACGTGGTGATCCAGAAGTCGACGCGCGAGGGCTTTGGCCTCACGGTCTCCGAGGCGCTCTGGAAGGGGCGCCCGTTCATCGGCGGAGACGTGGGCGGGATTCCCCTGCAGGTCGAGGACGGGGAAACCGGCTATCTCGTGTCTTCGCCCGAGGAGTGCGCCGACCGGGCGCTGCGCGTGCTGGGCGATCCCGACCTCGGCAAGCGGCTTGGGCGGGCGGGCAAGGAGTACGTGCGCCAGCACTTCCTCACCCCGCGCCTGCTGCGCGACTGGCTGAAGATCTTCCGGGACGGGCGATGACCGCCGAGGGCGCGCTCGTCCTCGTGTCGAACCGCGGCCCCGCCACCTTCCAAGACGGTAAGCCGAGCCGAGGGGGTGGCGGCCTCGTAACCGCGCTGACCGGTCTGGTCAATCATCGCGATGCCGTCTGGGTGGCCTCGGCGATGAGCGAAGGCGACATCGAGATGAGCCGCCGCCACGACGGCGGGAGCTTCGATGTCGACCTCGACGAAGCCAAGTACCGCGTGAAGCTCGTCGAAAGCGACCCGGACGCCTACGACCGCTTCTACAACGTCGTGGCCAACCCGTTGCTGTGGTTCATCCAGCACTACCTGTGGGATCTCTCGAACGCCCCCGACATCCGCCGCCACGAGGTCGAGGCTTACGAGCACGGCTACTGCGCGGTCAACCAGGACCTGGCCACGGCGGTGCTCGACGAGCTCAAGGACACCGACGAAGCGGTCGTGATGCTGCACGACTACCACCTCTACGTGGCGCCCAAGCTGATCCGCGCCGAGCGCCCGGACCTTTTCCTGCACCACTTCGTCCACATTCCGTGGACCCAGCCCGACGCCTGGCGCGTGCTGCCTGCGGACATGCGCGAGGACATCTACGAGGGCATCCTCTCCAACGACATCATCGCCTTCCACACGCGCTCCTACCAGCGCAACTTCATGCTCTGCTGCCGGGAGCTGTTCGACCTCGAGGTGGACGAGGAAAAGGGGATCGTCCACTTCGAGGGCCGTGAGGTGTGGGTGCGTCCCTACCCGCTCCCGATCTCGGCCGAGACCTTCCGCAGGACGGCGCAGCGCCCGGCCGTCCACCAATACGAGCGCGAAATCCTGCGCCGCCGGCGCGAGCACCTCATCCTGCGCGTCGACCGCGCCGACCTGTCGAAGAACGTGCTGCGCGGTTTCACCGCTTTTGACCTCTTCCTGGGTCAGCATCCCGAGTTCCTCGAGCAGGTCACGTTCATCGCCCACCTGATTCCCTCACGCCAGGACGTGCCCGAGTACGCGGAGTACCTCGAGCGCATTGAGGCGCTGGTGGCGGTGGTCAACCATCGCCACGGCACAACGGACTGGATGCCGATCGACCTGCGCCTGCGCGAGAACCTCGAGGAGGCGATCGCCGCCTACAAGCACTACGACCTGCTCATGGTCAACGCGATGTTCGACGGGATGAACCTGATCGCCAAGGAAGGCCCCCTCGTCAACGAGCGAAACGGCGTCTCGCTGCTGAGCGAGAACACGGGCGCCCACGAGGAGCTGGCCGACTTCGCCCTGTCGGTAAACCCCTTCGACGTGCAGGATCAGGCTGACGCGATCCACAAGGCCCTCGCGATGTCGGCCGAGGAGCGCTCTTGGCGGGCCCAGGGCCTGAAGCGGATCGTGACGGCGCGCGACCCGGGGGACTGGGTCGACGACCAGCTGGCCGACATCGAGTCCAAGCGCCGGGGCGGGGCTGCGGTCTCTTCCTAGCCGGGCGGGCGGCGGCCGGGCTTCGCGCCGAGAAGTCAATAGAGCCACATGGGGGTCGGATTGACCGCTCATCGTTTCAGGGAGGTGGATCCGGTGTGAATTCCCCGCGCGTAGGCGGGTTCGGAGCCGGCGGCGGGCTCGGCGGCGCGGGAGCCGGCGGCCGTCCAACCTCAGGCGCGCGGGGCTCGACCGCCACGGCCGGCACCGCCGCCCCCTCCCCCGGCCCTTGCGTCTCGCGCCGCCGCGTCGTGCGCGGAAGCCCAGGCCGGCGCCGCTTGCGCCATGCCCGGCCCACCCGAGCGCCCTCCCGAGGTCGCGCCCTCAACCGCGGCCGCTCCGCGCGCGGCCGCCTCCCCGGCGAGCGCCGCCCCTGCGGCGAGGGCTCAACCGGCTTCGGCGCCGGCACTGAAGCCGGCAGCCTCACCCGGCCACCACTCCCGCTCGTCACGATCAGCAACGCGGCGGCGAGCAGCACGGCCAGCCGTCCCACATTTGCCCATCGCACCCGGCGCCACAGCGCCGGCACGCCGCCTGCCCGCCGCCGGTCCATGCCGCCCTAAGCCCGGTCGAGGACCGGGTTCGCCCCGGGCCCGCGGGCTCCGGGCGGCCCGGGGGCCGCTGCTAACCTGCCCCGCTCGATGACCCGCCTCTACGACCTCATGCTGATGATCGATCCGACCGCTCCGGAGGAGCGCCGCACGGCGGCCGTCTCCGAGGCCGAGTCGATGATCGGCTCGGGAGGCGAACTGCTAGAGGAGCACGACTGGGGCCACCGCCGGATGGCCTACGAGATCGACCACCGGCCCGAGGCCGAGTATCACCTCTACCAGTTCAAGGGCGACAACGCGTTGCTCGACCGGCTCAATCAGCGCCTGCGGATCCTCGACGGCGTGCTGCGCTTCCGCATCATCAAGGTCAAGCCCGGCCAGCCGACCCCGCCGCCGCCCGAGCAGCAGGG
>Ga0136617_10003210_pt1 | contig 14640 bp, 13 predicted proteins | sample AntDrymUQ3222106_2_FD_129672 | JGI IMG/M metagenome (GOLD analysis project Ga0136617, IMG submission 129672) | Polar desert sand microbial communities from Dry Valleys, Antarctica - metaG UQ322 (21.06) | ecosystem: Environmental > Terrestrial > Soil > Desert | place: Antarctica: Dry Valley... | reverse complement strand
TGGAAAACGGCCGTCCGGAAACTGTTGGCGTGAATAAGCAGCTCCGGTAGTTTGACTTGATGCCGGAAGGGCCTTCCATAGTAATTTTACGAGAGCTTGCCGCCCCCTTTAGGGGCAAGAAAGTGATTGCGGTAACCGGCAATGCCCAGGTGGAAAAGGAACGCGCCCAAGGGAAACACGTGATCGCTTTCAAAAGCTGGGGTAAGCATTTCTTGATCTGTTTCGAAAACTTTACCATCAAAATCCATTTCATGCTCTTCGGCTCCTATCGCATAAACGAAGAACGGGAGGTGGAGCCGCGCCTGAGCTTGAAGTTCGAAAACGGCACAATGAATTTTTATGCCTGCTCCGTAAAAATTTTGGACGGTAGGCTGGATGAGATTTATGATTGGGCAGTCGATGTGATGTCGGACAGCTGGGATGCCAAGGCTGCGAAAATGAAGCTCCAGCGACATCCAAGCATGCTGGTTTGCGATGCACTGCTTGACCAAGATATTTTTGCAGGATCGGGAAACATCATAAAAAACGAGGTACTGTTTCGTATAAAGATCCATCCCAAATCCAAAACAGGGGCCTTGCCCGCCAGGAAATTGAACGAAATGATCGATGAGGTGAGGAACTATAGTTTTGATTTTCTGAAATGGAAGAAAGCTTATGTCTTAAGAAAACACTGGTTGGCGCATACAAAGCAAACCTGTCCGCGGTGCAATATCCCCTTGATCAAGGAATATATGGGAAAGCAAAACCGTCGCACTTTCTTCTGCAAGCGGTGTCAGGTGAAGTATGGATAAGGGCTCTGGTCTGCCGAGCAGAAGCTGCCGAGCAGTGAAGGCTGGTGGGGGGAATTGTCGGAGGTGAACAGGGATTGATTGCACTGATCAGGGAAATCTTCGCGGCGCGCCGTAAGCGTCCATTGCTCGCACACTTGTTTCGCGGTTCGTAGTCGCGATTTGTTCTGCGGCGGATCAGGAGACCCCGCGTCCACTCCCCAGTGAGGGTGCTGTTGTATTCGCCGGCATCGAGATCAGCCAGTTCGAGATAGGCCCAGTCGTGCAAGCGCGGACCTTTGGTTCCTTCGTCCGGTGGATAACAGCCTCATTAGAATGGAATATCGCCAGCATCAACACGAGCGCTTCCCGCTGCGGAAATCAGGACTGTTAAGGTGTCCTTCAACACCTCGATGCCGTCGACTCGTAGTTGATCGAGGTTCACTTCAGCTCCAACTTTTTGCCCAAATGCCGTTAAGCCTTCCTCGGCCTTGCGCCGCGCGGCACCGAACTCGGACGTCAGATCGATCGTGGCATCGCCGATAAACCGCATAAGCAATCTGTCGATCGCCTGGCCCACACTTTCTTTCAACGCCGCACCGGACTCTTCAGTCAGCCGCAGATTTTCGAACATCAGAATTTGCCGCTTTTCGTTATATCTCGGCTTCGCGAGGGCATAGACATAACCGGACACCGTGCCGCGTCCGAAGAACGTGTCGAGGCCCGCGTTGAAGGCCAGTTTGGCTTGCACATCGGCACCGTGCGCCGACATCTCGACGCTCTCCGCATCGACCCGAATGATGCTCTTGGTTTCGCCGCCAAATAGTGGCTGCCGCTTGATCTGCTCGGTAACGAGCGACGACAGATCGGGCCAGTTGAATGCGACCGGCACCGAAACCGCAAAACCGCCTGCATCGGCCAGCGGTTTGATTTCAAGTGGCGGCTGGTCCGGGACCATGCATGCCGGTGCTGGGATCTCTCCGCTTTTGACCCGGACCATGGTCGCCACGCCAAGGCCGAGGCCAATGCGGTCTGCTTCGATCGCCGGATTGGCCGCCATGAACCCTACCGGCTCGACCACCAGGGTAAAGGTTTGGCTTTCCAAATTGAAAGGCAAAGCGAGGCAAAGGCGTTCCCAAAGCTTCTTTGCTTCGCGCAGCAAATCATGCGCTCCGCGACATCGGCATTGATACGGTCCGCGAGCTCGGCCAGCCGCCGGTCGACATCTTCGCGAATTGCCCCACGCACGCTCATGGTTCCGGTATTCTTGATCGGAACCTCGGCCTTGAACACGTCGGCGAAAATCTTGGCAGCTGGATGGACACGCCAGTCAGAATGCAGCTCCGGCGCGAGACGCGCCGTGACGCGGGCGCCGATATCGCCATGGGCGCTAAACGGATCTTGAAAATCGTCTTGATTCTTCCATGGACGCGCAAGGTTCCACGGAGTTCGGATGTGATCGCGAGCCCGAGGCCTGTGTTCAAGACCAATGTAAAGACTTTTGTTTCTCTTAAAAAAGCTACGCCACCCATACCCCTCGCTGATCTTCTGCGCATTACCGAGTTTTTTCCCCATGCTGGCGCTGAATTTGAGCTTGATCCTGCCTACGAGCCGGAACGTGCCAAAGAGTCTCCTACCGACGTTCCGCCTGATCCTGCGAAGAATGCCGTGTTTGCCATTCTCCAAAAATACGTGAAAGTGAACCTCGTAGTCCCCGTCGGTGCGCCGCACATGTGGCACGCTGCAATGCAGAGCAAAACTTGTAAGCTTACCGTGGTTGGTGAGCACTATCGCCGACTGGTTCGAGACGTACGTATATAGCCCGCACAAGTGGGCGTTTCCTTAGTGATGCAATGCCAAGTTCAACACCTTGAGAGAGGACCGCCAATGCAAGTGGGCGTGAAACTTTTTATTTGACCGTGTCGGGCTCCGAATCGCGCGAAGGCTTGAATTTGATCGCGAACGCGTGGACCAAGCCGTTAATTGACCTCGCTATGCGGTCAGACTAAGAGGCTTTGTCATTTCAAAACTCTTCTTGAGGCAGACTAAAGGACGCCAGCTTCATCGCTCAGAAAACTGGCGTCCTAGGCGATCTTCATCACATCATCTGCGAAACCCAGAATGACACCCAGAGATAAATCGCCACGTCGCACGAAACAAAAACGTTGGTCGTAACTCTATGACTTCATGCAGAAAAAGGTGGTGCCCAGGGGCGGAACCACCGACACGCGGATTTCAGTCGGCCTAGGAGTATTTCAGGGAGTTTCCGGCTGCTTCAAATCGTTAGGCCGCCGCTTGATCCTATTGCAAAATCACTACGCAATCCGTTTCAGTCCGCCCCAGCCGATTTCATCCAAGCAACTCCTCCTGCAAAACCCCGACGACACCCAGCAGGGCAAATCTCCCCAGCGGGTTAAGTGGTTATTGTGAATAAACCTCACTGCGACCTTGCTGGAATTGCATAACAATCAATAAAATGAAGCGCGCCAACTCACGCCCAGCAGCACTGTGCTGCCGGTCAAGCGGCGAATGGCGAAGGCTCACCAGCGAGCACCTCAATGCGTTTGAGCAGGGGCCTAAGTTGCTCGGCGCAAACAGGCTGAAGACTGCATTCGACCCGGAGATTTTGTGGTGCAGAGCACCAGCGGTATTGCATGAAGGCAGCGTCCCATGCCGCGCGACATGCCGACAGATCAACAGCCGCTCGGCGTATTCAATCAAACTACAGGCTTTATACAGCTTTATACAATTGGTGCCGGTATCAGCTTGGTTGTTTTTCAATAAGAATCCGTTTCATGGGCGATCTGATCAAGTCTTGCCCTGTCCTTAAGGTGAATAGTACGCCGCTTGAGGGAGATCAGACCCAGGCTCTTCCAGTGCATAAGAATCTTGTTGGTTGACTCGCGTGTTGCCCCGGCGAAATCAGCGAGATCGCTTTGGGAAATCTCAATCGCGCCGTCGGTACGGGAAAACCGGTCGTGAAGCAAAGTAAGCCGGCGCGCCAACCTACGGTCCAGCGAGAGCAGCGCGTAGTCTTCCACCGAGTCACTCATCCAGCGCACCCGCTCGCAGAGTATCTCTGCAATCGCAATGGCCATTTCCGGGCAGAGCCGCGCCGCGGCGAAAAATGTGCCGCGGCCTATCGGCTGCAGGGAAGTCGGCTCAAGCGCCACGGCGGACGCGGTCCGATTACGGTTGTCAATCATGTTGACCTCGCCAAAGCAGTTTCCGGAACTGATCAAGTTGAGCGATATCTTGCGGCCGGTCGCCGCAATAACGGAAATCTCAATGCGGCCATACATCACCACATACATGGTCCCCCCCGGGTCCCCACGTTCGAAAAGCCGCTGGCCTTTCTTGAGTTTCAGCGGCAGGGCCGACGTCAGGATCAAATGGCACGCATCATCCGTGATGCCGCGAAAAAGCCGGGATATCGGCACAGTTCGGTCGGTTAGTCCAGGATCCGGCGTGGATGCTGTCAAGGGAGATTCCCTCTGTTTAAGACTGCGATATTAGCGCTGAATGTACTCCAAATCCCCGGATATTGACACCGAGCAATATTTAGATGGCCCCGGAAATAGCGCGGGTGTCCATAATTTATCCAGTCCCATCTTTTGCGAAGGCTGATGAGTTGCTCCTTTGCCGGGCAAGTGCTTTTCAACCGGAAAGGCCGGGCAACGAAGCCCGGCCTACTTGGATAGATCGTTGCTCCCGCTAGCGGCTCAGATGGTCATTTCCTTTAACGAGATTCTTCATGGGCTCGTAATCGGTCGATTCAATATCATTCTCTTCCACGACGAATGGCGAAGCCGTTGCGATGCTATCCGTGATGCTAGTTTCGTTCGGCTGAGTTAGACACTCAAAGCAACTATCCGAGAGCCGTGCGTACGCCGCACTCGACAGAGCTGCGAGGGCAAGAATGGTAACAAAGAACTTATTCATGGGTTTCTCCTGTGGTTAAGTTGTGTGAGCTTTGCGGCTCGAACCACATCTACCTCGCCCTACTTGGCCTGGATGTAATCGAAGTTACACTTCAGCCAGTTTTCGAGGCGAAAAATTTCAGTATCAGGTCAGAGAACTGGATAGCCCTGAATCCAGAAAGACTTCGGAATATCTTTCAGGCTGCCCTAGATTCATGCGCATCAGCATGTATGCGGATGGACTCGCTAGATGTCAGGGCGGCAAGCCGGCCAACACGAGAGCTTGTTCGAACTCAACACGTTCTTCCTCATTCGTAAAAGGCTGAATGGCGACCCAATGACGGACCGAGAAGTCCGGCTGCTGGCTCATTACAGCTTTCACATGGCGTGTAGGATCAAGACCTAGGCGGGCCTTGCTCGCGGCGAGAAGCCGCTGTGCCTGACTTTGGTCACTCATGCGCGAAAGCCATTTTATCGAATTTGCATAGTCACGCTGGGAATAATAAACGTCGCCCAACGACCATAAGCGATAGTCGGCGTCGCTTGGTAAATTGGCAATAGACCGCTCCAGGATCGAAGCTGCTTCTTGGTTGCGTCCAATGTAACTATACACCATGCCCGCGTCTGCCGCGAGCTCGGGATGAAATGGTAAAGCATCCAATGAACGATCATAGTGCCAAGCCGATTCAATAGCCTCATTGCACCAAAATCTCACAAACCCAAGATCAGCCTGACAGCGCGCGTCGTTGGGCGCAAGACGGACAGCCTGATCCGCGAAACTGCGAGCCAGCTCCAGATGGTCCACGCTGGTGTCGCCCCACCCGTAACGCCATGCCACCGCATGCGCGCGCCCCAGCGATGACAGCAGAAGCGGATACTCCGGATCAACGTTGTATGCGGTTTTCATGTAGTCCAGACACCTGGCAAACAGAGCTGGAGAAAAACCAGAGAGGCTCTCGCGCCCTGCCGCAAGCAACTGATGAGTTCCGATGCCCGTGTCGAATGTTGCCCGTTCAGTTTCTACATGGGCGATTGCCGAACCAACCAGGGACGCAAGTGCCAGCGCAATTGAGGGAATTTCAGCGTCCGTGCTGGCCTCCCGGGTGAAGTTTTGCATTCCGCGGCGCATGTGCCGTGAATTCAGGTTCAGCGACAGCCGCCGGCCCATCGGCAGCTCAGCCACCCGGATTTTGAGTAAATAGTCGGCCGAGGGAAAGCCACCCGCGATGCCTTGGTCGGCGTTGCGGGTAATATCGGTTTGCCAGCCCTGCGCTGTAAAGAATGCCATGCATTCCCAAATGACAGCTTCAACCGGATCATTTCTCTGCGGCCGCCCCACATCGTGGAATTGCGGAATGACAAGAACCAGAGGTTCATTCCGGGGGTTTATCGGGAGTACATGTGTTTCGGATGCGCCGAAAACATCGCTGACTTCAAAGAAATGAATTGCCGGTTCTTCAGGTTTCGCAAAAAGCACCCGCGGCCGGCTGGAGGTGCCATGGGCAAGGGATTGGACTTCATTCCAGATCGACCGTTCAATGCCAATGCTCCCCCTGCTAACCAACGCTTCGATGCGGGCGGCCATGTTCACGCAGTGGCCAAAAACAGTATTACCGTCGATCTTTACGCGTCCCCTGGTTAATCCCATCCGGTAATCGAACGGTGTGTTGCCGGACTGCGAAATAGTCTCTTGCCGGACTTGCTCATTGATGTGACGAGCAGCCGCAAATGCTGCTCGAACGGAATCAAAGGTCAGCAGCGCGCTGTCACCCGCCGTATCGATTACTCGCCCGCCAAACGTGCCGGCGGATTGCCGGATTAAGCTCTGGCCAGCCTTTAGTCTGGCGATTGCCGTGTCTTCTGACCGGGCCATCGCGGCGCTGAAGCCACAGGCATCAGCATGCAAGATTGCCAGTTCAAGCGTGTTTGACATCGGCGAATTGACTACCACTGACGAGTGGTGGTTGACAGTTTACGGGGCCTGATCACAATATGTGTGATCTATATCACAGTCTCGAAATCCTGCCTAAAATAGCATGCGACTGTTCGTGGCAATCTGGTTTGTAGGAGGAATAAAATGGCTTCAGCAACAGCAGAAGAATTTATTAAATCTCTCCAGAATGAAGGCGTAATACTGGCCAAACAGGATAAACTCTACTTCATTCCGCTGGCGATACTTAACAAATGCAAGTTTCCGAAAGCCTTTGAGAACGGTACCGAAGGCGCGGACGCTGATTACTTTAGCAAGAGTGGCAGTGACCCCGCCAATTTGGTGCAAGACTCTCTCATTTTTCGAAACCTGAACCGGATCTTGTCGCAATTCCGTGTCAATGACGGCGTTTCCCAGGCCATTTGGCTAGGGGAAGTTGAAATCAAAGAAGGCAAACCGGTAAGCCCGGCTGCGGAATCAAAACAGGTTCTATTCGTCTATACCAATGACAAGAAGAAAATTGTCGTGGACATGACCAGGGGCGGTCGCCCTTCCAATCGCTAGCAAATCAACACGATCGACGAGCCGCCGACTGGAAGGGCAAAAGTTGTGCAGATTGAAAATCTTGCAAAGCGTATTGGCGTGTCCCGGCTGGCGGACGTGACGGGGCTGGATCGTGTCGGCCTCCCAGTCGTCGCCGCCATCAGGCCGCTGTCGCGCAATCTCACGGTCAGTTTCGGCAAAGGTTTAACGCGCGAGACTGCTCTCATATCGGCTGTCATGGAGGCGGCCGAACTATATTTCAGCGAACATCCACCCGGTCGGCTCGTTCACGCAAACTTTGGCGAGCTGAAACGGGGTGCAGCGATTGACCCCGCAAAACTTGAGCGGATCGAGCCGGGCGACATTTCGAGGCGGAAATTCAGTTGGGTTGAGGCGCATCTCTTGGACAGTGACCGACCCATTCTGGTTCCCTGGGAAATTGTTTCCATGGATTACAGTGTGGAGGCGAGGCAAGAAAAGCGTGTGCTCAGTTTTGGCGCAACGGGATTGGCCGCCGATTTTGTTGAAGGGCGTGCTGTGCTGCACGGGCTCCATGAAGTCATCGAACGCGATGCCCATAATTCATGGAACCGCGCGTCGGATGAGTACCGCGCACAAACACTGGTTGATCTCCGGACAGTGCGCTCACCCGATGTTCTGTCTTTGCTTGATCGCGTCGACACTGCAAATCTCGAATTGTTGCTGTGGGATATAACAGGCAAAACGGGCGTGCCATGCTATATCGCCGAGGTATTCGACGTCGCGTCGTCAACTCCTACTGCGTTCGTGCAAGGTACGGCGGCTGACCTTTCACCCGCCATCGCCATCATCAAGGCCATTTCCGAGGCGCTTCAGGTCCGGCTTACCTATATCGCCGGCAGTCGCGACGATCTGGAGTGGAGTGACTATGGCAGCCGCTACGATCACGTGGTGGCAAACCGCTACTGGGTAAAAAACAATCTGACGGCGCGCCGCAAGGTGCCCGCACCGGAGGCTGAGTTTTTCACCAATGAGCTGGCCCTGGCCGAACTTATGCGCCGCCTCGAAATGATGGGATGTCGCCAAGTCGTCGTAGTCCGTCTCAACGGGGATGAAGACTCTGTGAAAGTGGTGAAGGTTATTGTGCCTTCCTTTGCCGATGTACAGGAGGTGGAAGATTTACGGCCTGCGGAGAGTGTTGCTTCATGACGTCTTTTCAACTCCCCTGCATTTTCCTCGGTCCAACGCTTAACCACGCGGCGGCCGCAAAAATCTGCGATGCTGATTTTCATCCCCCCGCTGCCATGGGCGATGTCACGCGTGCAACCAATGAAGGCGTGGAAACCATCGTCCTCATCGACGGTGTATTCGAGGACAGGCCGTCTGTCTGGCACAAGGAAATTCTTTGGGCCCTGTCAAAAGGAATTGGGGTGGTGGGCGCGGCCAGCATGGGTGCGCTGCGTGCCGCCGAATTGCACGATCACGGCATGCTTGGCCATGGTAAAATCTATGAAGCCTACGCCTCGGGCGGATTGCAGGACGATGACGAAGTCACCGTTGTTCATGGCCCCGCAGAAACAGGCTACATGGCTCTGACAGATGCAATGGTAGATATCCGTGAAGCGATTGCCGAAGCCGAAGCACATGGCATTTTGACAGTGGCCGAGGGTGCTATGGCTATAGCTTGTGCTAAAGCACAACATTTCAAGGCGAGAAACCTCAAGGGTGCGCTGAACGCTGTTTTGCAGCAATCGCATACCCCGATGCAGATCGGCCAAACATTGAAATGGTTTGCTACCAGACCGGCGGGTGCAAAGGCAAGGGACGCTCTCGACCTCCTGGCCAATCTGAATGCCATTTCAGGGAAGGCGCGCGGTCTCGCCCGCAACGCGCCGCGCTTCATCCCGACCGTTTACCTTCATCGTTTGGAAGTGTTTGGGTTTCGCGGCCAGTAGCCGTGCCAATTGAGAAAAGGAGTTTGATCATGCCCGCAGAAAATCGTGCAAGCACCAACGGCAACGTTGCCACGGCAATGATGATTTATATGTCTGCCCAGAACGAACTGGCGGAAAAAGCCAGGGAAAATATCGAAGACATAAAGTTCAACACGAACCTGGATCGCATGTGCCTTTACATTGTGGAGGACACCTACGACAATACGCCAGACCAATCCCTGGCGCGGGAAACCTTCCGCTACGAACTCCCGCCCGCGGCAACGAAAGACGATTTCAAGCGCAAACCAGGCGAGAGCGAGGCGGTCAGCGATCCGGGCGTGTTCAATCGGTTTCTGGCGCAAGCCAATGCGCATTTTACCCATTTTGGCCTAAGCGGCACGAAGCAGAAGATTCTCATTCTATGGGGCCATGGCGGCGGCATGGTCATGCTGGACGAAGACAAAGAAAAGGGAACGGCGCGCGCCCGCGCCAGCATTGCGGATTTTGTCGAGGTTCTTGAGACGCAAAAGGAACTCAAGTTTGACATTATCGCCTTCGATTCCTGCTACATGGGCGTTATTGAAGTCATGAACCAGTTTCGAGAAGCGACATCGTTTACGCTGGTGTCCAGCACTGTGGTGGATGCCGACGGCTATCCCTACAAGAAATTCATCGGAGACCTTAAACGGCACGGCGGCGCCTTGGAACCGAAAGGGGCGGCCGATCTCATCGCCGCTTGTTATAACGAACACTACAAATTGCTGTTGCCCGAGGAAGACAGGCTCCTCTTCATATGTGACATGAGCGAAATCAAGAAGTGCGTCGATGCCTTAAACAAGCTCGGTGACGAAATATCCAAGTTGTTGACGCCTGACGCAACCGACGATCCCGTGCGCGTTGCCATCGGCGAGGCATTGATTGCTGCGCACGCTGATTGCGCCTATGTACCTGTGCTCATGTTTCTGCGGAAACTTGGGAATCAGCTCGCATCCCACGAAGTTCTGAGTCTTGAAGAACTGCAAGTCGCGATGACGGCAGTTTCCAATGCTGTCGAGACAGCGTTCGTTGGCGGTAAACTCGATTATTCCGGTTATATGCCCATGTCACCTCTGATCTGGTGCCCTGACAACCTGGGAATTTTCCTTCGCGACCAGACAGACTACAATCGATTGGATTCCAGCAACAATGGAACCGGGGGTTGGACAAAAATGTGGCGCAAATTCCATGGCGCCCCAGAAATCCGGAGCATTGAAACGGTGATCCCGGGCAAATTCAGGCTGGGGCTTCCAAAATCTGTTTCATTCGGACTAATGTGACCTAGTTCATATTAGGCCAAACCCCCGCCTGCCATCTTGTGGACACTGCAACGAGCAGTGTTGGAAAAGATGGAGAATCAATATGTTTGTTCGCATCTGTTCATTGAAACTCGTGGCAGCACTCACTGCGATTTCGCTGGTCAGCGTTACCGGCAAAACCGAGGCCACCCCTCAGTGCAGCAGACATGAAGAAATTGTCGGTGCCCTAAGGGACACGTTCAACGAAACTCGGCGCGCAATGGGTGTGGTGAATGCCAAGGTGGTCATGGAAATGTTCATGTCCCCGCAAGGCACCTGGACCATGGTGTTCACCGACACTAACGGCATTTCATGCATCAACGCCGCCGGCGAGGAATGGCAGGACATTCCGGTTGCTGTCGCTGGACTTGATAGCTGAACAAATGCTTAGGCTCAATTTTTCTTATCGTTGAGTATCACGGACGGGTCATAAGGTAGATGCCAAGGCAGCTAAGCCACAATCGATCGAGCGAAGAAGGAACTTGGGATGAATTCCAAGAAGGCGAGGATGGGACTTAGTTTTCGGAGCCAGCGCCAAACGCGATTTTGTCATAAATCTACAATCCAATTTGAAAGTAAATGGTGCCCAAGGGCGGAATTGAACCACCGACACGCGGATTTTCAGTGCGCTGTTCAACATCACTGGACTTGCTGCCGAAACCGAGCATTCATGGTTGCGTGAACCACCGTAGATACGGCTTTCTTGGGCAACTAAGCACTTCCTCGGCGGTCCAGAATGGATGTTGATGTCGCCCGTGTATTTTGGCAGGCTTTGGGTGGTGCAAGCACCGGAATGATCCGGTTGCTGAACTGACGAGCATCACAATGGCGAAGACTTTCTAAGAGCCCTGCCGAGAAATCGACCAAAATTTCAAAGGCCAAGACATCTGGCAAGGGCAGCAAGAGGCAGGCCGCTGCCAAGCTTCAACCAAAGTCAACCCGGATCACCACGCTGCTCAACCGGCCTGGTGGTGCAACAATTGCCGAGCTTATGAAGATGACGGGTTGGCAGGCTCACAGTGTGCGTGGTTTTCTGTCAGGTGCGCTCAAGAAGCGGAAGGGCCTGCCGGTGTCCGGTCGGAAAGACAAGGCAGGTGTTATGCGATACCGGATCGGGGGGGGGCTCAGTAGAATGCAAATGACCCGTCGCTCGCCCAGGGTCACGATCGAGGATGCTGTGGCAGAGCTTGCGGAATTATCGCGCGGGGATCTTGCCGAGAGATGGCGGAAAAGGTTCGGCCACGAGCCACCGAAAGGTAATGGTCGAACTTTCCTCGAATTAGCCGAAGCCTATGCCATGCAGACGGCTGTATTCGGATCTCTGAAACCCAGCCTTCGCCGGGAGATCGAAGGCGAAGCTCAGAGTTCTGTCGAGCGCGCGTGCGCGCGAAGGACAAGAACGTCTCTCACCTGGCTGCCGGAACACGGCTGGTGCGGGAATGGAACGGCAGAACCTACCATGTCGATGTCATCGCGGGTGGCTTTGTCTGGAATGGTGCCAGATACCAGTCGCTTTCGGCCATCGCACGGGAGATCACTGGCGCGCGATGGTCCGGCCCCAGGTTCTTTAGCCTATGAGCAAGACGACCCCTCGATGCGCAATTTACACCCGGAAGTCGACGGAGGAGGGATTGGAGCAGGAGTTCAACTCGCTGGACGCCCAGCGCGAATCCTGCGCCGCCTATGTCATGTCGCAGGCAGGCCAAGGATGGAAGGAGATCAAGAAGCCATATGACGATGGTGGCATCTCGGGCGGCACTATGGACCGCCCGGCGCTCCAGGATCTGCTTCAGGATATCAACGCGGGGAAGGCCGATGTGGTCGTCGTCTACAAGATTGACCGGCTGACTCGGTCGCTCATGGACTTCTCCAAGATCGTCGAAGTCTTCGACGCCCACAAGGTCTCCTTTGTATCCGTGACGCAGCAGTTCAACACCTTGAGTTCCATGGGAAGATTGACGCTCAACGTTTTGTTATCATTTGCCCAATTCGAGCGTAACGGCGGAGAGAATCCGCGACAAGATCGCCGCATCCAAGAGAAAGGGCATGTGGATGGGTGGCGTGGTTGCCCCTGGGGGTATGCGTGACGGACAAGAAACTGACAATCAATCTGGCCGAAGCCGAAACGGTTAGAAAGATTTTCAGGCTCTATCTCGACATCGGTTTGGTGCGGCGGATAAAGGAGCATCTTGATCAAGCTGGCGACATCACGAAACAGCGTGTCCGGAAAGATGGGGTTTCGTTGGGTGGCAAGCCGTTCACCCGTGGACATCTCTATTGGCCCTGTCGAACCCAATCTATGCCGGTCTCATCAGCCACAAGGGTGTCATCTCTGAGGGTCAGCATGAGGCCATCATTGATCGCGAGACTTGGAAAGCCACCCAGCGCCATCTCGCCGGAAACACCCCATTTGAACGCGAAGCCATTGCGAAGCGCGGTGCGCCCGCACAAGGCTCAAATGCCAGCGCCAGTTTTCTCGCTGGACTTCTCTATGATGAGATCGGCGATCGGCTTTCACCAAGCCATGCCGTCAAAAACGGCATACGCTACCGCTACTATATCTCTCAGCGGTTGATGCAGGTGCGGTGGAGGGATGCAAGCGGATGGCGACTGCCAGCCAAGCCACTTGAAGATTTTGTCATGGCCGAACTTATCAGCTTGCTGGCGGATCACCGGCGGCTGCAGACGATGATCGGGACAGACAGGCTGACCATTCAACAATTGGAGGTCGTGACAGGCGATGCAAAGTCACTTTGCAGCCGTCTGCTCAATCGTTCGGGTCTCGAGATCAAGACTGTCGTTCGGAGCCTCGTTGATCGCATCACCCTGGAACCCGGAAAACTAACGCTGGCAATTGACCGCAAGAACCTGGCCGTAGCACTCGAAATTCAATTCAATGGTTCTGATGTTCCTATCGAGCATCACCTGCATTCGGTACCCTTTTCCCTGAAACGCAGAGGTGTCGAAGCAAAGCTCGTCCTCGGTGCTGCGGAGGCTCGTGCTATATTTGTCGACGCGACTCTGGTTGATGCAATCGCACAGGCCCACATCTGGCTCAAACAGCTTTCCACCGGCCTCTCGAAATCCGCGGCCGAGATCGCAGCTGGTGTAGGGATTGACGATGGCGAAATAACCCGAGTTCTCCCGCTCACGTTCCTCGCTCCAGATATCATTGAAGCGATTCTGTCAGGCCGGCAGCCTATCACGCTGACAGCGAGATATCTAAAGAGATTGAGGCCAATCCCCACTTCGTGGTCCGAGCAGCGCCGCGTCTTGGGATTTGAGGCGACCAATCCGCACTGACCCGTCAATTCGCCGCCGCCACTACAGCATCGCTTCTGAAATTCTAGAGGACGCCGGAATCGCACTACAGAGACACATGCCCATTTGTGCCCGAAATCCAAGAAAATTGTCGGTCTCCCGTCCTCTGTATCGATGCATATGACACGCCAAAGGCCCGGAACAACGGCATTGATTCGGGGGCAGTCAAAAGATAGGGGAATCAGGAAGACTGGATGGTGGGCGATACTGGACTCGAACCAGTGACCCCTGCGATGTGAACACAGTGCTCTACCAACTGAGCTAATCGCCCGTTTCAGGGTGCGCGGGGGTATAGGCGGGGGTTGGGCTCGAAGTCAACAATAGCGGGCCGTTCGGCATGAAACGATTTCTCCTTCCTATCTTGCTCATTTTATTGTCTCTCATCGGCTTCATGTCCTTTACGCCGCTCCGTGCCTTCAACGTCCTTGTTCCGTTCGATTCCGGGGGCGGGAGGGTTGCCTCCGGAGTGGCTTACGGTTCAAACGCCCGCCATAAACTCGATATTTACAAGCCCGGTTCGGCGCAGGACAAGTTGCCGATTATCGTCTTCGCTTATGGCGGCGGCTGGACCTCAGGCAACAGAGGAGGCTACGCCTTTGCTGGCCGGGCTTTCGCATCACGCGGGTTTTTAACCATCGTTTTCGACTACCGGCTTGTGCCGGATTTTGTCTTTCCCGCCTTTGTCGAGGATACAGCCGCCGCTATCGCCTGGACGGCGCGTCACGGCGCGGATTACGGCGGTGACACCTCGCGCCTCTTCCTCGTGGGGCATTCCGCCGGCGCCTATAACGTAGCCATGGCGGCACTCGATGAGCGTTATCTCAAACGGCTTGAATCATCCACAAGTGTTGTCAGCGGAGTAGCCACTCTTGCTGGCCCATTCGACTTTCTGCCACTTGATGACTCGTCCAC
>Ga0136617_10003209_pt1 | contig 14641 bp, 10 predicted proteins | sample AntDrymUQ3222106_2_FD_129672 | JGI IMG/M metagenome (GOLD analysis project Ga0136617, IMG submission 129672) | Polar desert sand microbial communities from Dry Valleys, Antarctica - metaG UQ322 (21.06) | ecosystem: Environmental > Terrestrial > Soil > Desert | place: Antarctica: Dry Valley... | reverse complement strand
TTGCCGCTTGCGGCACCTCGCCCCGCCGGGAGGAGCAGGTCTCATGCTGGCCCTCCACGGGGCAAGCGCCGAGGGCTCTCTCCCGACGGTGGCCCAGGCAACCGAAGGATGACCAATGAGCGCTTCACCGAACCTCGTCGCGGGCGTCAGCGTGAAGGTCGGCGGCCAGGCGCTGGACCCGAGCATCTCGATCGCCGAGGCGCGCGTCCAGGACAACCTTCTGCTGCCCGACGCGTTCATGCTGCGCCTGCTCGACCCGGACTTCAAGCTCGTGGACGGCTCGACGTTCGTCATCGGCGCGAAGGTGGAGTTGCAGTTCGCCGCTGCCAGCGAGCCCGGGAGCTCCGACGGCATCTTCAAGGGCGAGATCGCAACGCTCGCCCCGCAGTTCGAGAAGCAGGGGCCGGTCCTCGTCGTCCGCGGCTACGACCTCGGCCACCGGCTGATCCGCAGCCGCAACACGCGCACATTCCAGGACATGACGGCCAGCGACATCGCCTCGAAGATCATCGGCGAGGCGGGCCTCGCCAAGGACGTCCAGGCGACCTCGGACGTCTATCCATTCGAGCAGCAGAGCAACGAGACCGACTGGGACTACCTCTGGCACCTGGCCGGCCGGGTGGGCTTCGAGGTCGTCTGCCTCGACGAGAAGATCCACTTCCGCAAGCCGGGCTCTGGCGCAGGCGCCCCCGTGACGCTCGAGTGGGGTGTCAACCTGAAGGGCTTTCATCCGCGCGCGACGGCCGTCCAGCAGGTCAAGGACGTCGTCGTGACCGGGTGGGATCCGAAGTCCAAGCGGCGCGTGGCGGCGACGAAGTCCACGCCGCTGCTGGACTCGAAGATCGACCTGCCACGCGACGGGCTGGCCAACGGCTCGCACCAGGTCGCCGACGAGATCGTCAGCACGCAGTCGGAGGCCGACACGCTCGCCCAGAGCACGCTCGACAGGCTCGCCAACGCCTGGCTCAGCGCGGACGGGCGCTGCGTCGGCAACCCCTCCGTTCGCGCCGGCAGCAAGGTCCAGATCAAGGGCGTCGGCACGCGCTTCGGGGGCGAGTACCTCGTGACGCAGTCCACGCACGTCCTGCGCGACGCGGCGGGCTACGAGACCGAGTTCGAGGTCAGCGGACGCAGCCGGCGCACGCTGATCGACCTCCTCACGCCGCGACCGCGCAGCGACTATTCCGACTCGCTCGTCGTCGGCGTCGTGACGAACAACGACGACCCCGACAGGATGGGCCGCGTCCGGGTGAAGTTCCCCGGCCTCAACGAGCGCCAGGAGGGCTGGTGGGCGCGAGTGGCGAGCACGTCGGCCAGCGGCAAGCGCGGCCTGATGATGATGCCGCTCGTCGACGACGAGGTCGTCGTCGGCTTCGAGCACGGAGATCCGCGGCGACCGTTCGTCCTCGGCTCGCTGTGGAACGGCACGGCCAAGCCCGACAAGCTCGCGGCCGAGGGCGGCGGCAAGCCGGACGGGTCGTTCAACCTGCGCAGCGACAAGAAGGCGGCGCTCAGCGCGGGCGGCGACATGTCGATCGCCACCGAGGCGAAGATGGAGCAGAAGTCGACCTCCGACTTCGCGCTGCAGGCGGGCGGCAAGCTCGCGATCGAGGGCAAGGGAGCCGAGATCTCGATCACGGGCCCGGCCGGATCGGTCGTCATCAAGCAGGACGGCTCGATCACGATCAAGGGCACCCAGATCACGGTCGACGCGACGGCCAAGCTCTCGCTGAGCTCGTCCGGGATCGTGCAGGTCCGCGGCTCGCAGATCATGCTCGGGTGAGGGCGGAGGCGATGTCAGACATCCTCGGCACCGGTGTCGCATTCCCCCTCGGCGTCGACCGCCGCGGCGGGGTCGCGCTCGCCGCCGGTGGGCACGACGTCGAGCAGGCGATCTCGATCATCCTGCGCACCGCGCCCGGCGAGCGGCCGATGCGGCCGGAGTTCGGCTGCGGCGTGCACGACTACGTCTTCGACGTCATCAACGCGACGACGCTGGGCCGTATGGAGGACGAGATCCGCCGCGCGCTCGAGCGCTGGGAGCCCAGGATCGACGTGCGCGACATCGGCTTCGACGTCCGCCGCGCCGGCGTCGGCGTCATCGCGGTCACGATCGAGTACCGCCTGCGCGCGACGAACGACGTCCGCAACCTCGTCCATCCGTTCTACGTCGTGCCCGCCGCGGAGGCCGTATGACCGGGCTGCCCACGATCGACCTGGACGACCGCGACTTTCAGGGACTCGTCACCGAGGCGCGCAAGCGGATCGTGCAGCACTGCCCCGAATGGACCGAGCACAACGTCTCGGATCCCGGCGTCACGCTCATCGAGCTCTTCGCCTGGATGACCGACCAGACGATCTACCGCCTCAACCGGATTCCCGAGAAGCTCCACGTGACGCTCCTGGACCTGCTGGGCATCCGGCTCGAGCCGCCCAACCCGGCGCAGGCCGACCTGTGCTTCCGCCTGCCCGGCCCGGCTACGGAGCCGGTGACGATCCCCGCGACCACCGAGGTCGGCGTGCCGCGCCAGGCCGGCGACGAGCCGATCATCTTCCAGACGAGCGAGACCTTCACGATCCCGCCGCTGCGCCCGGTCGCATACGTCCTCAAGCGTGAACGGGAGACGAAGAACGTCGCCGTCGCCGACGGCGTGGCGAAGCCGCACGGCCCCGAGCAGCTCGCCTTCGGCAGCCCGCCCCAGCCCGGCGACGCGCTGCATCTCGGCTTCGACGCGCCGATCGGGCGTCTGCTGCTGAGCGTGGAGGTCGAGGCCTCGCAGGCGCGCGGGGTCGGCATCGACCCGCACGACCCGCCGCTGCTCTGGGAGGTCTTCGTCGGCGACGACACATGGCAGCCGGCCGAGCTGCTCGAGGATGGCACCGGCGGCTTCAACTACGGCAACGGCGCCGTCGAGCTGCAGCTGCCCGCGCGCAGCGCGAAGCATTCGATCGACGGTCAGCGGCTGCACTGGCTGCGCTGCCGCATCCTCGATCCGACCGTAGCGGGAAAGCGCGAGGCGAAGTACACCGAGGCGCCCGAGATCTACTCGATCACCGCCGTGCCGATCGGCGCGCTGCTGCCGTCCTCGCACTGCGTGCACGCCGACACGGAGGTGCTCGGCACGAGCGACGGCACCCCCGGCCAGGAGTTTCCCCTGCGGATGCGGCCCGTCCTCGAACTGCAGGAGGGCGAGACGGTCGAGGTCCAGGACCCGGTCGATGTCCAGAACCCGGGCGAGCGCACGTGGACGGCATGGAAGCTCGTGGACTCCTTCGCGGACAGCGGCAAGAAGGACAAGCATTTCTCGATCGACCTCGTCGCGGGCGAGATCGAGTTCGGGCCGGCGATCCGCCAGCCCGACGGCAGCTTCAAGCATTACGGCGACGTCCCGGAGCCGGGCGCGCTCCTGCGCATCACCCGCTATCGCTACGGCGGGGGCCGCAGCGGCAACGTCGCAGCGCACCGGCTGACGACCCTCAAGAGCTCGATCGCAGGAGTCGCCTCGGTGGTCAACCGGCGGGCCGCCGAGCACGGCGTCGACGCCGAGTCGCTGATCTCCGCCCGCCAGCGCGCGTCGATCGAGATCCGCTCGCGCTCGCGCGCGGTGACCGCCGAGGACTTCGAGTTCTTCGCCGGCGAGGCGTCGCAGGGCGTGGCGCGGACGCGCTGCCTGCCTCCGCGCGACGGTGGCCCGGTGGCGCTGCACCTCCTGCCGCGCGTCGAGCCGGCCGACCGGCGGCTCGAGCCCCACGAGCTCGTCCCGGATGAAGCGCTGTTTGGCAGGGTCGCGGAAGAGCTCGACAAGGTGCGCACGATCGGCACGACGGTGCAGCTGCTTCCCGCCAAGCTGCGCTGCGTCAGCGTCGTAGTAAGCCTGCAGGCCACCGCGACGGCGAACGTGAGCCGTGTCGAGGACGACGTCCTGCACGCGCTCTCAACCCGCTCGTCGGCGGCTCGCCGCACGGTCCGGGGAGCGGCTGGCCGTTCGGCCGGCCGCTGCATCAGGGGGAGCTCTACAGCGTCGTGCACGCGGTCGAGGGCGTCGAGTACGTGAAGGTCCTGCGCGTTTACGAGACGGACTTCTCCACCGGCGCAAAGCAGTCCCAGCCCGCGGGCTCACAGGTCCAACTGGATCCCGACGAGCTGCTCGTGTCCGGCACGCACATCGTCAAGGCGACCCGAGCAGGCGCTCCAGCATGAGCGCCGGAAACGGTCAGCCGACGTTCACGGGCCCGGGCTTCGGCACGCTGCGGCAGCTGGGCGTGCCCGGGGCGAGCCTGCCGGCACCGCGGGTCGTATCGCAGCGAGCGACGCTGCGCCAGGCAATGCCCTCGATCTATCACGACCCCGATGGCGATCCCTCGGTTCATCGCGACCCCACGGGCAACCGCGAACCGTTCGCGATGCGCTTCCTCGGCGCGCTCGAGCGCGTCCTGGACCCGATCGGGGCCGTGCTCGACACGCTGCCCGAGCACTTCACTCCCGACTACGCGACAGGACCGACGATCGACATGCTGGCGTCCTGGATCGGCGTCGACATCGAGGTCCAGGAGGCACATGCGCAGCCCGGCAACGGTCGCGGGGCGCCTGCCGACAGTCGCGCGACCGAGAGCGTCGCGGCCACGCTCGAGGCGCGCCGCACGGCGCTGCGCATGGCGACCGAGCTCGCCAAGAAGCGCGGGACCAAGCCCGGCCTGGAGCTCGCACTGCAGCTGACCTTCCCAGATCTGGGCTTTCGCATCGAAGACGGCGGCGGCGTGCGCTGGCCCGGCGACGGCAAGGGCGCGCAGGTCGGCCCCCCGCGCTTCGTCGTCTACGTCGAGGACCGGGTCGCGGTCGACCGGCAGATCGCGATCGCGCAGTGCATCGATCGCCACAAGCCGGTGCAGGCCACCTACCGGCTGAAGGTCAAGAAGGCATCGGACTGAACGGACGGGATGCAATGAGGACCTGCGAGAACTGCGATCACGACAACGCCGACGGGCTGGACTTCTGCGAGCAGTGCGGCCACTACCTGCGGTGGGAGCCGACGAGCTACGAGATGCCGGCGGTCACGCCGTCTACGCGCGACGATGCCGCCACGCCGCCGACGGAGGAGCGGCCTGCGGGTTCCGATGGCTCGCCGCCGGCTTCCAGCACCGCTCCGTCGACGGGCGGTGAAGCCCGTCGCTCGACGACGATCCGACCCGCCGGGCCCCTGCCGCGAAGGCGCTCGGCGCCCGAGCCGGAGGCCGAGCGGACAGCGCAACGCCCACCGCCGGTCCCGACCTCGCACGCGCACACGGCCGAGTCGCCGAGCGCGTCTGCAGGCATCACGCTGCGCCTGCCCGACGACGAGCCAAGCGCCGGCGCCGGCACCCTGGGCGTCGCCGTCGTGCCCGGCGAGCGTGCGCGCATCATCGCGCTCGTGCGCAACCGCGACACGATCGTCGACAACTACACGCTCGCCGTGCACGGACTTCCGCGGGAGTGGTACACGGTCATGCCGGACACGGTGTACCTCGTGCCGTTCGGCTCCGCCGGCGCCTACGAGCAGGAAGTCGAGATCCACATCCATCCGCCGCGCACGCCCGCGGCGCAGGCGGGCCGCTGGGAGCTGAGCGTCGGCGTCCACTCGCGCGCCCACGGCGGCGAGGCGGCGACCGCGCCGCTGACGCTCGGCATCCACCCCTACGAGGACTACACGATCGACGTCCGCCCCGAGCGCGCATCCGGACGCTGGGGCGCGAAGTACGACGTCGAGATGGCCAACAAGTCCAACGCCGTCGTCCTGCTCGCGCTCGACGCGCACGACTCCGACGACGAATGCGACTTCGCGTTCGAGCGCGACACGGTCGAGCTCGGCGCCGACGAGAGCCGCACGGTCGGCCTGCGCTGCCGCCCGCCGCGCCAGATCTGGCTCGGCCGCGCGCTCGACCGCCGCTTCGAGATCGTGTGCGCGAGCGGCGAGGAGGGCGAGAAGCTCCTGCAGGCCAAGGAGGCCGCGGAGCGGGGTGGCGGGCTGTCGGCGCTCGCCGGCAAGGCGCCGAAGCTCCCGGGCGCGATCAGCGCCCCGAAGGTCGACATGCCGAACATCTCGATCGGGCCCGGCGGCAAGCTCGACGTGCGCGCTCCCAACGTCCGCGGGCCGCACCTCCAGGGCGTCAGCCTGCGCCGCCCGACGCTTGGCCTGCGGGCGCTGCGGATGCCCGGCCAGGCGCCTGCGCCGCAGGTGCCCAGCGTGCCGCTGCTGCCGACGCAGGCGATCTTCCGCCAGAAGGCCTGGCTGCCGTGGTGGTTGGCGATCGTCCTGCCGCTGCTCCTGCTGCTCGGCCTCATGCTTCTGCTGCTGCTGCCCAAGAGCGTCGAGGTTCCGGACCTGAAGGGCGCCAAGACCGCGTTCGACGCCGAGAAGCAGCTCATCGCGGCCGATCTCGTGCTCGGCCGCAGCCAGGAGCGACCGTCGACCGACGCCAAGCCCGGCACGGTCATCGACCAGTCGCCCGCCGCGGGCGAATCGGCGAAGAAGGGCTCGCCGGTCTCGATCGAGGTTGCGGTGTCCAACAAGGACACGCTCGTGCCCAAGCTCGCCGGGCAGACGCTGCTGCAGGCCGACAAGACCCTGCGCCGCAGGAAGCTGACGAAGGGGGCGCTGTCCGTGCAGCCACCCGATCCGAAGCTGAAGATCGCGAGCACGATCCCAGCCGCGGGCGAGACCGTGAAGGAAGGCACGCCGATCGACATCTTCTTCGTGAAGGCGGAACCGCCGGAGGACAAGCCCGGCGGGCCGGACGATTCCGGCGGGCCCGGCAAGCCGGAGGCCAAGGACATCGCGGTTCCGGAGATCGATCCGCCCGACCAGCGGGGCTACGGCGACGTGCTCGGGAAGGCCGGGCTCGTGCCGGGCGAGCCCGAGCGCCGCATCTCCGAGAAGCCGATCGGCACGGTGATCGCGACCGATCCCGCCGTCGGCACGAAGGTCGCCAAGGGCGCGACGGTGAAGATGATCGTCTCGGCCGGCTTCCCGCGCGTCGCCTTCGACGACGACAAGAACGTCCTGCTTGCCAGCGGCCTGACCGGCCAGCGGATCTCACCCGCGATCGCCAAGACCGCCGCCACGGAGAAGGATCCGACGTGGTCGGCCGACGGCGGCAGCGTCGTCTACACCGCCAACGGGCGGCTCATGAGCGCTGACATGATCCAGCGCGGCCGTGCCCCGAGCCCGCTTCGCCCCGCCGACGAGAAGTACGCCGATCCGTCGTTCGCGCCGATCACGACGCGCTCCCTGCTCGCCGTCTCGCGCGTGAACGCCGGCGGCGACCGGGACCTCTGCGTCGGTCGCGTGCGCGTCGACTCGTTCACGCCGCAGTGCATCGCCGACGACCGCTCCAGCATCGCGTTCGCGCACTGGTCGCCGGGCGGCAAGCAGATCCTCGCGTTCGCCGTTCAGTCCGACGGCAAGCGCTTCGGCATCGTCCAGTACACGTCCAAGCGCCCGTTCTCGGCACTCAAGAGCGACTGGCGCGGCGGCGGGTTCGTCACGCCGCGCGGCGAGGGCAAGGGCGTGTGGGACGCGGCGATCTCGCCGGATGGCAAGCGGCTGGCGGCGGTCTCGAACCTCGATACGGGGGTGCCGCAGCTCTACCTGACGACGCCCGACGACATCAGCCTGCGCAAGACAAAGGCGCTGCCGATTCCGGCATGCAAGGTGCAGTGGATCGACAGCGAGAACCTCGCGTTCGTCAAGCTCGGCAACGACTGCCTGCAGAACGACGGCGAGATCGTCCGCATCAACGTCAACGACCTGACCAAGACGATCCCGGTCGGCGCGCCGGGCGACAACCCGGCGTTCCAGCCGCTCGCCGCCGCGGAGTGAGCGCATGCTGTGCACGACCTGTCGGCGGCACGTGGCGCGGGCGACCGTGTGCGCGACGTGCGGCACGCCCGCGCCCGGGGCGAGCGCGCCGCTCGAGCTCGTGCTCGCCGACGGCACGCGCGTGCCGGTCGTCGGCGAGCTCACGATCGGCCGCACGCGCGGCAGCACGCTGTGGCTGGAGGACCCGAGCGTGTCTCGCAGCCACGCGCGCATCGACGCCGGCGACGACGGCGAGCCGCTGCTCGAGGACGTCGGCTCGAGCTACGGGACGTTCATCGACGACCTGCGCGTGACAGCGCCGGTCCGGCTGCACGACGGCGCGGAGATCCGCGTCGGCAACCAGCGCATCGTGGTCCAGGCGCGCCGCCGCGCCGACGAGGCCGGCCGCACGATCGTCGTGCCGCTCGGCGCGAGCCTCCTGTTGCCGGCAGCCGGAGCGGCGAGCCTGCAGCCCGTGCAGACGGCCGACGGCCGGCCGCCCCGTCTGCGCTCGGGCTACGCGCTCAAGCGCCTGGACGCCTCCGAGGGCGAGCGTCGCTGGGTCGTGCGCGACCTGCGCGGCGAGAGCTTCCTGCGCATCTCCGACAGCGACGCCGAGCTCCTGCGTCTGCTCGACGGCACGCGCTCGCTCGCCGACCTCGTCGCGGAGGCCGAGCGAGCGTTCGGGCCGCTGGGGGCGGTGCGCCTCGCACGGCTGCTCGCCGACCTCGGCGAGCGCGGCATGCTCGCCGGCGTGCAGGGCGGCCCATCGCTCGACGCCGACGCACCCGCCACGGGCTGGCGAGCGCTGCTCAAGACGCGCGAGCGTACCTTCGACTTCGCCGGGCCTGCGATCGACCGCATCTACCGCGGCGGCGGCTGGATTCTGTTCACGCTCCCGGCGCTCGTCCTGATCGGCGCCCTGGCGGTCGTCGGGTTCGGCGTCTGGATCGCGCTCGTCGTCGGGCGCTACGGCACGCCGTTCGTCGTCGCCGAGCGGCTCCTCCTCGGCGGCCTCGTCTTCCTCGCCGGTCGCGCGCTGCTCGTCGCGTTGCACGAGCTCGCGCACGGGCTCGCGCTGGCGTCCGTCGGCCGCCACGTACAGCGGGCCGGCCTGAAGGCCATCTTCATCTTCCCCTACGCCTTCGTCGACACGTCGGAGGCCTGGTTCGAGTCCCGGCGCCGGCGCCTGGCCGTCACCGGCGCCGGCCCGCTGTCGGACCTCGCGCTCGCCGGCGCGTTCTCGATCGCCTGCCTGCTGCTCGCGCCGGGCACGATCCGCGACATCCTGTTCCAGGTCGCGTTCGCGGGCTACGTCGCCGCGTTCTTCAACCTCAACCCGTTCCTCGAGCGCGACGGCTACCACATCCTCGCCGACCGCCTGGGCATCCCCGGGCTGCGCGCGCGGGCGCGAGAGGAGCTGCGCCGGCGCCTGGCCGGCGAGGGCGCGCAGGACCGCGATCCGGCGCTCGCCCGCTACGCGATCGCGGGCCTCGGCTGGTCGTTCGCCGCGGTCGCGATCGCCGCCGCCTTCTCGCTGCGCTTCCAGCCGTTGATGGCGCGCTACGCCTCGGAAACGGTCGTGTGGGTCGTGCTCGCGACGCTGTGGGCGGCGCTCCTCGTCCCCGTCGCGCTCGTCGTCGGCCCGCCGCTGCTGGCCCGCCGGCGCGGCGGCGGGCGCGTGCGGCCCTCGGAGGGATGACGGGGTGGCCGCCTCCGATGCCGACGCCGCCGCACGCCTGATCGAGCGCCTGCTCGCCGACCCCGCCTTCCGCGCCGACTTCCGCCGCGATCCGGCGGCGGCATGCCGCGCGGCCGGTCTGGACGAGCTCGCCGAGGAGATGGCATTCGGCGCCGGCAAGGCGATGCAGACGCTCGAGGTCCGCGAGTCGCGCTCGAGCCTCGCCGGGGTGATGATGGCCGCCGCGCTCGAGGGGATCGGCGTGCTCGGCTTCGTGCAGCACGTCGTGCCGGCGGCCGCCGCCGCGCCGGGCGCCGTGCGCGATGTCCTCAGCCGGGTGAACCTGCCGAAGATCGGCGCGCCGCTCGAGGAACTGCGCGGCGCGCTCGCGCAACGTCCGCAGGCGCCCGCCGCAGCGCCGGGGGCCGGAGACGAGGCGGCGGACGTGGATGCCGCGGCGCCCGCGCCCGCGCCGGCGGCGGCTGCCCCAGCCGCGCCCCCGGCACCCGCAGCGGCCCCGACACCCGGCGACGCGGCTGCCGGTGACGCGGCTGCCGCTGACGCCACCCCCGCATCCGGCGACGCGGCCGTCGCTGACGCGGACGCCACCGCCACATCCGGCGACGCGGCGGATGGCCGCGCCGGAGCGCCGCCCGTCGCGCCCGCAGCCGCAACGGCCGAGGACGTCATCTACGAGGAGGCCGCGCCGGACGAAATTGCCTCGCCGGGGGCCCCCGTCAACGCCGCCCCGCCGAGTGCGGTGTCGGCCGTCGACGCGCAGCCGTCGGGCGCACCGGTCGATCCGGCGCAGTTCGGGGCCGAGGGAACCGGCGGCGCGCCGGACCCGGCGGCGCTCGCGCTGCTGGAGAACAAGAACGTCGTGCTCGACGGCAACGGCGTCGCCGACATCAAGGCCGGCCGGATCGACCCGCGCATCGTGGCCGTGTTGACGAAGATCTCCGAGAAGCACAAGGTCACCGTCAGCTGCATGTGCAGCGACCACGCCAAGCTGACCACCGGCGGCTCGGTGAGCAACCACCATTTCGGCCGCGGGATCGACATCTCAGCGATCGACGGCGCGCCGGTCAACGCCGACAACGCGATGGCGCACGAGGTCGCGGCCGACCTGGCCTCGCTGGACGAGAGCTATCGCCCGACCGAGATCGGCACGCCGTGGGCGTTCCAGGACGAGCCGCCCTACTTCAGCGACGCCGGCCACAGCGACCATCTTCACGTCGCCTTCGATGGGGAGATCGAGCGGGCGTGGGCGCCACCCGCCGAACAGCCGGCCGCGAGCGCGGCGCCACCCATCGCGAGCGCGGCGCCACCCGTCGCGAGCGCGGCGCCACCCGTCGCGAGCGCGGCGCCACCGGTCGCGAGCGCGGCGGCTCCCGCCGCAGCCGCGCCCGGCGGGTTCGACACGCTGTCGATCACGCTCCCCGAGGGCGCGCGCGCGTCGAAGGCGGCTCGTGACACGCTCGGCCTCGAGCTCCCCGAGGCCGGCGGCACCCCGCGGACAGCACCGGCCGCCGTGGCCGCAGATGCGGCTCGCGCAAGCGCCGCCGCGGACGTCCTCGCGGGGGGCGAGGCGCAGACGGCCGCCGGCGCCAAGGCGCTGGGCGCGCTCGCGGAGGCGATGAAGTACAAGAACACGGACTACCAATGGGGCGGGTCCACCCCGGAGACGGGCTTTGACTGCTCGGGGCTCGTCCAGTGGGCCTACGCGAAGCAGGGCATCGAGATCCCGCGCGTCACCGACCAGCAGATCCTCGCGAAGAACGGCACCTCCGTCGATCGCACGGACCTCGCGCCGGGCGATCTCGTCTTCTTCCGCGACGGCTCGGGGTACGTCCACCACGTCGGCATCTCAATGGGGGGCGACAAGTTCCTGCACGCTCCGCACACCGGCGACGTCGTCAAGGAGAGCTCGCTCGACGAGTCCCACTACGCCAAGGAGTTCGCCGGCGGACGGCGGTTCGACGACACCCCGGTGAACAGCCCCGCCGCGGCGCCGGCGCCGGCGGCAGTCGACGCAGCCCACGCGGCGCTCACCCGCGACGCCGCCGCGGCGCGGGACTCGCGCACGCTGGTCTTCGAGGCGCTGGTCAAGCAGGAGGCGAGCTTCCAGCGCTCGACGGTGCAGTTCCTGCCTGCTGTCCGGCCCGAGCAGGTGCGCGCCGCCCAGCCCGTGGCGACACCCGCCGAGCCCGTGGCGCTCGCCGCACAGGTCGATCCCGCCGCCGTCGCGGGCTCGCTCGAGTACCCCGGCAACGACGCGACGAAGCAGCAGCTCGCGGCCTGGCTCGCCGCGTCCGCTCAGCAGGCGGGACTCCCGCCGGAGCTGCCGGTCATGGCGGCGCTCGTCGAGTCCGGCGTCGCCAACCTCAGCGGCGGTCACGCCGATTCCGCCGGCTTCTTCCAGATGCGGGTCGGGATCTGGGACAAAGGCGAGTACCTCGGCTACCGCGACAAGCCCGAGCTACAGATGAAGTGGTTCATCGACCACGCACTCGACATCAAGCAGAAGCGGCTCGCCGCCGGCGACGCCGATTTCGGCACGAAGCCGTCGGATTGGGGCAACTGGATCGCCGACGTCGAACGCCCCCTCGAGTCGCTCCGCGGGCGCTATCAGGACCAGCTCGGGCCCGCCCGGCAGCTGCTCGGCCTGCCCTCCTGAGCGCCCGAGAGGGGCGCCACGGCGGCTTCGCGCCCGACCGCCCGTAAGTGTGCCCCTTCGCCTCTTGCCGCGACGGGCTCTCCGCTCGTAGCCTCGTATTCGGAACATGTCAATCGGCGTGACGCGCAGAAGCGAGGTCAGCGGTGCAGAAGCAGCTTAGGAGTGATCGCCCGGCGGCCAATTGGCGCGCTGGACGGACGGGGGCGGCACTGGCGCTCTTCGCGCTCGCTCTCAGCGGCTGTATGTCTCTGAAGGAGAACAAGATCGTGCACACGACGCCGGGCAAGGTCACGATCCGCACGGTCGTCTGTGCTAGCAACTACGCCAAGGCCGCAGGTCCGCAGGGCTGCGACAAGGACAGCGTCTTCGAGCCCCACAACAACCCTGGGGACGCCACGGACATCAAGGACGGGCAGCTTCTCGTCGGCTTCCGCGTCCCGCTCGGGGTCGATGGCCCGGAGAGCTTCCAGAGCAAGGACGGGGTTGCCAGCTTCACGAAGAGCCCGACCTACACGAGCGAGCTTCGGCGGCTCCTTCCGCCCGCCGTCGATCAGCAGTGGATCGGCTACAGCTCGAACTTCGGCCACTACGCTCCCTCGGGGCTGCGCACCCTCGAGCTGGAGCCCGATTTCACGCTTCCCGCGTCGGGTGCCGGTCGTCCGTTCAAGTGGCGGACCGTCGTCGGCTTCAGGGAGGGCGACCCCGCTGCTCCCAACGCAGCCGCTCCGGTGAGCTGCAGCGACGACCTCGTGACTCCCAACCCCTGCCTCGAGTCGCCACCGTTGAACAAGGCGCGGGAGGACCTGACCGAACCCGTCAGCGACTTCGCGGTGCTCGGCGGCGGGACGACCGCGTTCGCGGGCACCACCGCGGTCGTGCCGTTCAAGCTGCGCTACGCCGACGCCGCCAAGCTCGGGCGCAAGACGTTCTCGCTGAGCGCGCGGACCCTGCTGCCCCAGACGAGCGCCAGGACGAGCCCGACGCTCTCCATGGACCCCGACACGACCACCGAGGTGAAGGTCGAGGTGCAGCTGCCCGCGAGCACGGCGGCCGGGCCGCATCCCGTCGAGCTAAGGGCGGGGATCGGCGCCCCGGCGGTCGTGCGCGTAGCTGCCGGCACGATCGTGGTCGAGCCCCTGCCGCAGCGTGTGTCCAAGCGCCTGTTGCCGGCCGCCGGGATCGTCTCCTTCGGCTTCATCGGCCCGCGATCGGGTGGTGGCAAGAAGGTCGCTCGCATGACGGTCGCGAACGTGCCCGCCGACGGAGCGGTGACCGTGAAGTGCCAGGGGCGCGGCTGCGCGTTCAGGTCCAAGACCGTGAAGCGCCGCCGCACCGTGAGCCTCGCCAAGCTGTTCCGCGGCCGCACGCTGCGGCCGCGCACGGTCGTCAGGCTCCGCATCGCGGGGCCGAATCGGATGGGCAAGGAGATCACGTTCACGATCCGTGCCAAGCAGTCGACGCTCGTGAAGACGCGATGCCGGCCCCCCGGGGCGAAGAAGGCGCTCGAGTGCGCGTCGCCTGACGCCTGATCAGATTAAGCCTTCGCGCACCGCGTAGGCGATCGCGTGCGAGCGGCTGCGGACGTTGAGCTTCGTCACGATGTCGTGCAGAACGTTCTTGATGGTCCGTTCGGAGTAGCACAGCTCCGTCGCGATCTCACGCGTCTGATGACCGTCGGCGAGCAGCGCGAGAACGCGCTGCTCGCGCTCGCTCAGCGGCGGAGCCGGCGGACGCGCCGGCCGGTCGCGCGGCGCGCTCGCCGCACCCTCGCGCAGCGTCTCGGCCAGAACGCTCGGAGGGACGACCATCGCGCCGGCGACGGCCGCCGTCAAGGCGGCTTGGAGGACCTCGACCGTCAGCGCGTCCTTGCGCAGGAAGCCCACGGCGCCGCCCTCGAGCGCGGCGCGCGCCGCGCGCTCGTCGCACGTGGTCGCGCAGGCGATGACGCGCGCGTCCAGCGCCTCGCGGACGGCGAGGATGAACGCTGCGCCGCCGACGATCGACGGATCGACGATCACGACGTCGACGTGGGCGAGCGCGGAGTGCTCCCACGCCGCAGCGGTCCCGTCGGCGCATTCGACGGCGTCGACGGCGTCCAGCAGCTCGAGCGAGGCGACGAGCCCACGGCGGTAGATCGCGTGAGAGTCGATTACGAAGATGTTCATGGCGCCGCGCGTCCTTGTATCCGTCATATGCCCTGCTCGCCGTGCCGGCGAGCGCAGGCCTGCGCTAGAAAGAGCGCGTGGCACCGGCTCCAGATACGTAGGCCAGCGCGCCTCGATCCGGCCGCTCGCACGCGACGCGCAGCCGCCCGAGGGGATCGCTTGACGCGGGCCACGGCGCCGTCAACCCGCGGTGCCACCCTCCTCCTCCTGCGCCGGCGGCGGCCTGGTCCCCCGCGGCGGCCTGGCCCCCCGCGGCGGCCTGGTCCCCCGCGGCGGCCTGGTC
>Ga0136617_10003208_pt1 | contig 14642 bp, 13 predicted proteins | sample AntDrymUQ3222106_2_FD_129672 | JGI IMG/M metagenome (GOLD analysis project Ga0136617, IMG submission 129672) | Polar desert sand microbial communities from Dry Valleys, Antarctica - metaG UQ322 (21.06) | ecosystem: Environmental > Terrestrial > Soil > Desert | place: Antarctica: Dry Valley... | reverse complement strand
GCCCGACGCCGAGCGGATGACCGTGGCCACGGGCGCGGCGAACCCGCCCGCCCGCCGGCTCTACGAGCGGCGCGGCTTCACGCCCGTCGAGGAGCGCGTGGCGAGCGGCTCGATCGGGATCGTCATCTACGAGCTGGTCAAGACCCGGCGCTGACCGCGTCCTGGTCCGGGGCGCGCTCGGGTACGGCCGCCGCGCCGCCGGGGCTGCGCGGCAGCGAGAGCGTGAAGCGGGTCCCGCCGCCGGGCCGATCCGCCAGCGCGACGGTGCCGCCCATGCGCTCCGCGAGCTCGAAGCCGATCGCGAGCCCGAGCCCGAAGCCGCCCTCCGAGCCGCGGCTCTTGCCGCGGTAGAAGCGCTCGAAGATCCGCTCGCGCTCCTCCCGCGCAACGCCTTGGCCTCGATCGGCGACCTCGACGGTGGCGTGGCCCGCACCCTCGGCCGCGGTCACGCGGATCGGCTCGCCGCCGCCGTACCGGATGGCGTTGTCGATCAGGACGCGGACCACGCGGGCGACCGCGTCGGGGTCGCCGAGGCCCCAGCAGGCGCCGCTCGGCGGCACGACCTCGAGCTCGATCTCGCGCTCGCCGGCCCGCAGCCCGAACTCCGCCGCCACCGCTCGCGCCAGCTCGCCGAGCTCGACCGCCTCGGAGCGCATCGCCACCGCCGCGTCGAGCCGGGAGAGGTCGAGGAGCTCCTCGGCCAGCGTGGAGAGGCGCAACAGCTCGCGCCGCGCGATCGCGACCTGCCGCTGCGCGTCGGTGAGGTCGAGCTGTCCCTCGTGCAGGTCCTCCTCGAGCAGCTCCATCGTGCCCTGGAGCATCGTCAGCGGCGTGCGCAGCTCGTGCGAGGCGGTCGCCACGAACGCGCGCCGCGACGCCTCCTGGCGGCGCAGCTCCTCCTGCATGCCCCCCAGCGCCCGCGCGAGGTCGCCGACCTCGTCGTGGCCGGCGTCGTGCGGCATCGACGCGGCGGGGCCCTCGGCGGAGATCTGCAGCGCCGCGGCGCGCAGCCGGCCGAGGCGCCGCAGCAGCGTGCTGGCGAGCGCCGCCGCGAGTGCGACGGCGACGAGCAGGCCCACACCGGCGGCCGCGAGCAGCGCCCGGCGGACCTCCGCGACGGCGTTGGCCACCTCGGTCAGGCGGCGGCGGGCGACGACCACGCCCACGACGCCGCCCTCGCTGTAGAGCGGGACGCCGATCGCGACGTCGTCGCCGCGGACGTCGAGCACGGTCTCCTCGCGGTTGAGCGTCCGCACGGCGGCGAGGAACGCCTGGCGCGGCGGCGGGCCGCTCTCGGAGTCGGCGAGGAAGCCCGGGGGAGACTCCTCGGGGTCGGCGGGCGTGAGCGCGAGGTCGGTGACGAGCACGCGCCCGGCGGTCTGGTCGGAGAGCTCGAAGGCCTCGGTGCCGAGCGACAGCTCGCGGTTGAGCCCGCGCTGCTTCAGCGCCTCCTCGAAGCGCGGCCGCGCGGCGAGCACCGCGGCACGCAGGCTGTCGATGCTCTGGTCGCGCAGGCGCTGCTGCAGCGGGCTGAGGACGACCGCGGCGGCGGCGCCGAGCGTGACCATGCTCGTGAGCACGAGGGCCAGCAGGAGGCGCCCGCGCAACCCGCCCCACAGACGCAGGCGCGGTCTCATGCCTCCCTGAAGCGGTAGCCGGTCCCCGGCACGGTGAGGATCAGGCTCGGCTGCTCGGGGCGCCCTTCGAGCTTCTCGCGCAGGTGGCGGACGTGGACATCGATCGCCCGCGGGTCGCGGTAGGCGCTGTCGCCCCAGATCGCGCGCAGCAGCTCCTGGCGATTGAACGCGCGTCCCGGCCGGCCCATCAGGCACGCCAGCAGCTCGAACTCGCTGAAGGTCAGGCGCACCGCACCGCCGTCGACCTCGACCCGCCGCAGCTCGCGGTCGAGCGCCACGGGGCCGATCGCAAGGCTGCCCTCGACGACGCGGCCCTGCGCGCGCCGCAGGACGGCGCGGATGCGGCTGCGCAGCTCGGCCAGCCCGAACGGCTTGGTCACGTAGTCGTCCGCACCCGCCTCGAGCCCCTGGACCGCATCGGCCTCGGAGTCGAGTGCGGTCAGCATGATGATCGGCACGACGTCGCGGCGGCGCCGCAGCAGCCGTGCGACGTCGTGGCCGGTCGGGCCCTCGCCGAGCGCGATATCGAGCAGCACGACGTCGAAGGGCTGGGCCGCGGCCGCCTTCAGCGCGGCGTCGCCGTCGCCCACCGCGCAGACGCGGTGCCCCTCGCGCTCGAAGGAGCGGCTCAGCATCTCGCGCAGGGGCTTGTCATCGTCGACGAGCAGGATGTCCAACGCCGTTCCGGTCTGCACGCAAGCCAGGGTACTCGCGCGGCCGCCGCAGTTAAGGCCTGTTAGGAGGGATGAAGGACGGGGTGTGGGCGGGGGTCCGAGCGGACAAGCTGGGGGCCATGCCCTCGATCGGAGAGGCCGGCGTGGGCCGGCTCGAGCAGGCCGAGCTCCCTGCGCGCACGCTCACCGCGGTCGCGCCGGTCACTCGACCCGAGCTCTCGGTGATCGTGCTCTGCTACCGGGCGAACGAGGCGATCCATCGCGTCATCGACCCCCTCTACGAGCAGCTGGAGGCGTCGGGTGTCGCGTATGAGCTGCTGCTCGTGGCGAATCAGTGGCCCGATCGGCCGGACCCGACGGGCGCGGTCGTCGAGGCGTTCGCGACGGATCACGACACGGTTCGCACGGTGATCGAGGAGAAGCAGGGCGCGATGGGGTGGGACATGCGCAGCGGTCTCGCGGCCGCCGCCGGCGACTACATGGTGGTCATCGACGGGGATGCCCAGAACCCCGTCGAAGATGTGCTGACGATGTATCGGCGGATGCGCGCGACGGGTGTCGACGTGATGAAGGGCCGGCGGATCGCCCGCTTCGACGGGCCGTACCGGCGCGTGATCTCGACGGTCTACAACCTCGCCTTCGCCCTGCTCTTTGGCACGCGCGGGATCTGGGACGTCAACGGCAAGCCGAAGGGGCTGAGCCGCGGGGCGTACGAGGCCCTGGAGCTCGAGAGCGACGACTGGTTCATCGACGCCGAGATCGTGCTGTCGGCGCGGCGCCGCGGGCTCGCGGTCGCCGAGCTCCCGGTCGTCTTCCACCGCAACGAGGAGCGGGACTCCTTCGTCCGCCCCACGGCCATTCTCGAGTTCCTCCGGAACATGGCCCGGCAGCGGTTCCGCCGTCGCATCTGACGTGGCCCGCCCCGATCCTCGCGTGACCCGGCGGAGTGCCGCGGCTGGACCCGTCGTCGCGATCGTGGCGTTGCTCTTGGCGCTGGTGGCAACGCGGGTGGCAGGGGTGACCTTCCGTGACTGGGAGCACGCGGTCGCGTGGCGGCTGGTCCAGATGGCCGGTGCCGTGGCGCTGTTGATGGTAGTGGACATCGTGGTTCGTGCCGCCGCCCGGTCACAAACGTTCACACCGTCCTGGGCGGCGCTGCGAGACGTCCGGCGGGAGCGCTGGCCGCGGCTGCGAATCGCGGCCGTGGGCGGCGCGGTTGTGAGCTTCTACGTGACCTATCTGGCCTATCGCAACGTCAAGAGCGCCGTCCCGCTGCTCAGGCCCGGTGATCTCTTCGACCGTCAGCTGACGAGCCTCGAGCGCGGCGTCTTCGGTGGCAACGATCCGGCAGCGCTGCTGCACAGCCTCCTCGGCACGGGCATCGCTGCGGAGATCCTCGCCTTCGTGTACATGGCGTTCTTCTCCTTCGTGCTGATCTCGCTGCCGCTGGCCCTGGTGTTCTCCCCACGTGTGCAGGGCGGCATCTTCTACGTCACCGCCCTCTCGCTCAACTGGGCGCTGGGCGCCGCGACCTACCTGCTGCTCCCCGCCCGCGGGCCGGTCTACGCGTCGCCCACGGTCTTCACCGACCTGCCCGCGACCGACGTGACCCACCTGCAGGACGTCCTGCTCCGCCAGCGGTTCGACTTCCTGCGCGACCCGATGGCGGCCGACGCGCACCAGGGCATCGCGGCCTTCGGCTCCCTGCACACCTCGATCATCTTCACCGCCGCGGTCGCTGCGCACATGCTGGGGCTGGGGCGGCGCCTGCAGAGCGGGCTGTGGCTCTTCTTCGTGCTCACCACGGTCGCGACCGTCTATTTCGGCTGGCACTACGTGGTCGACGACCTCGCCGGCATGATCATCGCCGTGGTCGCGCTCGCGCTCGCTCGCGCCCTCACCGGCTTCGAGCCGCGGACCGCGCGGCAGCGAGTCCGCTCGCGGCTTCCCATCGCGAGACCGCGCGTGCCCGCGCCACCCGTCCACCACATGCCGGCCCCGCGCCCGCTCGAGGCGTCCGTGGCGGAGACGACGAGCCGCAGCGACGCATGAAACGCGTGCCGCTGCAGGCGACGGGAACCGCGTCGCACGACGAGGTGCGGGTGTTCCCCCCTGAGGAGGTGCGCGGCCGGCTCGGGGCTCGCTCAGAGCGCCTGCGGACCTGGTGGGCGCTGGGCGGCTGCCTCCTGCTCGCTCTGCTGCTGCGGGTGCCGCACCTGTCGACGCCGCTCGGCAGGGACGAGGGCGGCCTCTCCTATATCGCGCAGCACTGGCCCGGCGGTGACGGCTCCCTCTACGGCGCCTACTGGGTGGATCGCCCCCCGCTCCTGATCCTGCTGTTCAAGGCCGCGGTGCTCGGCGGGGACAGCGGCGTGGGCGTGCGCGTGCTCGGGGCGGTGGCCGCGGTTGCGCTCGTGATCGGGGTGACGCTGCTGGCCCGTGCGGTCGAGGGGCCACGCGCGGGCTGGATCGCCGGCCTGCTCGCCGCGCTGATGAGCGGATCCGTCTCGCTCGGCTCGATCTTCACGCCCGGCGAGTTGCTCGCCGTCGTGCCGTCGACCTTCTCGGTTCTGTGCCTGGTCCTGGCGCACCGGTCGCGCGACGCTCGGTTCGTATTCGCCGCGGGCGCGCTGGCGGTCTGCGCCGCGCTTGTCAAGCAGTCCTTCCTCGACGCCGGTTTCGCCGGCGCCGTGTTCGTCGTGGCCTCCGCCGTCGCGGACCGCGACGTGCGGCGGCGCTGGCCGCTTGCCTACGCGGCGGGTGCGGCCATCCCGCTCGCCGCGCTGCTGCTCTGGCTGGCGGCGGCGCAGGAGTCGATCGGCGGGTTCGTCTACACCCTGTTCGGCTTCCGGCTCCAGCTCTTGAACACGCTCGCCGGCTCGGACATCCCGCTGGACGCCCGGTTCCGAAAGCTCGAGGAACCCGCCTGGGAGTCGGGCTTGACGATCGTGCTCGGCGCGGCCCTGCTGGGGCTCTACTGCCTGCGCAAGGATCGTGTCCTCGTCGTCACGTGGATCGCCTGGCTGGCGGCCGCCACGTTCGGCGTGCTCGGCGGCGGGAGCTACTTCGCGCACTACCTGATCGGGCTCGTGCCGGTCAGCTGCGTCGCCGCGGCGGTCGTGCTCGCTCGCGTGCCGCTGCCGGTCTGCATCGCGGTGCTGGGTGCCGTCCTGTGGCTGGCGCTCCCAACGGCGCGCGAGGGGGCGCAGTACGAGGCGAAGCACCCGCTCCGGCGCTCGGAGGTGGGGGTCGCCCGCTACGTCCGCGAGCACGCTCGCCCGGGCGACACGCACTACGTGATGTACGCGCGACCGAACGTCGTCTACTACGCCGGCCTGCGTCACCCCTACCCGTACATGTGGAGCCTGATGGTCAGAGCCAAGCCCGGCGCGCTCTCCGAGCTCCAGCGGCTGCTCGGCTCGGAGCAGCGGCCCACGTGGCTGGTGCAGTGGCAGGACGAAGCAAGGTGGGAGCTCGATCCGGACGGCCGGACGGCCCGCCTGATCTCAGACGGCTACCGGCTCGCGGCGACCGTCTGCGGCAAGGCGATCTACCTCCGCGACGATCGACCGCGGCCGCCGCTGAGCCTCGGCACCTGCCCCAAGCGTTAGATGGTGGAACCGACCATCTCCTAGCGCGCTTCGAAGACTCCGACGAGCGAGAGCCCCGCGGGGATCCTGCGGCCGCTGCGCAGCAGGGCGGCCTCCGCTCGCAGCGGCTGCTCGAGCAGCCAGTTCAGCGCGCCCGGGGTGCGCTGGAGCTCCGAGGTCTCCGGGGCCGGACCCGGGCGCAGGCGCTCACCGAGACGCCACGCCGCCGCCACCGGCAGCAGCAGCGCGTTGAAGTGCGTCGTGCGGAGCGGGCGCCACCCCGCCGCCACGGCGCGGCTCAGGAGCACGGGGCGGGTGTAGCGGCGGCAGTGCCGGTTGAGCTCGTCGTGCGAGCTCCAGAGCCGCGGGTACGCCGGCACCGTCACCAGCAGCACTCCCCCAGGCCGCGCCACGCGCCGCAGCTCGAGCAGCGCGCCGCTGTCGTCCTCGATGTGCTCGAGCACGTCGAGGCAGGTGATGAGGTCGAAGCGGGCAGCGTCGAACGGCATCGCGTCGATGCCGGCCACGACCACCTCGCCGACGCCGCGGGCGCGCGCCACCTCGGCGCCGCGCGAGGAAGGCTCGAGGCCGACCGCGGTTCCGAAGCCGGACAGCTCCACCATGTTGCGCCCGCTTCCGCAGCCGGCGTCGAGGATCTGAGGCTGCGGCGGGAGCGGCAGGCCGGCCACGACGTCCAGCACGATCCGGCGGCGGCCGTGGTACCACCAGTGCTGGTCTTCGACGGCGAGGGTGTCGCTCTCGTAGCTGTCTTCCATCAGCGCAGGGCGGCCAGGCCCTCGGCGAGGGGACGGGTGCGAAAGCCGAGCTCCTGCTCCGCCTCCGGGGAGACCCCCGGCTTGTCCTCGGCCCGTAGCCGCGCGAGCTGATCCGGGTAGATCGGCAGCGGCAGCACCCGTCCGAGCAGCCCGAGCGCCGCCACGGCGCCGACCGGAACCGGCCGCAGGCGGACCGGGCTGGAGAACGCACGCGCGGACGCCTCCGCGAACGCGCGGATGCTCATGCACTCCCCACCGAGCGTGTACGTCCGTCCGCCCGCGACCGGGGCGGACACCGCGCCCACGAGGGCCGCGACCGCATCGTCGACGTGCATGGGGCAGACGCGCTCGGCGCCCCGGCCCACGAGGGGGATCGCCGCGCCGCGGCGCGCGCGGGACACGATCTGGTCGATGCCCTCGGCGCCGGCGCCTCCGTACATCTCCGACAGGCGGACGATCGTGTGCTCGACCGGCGCCTCGGCGACGGCCCGTTCGGCCAGGAGCTTGGAGAGGCTATAGGCGCCTCCCGTCTCGGAGACCGCGCGGGTGCTCACGTGCACGAAGCGGCGCACGCCGTGCCTCGCCGCGGCGTCGAGCAGCCGCTGCGTGCCGTGCACGTTCGTCTCGAGGTAGTCGCGTGAGCGTCGCGCGTGCGTCACCGCCGCAAGATGGAGGACGACCTCCGCGCCGTGGACGGCGGCGTCGAGCGTCGAGGAGTCGCCTAGATCGCCCTGCACGCACTCGTCGGCGTTCGCGACGGGTCGGCGCCGAACCAGGCAGCGCACCGCTCGGCCCTGGCCGCGGAGCTGCTCGATGACGCGCGTGCCGATGGCGCTGGACGCACCCGTGACGAGGATCGGGGCGGCCACGGCGATGAGAGTCTAGGACGCCGGAGTACTGAACCGTCTTGACGCCAACTCGACGGATGTACGATGCGCCGGGTCTCGGTGCGTGGGTACTCTGCCCCTCGTCTGGAGGGCATCGGACAGCCCGCTCGGCGGGCCTCCCATGGACGGCATTCACGGATGACTGAAGCGGCGGCTCCTCCAGGGCCGCCGTTTCTTAGTGATCCGCGACATGTCCGTCCTCGGGCTCGAGCGGGAGCCCGGCGCGGTCCCACGCCTCGAGCCCGCCGTCCATGGAGTACGCCTGCCAGCCGGCGCGGCGGAACGCGTTGGCGGCCATCCCCGAGCGGGCGCCGAGGCGGCAGTAGAAGACGACGGGCCGCTCGCGGTCGATGTTCGGGGCCTGCGACGCCACCCGCTCGAGCTCGATGTGGCGGGCGCCGGCGATGCGCCCGGCCGCGTGCTCGTAGTCCTCGCGGACGTCGATCAGCTCGATCTCGCCGCGGTCGTGACGGGCGCGGACGTCCTCGGGGCTGACGTCGACGTCGTCGGCGTGGAAGGCATGCTCGGTCATGGCGTCACGGTAGCTCGGGCTGCCAGATCATGTGGCGGTAGCCTCGGAGCATGTGGTCGAACTGGTCGCGCGGGCAGTCGTGCGCGCCCGCCGAGCACGTGCGACCGGGGAGCAGAGCGGAGCTGGCCGAGGCCATCGTCCGCGGTCGCGCGGTGCGGGTGGCGGGCGCCGGCCACTCGTTCTCCGGCGGCGTCGCGACGAGCGGGACGCTGCTGTCGCTCGAGCGTATGGACCGCGTGCTCGACGTCGACCGGGCGAGCGGGCTCGTGCGCGCCGAGGCGGGCATCCCGCTGCATCGCCTGGTGCGGGAGCTGCACGGCCACGGCCTCGCGCTGCCGAACCTCGGGGACATCGACGTCCAGTCGCTGGCGGGCGCTGTGGCCACCGGAACCCACGGGACGGGAGCGCGGCTTGGCAACCTCTCGACGGCGGTCGCCGGGATGGAGCTCGTGCTCGCCGACGGCTCCGAGCGCGCTCTCGTGGGCGGCGACGAGCTGCTGGCCGCGCGCGTCGGGCTCGGCGCGTTGGGAGTGGTGGCGGCCGTCACCCTGCGCTGCGTGCCCGCCTTCCGCCTCCACGCCGTCGATGAGCCGCGGCCGCTCGACGCGGTGCTCGCGGACCTCGACGATCTGGTCGAGTCCAACGACCACTTCGAGCTGTTCACGTTCCCGCACTCGCCGCAGGCGCTGACGCGGACCAACAACCGCACCGAAGCGCCGCGCACGCCGCGGCGGCCGCGGCTGGAATGGCTGCAGGACGTCGCGATGGACAACCACGCGTTCGGGCTGCTCAACCGCGCGGCGCGGCGCGCGCCGCGGGCGATCCCGCGCATCAACCGCGTGGCGGGGCGCGCCGCGTCCAAGCGCGAGCGCGTCTCCGAGTCCTTCGACGTGTTCGCCAGCCCGCGGCTCGTGCGCTTCGAGGAGATGGAGTACGCGCTGCCGCGCGCGCGCGCCGCCGAGGCGGTGCGCGCGTGCCGCGAGATCCTTGCGCGCCATCCCGTCTCGTTCCCGATCGAGCTGCGCTTCTCGGCGGGCGACGACGCCCTGCTCTCGCCCGCGCACGGGCGCGAGACCGCGTACGTCGCCGTGCACGTGTACGAGGGCATGTCCTTCCAGGGGCCCTTCCGGGAGGTCGAGGCGCTGCTGCGCGGATGGGACGGCCGCCCGCACTGGGGCAAGCGCTCCTTCCTCGCCGCCGCGGACCTCGCCCCCCGCTATCCGCGCTGGCACGACTTCGCCGCGATCCGCGAGCGCCTCGATCCCGGCGGGCGCTTCGTCAATCCCTGGATCGCGCGCACGCTCGCGGCCGCCGAGCGGATTGCCGCGTGAGCGCCCGCCAGCGCTGGACCCTCGCGGCCGTCTGCGTGTCGACTGCGCTGCTGCTCATCAACGTGGCGGCGCCGAATGTCGCGCTGGAGGACATCGCACGCGACCTCGACGCGTCCTTCACCGACCTGCAGTGGGTGCTGAGCGGCTACGCGCTCGTGCTCGCCGTCTTCCAGCTCACGGCCGGCTCGCTGGCCGACCGGTTCGGGCGCAAGCGGATGTTCGTCGGGGGGCTGTGCCTCTTCAGCGCCGCCTCCGCGGTGTGCGCCTTCGCCCCCTCGGCGGATGGGCTGATCGCCGCCCGCGCGATCCAGGGCCTCGGCGCCGCGATCGTGTTCCCGAGCTCACTCGGACTGCTCGCCCAGGAGTTCGAGGGCGCCCAGCGCCGGCGCGCGATCGGCATCTGGGGCGCGGTCATCGGCCTCGCCTTCGCGGCGGGCCCGCTGGTCGGCGGGCTGCTGGTCGGCGGGTTCGGCTGGCAGGCGATCTTCGGGCTCGGCTTCGTGCTCGGGCTGCCGACCACCCTCCTCGCCGTGCTCCAGGTCCGCGAGTCGCGCGACCCGGACCCCAAGCCCGTCGACTGGCCAGGCGTCGGCACGCTCTCGGCCGGGCTCTTCCTCGTCGTCTACGCGGTGCTGCGCGGCAACGCGCTCGGGTGGACGAGCGCGCCCGTGCTCGGGCTCGTCGCGCTCGGGCTCGCGTTCCTCGCCGCCTTCGCCGCCGTCGAGCTGCGCGTGGCGGCGCCGATGCTCGACCTGCGGCTGTTCCGCAACCGCACGTTCCTCGGCGCCACGGTGATCGTCGCCACGCTGGCCGGCGGCTCGTTCGGCAGCTTCGTGTACCTGTCGCTGTTCCTACTCGACGTGCGCCGGGGGACGCCGGTCGAGGTCGGGCTGTGGCTCGCGCCGCTCGCGCTCGTGGCCTTCGCGGTCTCGCTCGTCGCCGGGCGCCTGAGCGCGCGCGTCCCGCTCCGGGCCGGGCTCGCCGTCGGCATGGCGCTGTGCACCGGCGGCCTCGTGCTGATGACGGGCGTCGATGCCGGCTCGTCGTGGCTGCACCTGCTCGCGGGGCTGGTGGTCGTCGGCGCGGGCACCGGGCTCGCGAACCCGCTCGTGACGTTCGCCCACCTCGGGGTACTCCCGCCCGCGCAGGGCGGGCTCGCCTCGGGGATCAACAACACGGCCCGCCAACTCGGGCTGGCGATCGGGGTCGCGGTGCTCGGGGCAGTGCTGCAGAGCCGGATCGCCGAGCGCGTCGAGCAGCGGACCGAGGGCCTGGGCGCGGCCCGGCGCGCGGTCACGGCGCGCATCGCCGACGGCGACGTCGCCGCCGCCGCCCGGCTCGCCCCGCCGGGCGCGCGCGACAACCTGCGCACGACGTACGAGGCGGCGTTCGCCGCCGGCCTCAACGAGATCCTGCTGATCGCCGCGGCGCTCGGGCTCGCGGGGCTCGCGGCAGCGCTCCTGCTCGTGCGATCGCGCGACCTGTGGCAGCCTGCCTGAGCGCGCGACGGCGCGAACGGCAACTGCGCTGGGTAAGGAATGGGTGAACGGGACGTTTCCGGTCTGCCGTCCTGGCACATACGACCCCCTGGGCAGGACAGTTCCCGCGTAACCCGCTTACCGTCCTGCCCTCACCTCGCATAGCGAGGTCTAGGCAGGACAGTGGCCGCCGCGGCCCTCCACGCTCACTCCCACCGAGCCGCAGTTGACGTTGGCCGGGCAAGCCGCGGACGCCTACAGGAAGCACTCGCCCTCCCCCCGATACGTCGGGACCTCGTCCACCACCTCGCCCCCGCGCACCAGGTACAGCGAGTTGAACCGCTCGCACAGCTCGCCCGCCTTGGCATGCCGCATCCACACGGTGTCGCCGACGCGCAGCGCCGCCGCGCCCGGCCCGCGCAGCGGCGTCTGGACCTCGCCCGCGCCCTCCTGCTTATCGAGCCGCAGCCCCGCCGGGAGAAACGGTCCAGGGAGGCGGTCGGGGCCGGCCGCGCCCGAGGCCGGGTAGCCGCCGCCGAGCGCGGTCGCCGTCCGCGCGTCCGGGCGCCGGACCACCGGCAGGGCGAACAGCGCCGCCGGCTCGGGGCTGAAGCGCGTATACGCGTCGAACAGCGTCGGCCCGTACAGGCCCGAGCCGGCCGCGACCTCGGTCACCGCCGGCTCGGCCGCCGTGGCCTCGACCGAGCCGGTGCCGCCGCCGTTGACGAAGCGCAGCGGCGCGACCGCGCGCACCGCCTCCACCACCGCGCCGCGCCGCGCCGCCAGCTCCCGGCCGGCGGCGCGCTGCATCGTGCGGATGGCCGCGCCCATCAGCGGGCGCCCCGGCGGCCGGTCGCCGACTCCGGCGATGTGGGCCTCGTAGCTCATGAGGCCGTCCAGGCGCAGCTCGGGGCGGGCGAGGACCTCGCGCGCGAGCGCGGCGGCCTGTTCGGGCGTCCGGACGGGGGAGCGCCGAGCGCCGATCCGGATGCGCCCGCCGAGCGGCCACCAGCCCGCGTCGACGTCGAGGCAGACCTGGATCGGCCCGCCGCCGGCCTCGCGCACCGCCGCAGCGGCGAGGTCCAGGTGCTCGCGGCAGTCGACCATGACCGTCACACGGTCGGACGGCCCGGCGGCGAGCGCGCGCAGGGCGCCGCGGTCGACGGTCGGGTAGGCGACGACGAGGTCCCCGTGCCCGTGTCCCGCCAGCCACAGCGCCTCGGGCAGCGTGAACGCGAGGATCCCTCGCAGCCCGGCCTCGAGCGCTCGCTCGATCAGCGTCCGGCAGCGCACGGACTTCGAGGCCAGCCGGATCGGCGTCCCGCCGGCGCGGCGGAGCAGGTCGGCGGCGTTGCGGTCGAACGCCTCGAGATCGAGGACCGCGAACGGCGCATCGAGATGGGCTGTCGCGTGTTTGAGTTCGTCGCGGCGGGGCACTTCGCTATGGTGCCGCCGGTCACATAGGGACATAACGCCGAATCTTCGCTGGTGACCAGGCCAGAGGGGAACGGGGGAACCAATAGGGCCAAGGAACTCTTGGCCCGGGGGCGAATCGCCGTGTATGCGGCGTAGCGCGATCTTTCCGCGCGAGCCCGACAGCTAACCCCGTAGGCGGATGAAAGAAGGGGTTGTTTCGTTGTCACGCTGTCGCACGCTCGCCGTCGCCTTCTTGGCGCTCGGTTCCGTGACCGTTCCGGTCGCGGATGCAAATGCCGCTGCCAAGCGGACCTTCGGGAAGCGCCCGCTCCAGGTGGGGATGCGCGGTCGCGACGTCCGGGTCCTGCAGGACTTCCTGACCCGCGCCGGGCTTCGTACGACCGTGGACGGCCAGTACGGCCGCCGGACCGCCGTCAAGGTGCGCGCGTGGGAGCGCCGCGCCAAACGCCGCGTGGACGGCCGCATCAGCCTCGCCGATGCTCGTGCCCTGCGGGTGGCGGTCGAGTCGAGCGTCGCGCCCGAGCCCGTCGAGCGCGTCGTCCCGGCCGGCCCCAAGGCCGTGGTCGGGGAGGACGGGCTCGCGACCGCGCCGGCCGGCGCTCCGCCTCTGGTCCAGGCGATCGTCGAGGCCGGCAACGAGATCGCCACCAAGCCCTACAGGTACGGCGGCGGGCACGGCAAGTGGGCGGACTCGGGCTATGACTGCTCGGGCTCGATGTCCTACGCCCTCCACGGCGCCGGTCTGCTCGACGAGGCGCTCGACTCCAGCGGCTTCATGAGCTGGGGCGAGGCCGGCAAGGGCCAGTGGGTGACGATCTACGCCAAGGGCAGCCACGCCTACATGGTCGTGGCCGGGCTGCGCTTCGACACCAGCGGCCGCGCCAAGCAGGGCACCCGCTGGCAGGCGGACATGCGCTCGAGCTCGGGCTACACGATCCGGCACCCGGAAGGTCTCTAAACCGCGGGCAGGGAACGGGAGGCACCGCGTGCGCGGCGGGCGCGCCAGGGGACGGCTCGGATCCCTGGCCGCCCGCTCGCGCTGCTCCTGCGCGGGCGGCGTGAGCCCTGACTGACTAGTAGATGTCGCGCTCGCGGGCGACCGGGCGGTCCCCGGTGCCGCCGCGGCGCGATGCCTGCGACATGAGAAAGAGGGAGATGACGAGGCCGAGGATGCCGACGATCATCAGGATCAGGCCGACGGTCGAGATCTCGAGGCCCGAGACGTCGGCGTTGACGGCGAAGTAGAGGATCGCGCCGATCGCGATCAGAAAGATGCTGGTTCCGATGCCCATGGGTGATTCTCCTCGTAAGGGTGCAGGGTCATCCTTCCCGTTCCAGCCGCGTGCGAAAACCCCTGCGGACGCGTGTTCTAGGCTCCCGTCATGGCCACGATCACGCCGTCAGACACCTACGCGCTCTCCGACGACCACGTCGCCTTCCGCGACACGATCCGCCAGATCGTGCGCGAGCGCGTCGAGCCGCGGGCGGCGGAGATCGACGCCAAGGCCGAATACCCGTGGGACCTGCGCAAGCTGTTCGCCGAGCAGGACCTGCTCGGGCTGCCCTTCGACGAGGAGCACGGCGGCACCGGCACCGGCACCCTGATGCTCAACCTCGCCGTCGAGGAGATCTCGAAGGCGTGCGCCTCGACCGCGCTGATCCTGATGGTGCAGGAGCTGGGGACGCTCCCGATCCGGCTGTTCGGCTCGGACGAGCTCAAGCAGCGCTTCCTGCCCAAGTGCGCCAGCGGCGAGTGGTCGCCGGCCTTTGCGCTGTCGGAGCCCGAGGCGGGCTCGGATCCGGGCGGGATGCTCACGAGCGCCCGCCGCGACGGGGACGAGTGGGTCATCAACGGCACCAAGAACTGGATCACCAACCTCGGGATCGCCGACTTCTACGTCGTGTTCGCCGTCACGGATCGGGAGAGCCGGCGCATGTCCGCCTTCGTCGTCGAGGCCGACCGCCCCGGCTTCAGCGTCGGCAAGCTCGAGCACAAGCTCGGCATCAAGGGCTCCCCGACCGGCCAGCCGATCTTCGAGGACGTCCGCATCCCGCACGCGAACCTGGTCGGCCAGGAGGGCAAGGGCCTCTCCGTCGCGCTCGGCACGCTCGACGCCTCGCGCCTCGGCGTCGCCGCCCAGGCCGTCGGGATCGCGCAGGGCGCGACCGACTACGCCGCCGCCTACGCGCGCGAGCGCAAGCAGTTCGGCCGGCCGATCAACGAGTTCCAGGGCATCCAGTTCAAGCTCGCCGACATGGAGACGCGCACCGCCGCCGCGCGCGAGCTGCTCTATAAGGCG
>Ga0136617_10003207_pt1 | contig 14645 bp, 15 predicted proteins | sample AntDrymUQ3222106_2_FD_129672 | JGI IMG/M metagenome (GOLD analysis project Ga0136617, IMG submission 129672) | Polar desert sand microbial communities from Dry Valleys, Antarctica - metaG UQ322 (21.06) | ecosystem: Environmental > Terrestrial > Soil > Desert | place: Antarctica: Dry Valley... | reverse complement strand
GGATGCGATCGGGCAGGGCCGCGTGCTGGTGAGCCCGTTCTCGATGGCGATCGCGGCCGCGACGGCCGCCTCGGGTGCAGTACCTGTCCCCTCGCTGATCGCGGATGCTCCGGTTGCCGGCCAGGCCCCGGCAGCCCCCACCGCGGAGGTGATCTCCGCATTGCAGCAGTTGATGCGCGAGGTCGTGCTGACCGGCACCGGCCAGGGTCTTGCCGATCGCGGGGAGGTCTCCGGCAAGACCGGTACGGCCGAGTTCGGCACCGAGGTGCCCCCGCTGGCTCATGGCTGGTTCGTCGGGTTCCGGCCGGACCCGGCAGGAGGCATCGCCTTTTCCGTACTCGTCGAGAACGGCCAATCCAGCAAGACCAGTGCCGTACCGCTGGCCGACACGTTTCTGGCCAACCTCGGCTGAGCCGGGCGCGGCTCAGCCCTCGACGGCATGACATCCCAGGCCCGAGCCGGCTACCGCTCACTCTCGTCGAGGAAGAAGCGGACTTCGCGGTTGAATCGATCGGGAGCCTCGACGCTGCTGACATGACCGACACCGTTCATGACAACGAGCCTCGACCCCGGAATCGAGGCGTGCAGAGCACCGGCCACGATCAACGGGGCCCGCACATCCTCGTCTCCGTACAGGAGCAGAGTCGGCACCTCGATGTGGGGAAGCACGTCACGCAGATCCGCTTGCGCCGACGCCTGAGCCATGGCTCGGAATCCGGCGGGATGGAACTCCGACACGGCTGCGACGAACTCTGCGATCTGCGCCTTCGATGCCGATTTCGAGAACATCGTTGGGAGCATCGTGGCCACGAACTGGGTGGGCGAGAGTTCGGAGGACCGCAGACTTTGCTCCAGGCGTTGTTCGGCAACGTCAGGCGGTAGCGAGCCGGCCCATCCCGCATAAGCGCTGGCGAGGATGAGTGTCGTCGACAACTTCGGGTGCCGACGGTAGAGCTCGAGGGCAAGGGCGGCCCCGAACGAGAGCCCGGCGACGTGACTGCGACCCAAGCCGAGCGTGGCCATGAAGCCCGCGAGGCAGTCGGCGTAGTCCGGCATCCGGAACGACGCCGGCGGATCCGCCGATCTCCCGGCACCCGGCCCGTCCCAGGCGACGACCGTGAACTCATCGGATAGTGCCTCGATCTGGCGATGCCACGTCGACCGACCGTCGCCGACGAACCCGTGCAAGAGGAAGAGCGGTGGTCCTGTGCCTGCCCGCTCGTAGGCGATGCGAAGTCCCCCAACTTCGATCTGATCCATGGCGACTCCCGGTTCCCAGCGACAATGCAACCACGTCGGCTACGACCAGCCACCACCATGTTCAGGCCAAGACCGGGCGCCCACTAGAGGATGAGCGACCATCTGGCCTAGTGCCGCACGTCGACACCGCGGCAACTGACCAGTTCGTCGAGCCCCGTCAGAGAACTTCGGGCCGGGTTGTGGACCGCACTTCAGCCGTCGGTGATCGTGATCCGAACCGCGCGAGCACTCCGACCGGCCTCGATCAGGGACTTCAGGCGGGGATCACCCACCACCAGCCACGGCCCTCTCGGGAGCGCGGCCAGCTTGGCCAGCCGCGGGTCGACCAAGGCCGAGGCGATCAGTGGCCGGTCTCCACCGGTCACCAGAGCGGCCAGGGTCGCCGCCTCTGGCGCGATGATCCGAAGCGCCACCTCCACCGCGGAGCCGACCAGGGCGGCGGCCTGATTCTCACGGCGACGGGCGAAGCGCTGCTGACTTGTCCCACCGGCGGCTGTCCGTCCCTGTACGTACCGGTTGCCCACCTTCGATGTGACCAGCTTCCCGGCGTCGAACACGCCTGCTGCATAACCGCCCCGACGGATCAACAGGACTCCGAGCCGGCGGTCACGCATGGCATGTTCGACGAGGGCCTGCCAGGGATCGTCGCGCGTGGGAGGCAGCGGGGGGAAGGGCACCTCGCAGTGCGCAGCGGCCCCATCGGCAGCACGTGCGTCCACGAAGCCCGCCTGCGCCGTGACCTCGGCCGCCCCGTGGCTCGCCGCGAACCGTTCCAGCCAGCCGGCCAGGCGCTCCGGCGCGACGAGCACCGTCCGAGCATCTGCCTGCGCCACGTCACGGTCTCCGATCCGAGTGAAGGCGTCCTTCTATCGAACCTATTGGCACAAGGTGCCCTTCACTCGGCTGGATCGGCGGGTCAGAGCCCTGGAAATTCGGGGGTGATCGGGGTGCTGCCGGACTGGTGCTGCCAGTAGGTCTGGCGAAGCGCGGCGTCGATCAGGGCGGCAAGGGAGAACGTCTTGGCCAGCTGGGTGTCGGACTGCGAGAGGGCGTAGGCGTATCCCTGCGCGACACCGGCCTCCAGAAAGGCGGCCAGACGCAGCCCGCCGGCTGCGTCGGCAACCGGAAATGGCAGCTCGTAGCTCGCCTCTGCCGGATCCGGATCGGCTCCCTGCAGCCGGATCATGTCTGCCAGCTCGTCACGTCCGGCCCGGTGGGCGGCATCGACGTCTCGCACGGACTGCCGAGCCTCAGGGCTCACCGCCGCTCCGACCACGCCGTACCCCCAGATGGCGCTGTGTTCGCCGCGCAGGGCCGCCTGCAAACCCTCGATCTCGGCGAGGCTCATAACAGCCCAACGCCCTTGCTCACGCGAGCACCTGCCTGTGGCAGGTCGTGCTGGCAGCGCAACTGCCGAGCAGGGCAGCGAGATCACCGTCGGCCTCCAGGGCCGCAGTACGCAGGGATCCAGCGGCCGTGTCCACAGCCAGTTTCAGATCCGCCAGGGCAGTTGCCGCATCCACCGGAGGTACGGGTGCAGAGCTCGAAGACGGCGTCGAAGCCGACGCAGAGGTGGTTCCAGAGGCGGTTGCGGCAATCTGTGCCGCAGCGGCCGGGGCGGCGGCGAACAGGGCTTCGGTATGCGCCTCCGTCTGCGCCTGAAGGTCGGTCAAGGCGACGAAGAGTTCCGGGAACGCGTCGAGCACCCGCTGATAGACGTCCTGCAGCGAGCGCTGCCCGAGCAGGACGGGGGTTAGCGGGTCGGGCCGCGTCTGCGTCTGCGCCGGCGGCTCGGGCGGTCCTGCCTCGCAACCGCTGAGTCCGCTACCCAGCCCCGCGGCGGCCGCGGTCGTGACCGCGGCGCTCAGCAGGGTGCGCCGCGATACCCGCGAATCGCCCACCTCAGGAGTCTGTCAGTCAGCTTCGCGTGTCCGGCACCGGTAACCTCAATCAGTACGGATCGAGCGCACCGTACGACAACTGCAGACGACGAGGAGGCCGACAGTGAGCGCCGACAGCGCGGGATCGGCCGCGGCACACGAGCGGCTGGCCGCGTTGGTGTCGCCCGTCGTGCTGGGGGCCGGCTACGACCTCGAGGAGCTGGTTGTGACACCGATGGGCCGGCGCAGCCTGCTCCGCGTCGTGATAGCCCGAGATGAGGGCATCTCTCTGGATGACATCGCGGGGATGTCGCACGCTGTCGCCGAGGTGCTGGACGACGAGGAAGGGGTCATCGGCAAGGCCCCGTACGTGCTGGAGGTCACCTCGCCCGGGGTCGATCGGCCGCTGACCGAGGCCCGGCACTGGCGACGTGCGATCGGGCGGCTCGTGGAAGTCGCTGTTGTGACGGCTCGTACCCCGCAGGGATCGGACTCCGCGGAGCGGGTGCTCCGCGGTCGAGTGGCCGGTTTCGACGGGACAGCGGTCACCTTGAGCATCGACGGGGTCGAGCACCTGCTGCCGCTGGGCGACCTCGGAGCCGGAAAGGTCCAGCTGGAATTCAATCGGCCCGAGGAGAGCGTCGATCGCCAACGACCACAACGACAGCACAAGGCCAAGAAGGGCAAGGGCGTCATGAACAACCCACGACGCACCCCCCTCCGCGGGGGACAAGTGAAACCCGACGACGCACTCCCCTCCGCGGAGGAGAAGTGAAAGCCGACGACGCACTCCCCTCCGCGGAGGAGAAGTGAATATCGACATCAGTGCCCTGCGGGGTATCGAGCGGGAGAAGGGGATCTCCTTCGCGACGGTGGTCGAGGCGATCGAGACCGCGTTGCTGACCGCGTATCGCCACAAGGAAGGTGCAGAGGCCCATGCGCGGGTCCTGGTGGACCGCAAGAGCGGGGAGGTCACGGTCTTCGCTCAGGAGGTCGGTCCAGACGGCACGATCATCCGCGAATACGACGACACCCCGAGCGGCTTCGGCCGGATCGCCGCGAGCACGGCACGCCAGGTCATCCTGCAGCGGCTGCGTGACGCCGAGGACGAGAACAACTTCGGCGAGTTCTCCGGCCGCGAGGGTGATCTCGTCGGTGGTGTGGTGCAGGTTCACCGAGGTCGCAACGAGCGCGGGATCGTGGTCATCGACATCGGAAAGTTCGAGGCCATCCTCCCGGCCGCCGAGCAGGTGCCAGGTGAGGAGTACAGCCACGGATCGAGGCTGAAGTGCTACGTCGTGTCGGTCACCAGAACGCCGCGTGGTCCACAGGTCATGGTCAGCCGCCGGCACCCGAACCTGATCCGCAAGCTGTTCGCCCTCGAGGTGCCCGAGATCGCGGACGGCAGCGTGCTGATGCCCGCGGTAGCCCGTGAGGCCGGGCACCGGACCAAGATCGCTGTGTACACGAAGGTCGAGGGACTCAATGCCAAGGGCGCCTGTATCGGGCCGGTCGGCCAGCGGGTCCGCAATGTGATGAGCGAGCTACACGGGGAGAAGATCGACATCGTCGACTACTCGGAGGACCCGGCCGAGTTCGTCGGGCACGCGTTGTCCCCGGCGCGGGTACTCGAGGTCCAGGTCGTCGATGCTGAGGCCAAGGCAGCCCGGGTCATCGTTCCGGACTTCCAGCTCTCCCTGGCTATCGGCAAGGAAGGACAAAACGCCCGGCTGGCCGCCAGGTTGACCGGCTGGCGGATCGACATCCGCAGCGACGCCCAGACCGAGACCCCGGTCGGGGATTGAGCCGGAAGCAGACATCCTCGGCTTCGCGCTAGACTTGGCGGTGGCCGATCGAGTGCAACCGGTGCGTACGTGTGTGGGCTGCCGGCAACGTTTCTCGATCAGTGAGTTGTTGCGAGTCGTGGCGCTGGATGGGTACGTGGTCCCGGACCCGCAGCGCAGGTACGCCGGCCGGGGAGCATCTCTGCATCCTCGACCTGCATGCCTGGCACTCGCCGAACGTCGACGAGCTTTCGGACGAGCCCTGCGGGTCTCCGGAATCCTGTCGACCGAGGTGCTTGCCACATACCTCACCGACCATTACGACCAGCACCACGAGTAAGGCTGCACCGCCGTACGGCCGTACCACCAAGCGCGCACGGACATCAGGGTCCGCGCGCCCGTCGAGAGCAGGTTTTTCTCGGATGAGCACCCAGTGAAGAACCACCCGTGATCATGTTCCATCCGTAACGAAGAGGTCGAGCGGGCAGCCGCCGCCCTCACTTATGAGGAGTCCCGTTGCCAGGCAAAGCCCGCGTCAGCGCCATCGCCAAAGAACTCGGCGTACCGAGCAAGGATGTTCTCGCCAAGCTGACCGAACTCGGCGAGTACGTCAAGAGCCCGTCCTCCACTGTCGAAGCGCCTGTCGTCCGGCGCCTGCACGAGGCCTTCCCCGCGCCGCCGCCGAAGGCGACCAAAGCGGCGAAGGCACCCAAAGCAGCCAAAGCTGTTCCCGAGCCCGCTGCTGCCCCCGCCCCAGCTGTTGCCGAGCCCGCCGCGGCACCTGCCGCTTTCGTCGAGGCCACGGCGCCCGCGCCGGTCCGACCTTTAGCGGTACCCGGGCCGGCCGCGCCGGCGCCGGCCGCCGCGCCGGCCCCTGCGCCGATCGCAGCACAGGCGCCTGCCGCGGCTCCGCCCGTACCGGCCGCGCCAGCCGCCCCAGCAGCGCCCGTAGCTACCCCCGAGGCGGGTCAGAGCCCTTCGTCGGGTGACATCCCGCGTCCGATCCCCCGCCCTGGTGCCCGCCCCGCGGGGCCTCGGCCGGGCAACAACCCCTTCGGCGTCGGCGGCGGTTCCCCGCCGGTACGTCCTGGTGCCCCACGCCCGGGTGCGGCCCCGCGGCCCGGTGGCACGGGTGGCCCCGGTGCCGCGCGCCCGAACCCTGGAATGGTCCCGGCTCGTCCCAGTCGTCCGGCTCCGGCTGGAGGCCGCGGTCGCCCCAGTGGCCCCGGTGGCGGGGGACCCGGCGCGGGTGGTCCCGGCGGTGGCGGTGGCGGTAACTACCGCGGCGGTGGCGGCGGCGCGCCTGGAGCTCCCAGCGGCCCGGCCGGTGGCGGTGGAGGATTCCGTGGCGGTCCCGGTGGCCGTGGCGGGCGCGGTGGTCGCGGCAGCGGCACGGCCGGTGCCTTCGGTCGTCCCGGTGGCCGCGGACCGGTGCGCGGTCGCAAGTCCAAGAAGCAGCGCCGTCAAGAGTTCGACAACATGCAGGCCCCGGCCATGGGCGGGGTATCCTTGCCGCGCGGGAATGGCGCCGTCGTCAGGCTTCCCCGTGGAGCCTCGCTGACCGACTTCGCCGAGAAGATCGGCGCCGACCCGGCGGCTCTGGTGGCCGCTCTCTTCCACCTGGGCGAGATGGTCACTGCGACCGCCTCAGTCAATGACGAGACGCTGGCCCTGCTGGGCGGCGAGATCGGCTACGAGGTCCAGGTCGTCAGCCCCGAGGACGAGGACCGCGAGCTCCTGGACTCCTTCGACCTGACCTTCGGTGACGAGGAGATGGCCGAGGAGGATCTGATGGCCCGGCCGCCGGTAGTCACGGTCATGGGTCACGTCGACCACGGAAAGACCAAGCTCCTGGACGCGATCCGGCGTACCGACGTGGTCGCCGACGAAGCAGGTGGCATCACCCAGCACATCGGTGCCTACCAGGTCCCGGCCGAGCTTGAGGGTGCCGAGCGACTGATCACCTTCATCGACACACCCGGTCACGAGTCGTTCACCGCGATGCGTGCACGTGGCGCGAAGGTGACCGACATCGTGGTCCTCGTAGTTGCTGCCGACGATGGCGTGATGCCGCAGACGGTCGAGGCGCTCAACCATGCCCAAGCCGCTGATGTTCCGATCGTGGTCGCCGTGAACAAGGTGGACAAGGAAGGAGCCAACCCGGGCAAGATCCGCCAGCAGCTGACCGAGTACGGGCTGGTGGCCGAGGAGTACGGCGGCGACACCCTGTTCGTCGATGTCTCGGCGACAAAGCGGCTCGGACTGACCGAACTGCTCGAGGCGATCCTGTTGACCGCGGATGCCTCCTTGGACCTGCAGGCCAACCGCGAGCAGGACGCCCAGGGTGTGGCCATCGAGGCACACCTGGACCGCGGTCGCGGTCCGGTGGCAACCGTGCTGGTGCAGCGCGGAACCCTGCGGATCGGGGATTCGATCGTCGCCGGTGACGCCTACGGGCGGGTGCGGTCGATGCTGGACGAGCACGGCAACAAACTGACCGAGGCGCTCCCGTCGCGTCCGGTTCAGGTGCTCGGCCTGACCTCGGTCCCCCGTGCCGGCGACACGTTCCTGGTCGTCGACGAGGACCGGGTGGCCAGGCAGATCGCCGAGCGTCGCCAGACCCGCATTCGCAACGCGCTGAATGCGTCCTCGCGCAAGCGGGTCAGCCTGGAGGACCTGGACTCGGCTCTGCGCGAGACCAGCGAGCTGAACCTGATCATCAAGGGCGACAACTCCGGAACCGTGGAGGCCCTGGAGGATGCTTTGCTCAAGATCCCGGTCGGTGAGGACATCTCGCTGCGGGTCATCCATCGCGGCGTGGGTGCGATCACCGAGGGCGACATCAACCTCGCGATCGCCGACAACGTCATCGTGCTCGGGTTCAACGTCCGGGCCGAGGGCAAGGCCACTGAACTCGCCACGCGCGAGGGCATCGACATTCGGTACTACTCGGTGATCTATCAGGCGATCGACGAGATCGAGGCTGCCCTCAAGGGGATGCTCAAGCCCGAGTTCGAAGAGGTGCAGCTGGGCACCGCGGAGGTTCGTGAGGTTTTCCGGGTTCCCCGCATCGGCAACGTCGCCGGCTCACTTGTCCGCTCCGGGACGATCGTGCGAAACAGCAAGGCGCGGCTGGTCCGCGACGGCGCTGTGGTCGCTGACAACCTGACGGTGGAGTCGCTGCGCCGGTTCAAGGACGACGCAACCGAGGTCCGCGAGGGCTTCGAATGCGGAATCGGGCTGGGGTCGTTCAACGACATCAAGCCCGAGGACGTCATCCAGACCTTCGAGCTGCGCGAGAAGCCGCGCGACTGACCGCTCGTCGCTGTTGATCATCGGCAAAACGGCGGATTGTTCGCCGAATAATTGCCGATTTGCCGATGATCAACTCGGCGGGCCATGGAGGGGGAGGTTTCTGGCGGTGTTCACCGCGACGATGTGGTGCGACATCCAGCTCGGCGATGTCGGCTCGCTCAAGGCCAAGCGCTCGGTCGTACGCCCGATCGTGGCCGAGCTACGCCGCCGGTACGACGTGGCCGCGGCTGAGGTCGGCGCCAACGATCTACATCGGCGTACCGAGATCGGAGTGGCCGCGGTCGCCTCGACCGCAGGACAGGTCGGCGAGGTGCTCGACTCGTGCGAGCGGTTCGTCGCGGGGCGTCCCGAAATCGTTCTGCTCGCCGTACGGCGGCAATTGCTGGCGCACACCGATGACCTGCCCGTGAAGACAGCCGACACAGCGTCGGCGACAAACGACACAGCAAGAGAAGAGGACACCTCCGATGGCTGATGCGGCCCGAGCCCGCCGACTGGCGGTACGAATCCGCGAGATCGTCGCGTCCGCGCTGGAACACCAGGTCAAGGACCCGCGACTCGGGATGGTCACCATCACCGATGCCAAGGTGACCGGTGATCTGCGCGAGGCCAGCGTCTTCTACACCGTGTACGGCGATGACGCCGAAGTGACCGGCTCGGCGATTGCCCTGGAGAGTGCCCGTGGTGTCCTGCGCAGCGCGGTCGGTAAACAGACCGGCATCAAGTTCGTCCCGACCCTGACCTTCGTCAGCGACGCAGTGCCGAAGACCGCCCAGGACATCGAGGACGCCCTGGCCCGCGCTCGGGAGATCGATGCTGAAGTCGCGGCCAAGCGAGACGGCGCGGCGTATGCAGGTGACGCGGACCCGTACCGCCAGCCGCGTCCCGACGAAGCCGATGACCCCGACGAGGCCGAGGAAGCCGATCGAGCCAACAAGAATGCCGAGTGAAGGGCACCTGGTATCGAACCTATTGGTTCAGGGTGCCCTTCACTCGGTTCCGAGCCGGTCGCTGACACCTCCATGACCGTCCAGCGAGGTGTGCTGTCGTTGGCGGCACCAGCCCTGGTCGTCCTAGCTGCAGAACCGTTGTACCTGCTCGTGGACACCGCCGTCGTCGGCCATCTGGGTTCGATTCCGCTTGCCGCGCTTGCCCTGGGCGGCGGTGCGTTCGCCTTCTCGGCGTTCCAGTTTAACTTCTTGGCCTACGGCACCACGAGTGCGGCAGCGCGCAGATTCGGCGCCGGCGACGCGGAAGGGGCCCGAGGACAGGGAGTTCAGGCGTCCTATCTCGCCGTGGGGATCGGGCTGGCGATGATCGTGCTGTTCCAACTCTTCGCTGATCCGATCACGCGCACGTTGGCCGGTGGTGCCGGGACGGTGCAGGCCGAGGCCGAACTGTGGTTGCGGATCGCCAGTCTCGGTGCCCCCATGGTCCTGTTGACCCTGGCCGGCAACGGCTGGATGCGCGGCGTACAGGACACCCGACGTCCGCTGCGCTTCGCCTTGATCGCGAACGTGGTCAGTGCAGTGCTCTGCCCCTTGCTGGTCTATCCCGCCGGGATGGGGCTGGCCGGATCGGCGGTGGCCAACGTCGTTGGCCAGACGCTCGGCGCGGCCCTGTTCCTGACCGCTCTGCTGCATGACACCGACCGGCGGCGACCCGACCGGGACGTCCTGCGTTCGCAGATCGTGATGGGCAGAGATCTGGCGATCCGGAACCTCGTACTGCAGGGCTCCTTTTTGGTGGCCGCCGGAGTGGCGGCCCGGATCGGGACTGCGCAGGTCGGCGCGCACCTGATCGCCTTGCAGCTGTGGCTGTTCCTGGCCCTGGTGTTGGACAGTTTCGCCATCGCCGCGCAATCCCTGGTAGGCGAGAGCCTCGGAGCGAGCCGGCTGGACGAGGCTCGCGCGACGGCGTGGCGGGTCGCGCGGTACGGCACTGTGACCGGGGTCGTCGTCGCGGTCCTGCTGCTGCTCGGCCGCGACGCCATCCCGCAACTGTTCTCCTCTGATCCCGATGTGCTCGCCGGGGCGGCAACGATCTGGTGGTGGTTTGCGCTGATGCAGCCCTTTGCCGGTCTGGTCTTCGCTCTGGACGGTGTCCTCATGGGTTCGGGTGATGTTGCGTTCCTGCGCACCCTGACCCTCACCGCCGGCCTGCTGGGGTTCCTGCCGCTGACCCTGCTCTCCATCCCCCTCGGCTTGGGCTTGAACGGGATCTGGGCCGGCATAACGGCATTGATCCTCATCCGGCTGGTCGGGGGCTGCCTACGGGTACGGGGCGGACGCTGGGCAGTCGGCGGTAGCGGAGTGCGCTCCGCGGGATGACTCCGCGAGCCGTGGCTGGGTCAATCCAGGCGGCGGCCCTGTGCCACAGTGGCTGCGTGTCGCAGCCTGCCCCGACCATCGCCAGTACCGCCGAACGTCTGCTCGCTGCGCTGCGCGGGCTGGGCGGGGTCGTCGTGGCGTTCTCGGGTGGGGTGGACTCCGGAGTCGTCCTGGCCGGTGCGGTGCGCGCGCTCGGGCCGGGTCGGGTGATCGCGGCCACCGCAGTGTCGGGCAGCCTTCCCGGCGAAGAACTGGAGGCGGCAGCGGTATTCGCCGGCGACCTCGGCGTCGCGCACCTGACCCCGTCTACCGATGAGCTGGCCAGGCCCGGGTATCGGGCGAACGGCGGCGACCGCTGCTACTTCTGCAAGGCCGAACTCCTCGACGTACTTCTGCCGATCGCGGCTGAATACGGCCTGTCGCACGTGGCGACCGGGACCAATGCGGATGACCTGCGAGCGGGGTTCCGACCGGGCATCCGGGCGGCACAAGAGCGGGGAGCGATCAGCCCGCTGGCCGACGCCGGACTGACCAAGGACGACGTTCGTCGAATCGCCCGCGCGTGGTCATTGCCGTTGTGGGACAAGCCTGCTGCGGCCTGTCTGTCGAGCCGGATCGCCTTCGGCATCCAGATCACGCCCGACAGGCTGGCCCGGGTCGACCGGGCCGAACGGGGTCTGCGATCAGCCCTGCACTCGGCCGGCCTGCACTCCCGGGATCTCCGGGTACGCGATCTCGGCGACACCGCACGCGTGGAGGTCGACGTAGCGCTGACGCCGACGCTGGCCACCCGACCCGACCTGTTGGCCGAGGTGACCGGTTTCGACCGGGTCGAACTCGATCCGGCTGGCTTCCGATCCGGGGCGATGAACGAACTCCTACCCGACCCTGCCCGCTTCAAGTGAGCGGTGCACGCCCGGTCAGGTTCAGTCCCGTGAGCTGAGCACGCAGAACTCGTTGCCCTCCAGATCGGCCATGACGATGAAGCGCGCATCCGCGGGCTGCCCCACATCGATGCGGGTGGCTCCGAGACTCTCCAACCGAGCAACTTCGGCGGCTTGGTCGTCGGATTCGCGAGGGGCCACGTCGATATGCAACCTGTTCTTGACCTGCTTTCCCTCCGGCACCAGCACGAATACCAGGCCCGGCCCGCGTTCCTCCACCGGAATGCTGTCGGCCTTTTCCAACGCGTGCGCCGGGACGATGACAACTTCGTCCACACCCTCGTAGGCCGTCTGCCAGCCAAGGACTTCGGCCCACCAGCGCGCCTGCGCCGAGACATCAATGCAGTCGATGACCACCGAATACCACCGCAGACTCACCGGATTGCCTCCTCACGCCCCGGACGATCCAGAGCCCGGTGATCCTCCCTCAGACCACTGACATCCCACGCGCGGAGGCAACACGCCGGAGTTCGGAATGTCGGCCGGGTGAAATAGATTGGGGCCATGGCCTCGCTCGGGTGGTTGCGCCGTCAGGCCGTCGGGTGGTCACTGCCCCGAACCGCCGGAACCCTGGCTTCGACGCTGTCGGACATGGAGTTCGTGCAGGCCGACCCGATCCGGGCGCCAGCCCGGGCGCAGGATCTGATCCTGCGACAACGAGTGCGTGGCTATCGGGTCGGAGATCTCGAACGTCAGTACGCCGCGCTGGACGTCGACGAGGATCGGCTCTACGCCTACGGGTTTCTCGCCCGCCGGCTGCGCCCATATCTGTATCCGCGCCGGGACCGCCGCGCCCCGGACGGCAAGTTCGTGCTCAGCGAGCGAGGCGCCGACGTGTTGGAGTTCGTTCGCGAGCGCGGCGTGACGCATCCGCGCGATGTCCAAGCACACTTCGGGCACGAGCGGGCCACCAACGACTGGGGCGGCCCGTCCTCGGCGACCACGCTCGAACTGGAACGCCTGCTGCACTACGGCTTTCTACGGATCGCCGACCGGGTCGCCGGGGTGCGCCGCTACGAGGTGGCACCGCCCTTGGGCGAACCGCTCGACCCCGACGACCGGCTGCGCGCGCTTGCACTGCTGGTCGCCCGCGCCCTGGCCCCGGCGCCGGTGGCCAGCCTCAGCCCGGCGGTCAGCCTCATGGTTCCCTGGCTGCGCGCTCCTCGTGACCGGCCCGGCGGCCTACCGGTGATCCGGGACCTCGTGGACCGAGCCGAACTGGAGGCCGTGGACGTGCAGGGGACCCGTTACGTCTGGCCGGCCGACCTGGCACCGGTCGAGGTTGACCCGCCGGCGCGGGTCAGGTTCCTGGCCCCCTTCGACCCGGTGGTCTGGGACCGCCGACGCTTTGCACGGCTGTGGGGTTGGGAGTACCGGTTCGAGGCGTACACGCCGGTGCCCAAGCGGGTGCTGGGCTACTACGCGATGCCGTTGCTGTGGCGCGATCGGGTGATCGGGTGGGCCAACTGCTCTGGCGCCGGCAGCGACGTCGAGGTCGGGTACGTCGACCGTGCGCCTACCGGGGGCACGTACGCGAAGGCGTTGGACGCAGAGATCGAACGGCTCAGATCCTTCCTGATCCAGGCATAATTCATGCATCTGCACGGATCGAGAGAGCTTGTAATCGAGGAGACCCGGTGACTGTGCGCACGGAACCAAGTGAGCGGTGGGTGCGAGCCTTCGTCGGCGACACGGCAGTCGTCGACAGCAAAGAGCCGGTGCTCTTCTACGAGGAGAACTTCCCGGTTCCGATGTACGCGTTCAGGAAGCAGGACGTACGTACAGATCTGCTCCGACCGACGGCCGATGAACCAGGACGCGAGCACTTCTTCTTCCGGCCCAAGGGTCCCGTGGCGCAGTGGTACGACCTCGAGGTCGACGGGCGCACCATCCGACACGCCGCCTGGACGCGGGACGCTCCGGAGTTGGCCGAGCTCTTGATCTTCAGCTGGCAGCCCAGGGTCTTGGACCGCTGGCTGGAAGAAGACGAGGAGGTCGCCAGCCACCCGCGCGATCCCCACAGCCGGGTAGATGCCCTGCCCAGCAGCCGCCACGTCGTCGTTTCGATGAATGGTGTGACGCTTGCCGATACCACCGATCCGGTGCTGCTATTCGAGACCGGCCTGCCCACCCGCTATTACCTGCCGCGCGAATCAGTGAACTTCGACGCGCTGTCGCCTAGCTCGAACTCGAGTCATTGTCCGTACAAGGGTGTGGCAGACCTGTACTGGGACATCGTCGGCCAGCCGGACGGAAAGAATGCGGTCTGGTCGTACGCCGAGCCGAGTCCCGCCGTCGGGAAGATCAAGGACCGGATCGCGTTCTACAACGAGGTCGTCGACATCCGCGTCGACGACGTCGACCAGCAACGACCAGAATCGGTCTTCAGCGCCAAGGCACACCGCCCCGGCGCCTAGACAGAGCTCTCCGCCAACCTGAGCTAGATGTACTGACCGGACAGGTTGGTCAATCTGCTGATCGGGGTGTTTCTGCCGATCGCGGTGTGGGCCTGTGATGGTTGTACTCGTGTAGCCATCCGGGCAGTGCCTTGCGGCGGTGTGACTCGCTGGTGAACATGCGTTTGAAGGCCCAGCCGTCGGCCATTGTGCGGTGGAATCTCTCGATCTTTCCGTTGGTCTGCGGCCGGTAGGGCCTGGTGCGTTTCGGGGTGATGCCGAGTTCTCGGCACGCGTCGCGCCAGGCGTGGGAGCGATAGCAACTTCCGTTGTCAGACAGCACGCGTTCAACGCGGACGCCGCGGGCGGCGAACCAGGCGGTGGCGTGGCGCAGCACGGTGATCGCGGTGGCCGCAGTTTCGGCGTCGTGGGTCTCGGCGTAGGCAACGCTCGAGTGATCGTCAAGCACGGTGTGCACGAATTGCGGTCCCCATGTTCGGGTTGCCGTGACGACTACGCGATTTACCAAGTGGTGGCGTTGCAGTGCTTCTTGCCCTGCTGACGACCGACGTAGCGCCAGCCGCCGCCATCAGGGATATTGCCGAGCTTCTTGACGTCCACGTGGATCAGCGCACCGGGGTGGTCGTGTTCATAGCGGCGGATCGGCTCGCCGCTGACCCGGGCGAGATGGCCAAGCCGGTTGATACGACCTCGCACCAACACCTGATGCACTGTC
>Ga0136617_10003206_pt1 | contig 14649 bp, 13 predicted proteins | sample AntDrymUQ3222106_2_FD_129672 | JGI IMG/M metagenome (GOLD analysis project Ga0136617, IMG submission 129672) | Polar desert sand microbial communities from Dry Valleys, Antarctica - metaG UQ322 (21.06) | ecosystem: Environmental > Terrestrial > Soil > Desert | place: Antarctica: Dry Valley... | reverse complement strand
GCGATCAGCGTGATCCCACCCCGCCCCAACTGCCGCGCCCCCGCCCCCATCAACAACCGACGCGCCCGCTCGTCCCACACCGGGGCCACCTCGGCCAGCACCGCCGCGAACGCCTCCGCGAACGCCTCCGCGAACCCCACCAACTCCGCCACAGCACAACACTAGAGATCATGAAGGCCAAAACACACGTTATTTTTCCGAGAGTCCTAACTGCCCCACCCGGTCCGGATCGAGCATGCGGTGATGCTACTGACCGACAGTTCTGTCACGAGTTCGCTGCCTCGCGGCCGGAATTGACTGCCGGGGCCAGCAGGACCACCGCCCAGATCGCGACATCGCCGAGCGCAGCACCGCCGCTCGCGTCGCGAACCCGATAGAACGATGATTGCGGATCATCCGGCACGGCGCAGCACCAGCTCGCTGATCGCCACGTCGGCAGGTGCGGTGGCGGCGTGGAGCACGGCGGCGGCGACCGAGCTGGCCCGCAGGTAGGCCTCGGGCCGGTACTCGCCGCCCTCGTGCTCCACCACAGCGCGTTGCATGTCGGTGTCGACGCGTCCGGGGTGCACAGAGGTGACTCGCACACCGTGTCGAGCCTCCTCCGCGCGCAGTGCGTCGGCGAAGGCGCGCAGCGCGAACTTGCTGGCTGCATAGGACCCCCATCCTGGCCCGGCGGTCAACCCGGCACCTGAGTTGATCAGGATGACCCGGCCGCGGGCGGCCCGGAGCGCGGGCAGCAGCAGCCGGGTCAGCTCGGCGACGGCCACGACGTTGACCTCGAACTGGTGTCGCCAGACCTCCACCGGAGTATCGGCGACGGTGCCGAGCAGACCGACCCCGGCGCTGTGCACGAGCACGTCGAGTCGAGCGATGCCCGCCGTGGCTGCGGCGAGCGCGTCGGCGTCAGTCAGCTCCACCGGCCAGGACCGCGCTTCGGGAAGCTCGGCAGTCAGGCGTTCCAGCGCCGCGGGGTCCCGCCCGCCGAGCAGCAGGTCATGGCAGGGTGCGAGGGCCCGGGCCACCGCGGCGCCGATGCCGCGGGAGGCCCCGGTGACGAGGGCGAGGGGGCGCGATACTGGATCGGACACGGTGCGGATTCTACGGAACTGGCTGCTGAACCCGACGAAACGCGCCGTCCTCCGCAGCAGCACCCGAACGAACGGCACTGTCGTCCAGTTGGTCTGGACGACAGTGCCGTTCGTTCGGGGTACTGGGCCGCCTGCCGGAAATTTCGTTGTGCAAGTACCGGCCGCCGGTCCTCAGTCTGTCTCGGAACAAAATTCCCCGGAAGTGGCTGGTGCCACTTCCGGGGACCCCCATCGGACCAGTCGGCGCGGCTCAGTCGTCTCGCTCACCCCGGATGAACTGCTCGACCGCGAGCCGGGCCTCGTCGTCGCTGTACTGTTCGGGCGGGGACTTCATGAAGTAGCTCGACGCGGACAAGATCGGTCCGCCGATCCCGCGGTCTTTCGCGAGCTTGGCGGCGCGCACGGCGTCGATGATGATGCCCGCCGAGTTCGGCGAGTCCCACACCTCGAGCTTGTACTCCAGGCTCAGCGGTACGTCACCGAACGCCCGGCCCTCCAGCCGGACGTAGGCCCATTTGCGGTCGTCGAGCCAGGCTACGTAGTCCGACGGACCGATGTGCACGTTGTCCTTGCCCAGGTCGCGGTCGATCTGCGAGGTGACCGACTGGGTTTTGGAGACCTTCTTCGACTCCAGCCGCTCGAGCTCCTTCATGTTCAGGAAGTCCATATTCCCGCCGACGTTGAGCTGCATCGTGCGGTCGAGCTGTACGCCGCGGTCCTCGAACAATCGGGCCAGCACTCGGTGGGTGATCGTCGCGCCGACCTGGCTCTTGATGTCGTCGCCGACGATCGGTACGCCAGCGGCCCGGAACTTCTCCGCCCACACCGGGTCGGAGGCGATGAACACCGGCAGCGCGTTGACGAACGCCACGCCGGCGTCCAGGGCGCACTGCGCGTAGAGGCGGTCGGCCGCCTCGCTACCCACGGGGAGGTAGGACACGAGGACGTCGGCGCGAGTCTCACGCAGCACGGCGACGACGTCAACCGGTTCCTCGTCGGACTCGGTGATCGTCTCCCGATAGAACCGACCGAGTCCGTCGAGAGTGTGACCACGCTGTACCGAGACATTCAACGGAGGTACGTCAGCGATCTTGATGGTGTTGTTCTCACTCGCACTGATGGCCTCGGAAAGGTCCCGACCCACCTTCTTGGCGTCCACGTCGAATGCGGCAACGAACGCGATGTCGCGGACATGATAACCGCCGAAATCCACGTGCATCAGACCGGGGACCCGCGCCGTGGGGTCGGCGTCCGCGTAGTAGTGGACGCCCTGTACCAGCGACGCCGCGCAGTTCCCGACGCCGACGACGGCTATTCGAACCTGACTCATGGCCGGCTCCTTCTTCTTGTTCGCACTGGCGATGGGGTGTTCTACGTTCCGGCCTGGTCGCCGGGAGGGTTGCGCTGTTCGGCCCGTTCGTTCGCGATCAGCTCGTTGAGCCACCGCACCTCGCGTTCGGTGGTGTCCAACCCGAGCTGGTGCAGCTCGCGGGTATAGCGGTCGATCTGCTCGCCGGCGCGGGACAAGGTCGAACGAAGCCCCTCACGGCGTTCCTCGACGCACCGCCGACGCCCCTCCAGGATGCGCATCCTCGCCTCGGCCGGAGTCCGGGAGAAGAACGCAAGATGCACGCCGAACGTCTCGTCGTCCCAGCTCTGGGAACCACACGCGGACAACAGCTCGGCGAACCGTTCCTTGCCCTCAGCCGTGATCCGGTAGACCCGCCGGGCCCGCCGGGACCAGCTGCCCGGCTCCGGAGCCGGTTGCTCAGGATCCTCCATGATCAGCCCGGCCCGCGTGAGTCTGCGCAACGCGGGGTAGAGGGAGCCGTAGGAGAACATACGAAAGCCACCGAGGCGCAGGCCGAGCTGTTTGCGCAGCTCGTAGCCGTGTACCGGTGCCTCGTGGAGCAGGCCGAGGATTGCCAGCTCCAACACCGGGGTTCCTCCCTCCGGTCACGTCTTGATCTGCCTGCCGCCGTCCAGCTGTACTCCATTATATCGAGGCGATACATCCGACTGCACAGCGCAGACCGGGGTCACTCCATGGAATGGGTGTTCCTGAGGCGCTGCGGATCGGCCCGGAAGGGGCCGCGCGTACCCTGAGCGGGTGCGTACCCAGCGTCAGGTGGTCGACTACGCCTTGCAGCGCCGGGCGGTGCTCGCCGACGTCCATTCCGGTCGGGTCGGTGTGGCCGCGGTCTGCGACGCGAATCCGTACCTCCTTCGGGCGGCCCGCTTCCACGGCGAGCCGAGCGACCAGACCTGTCCGGTCTGCCGCAAGGAACGGCTCACCCTGGTGTCCTGGATCTTCGGGGACGCGCTCAAGCACGCTGCGGGCTCGGCCCGCGCACCCGAGGAGCTCGAGCGACTGGCCACCCAGTACGCGGACTTCTCTGTCTACGTGGTCGAGGTCTGCCGCACGTGCAGCTGGAACCATCTGGTGCTGTCCTACGTACTGGGCACCGGCGGCCGTCCCGAGCGCGGTCGAGCCGATCGACGCAGGACCGCCGCCGAGTGACCCACTACCCCGTCAACATCCCGGAGGATGCTGTGACCGAGCGTGCGAGGTCACCCGTCGACGCAGCATGGGGCGTGACTGAGCTGTGACCGACCAGCGCGACATCCGTCCTGAGGCGAACACTGCGGGCCGACTCCCCGACCGTCAGGGGCCTCCCATGGGACGGGCGGCACCCCCTGCTGGCTACCGCTCCCCACAACCGCCCAGGCGTCCCATGCCGCCCGGTCCCATGCCGCCCGGTCCCATGCCGCCGCGCGGCCCGCTGCAGGGTGAGGTGCCCCCTCAGCGCCACCGCCGCCCCGGTCCGCCGGCCGGGTGGCCACCTCTACCTCCACCCCCACCGCCGGCACTGTCCGTGCCGGCCCCGCCCCAGCCACCGCCAGCCGTGCGCACCCCGTACACATCCGGGGAGATGCCGCTGCTCACCCACGACGAGACCGGGGCCGAGTCGATCGCCCGCAACCAGCGGGCGATGCTCGCCGAGGATGCGGTGGGCGAGGACGTTCGCCGGGCCGGTGCGGGCTCTGCTCACGGCTCGGCCTCGGTGACGTGGCGCCGGGTGCGCCTCGCGCTGTATATCCTGCTCGGGGTCGTCGTGTTCAGCCCGGCGCTGGCCCTCCTCATCGGATGGTTCCTGTTCGACGCGCGCTCGGCGGACGACACCGCGGTCACCCAGGTGGCCACGTTCACCTTCTCCGAAGACACCCCGTTCGCCACCGTGCGCCCGGACAACGTCAACCGGGTGAAGATCACGCTGGACCAGGTGCCCGAGAACGTCCGCGAGGCGGTGCTCGCCGCTGAGGATCGGTCGTTCTTCTCCAACCCCGGTTTCGACATCTCCGGCATCGGCCGCGCGACCTGGAACCAGCTCCAGGGTGGCACCGGCGGCGGGTCCACGATCACCCAGCAGTACGTCAAGGTGTCCACCGGCCAGGACGAGCTCTCGTTGTGGCGCAAGTACAAGGAGGTCGTGCTCGCCGCAAAGATCTCCCGTGAGCAGACCAAGGAAGAGATTCTCGAGAACTACCTCAACCTGATCTACTTCGGGCGTGGCGCCTACGGGATCCAGGCCGCTTCACAGTCGTACTTCGGCAAGGACGTCAACGATCTCAGCATTTCCGAGGGCGCGATGCTCGCGGGCATCATCCAGTCCCCATCACGCTGGGACCCGGCGAAAAACCCGGACAAGTCCGTCGAGCGCTGGACGTTCGTTCTCGACGGCATGGTGTCCCAGAACTGGATCACTCCAAGCGAGCGGGCGGCCCAGCGGTTCCCGGCGTGGCTGTCCGAGCCGCTGGCGGGCGGCGGCATTCCCGGCGACGACCGCGGCCACGTCTACAACCTCGCCAAGGCCGAGCTCGAGGAGCGCGGAATCACCGAGGAGCAGATCAACACCGAAGGTCTCACGATCCAGACGACCGTGGACCCCGTCCGTCAGAAGCAGGCCGTGGACGCCGTGACGAAGGCCCTGAAGGGACAGCCCGACAACCTGCGCTCCGCCCTTGTCTCGATCGACCCGCGCACCGGGGCGATCCTCGCCTATTACGGCGGCACCAACGGGGTGGGCAACGACTACGCGAGATCGCTGCGCCAACCCGGATCCTCGTTCAAGCCCTTCGTGCTGTCGGCGGCGTTGCAGGGCCCCGGCGGTATCGGCCTCGGCACGACCTACGACGGGTCAGGTCCGCGGGACTTCCCCGGCGGAGTCACCGTGCGCAACTCTGAGGGTTCGGATCCCGGCGAGGTCACCGTCAAGACCGCGATGACGCGCTCGATCAACACCGTCTTCTATCAGATGGCGGTGGACGTCGGTCCGTACCGGGTGATCGAGGCCGCCCACCGGGCCGGGATCCCGTACGACCTGCTCCCGCAAGCACGTGGTGGCATCGCGCTGGGTGACCAGGAGGTGCGCCCCACCGACATGGCGTCGGCCTTCGCCACGTTCGCCGCGGGCGGGGTGCACCGCGAGCCACATGTGGTGGCCAAGGTGACCGCGGCCAACGGCCAGGTGCTCTTCGACCGGACCGACACGCTCGAACAGAACGACACCGCAGTACCTCCGCTGGTGGCGCGCAACGTCATCGAGGCGATGCTCGATGTCGCCGACTCGTCCGGTTTCGGGCTCGGCGATGGGCGCCCGGTGGCCGCCAAGACCGGCACCGTGCAGCACCCGACCTTGGACAACCAGAACAAGGACGCCTGGACCGTTGGCTTCACTCCGTCGCTGTCCACCGCGGTCTGGGTGGGCACCGACACCAGCGAGCCAATCCGGAACTCGGCCGGTCGGCCGGTGTTCGGCCGGATGTTGCCGGGTTCCATCTGGAAGGAGTACATGAGCAATGCCCTGCGGGGCACGAAGGTGGAGCAGTTCGCAAAGTTCGTCCCGATGGGTACACCACTGGTGACCGAGAGCGAAAAGGGCACCGAAGATCTCGACGGTTCCGGTGCGTCTACCACCGCGCCTTTCGGTTCCTCCTCCGATGACTTCACGGGCACCAATGATGATGAGTACCCGGGTGACCGCCCCGAGGACCGCAGACGTTCCGGCGACGACGAACTCAACTTCGACGAACAGCCTTCGGGAGGGCTCGATCCGAGCGAGTTCAGCGGAGGGAGCCCGGACCGGCCTGGCAGCAACGGCCGGTGACGCCCGGTTCCGGTCCGCAGACCGGGCTCGTGCGGGTCATCCCGACCTGGACCGAACCGCTTGCAGTGGCGGCCAGCAGGGTGATCGGCGGACCGCTCGGACGCCACGCACTCATCGGGCGCAGCCGGTTCTGGACCCCGCTGCGGGTGGTCCTGCTGCTCGCGGTGACGGTGCTCGCCGTGGGCTGGCTGGGAAAAGCCGCGTGCCTCCAGCAGTACCCGACCGAGGACGGCACCCTGGTACTGGACTGGCGTAACAACCGCCAGTACGTCGCGATGTGTTACACCGACGCCATCCCGCTGTACGATGTCGAGGGTCTCGGAGTCGGCGCTGTTCCCTACCGCGACCCGTGGATTCAGGACGCCGGTACTCCGGTCGAGACGAGCCGGTACATGCAGTATCCGGTGCTCACCGGTTTCTTCCAGTGGGCAAACGCCCGCCTGGCCGACGGGTGGCTGTGGGCGGCCGAACGGGTGCCCCTTCCGGTCGCGCTGGCCGAGGTCGTCTACTTCGACATCTCCGCTGTCGGGCTGTCGTTCGCATGGATCGTGGTGGCGTGGGCGGTCCGGGCGCTGCGCCCTTCGCGGCCGTGGGACGCGGTGCTGGTCGCGCTCTCGCCGTTGGCCGCGGTGCATGTTCTCACCGGATTCGACGCTCTCGCTGTGGCTTGCGCGACCGCCGGGATGCTCGCCCTGGCCCGTCGGCGACCGGTGCTGGCCGGGGTGTTCATGGGCCTGGGAGGGGCGTTCGCGTTCTACCCGCTCCTGCTGTTGCTGCCGGTGCTGCTGGTCGGCGCGCGGCGAGGAGAATCCGGCCCGGCCCTGCGCACGGCCGCCGCGGCCGCCGTCATCTGGGTCGCGGTCAACGCTCCGGTCGCGTTGGCCTTCACCGTAGGCTGGTGGGAGTTCTTCCGGCTGAACCTGCGCCGTTCCGCTGACCTGGACTCGGGGTATTTTGTGGCCGCCTACTTCGCTGGCTGGCCAGGCCCTGACGGCCCGCTCGGTACCGGGGAGCTGCCAACGGTGCTCAACGTCGTGTCGGTGGCGGCGTTCCTTCTGTGTTGCGTCGGCGTGGGATTGCTGGCCTGGCGCGCGCCCCGGCCGCCGCGGCTGGCGTCGCTGGCGTTCCTGGTCGTCGCGGCGTTCCTGCTGACCGGCAAGGTCTGGAGCCCGCAGTATTCGCTGTGGCTGGTCCCGCTCGCCGTGCTGGCCCTGCCCCGGTGGCGGCTGCTGTTCGCTTGGATGTTCGTGGACGCGCTGGTGTGGGTGCCCCGCATGTTCTACTACCTCGGCCCGGCGAACCGTGGGTTGCCACCGGACTGGTTCCTCGGCGCGGTCCTGCTGCGCGATGCGGTGGTCGTGCTGCTGTGCGTGCTGGTCGTGCGATCGGTGCTACGACCGGCCGATGACCCGGTTCGGGCCGCTCCCGTGCATATCGACGACCCTGATTGGGCTGCCGGTTCGGTCGGTCGGTCACCGGCAGGCCCGGTCGGTGGCGATGCGCGCTTCGCCGGCGCCACCGGTGATGCCGGCGGGCGTTCCACCGGCGCTACGCGAGACGGTGCACCGGTGTGAGGCCCCGCGCACGTCTCGTTCCCGGCGCGCGGCCGAGCTGGCGTTCCTGCTCAGCCAGCTGGCGGAGATGTTGCGCGGGCACGCCGGGCAATCCCTTTCCCCTACCCGCCTCGCCTTTCCTACCCGCCTCGCGCTTCGGATCAGCATTTCTGGATCAGATGCGCCAAGATCGATAGTTGGGCATCCGGTGCCGCACGGAGCGTGGTTGACGGTTCCAGACCGACGATCATGACCGTGGGCTCGGTTCGGGCGCCTGCTACCTCGCTGGCTCTGGCACGGGCTCGCTCGTCCGGGCGGCCAACGCCTCCGGCACCCGCAGGAACAGCACGAACAACACCACCAGCAGTGCCGCCCGTCCCCACACCCCGATCGCGACGGCCTGGGTGGCGAAACCCGCCCCGATACCGAGATCGGCACCGGAGTTGAAGGCGTAGAGCCAGCGGAAGATGCCGATGCCCATTGTCAGGTCGGCCAGCAGGTAAGCGCCCACCCAGCCCCACGGCACGTACAACAGCACGAAGAACGGCAGCAGCCACAGCGTGTATTGCGGCGAGTGGACCTTGTGCAGCAACAGGAACCCGCAGAGCATCGCCGCGCTCACCCCGATCCATGGGTAGCTGCCCTCGCGGCGCCATCGCCACCAGCCGGTCCTCGCGGCGACCGCGAAGGAAAGCAGCACCAGAAGGGGTGAGAGCCAGTCGACCATGGCATGGAACTCGAGGTTGGTCGGCTCGGACATCGGGCGGAAGCCCCAATACCAGATCGAGTTGGTGGTGAAGTCGACAAGGCGTTGCTGCTGAAAGGTGAACGACGCCCGCCAACCCGGGTAGCCCGCGAGGGCGAACGGAAGGTTGACCAGCACGACGGTGACCGCGGCGGCCACCGGGACGCGCAGCGCGCCACGCCAGTCCAGCGGCCGGTCTGGACCGCCCGCGGTGAGCACGAACAGCGCCAGGGGCAGCACGAATATGCCCGGATAGACCTTGAACGCGAACCCCAGCCCGAGCAGCACGGCCGCGACGACCGCCCGGTCGGCAGGTGGGCGGTGGGTGCGCCATCCGTGCACCGCGTACACCGCCCCCACCGCGCAGGCGACCACCGGCAGGTCCCAGTTGTGGAATGCGTAGAGCACCAGCGGTGGGCTGATCGCCCAGAGCAGTGCTCGCCACCGGGCCAGCCGGGCGAGCAGCCAGGCAGTGAGGAGCCCGAACGGCGCCATGAGCAGCGCTGAGCCGAGCAGGAAGCCCGCGTCGGTGTGGGCACCGATCGCTCCGGCCCAGATCAACAGCCCGGTGAGCACCGGGTACTCGACCGTACCGCCGACCAGCTTGCCGTCGGGAGTGATCGAACCGGAGACATAGGGAAAGACGTGGCGGTCGACGTCGCGGCCGAGCCAGAGATGCTGGATGTCGGAGTAGCACACGTCGCGGTCGACCCGAATAGAGTAGTCGGGCCCGCTGCGTCCGGTGTCGTCGAACTCGGGACCGGTGCAACGCGCCTTGTTCGCGTAGCCGAGCAGGATCGTGATCCCGGTCAGCAGGACCAGGACGGCCAGCATGAGCCGGGTCGGACGCGACTGTGCCCGGCCCGCGGCCCTCGCCGTGTCGTGGTCGGCGCCGCGCACCGGCTCGACGGTCACCCGCGTCACGCCCACGGCTGGCGTCACGGGAGGCGCTCGCGCAGGAAAGCGATATCGGCGGCCTGGCCCTCGGCCGGTGTCTCCACGACGACCGGCGCCCCGGCCGCCGCACACACCGCGACCAGCAGGTCGGGGGAGATGGTGCCCGAGCCGATGTTGGCGTGCCGGTCGCGCGCGGAGCCGAACGGGTCACGCGAGTCGTTGAGATGGACCAGATCGATCCGGCCGGTGATCGCCTTCGCCCGGTCGACAACGTCGACGAGCTCCTCGCCTGCGGCGAAGGCGTGGCAGGTGTCGAGGCAGAACCCCACGCCGAACTCGCCGACGGCGTCCCAGAGCCGGGACAGCGCGTCGAACCACCGCGCCATTGCGGCGTCACCCCCTGCGGTGTTCTCGATCAGCACCGGCACGGCGAAACCGCCCGCATCCGCCTGACGGGCGAGGAACTTGCGCCAGTTGTCCACACCCGTGGCGCCGTCCTCGTCCTGGGTGACATGGCCGCCGTGCACTACCAACCCGATCGCACCGACCTCGGCGGCGGCCTCGGCGTGCTGCACCACGAGCTTGCGTGACGGGATGCGAATCCGGTTGTTCGTCGACGCCAGGTTGACCACGTACGGCGCGTGTACCACCACCGCGAGGGCGCCGCCGCGCAGCTCAGCGGCCTGCGGATGCGAGGACGGCTTCTTCCATCCCTGCGGATCGGCCAGGAACAGCTGCACGATGTCGGCACCGCGTTCGGCCGCCGACATGACCGGGTCATTCTCGCGCAGGTGGGCCCCGATGAGCATGGCGTTGAGAGTAATGGCGCACTCCGACAGTCTCCGGCGACGGTCGGTCGGCACGCCTCGCACTGCCGGACCGGTGCCGTTCCTGCCGGAGGTTGGCGCCCTGCCCGACCTGGCTGCTGGCCGAAGCCGTGCAGGCGGTCGGGAGGAGACCGCGCCCGCCCGCCTGCTGAGCGGGACATTCGCGCTGGTAGCCTCGGCTTTCGCGCCTCGACCGCGTCCACCTGGACGCCGCTGTCGATCCCCGGAGAGCAACTCGGATCCGATTCTGTCGGGGTGCGGTGAGAACCTCCTGTCGCGGATGGACCGCGACCGTTCCAGTCCATAGGAGGTGAGTGGTTCTCATGCGTCATTACGAGCTGATGGTCATCCTCGATCCGAGCCTTGACGAGCGCACTGTGACACCGTCCCTGGAGGCGTTCCTCAACGTCGTCCGAACCGATGGTGGCACCGTCGAGAAGATCGAGATCTGGGGCAAGCGCCGTTTGGCCTACGAAATCCTGAAGCAGGCTGAGGGCATCTACACAGTCCTGGAGATCACCTGCGAGCCGGCCACGGTAGCCGAACTGGATCGCCAGCTCGGTCTCAACGAGTCGGTGCTGCGCACCAAGGTGCTGCGCCGCGAGCCGAAGCGGGCGCCAGTGCCCGCCATCGCGGGCTGAGGGGGTTCACGATGGCTGGCGAGACTGTGATCACCGTGGTCGGCAACCTCACCTCCGACCCGGAGCTGCGATTCACCCCGTCCGGCGCTGCCGTGGCCAACTTCACCGTGGCCTCCACTCCGCGCACCTTTGACCGCCAGAGTGGCGAGTGGAAGGACGGCGACGCACTGTTCATGCGTTGTAACGTGTGGCGGCAGGCTGCGGAGAACGTCGCTGAGACACTCACCCGTGGTATGCGAGTCATGGTGTCGGGCCGGTTGCGGCAGCGGTCGTTCGAGACCCGCGAGGGCGAGAAGCGCACGGTCGTGGAGCTCGAGGTCGACGAGGTCGGCCCCTCGCTCAAGTACGCCACGGCCAAGGTCAACAAGGTCAACCGTGGCAGTGGTAGTGGCGGCTTCGGCGGTTCCCCATCGGCGGATGGCCCGTCGGATGACCCGTGGGGCTCCGCTCCGCCGGCCGGCAGCGCGCCCGCAGCCGATGACGAGCCCCCCTTCTAGCTTCAGACCACTCTCCGCCCGGTGCCGGGCGGACACCGAGCACAACCAGGAGTACCCATGGCCAAGCCCGTCCTGCGCAAGCCCAAGAAGAAGGTGTGCGCGTTCTGCAAGGACAAGGGACAGGACATCGACTACAAGGACACCGGCCTGCTGCGGAAGTTCATTTCCGACCGCGGCAAGATCCGGGCTCGTCGGGTCACCGGCAACTGCCGTCAGCACCAGCGAGACGTCGCAGTCGCGGTGAAGAATTCTCGCGAAGTCGCGCTGCTGCCCTACACCTCGACCGCCCGCTGAGCGAGCTTGCGAGCGAATATCAGCGCTAGGAGGGAATCATGAAGCTCATCCTCACCGCCGACGTACCCAACCTCGGTGCACCCGGCGACGTCGTCGAGGTCAAGGACGGTTACGGTCGTAATTACCTACTTCCTCGCAGCATGGCGATCGTCGCCACCCGCGGGGCTGAGAAGCAGGTGGCGGCAATCAAGCGGTCCCAGCAGGCGCGGCAGATCCGCGATCTCGGGCACGCCAAGGAGGTCGCCACGGCACTCGGTGGTCTCACCCTCACCGTCCGGGCGAAGGCGGCCGGCGACTCGGGCCGGCTCTTCGGATCGGTCACCGCAGCCGATGTCGTCGAGGCCGTGCGTGCCGCCGGGGGTCCCCCGCTGGCCCGGCGCGCTATCGAGGTGCCCGGTCAGATCAAGAACATCGGCACGCATCCGGTCACCGTTCGCTTGCATCCCGAGGTCACCACCGAGGTGCAGATCGCAGTCGTCGCGAGCTAAGCCGATCACACGCAGTAAACAAGGTGGGGTCCATGGGTGATGAGCTCATGGGCCCCACCCATTTCTGTGTGCGGGCGTCCGAGGCGACCGGGTGTGCGTGGGTGGTGCCGCGAGGGATGCGGTTGCATCGCTGAGCAGTCGTCTGGCTGCGCCCGGTGAACGTGGAAGCCGCTTGGGCCGACACGCCGAAGGAGCGCCGGAGGCCGACACGCCCAGGAAGTTGTCCACAGCCCCCTGTAGTGCTGTGAGCTGCGCAAACGGCACAAAATTAGATGTTGTCCCCATATTATCCACAAGGCGCTCCCGACTTCCTCCTGCGAGGAGTTGGTCCGTCCACAGGTCCGTCCACAGGTCCGTGCACGATCTCATTCGACCCCAGGTCTTCCGAGCCCTAACGTTCCCCGCCCGGGGGTGCATCGGTCCGAGCGAGAGCCAAGGATCGACGTGGCGGTTCGAACAAATGTTCGATATACTGAAAGTGGGGGTGACGCTGCGTGGCTTTGGCTGATGATCGTCCAGTGGGGCGGCCGCGCCCGATGCGCGCGGCCGGAGATGCCTCCGATCAATCCGGGCACGTGTCCGGCTCCCCGTTCGACCGCCAGCCGCCGCAGGACCTCACAGCCGAGCAGTCCGTGCTCGGCGCGATGCTGCTCAGCAAGGACGCCATCGCCGACGTCGTCGAGGTGCTGCGGCCCGACGACTTCTACCGGCCCGCGCATCAGACCGTCTACGACTGCGTCCTCGATCTCTACGGTCGCGGCGAGCCGGCCGACGCCATCACCGTGTCCGCCGAGCTGCAACGCCGCGGCGATCTCATCCGCCTCGGCGGTCTGCCCTATCTGCACACCTTGATCGCCACTGTCCCCACTGCGGCCAACGCCGCGTATTACGCCGAGATCGTCGCGGAGAAGGCGATCCTGCGCAGGCTGGTCGAGGCGGGTACCCGCATCGTCCAGCTCGGTTACCACGGTGTTGAGGGGGCCGAGGTCAGCGAGGTCGTCGATCGGGCCCAGGCCGCCATCTACGACGTCACCGAACGCTCCACCACCGAGGACTACATCGCCCTCGAAGAGCTGCTGCAGCCCACGATGGACGAGATCGACGCCATCGCCTCCCGCGGAGGGATGGCGCTGGGCGTCCCCACGGGGTTTGCCGACCTCGATGCCGCCACCAACGGCCTGCACCCCGGCCAGATGATCGTGGTGGCGGCGCGGCCGGGGTTGGGCAAGGCGCTCGCACTGGATACGCCGTTGCCCACGCCGGGCGGGTGGACCACAATGGGCGAGGTCACCGTCGGTGATCAACTGTTCGGTGCGGACGGGCGGCCGACGAGGGTGGTGGCCGCGACCGACGTCATGCGCGAGCGCCCCTGTTTCGAGGTCGAGTTCTCCGACGGCACGATCATCGTTGCCGACGCCGAGCACGAGTGGCTGACGTCAGACCGGGCCGCTCGATGTGCTCGGCAGGAGTCCAGCGAGCGGAGCGGAGCGCCCAGTGTCCGCCCAGCCATCCTGACTACCAGGGAGTTGGCTGCCACGGTGCATGGCATGACGGCCGACGCCCGGGTCAACCACTCGGTCGATACCTGCGCTCCGCTCCAGTTGCCGAATCGGCAGTTGCTGGTCGAGCCGTACACACTGGGAGTCTGGCTCGGTGACGGCACTGCGCCCGCAGCCGACGTCACTTCGGATGATCCTGGAATCGCAGCCTATGTCGAGGCCGACGATTACCGGTTTGTCCGGTTGCCCGGCCGGCGCTTCAGCATTCGGCTCCCTGAACCGCTCGCCATCGAACAGCGGCGGTGCGTGGTCTGTTGCCGGCCGTTCGCGGGCTTGCGTCGCTGTGCTGGGTGTCATTTTCGAGACGGCACGCTTCAGGCCGGATTACGCACGCTCGGAGTACTGAACAACAAGCATCTCCCGGCAGCCTATCTGCGGGCTTCGGAGTTGCAGCGCCGGGCATTGCTTGCCGGTTTGATGGACACCGATGGCACCGTCACCCCTACCGGCGACCTGCAGCTTTGCGTGACGAGCAGGAAGCTCGCCGACGACGTCCGGGAGTTGGTGCTCTCACTCGGATATCGCTGTTCTGTTGCCACTCGGAACGTGTGCGGTGGACTAACCGAATCCTCCGTCGCATTCACTCTGAATTTTACTACCGAAGACGATATCTTCCAGCTCGATCGAAAGCGGCGCGTCCACAAGGAGCGTTCCGCAGAATACGGGTGCTGTCAGCGGCCGCGCTACATCACCGCCGTGCGGCGTGTCGAGAGCGTCCCGGTGCGATGCGTGCAGGTCGACAACACCGATCATCTCTATCTGGCCGGACGCACCATGGTGCCGACGCATAACTCCACCCTAGGACTTGACTTCGCCCGCTCCTGTTCCGTCAAGCACGGCCTGACCAGCGCCGTCTTCTCCTTGGAGATGAGCAGAAGTGAGATCGTCATGC
>Ga0136617_10003205_pt1 | contig 14650 bp, 9 predicted proteins | sample AntDrymUQ3222106_2_FD_129672 | JGI IMG/M metagenome (GOLD analysis project Ga0136617, IMG submission 129672) | Polar desert sand microbial communities from Dry Valleys, Antarctica - metaG UQ322 (21.06) | ecosystem: Environmental > Terrestrial > Soil > Desert | place: Antarctica: Dry Valley... | reverse complement strand
CAGCTACAGCTGACATCACGACGCCAAGGGCGGAGAAAAACAAACACACAACTGACGGCCAGCTTCTTCTAGTCGAGTCCATTACAAACCTTTTTCAGCTAGTTCAATCGCTCGAAACAATCCGCGCGCTTTGTTTACGATTTCCGCATACTCATGTTCCGGGACCGAATCCGCGACGATGCCTGCCCCGGCTTGTACTGATGCTTTTCCGTCGCGCAAAACGATCGTGCGGATCGCAATGCAGGAGTCGAGATTATCCGCATAATCCATATAGAGTACCGACCCCGCATAGATACCACGCCGCTCTGGCTCAAGCTCTCGAATGATTTCCATGGCACGAATTTTAGGTGCGCCCGTAACGGTGCCGGCAGGAAAGCACGATCCAAGTGCGTCGAAACGATCGAGCCCGTCACGCAGTCGGGCCCGCAAGCTGGTGACGAGATGCTGCACATGTGAATACCGCTCAACTGACATCAACTCCTCGACCTTCACGGAGCCATAGTCAGCAACGCGCCCCAGATCATTCCGTCCCAGATCGACGAGCATTGTGTGTTCGGACACTTCCTTTTCATCAGTTCGCAAGTCTTCGCCAAGCATCCAATCCTCAGTCTCCGTTGCCCCGCGCTTTCGGGTTCCAGCAATCGGTCGGTAATCTAACCGCTGCCCGCGACAGCGAACCAACATTTCAGGGGACGCGCCAACAATCGTTTCCTCTCCGAGGCGGAGAAAAAACATGTAAGGCGACGGATTGATGGCCCGCAACGCCCGGTAGATCTCCAGCGGGTCACCCTCGTACTTCGTGGAAAACTGCTGCGAAAGTACTACCTGGTAACAGTCGCCCGCTGCGATGTGCTCCTGAATGCGACGTACGCCGGCTTCAAAGCCTCTCCGGGTCCAGTTGGATTCCGGCTCTATCCTGGCACTCCGGCCAGGACGCTTCTCGGCAAGTTTGGGCGCTGCTCCCTTGCGGAGCTTCTCTTCAATAATCGCTGTGCGGCCCACTGCCTCATCATAGAGAGTTCTGAGTTTCGCGTGGCTGCCTTCCGCCTCTTCCGTCAACACGATTGAGACAATCTCCATGCGCTGCCGCAGACGGTCATAAGCAATCACGTCGCGATAGAACATCCAGACAGCGTCGGCTTGGCTATGAAGCGGCTGCGTTTTTGAGGAGTTTTGGTCGTCGGTTTTCAAGACGGGTTCAAACCAGGCTGCGGCATCGTAGCCCAGATAACCAACCGCGCCGCCAGCGAAAGGCGCCAGGCCTGAACGCCGCGCCAGCATTCGTTCCCGAAAATAATCGCGCACCCAATCCTTCGCCACAACGGGATAGGTCCCAGTCTTCCCATTTCGTTCAACGAATGTCTGCAAGGCTCGGCCGCGCACAATCATTTGAGGTTCCGCACCGAAGAATGAATAGCGTGCAATTCGTTCGCCGCCCTGCACCGATTCCAGCAAGAAGGCATATGGTGAATTACCGGCGATGCAGATGAACGCTCCGACCGGGGTTTGCAGGTCAGCAAGGACAGACCGCACCACAGGCACAACGTTGCCCTGACGTGCCTCGCGTTCAAAGTCTTCGAATGATGCGGGTTGCAGGTCGAGCATGGGAACGGAACTGTAGCGTTAACGATTGCCCGCTGTCATATCAACCGATTAGCCGCGAGCCAGTGACCACCATCAACCACCAGAACAGTTCCGTTGATATAAGCGGCTGCGTCGGAACAGAGGAACACCGCAGCCTTCTCAATATCCGCGATTTCTCCGAAACGACCGAGGGGTATTTTTTGCCGCATTTTTTCTTTGATTGGCTCCGGCACAAGTCGCTTCATTCCTTCCGTATCACCGATTGGGCCCGGTGCAATAGCATTTACCCGAATACCGTAGCGCCCCCACTCAACGGCAAGGTTTCGTGTCAAGGCATCGACACCCGCTTTGGCCGCGGAAACATGTAGCTGCATTGGGGTGCCGAGGTAATGAAGCGTCGCGCTGATGTTTAGAATTTGGCCGCGATTCTTTTTCAGCTCCGCAAACGCCGCCCGACAGACATTGAACGTACCCTTGAGATCGATGTCGACGACAGTGCCAAAGCCGTTTGGCGAAAGCTCTTCGGCCGCGCTTAGAAAGTTTCCGGCGGCACCATTGACCACGATATCGACTTTGCCAAACTGCTGGACCGTAGCGGCAATGGCCTTCTCCACATCCTCGGGATTGCGAACGTCCGCCGCCACCGCAAACGCCTGTCCGCCCGCTTGGTTGATAACCTCGGCGGCCGGCTGTAAATGCTCCATCTTACGGCTCACAAGAACTACGCGAGCGCCGGATTCCGCAAGTGCACGCGCTACACCGCCGGTGATTCCTGTTCCACCACCGGTGACGAAAGCAACACGCTCATTTAGAATTCCGTCGGAAAATATTTTGTTGGACATAGTTTGGTAGCTGTGCCGAGGAAGACTAATCGCCCGCCATCAACCTTTTGCTTTCGCGTTTCAACAATCCTAGCAGATCGTCAACGTGGCGGCGGTCAGTAAGAAAGCTGTTTATGTTCACTCGCATCGCCCTACGGCCATGCAGGACCGTGGTTGTGATAAAGGCTTTGCCGCTTCGCTCGATTTGCTGCTGGAGTCTCAGTTGCAAACGATCTTGATCTTCCCCGGTCGCATCGCGCGCACTTTCGGGCAGAAACTTGAAACAACATACAGCCGTTTCAACCTCCCCCAGCCGCTGGAATTCACTCAACTCGGCAATGCGGCTCGCCAAATAATGCGTCAAACCAATTTGCCGTTCAATTACTTGTTCGTAACCCCGTCGGCCCATGAACTTCAGCGCCATCCACAACTTTAGAGAGCTAAACCGACGGGTTCCCATCTGACCGTATCTAAAAAAGTCGTATTCGACGTCTGCGCCGCCCCGATCTTCGCTGAGATACTCCGGGCTGATGTCGAAGGCCTCGCGCAGCACTCGTCCGCCATCTCGTACCAGCACTGCCCCGCAGGCGAAAGGAACAAAGAGCCACTTGTGTGGATCGAAGGTTATCGAATCAGCCTCTTCGATACCTTTCAGCTTGGATTTGTGTTGGTCGGAAAAAGCCAATGTCCCACCATAGGCTGCATCAACATGAAACCAGCAATTGTTTTCCCGCGCAATCGTCGCCATCTCAGCCAACGGATCGATAACTCCCGACGAGGTAGCGCCCGCAATCCCGACCACACAACACGGTATCCGCCCAGCTTCGCGGTCGCGCTCGATCTCGTCTCGCAGCAAGTCGGTTTGGACATGAAACCGATCGTCCGTGGGGATCTTGCGCAGACCATCGCGGCCGAGACCGAGAATGTCTGCGCTTTTGACAACCGAATAATGGCATTGTTCAGAGGCGTAAATGACAAGATCGCCCGGCGCCGCACAAACCCCTTTGTGAACCACCCCGGCGTGGGCGTTATCGCGAGCACATTTCAGGGCTATGAGATTCGCCTCAGAGCCGCCACTCGCAAGAGTGCCAAAGCTCCGCGGTCCATAGCCAATCAGATCGCAGAGCCAGCGCATAACGCGCGCTTCGATCATTGCCGACGTTGGCCCATTACGCCAGGCTCCGGCATTTTGGTTCAGCGCGGAGCAAAGCGCATCGGCCCAAACCCCGATCGGCAGCGGCGTGGGATTAAACTGGCCGTAATAGCGTGGACTGGGCACGCCCATCGCGTGCGCCGCGATGTCGCTGGTGAAGCGTGCGAGAATTTCGTCGAGTCCGATGCCGTTTTCTGGAAGCTCCTCGGCGAAAATCGTTTCCAGGTCGGACGGCGTGGCCTCGGTGGCGACTGGACGCGAGTCCAGACTCGAAGCAAGGTCCGTAATGATGCGCGTGACCGCGCGCCCAAGGTGTTCGTGTTGCTCGGCCAGATCTTCCATTACGGGGTTGTCCTTTAGAGCTCGTGATCCTTCGTTAATTGGAATCAGAAGAATCTCACGCAACGGTCCAAGGAGCAAAGTTGCAAACCGAAGAAGGAATCGCGATTTAGCAATCTCGAACTCGTCCTAGTGCCACTTAAACTCAAATTCACACCGCGGCTTCAGCTCGGTGTCAACGCAAAATCTGAGCTATAAAACCGTTTCAACGGTTCCTTAGATTACGAGCAACGCTTCCCCACCGGGCTGAAGAGCGGTCTGAATGAGAGGTCAGATACCCAAACTGAACCAGCTACATGAGGCTTTGCGCTCTGTCCGGCTTTCGGGTGAAACTGGCGCGCAACAATCGAAATGAATGTTAGCAACTCACAGCTCAAAGAGTTTAGAGAAGCGCTCGCTTCCGAGGCCGGCGTCTATGGGACCAGAATCAGTGTCGAGGCGATCCAGCGCTTGTCCGAATATTATGATCTGCTAAGCAACTGGAATGCTCGACTGCACCTGGTGGCTCCATGCTCGCCTCGTGAGTTTGCCATAAGACACGTACTGGAATCGTTAATGTTGCTTCCACACCTGTCTCAAGCTGCCAGGGTCGCAGACATCGGCTCGGGCGCTGGCCTTCCCATCATTCCATGTTTGATTGCGCGCCCTGATATCACAGCCACGCTCATTGAGTCGTCTAAGAAGAAAGCGGTTTTTCTGCGCGAGGCGCTTAATCGTGCCGAAGTGTTCAAATCGGCCACGGTGATCGCCGAGCGCTTCGAGGAGATCCCGGCCCCGGAAGCCGACTTTGTTACCTGTCGCGCCCTGGATCGCTTCGAGGCGAAACTACCGAGCCTGCTCAAATGGTCGCCGACGACGAGCATACTGTTGTTTTTTGGAGGCAAAGGACTTCGTGACCGGATGATGAACCTGGATCTCAGCTCCACGGAAATCCAAATGCCAAATTCCAAAAGAAGATATGTGTTCGTGATTAGGGGAAAGTAGTGGGGTCGTTTTGCGAGTTTGACCTTTACATTGACCCCTGGCTTCAGTCAGGGGTGATGCCACCCTAAGGCACCTGAAACCGTTTAAGCCGTTTCAGGATCCCTCGCAGCGGAGACACCGAGCTTAAGCTCGGGTGAAAGGTTTTAGAAGAGCCTGTTGCGTCTGAACATCAAGGAGACTCATGGCGTGGTGTGAAAAACAATCTCAGACTGGGGCGGTCGCAGGAACTAGCGCACCACATCAATTCCTATTAGCTGCTGGCCTGAGATTACAAACTCCGCAGGGGGCAGCTCCATTTCATAAACAGGGGAAAGAACCGTCGGAGTATAGCCGCCCGATGTTCTGTCGCTGTTCAGAGTCGCGACTACCGAGGGCGGCAGGTTTGGCAGTTCATCCGTACCAATCACTGCGCCAGGCGTAATCCGGAAGAGCTTCACATAAAGACGGTCGCTCTTCTTCACTTTGTTGATCGCTCGAACTAGCTGGCCCAGATCCTGAGGCACAAAAGCCTTGGCCGCTGAACCCTCCTGTAGCACGCTTCCGTCACCTACAAACACCAGCAACTGGCCGGGTGTAGCGTCCTCTGGAATCTGCACGGGAATTCGCTGTACAAATTGCTTTCCGGCTTCGGTTCTCACGTAAGCCTGAATCTCCACTTTCTCACCACGCCGTACTTCAGTGCGGTCAAGAGCAATTCGTTCGAGCGTGCCGGCATACTTTGTGTCGCTTGAGGAAATGTCGAGCGTCACGCCATCAATTTGTACATCGTCGAAGCCGCTGCTCATTAACGACCCGATTGGCGTGGCCACGGAGCCGGCTGCCATGATCGCTGAATTACTGGACGAGAAACGTCGGTCCAGCTGCACATTCTCCTGTCCTTTAACTCTAATCTCGCCTTTGATGCTGATCGTTGATTCACCCAGCGCCCGCTCGCTGGAAGTGATCGTGTTAAAGACTGTGATGTTCAGGAGCAAAGGCGTCAGGAATGAATCATTGGCGACCTCGTATGAATACGTCTCGATCCGGTCGCGGCTGGTGTGCAGATTGATTTTTACAGGAATCATTTTCGGAGCCCGACCAAGGCTGCCGAACACGCCCGCGGCACGGTCCTGCGAAATCGCGCCCATCATCTGGCCGGGTACAGATAGCTTGAAAGAATTGTTAACGTTGGCGATCACCGTAACTACGGACGTCTCCGTCATCGGCATATCTGCCGCACCCAAGCTTAAAAACGGATGGCCAAACGCATAGATGCGATCCCCGTCGCGGAAAGTAACCGTTCCCGAAGCTGCAATCGAATAGTCTCCCCGAACAAGCTGCACGCTCAGCGACATGCCGGGTGTCAGCGTTTTTTCATTCGCCTCACCGAGTGGAGTGATCGCTGCCGAACCACCGGCACCGGAAACCGGTAGTAAACCATTGGCCAACAATTGCGGCGCAAACAGCGAAAGCGATTCCTGGCTAATACCACTGAAGACTACGGGCGTGGCAATCGGCGTCATCTGCTGACCCATTAGAGCGACAAGGGGCGAGCCGGCTGAGACAGGAGCGATTAGCGAAGTTGCAGTGACCGCTTGCTTCGGGAGGGCGGGCTTCCATTCGGTGGCGGCCAGTTGCGCGAAGGATACCAATCGCGGAGCTCTTTGCTTATGGGTCTCATCTACCTTGCCCTTCTCAAAGATATCGATCATCTGCTTGATGGGCGTGATGCCGGCAATAGGTTCTTTGGAAAACGGGAAACTAAAAGCTATGGCGCCGACAAGGCGACCATCGACGTAGACCGGCGAACCAGACATTCCGGCGAAGACTCCAGTCTTCTCCACATTCGATCCACTCAGCCGGGCAATGATTGCTGATTGTCGCGGACCCGGAAAACCCGGCAAGACACCCAAAATCTCTACACCAAACTCCTGCGTTTCTGTGCCTGAGAAAACCGTCCGTGCCACTCCTTTCATTCCCGGACGCAGGTCTTCAAGCGCAAACAACCGCGGATCTTTGTCGCTCGTCGCCTGCCTTTGAGCCAGAGCCGAGTGGGAAGGCATGGAGATGGCAAAGAGTGCCATCGAAATTACGAGAAATATCTTCATTAACTACCCCTTATACCGTCAAGAAAGCTGGGAATTGAGATGCAACCGAACGGATTCTGCACGCCAAGTGGACTATAGCTTCGGCTATGGTGTCGGTCAAGGTCGCGAATTGCCTCATTAAAAAAACCACTCGAAATAAGGGTATCTTTTGTAGTTCTGTTTGCTGACCATTTAGTCGCGACCTGCGCCAGCCGAAGACATGAGGGCCGATTACGCCGCTGCCTACCGCGAGGTGAAAAGGTTGATTGATGCGGAGGGCGAATCTGCTGCCTGGCGGCGCGTAGTTGCGCATCGGTGTCTTGAGATTATAACAGGGGCCCTTCTGGTTGAATGCCGCCAGTTCCAATATTGCTTTTGCGATGGCCTTATCAGACGATGAGAGGGTCTTACCCGTCTTCAGACGGGACCCGAGTTATGGCAGTGACGCCTTGAAGTCTTGAGAGGGTAGATTCTCATGAATATATGCCAGAGTGCTGCAATCTCCGTCCGGCTACTCCTAACTTTGTTCTTAATTGCCGCACCGCTGAGTGCACAGCGCCGCCGCGGCGCTCAAACCGTCGCCGCCTGCTCAACCAGCTAAGCCTGCGCTCACCTTTGAGACACTCCTCGCTGCCGATAGCTACAAGATTTACGGCGAAGTGAGAGGAGTGGGCCAGCTGCTCCGCTCCGCCGGTGTTAACGACATTTTGGACCCGGTAATGAAGCTCTTGGCTCCGCCTAAAGAGTTCAAAACCCTGGTACGATGGCTCAACTCTCACGCCGACGAGTTGATGACTTGTCGACTGATGTTTGCGGCCTGGCCTTCGCGCCCCAAACTTCCTCAAACTCTGTTTGTCATTGAGTTTCCTTCCGCTGAAGAAGCACAGAAATTTGAACCTCAACTCAAGGAGTTCCTGCCCAAGTTTCTGCCCACGCCTGCGCCACAGAGCTCACCGAGTCCAAGCCCGGGAAAGAACGTACCTTCCGAGGCGAAGCCAAAGGAGACTTCATCACCGCCACCGCCTTACATTCTGAAGCAGTCAGGCTCGCTAGCCTTCATCAGCGATTCGCAATTTACGTTTAAGGCCTTACGACCTACGGGAAGTAAGTTGCTCGCCGAGGATCAAAACTTTCGCCAGGTTCACGACCGGCTTAGCTCTGAATCGGTCTTTCTCTATTTCGATCGCCTCTGCAGAAAAAGAGGAGCAGGAACGTATGCTCCAGATGCAGGAAGAGGAGAAAAAACGGCAAGCCAGCGAAGCCGCCAATCCGACGCCGGCGGACGTTGCAGACAATCGTTCAGACAACGTGGTGATGCCTGATGTCGTGCCGGAAGAGCCACTACCACCGGCCTCTGCTGAAGCCACGTTGGGTACATCGCAGCTTGAGTCGCAAAGTAATTCACCCCAGGGAATAACGGTGGCAGGTCCCTCGGGTCTCGACCGGTTGGCCAGCGCATTATTTTTTGGAAGACCGAGATGGCCAGAAGCGATTGGATTAGCCATTGGCTTCGATGCCGACACCTATGTCGTGCGCGCACTCCTGGTGAATAGCTCTGAAGTGAAAGGAAATGCCATACCGTTTGCTCCCCAACTAGTTTCTGGACCACCGCTGGCTCCCGAAGCCTCCTCAGTATTGCCTGCCAACACGGAATTGCTAGTGACTCTCTCACTCGACCTTCCGCTAATCTATGAGGGGACGCTGAAAACGGTGGCCCGTCAAAACGAGATGCGGGGGACACCCGGACCAACCATCAAGGCGAATCAGCCGGAGTCGCCGTTTGCTGTCTATGAGAAAAAGCTAGGTCTCAAGATTAAGGAGGATCTGTTGCCGCTCTTCGGCAATGAGATAGCGCTGAGCGTACCGGTTAAAACCCTGGGTGTGACCGGGCCACACTCGTCATCGTCCGCCACTCCGGAACCAACGGGTGAGGGGCAGACAGCGCCGACACCATCCGGACCTGAGCCTGTGATCGCGATCTCCATAAAAGATAAGGAGGCCGTCCGCACGTTGATACCAAAGATCGTCGACGCAGTTGGCTTTAAAGGTGCCAGCCAATTGGCCCAATCTGAGAAGCGCGCCGACACTGAACTTGTGACGTATGCAAATGCTATTTCTTATGCGTTCATCGGCAACTTTCTGATTGTCTCTTCTGATACCAAGGCCGTTCGCTACGTCGTCGATTCATATCTGAATCATCAGACACTCGCGGGAAACAGCAGTTTTAGGAACTATACACGCTGGCAACCGCGCCAGGTGTTGGGCCAGGTTTATGTCTCACCGGCGCTAATGGAGAGCTATAGCAGGGTTAGCAAAGACCTTGACTTAATTACGAATGACGCGCTTCGAGATTTCCTCTCGCGGTTAAGCCCGACAGCCGAGCCGGTAACTTACGCGATTTCGAATGAAGGGCTGGGGCCGCTCCACGAGCTGCACGTTCCCAAGAATCTGGTCTTGTTAATGATCGCGGGAATTGCCAACGAGAGTAATCAGCCTCCGCTGGTGAGAAATGAAGCAATTGCGCAAAGTGCATTGAGAATGCTTGTCAGCGCGGAAGCCACCTATCAAGCAACGACGGGAAATGGAAACTATGGCACCCTAGACCAACTAGTGGGGCAGAGCCTGCTGCAGAAAGATCTGCTACAGCAGCATGGATACAAAATCGAACTAACTATCGTGGGAACAAAATTTGAGGCTAGTGCGGTGCCGATGGAGTACGGAAAAAGCGGTAAGATGTCGTTTTTCGTTGATGACAGTGGCGTGCTCAGAGGAGCCGATCACGGCGGTGGTGCCGCCACAGTTGCCGACAAGCCCATGCAGTGAAGAGATCCCGTCAGAACGGCGAGCGGTAGCAACCCGGTCTCAACTGGAAGTATGCCCCGTAGCTGACCGAGGGTTCGGTTAGAGCTGCCGAAGATCAGACCGGGTCGCTACCGCTCGCCGTTCTGACAGGGTTGGCTCTCTTAGCGGAGATTATCGATCTGCACCGGCTCCACGTCCTCAGCCAATTCGAAACCGAAAACTCTTGAATAGAAATACAGCTCTCCATCCAAAGCGCGCTTGATGGTCTTTGCCTGTCGAAAACCGTGCTGCTCCCCTTCGAAAGGTATGTAAGCCACGGGAATTCCTTTCGTGCGTAATGCTTGCACCATGACTTCGGCCTGATTACGTGGCACGACCTTGTCCTCGGTTCCCTGAAAAAAGATTGCCGGGCACGACAGTCGATCCGTGAAATTGATCGGTGAACGTTGGAAATAGATATCCTGCTTTTCCGGATAAGGACCAAATAGCCCATCGAGGTATCGCGATTCGAATTTATGAGTCTCTTTTGCGAGCGCTTCCGCGTCGCTCACGCCATAGTGGCTGGCACCGGCCTTGAAGGTGTCTCGGAAAGTAAGCGCGCAAAGCGTTGTGTATCCCCCGGCGCTTCCGCCGGTGATCATCAAACGGTTGCCGTCGACTTCCCCCTGCGACACTAAATGCCGCGCACCGTTCGCGCAGTCGTCAACGTCCACCACGCCCCACTGGTCCTTTAACCTCTCCCGGTAAGCGCGGCCATAACCGGTGCTTCCGCCATAGTTCACATCTAGCACACCAATCCCTCTGCTGGTCCAGTATTGAATTGTCAGGCTTAAGGCTGTGGCGGCCGCGGATGTTGGTCCCCCATGGCTCTTCACCAGAAGTGGTGGGCGCTCGCCGCCAGGCGCGCGGTAGTCAAGATTCTGAGGCGGATAAAAAAAACCGTGAGCAGTTAATCCATCTGTAGTGGGGAATTCAATGGCGCGGGGACTGGAAAGATATCCTGTATGAATATCCAGGTTGTTCGACCGGCGCAAGACGTCGAAGGTTCTGGTGTTGAGATCCAGTCTGACAATCGATGGTGGCTCGGCAGGTGAGCCTGCCCGAAACACAGTCTGACCCGGCGCTGCCCGCAAGAAAGTTATGTCCGTGTAGTTGGTATCGATGGGCTGTAATTTCCGAGTGCGACTATCTATCGAGGCCAGTTGAGACATGCCGCGTTCATAGTAAGTACAGATGATCTTGTCTGCTGATTCGAAGCCGTAGTTGCTCATCCCAAAGATCCATTGCGGCACTCCGAGTTCTGAGGTTAGTTCAGTAACAGTCTCAATCTCTCCGTCGGCCCGGCGGCGATATAGATTCCACCACCCGTTACGATCCGATACGAAATAAAGCGTGCCGTCGGGGGACCACTCCGGTTGAAATATTGATTCTGTGATGCTGCCGGCAACACGCTGGGTTTTGGTCAGTGAGCCGTCTGCCTGAAAGTCACCCGTCCAGAGTTCAGTGCCATCCCAGGGCATCTGTGGATGGTCCCAGGTAAGCCAGGCGAGTCGGGTACCGTCGGAACTCACGCGTGGTGATGAGTAGAAGTCGTTTCCACCAACCAGCACTTGTTCGCCGTCATTCACACCGTCTAACCCAATGCTCACGAGCGTGTTAACCGCTTCGCGTGCGGCGACTGTATGGTCTTCTCGCACGCAGATCAATCGTCGTCGTTTGGCGTCGACACTAGCATCCGCATAACGCAAGTCAGCTTCAGGCGTAATAGGTCGAAGCTCCCCGCCAAGGATTTGTTTGTAGAGACGCTGGTCGGCGAAGTTTGAGAAATAGATCACGCCATCGCTCACGACATAATCTCCACCGCCGTATTCATGTACGCGCGTCCGGGCATTAAATGGCGGAGGATTAACATCCGTAGCTGCTCCCGATGCATCAAGTCGCACTATTACATTGCGCCCGCCTTCTGAAGGCCGCATTTCGACCCAGTAAAGGTCCTGGCCAGCTATAGTCGGCTGACTAAGCCCCACAGAGCTGCTCACGATTAAGTCGGAGGTAATAGGAGATTTCCAGGACCCATACGGGGCAATTTTTGGTTCAGGCATTGAGTTTATCTAAGCGTTCTGGTTGGAAATGAAAATCGGCCAGACGGGAGCATAGACCAAAGTTGCACGACGTGGCTCGCAAGTACGTGCAGCGCCAACCACTTTGCGAAAGTTTTGTTACAGCGTCGTTAGGGCTTTGCAAGATAACTGCAACCAAACGCTTTAGGTATGAATTTAACATGGCCCATCGTTAATTCTCCAGGGGAGAACTGAGATAAAAGCAAGGGCGCCGGTCTTGGGGGAGGTCGGTGCCCTCTCTTTTTGTCTTAACCCCTCCCTCAAATGTCATCCCCTCTGTTCGGGTTTAATTAAGGCGTGGCAAGCTTGAAGGTTTCCAGCCGGCGGCCGGAGAGCCGCCTAAGGTCGATAGCCATGTCCTTGATCTGGTAGCTCTCCTCCCTGTCCTTCGTCAGGGCCTTTGTCACAATCCGTTCAAGTTCAGCCAGGGCCTCGGCTGCGTGGAGCGTCAGCGGCTTAGGTTCTCTCTCCAGGATTGAAACAATTGTGTCCGCTTTGGGTGGCCCTCAAACGGGGGCGCTCGCAACCATCTATGAAAGTGCATTACCTTTCCGGGCGCACACTAGCCTCTAAGTTCGGAGAGGGCTGAGCCTTGCTAGGTGCTGGCGAAACGCCCGCGATCCGAGCGAACGTTGACTCACCTCGCAAACCGGATAACAATTCGCACGCACTGAAACTATCAGGCTGAAAGGTTAATCTGCCATGCGCCGCTTATTAATTGCTCTAGTTGCCCTTGCCTTTTTGCTGGTCTCGTTTCCGCTACCGCCCTCTGACGCTCAAACGTTTCGACCTGTGGTTCGCGGCAAGCGCGGAGTGGTGGCCGGGGGTCACCCGCTCTCGGTTGAAGCAGGGATGCGCATTTTGCAGCAAGGCGGTAACGCTACGGATGCCGGCGTGGCAACAATCCTCGCTGCTTCAGTGATCGAGTTTTCCCACTTTTCGTTTGGCGGCGAGGTGCCAATTCTCATCAAGATGAAGGGTAAGGATGTCAACGTCGTCGAGGGCATGGGCCCAGCTCCGATGAAGGCCACACGTGAGTTTTTCGTCAATCGCGAGCAGAATGCAGGATCCGGCATGGCTACTATGGCAGGCGCCAAAGCAGGAGCGATTCCCTCGACTGGCCCACTGCCGGCTACCGTGCCGGCTGTTCTCGACGCCTGCATCGTGGCGCTCGATCAGTTTGGGACAAAATCACTAGCCGAAGTCATACGACCCGCAATCGAGCTCGCCGACGGTTTTCCTATCGACGAGCTGCGCGTGCATTACATCAAGACACGCGGAGCAGTTTTCTCCCAATGGCCAGATGCCAAGCGCATCTTTATGCCCAACGGTGAGGTGCCGAAGGTTGGAGACATCTTCGTGCAAGCCGACCTGGCCCGCACGTTGCGCGAGATTGTGAATGCTGAAAACGAAGGGTCTCGACGCGCCAGAAATACCAGGGACAAACGCCATTCGGGCCTCATCGCTGCGCGCGACCACTTCTACCGTGGGCCAGTGGGCCAGCGTATCGGCGACCATATGCAAAAGAATGGCGGCTTGATCGCCGCAGAAGATCTGGCACGCTTTCATGCCAAACTGGGCACACCTGTGAAGGCAGACTATCGCGGCTACGAAGTTTACAAAGCGGGTTTTTGGACCGCTGGACCGGCATTAGTGGAGACGCTCAACCTGCTTGAAGGTTACGATCTGAAAAAGCTGGGCCACAACTCGCCGGATTACATTCACACGCTCGCCGAAGCCCTCAAGCTTGCTTTGGCCGATCGCGATCGCTATTACGGAGATCCGGACTTTGTGAAGATTCCGACGACCCAGCTGTTATCCAAGGAGTATGCGGCTTTGCGTCGCTCGCTGATCGACCAGCAACAAGCATCCCTGGCGCAGCAGCCCGGCGATCCATTTAACATGAAAGCCGTGTTGGCCAGTGCCTCACAGCGTATAAGCCGCGTGCCTGCGGTTCCGGAATTTGAGCGTGCTAGCGACACCACCTGCGTAAACGTAATCGACAAGGACGGGAATCTCTTCAGCGCCACGCCCAGCGGGGCCTGGTTGCCCGCCGTGGTCGCCGGCGATACTGGAGTCTTGATGGGCCAGCGTCTGCAGTCAGCACTCACGGATCCCAACAGTCCGAACGTAGTAGCGCCCGGCAAGCGGCCGCGCATCACGCTCACACCTACGATTGTGGTGAAGAATGGTGAGCCGTTTATGGTTTTGAGTACGCCCGGCGGCGACAATCAGGACCAGGCGCTGCTGCAAGTCTTGCTCAACATCATCGAATTCGGTATGAATCCTCAGGAAGCGGTCGAAGGTCCCCGCTTTGACACGCAACACTACGTCAGCTCGTTCGATGACCATGAATTCTTACCCGGCTCATTAAATGTTGAGGCGCGAGTTGATCAGAAGACAATCGAGGAACTCAAGACGCGCGGTCACAAGGTGAAAGTCCAATCCGATTGGGGTACGCTCTCCGCACCGACGGTAATCATCTACAACCCGCAAACCGGGGTCTCCTCTGCCGGAGCCGATCCCAGACGAGGACGATATGCAGTCGCCTGGTAGCCGAGCCCGACCCGGATTAAGTAGATAATGGCTAACGCACCGACATTGTACCGAGTGATTTTGCAAGTGTCTGATCTCGATCAAGCGGCGGAGTTCTATGCAAAGCTGCTGGCGGATGAAGGAAGAAGGATTCCGCGAGCCTCACGTCACTATATCGATTGCTGTTAAAGATCCATGGGGCAATGGGCTCTGCTTCGTGGACGACAGGACTTTGTTCACCGGAAT
>Ga0136617_10003204_pt1 | contig 14650 bp, 14 predicted proteins | sample AntDrymUQ3222106_2_FD_129672 | JGI IMG/M metagenome (GOLD analysis project Ga0136617, IMG submission 129672) | Polar desert sand microbial communities from Dry Valleys, Antarctica - metaG UQ322 (21.06) | ecosystem: Environmental > Terrestrial > Soil > Desert | place: Antarctica: Dry Valley... | reverse complement strand
CGCAGCGTGACGTTGTTCTGCTGTGCGGGCGTTGAAAAAATGAAAAGAACGAGAATAAGTGCGGCCGTACCGACGAGGTCAGGTCTTCGCGCCATCGGTCTCTGAAGAGTGTTCATGATCATCGCCGTTGTCGAAGCGTACTTGTGTTCGTTGACGTGTTGATGGGCAATCCGATAGTGACAAGAAAGGCACACGCCTCCCCGGGTAGGCACCGGACCTACTCAGTCAAGTCATTTGGCTTTTCGTTTAATTACACTGATGTACGGTGAACACCGTGGACGAAAAATTACTGCCACAGTTTTGCGCGGCGTGCCGCTCGACGTTTCTCCTTATGAATATAAGCGAGGAGGAAAACGACTTCAGGGTTCATCGCCCTATCTATGATAAAAACACTCATGACCTCACACCAAAAAAAACACCGCGGCCCTCGATTTCGTGGCAGAAATCTTGAACGGTGTGATTCAACAATCAAAGGTTGAAACATTCAGCCTATGTCACGCAGATTGAGTATGATCCGTCTGCACAGGAGTAAGTGGCACAATACGGACGAAAGTTTCACTATCCCTATAAAATCTTAAGCAGCGCTGGGGTAAACGCCGCTTGATTTTCATAGTTGCAAAAAAATTGATTCAGCATCTGATCATGACTACTTGGAAAATACAGCATGGTCATACGTAGAAACCAGCAATGTCCTGAAGTATCGAGTTTACGTCCTGTCTTGCAGCACACGAGCGAACACATCCCGATCAACGTTACCGCCGCACAAAACAGTGCCGACCTTGCGCCGACGCATACTTTCCTGCTCTTTCATCAATGCCGCCAACCCCGCTGCGCCTGCGCCCTCTGCGACGTTGTGCGTGTCGGTGAACAGCACGCGCATCGCCGTGGCGACTTCCTCATCCGTCACCTCGACGATGCGCTCGACGTGGCTGTTGATAATCTCTAAAGCATCGGCAACCGGCGTGCGACACGCCATCCCGTCGGCGAGCTGCGTCGTCACCTCATGCGAGACGAGCGTCTTCGATGCGAATGAGCGCGCGTAGGCCGGCGCGCCTGCCGAGACGACGCCGACTATCTTGACGCGTAAGTTCAGCGCTTGACGTGCCGCAATCATGCCGCAGATGCCGGAGCCTAACCCGATTGGAACATACACCGTGTCGAGGTCTGGCATGGCGCGCAGAAATTCGAGCGCGTAGGTTCCGACGCCGCGCACCAGGAACGGATGGAACGACGGTACGCGGTAGAGTCCGCGTTCTTCGCTTAACTTCTGCGCGTGCTCGCTTGCGGCTTGGAAGTCATGACCATGAATGACTAATTCGACGCCCAGAGAGCGCATCGCCTCGTTCTTCTCGACGCTGTTACCTTCGGGCACAACTACTACCACCGGGACGCCGTTGCGACGCGCCGCGAACGCGATTGACTGACCGTGATTGCCGCGCGTTGCAGTCACGATTCCGGCGATTGGCGCACTGACTCGTGTGCGGTTCAGTTCTTCCATCAGCACCAAGCCGCCGCGCACCTTGAACGCGCCGACCGGCGTGTGGTTCTCGTGCTTGACCCGCACTTCCGCACCTAATCTTTGGTTGAGCGTTGCCCAACTGTATTGCGGCGTCGGCGGCATCACGCGGTAAATGATCGCGGCGGCGGATTCGAGTTCCGAGAGTAAGGGAAGCATGCTCCGGTTGGTCATACATTTATTGACAGAAAAGAGATAGGAGTTTCTTGGCCCGTACCAAATTTGATACTACACCACAAAATTGTGCGTACTTACGCGATTGCTTTTGATTGTGCATACTCCTTCCACGCAAGTAAAGCTTGGTATCAGAAAGGATCAAAAGGATGAAAGTTTTCGAACTTCAGAACTCATTCGGCATTGACTCGCTCACGGTTGTCGAGCGAGATGAACCGACACCCGCCGCCCATCAGGTGATGGTTCGCGTGCGTGCCGTGTCGCTCAACTACCGCGACCTGCTCATGGTGAAGGGCTTGTACAACCCGCGTATGCCTTTGCCCAGAGTGCCGATGTCCGATGGCGCGGGCGAAGTCGTCGCGGTCGGTGACGCGGTGACTCGTGTCAAGGTCGGCGACCGTGTGGCGGGGATATTCATGCAGACATGGACGGGCGGCGAGATGCGTGCGGAGCATCGCGCGTCGGCGCTGGGCGGCGAGATCGACGGCATGTTCGCTGAGTACGTCGCGCTCGACGAAGCGGGCGTGGTCCGTGTCCCTGAACATTTCACCTATGAGGAAGCGGCGACGCTGCCATGTGCGGGGGTAACGGCGTGGAACGCGCTCTTCGCTTCAGGCAACCTCACAGCGGGCGAGACGGTGCTCGTCCAGGGAACCGGCGGCGTGTCGCTCTTCGCGCTCCAATTTGCCAGACTCGCGGGCGCGCGTGTCATCGTCACGTCGAGCAGCAATGAAAAACTTGACCGCGCGTTGCAACTCGGAGCCTCTGACGGCATCAACTACCGCGACGTGCCGGAGTGGAATAAGCGCGTGCGTGAACTAACCGGCGGTCGTGGCGTTGATTACGTCGTCGAAGTCGGCGGCGCGGGCACTCTCAACAAATCGCTCGCAGCGGTTCGCACGAGTGGCACAGTGAGCATGATCGGAGTGCTTACGGGAATCAGCGCTGAGGTCAGCACCGCCGCCATCCTCCAACAGAACGTGCGCGTGCAGGGAATCTTCGTCGGCTCACGCGAGATGTTCGAAGAGATGAACCGCGCCATCGAGTTGCATAAGTTGCGTCCGGTGATTGACCGCGTATTCGAGTTTGATGCGGCGCGCGAAGCATTCAGACACATGGAAGCGGGCGCGCACTTCGGCAAGATCGTCGTGCGAATCGAATAAAGGAGGGCGGCAGACGATTACTATTTCGTTTCGTGTGACGGCGAAAGCATGAATGGAGAAAGAGTTTTTCGATCTCGCCGTTCGATTGACCTAAACGTCTCGCGCTGAGGATGACGGCTTGCTGAACTACGTTCATCATCGGCGGCAAGAAGCTCACCGGGAGTTTGTGTTGTACGAGCAATGGCGAGACCGGACATCTCTCGACAATCATCTGGCTCGCCTCCAGACAATGCTCGGAGCGCCTGCTCCCGGAGAGATGTTACACGCTTCACTGCTCGACATGCGCGATAAAACTCAGATCGTTTTCTACGATGTGGTTTTCTGATATGGCTCAAGCGAGCGAAGCAATTACGAACGGCGCGCGGGTTGCCCGTCAGTCGTTCAGCCCCTCGGCAGCATGAGCATCGATGAACGCGAACAGACCATCAATCGTGTTCGCGTCGGTGAATGGGTTGAGCAGCACCACGCGCAGCCATTTACCGTCCCGGTATGTCGGCAGCGACAAGAATGCGTTGCCTTGTTTCAACAAACGTTTCTGAAGCTTCGTGTTCCACTCGTCCAAGGCTTTCACATCCAGCCGTCCCGATGTACCGCGAAAGCAGACGAGGTTCATCTCCGGCTCGCTCGCCAACTCAAGGAAGCTTCGTCTCCGAACGTGCTGTAGAAAGTAGTCGGTCAGACGATAGCTTTCATCTATTAACTGCTCGTAGCCGCGCCTGCCGATGTGCTTCAGCGATAGCCACAGCTTGAGCACTTCGGCGTGGCGCGTTCCCTGCACACTGATCTCGCCGAGGTTCACGAACATTTCCGCAGCGTTCATGTACGGAGCGCCTACGCGGAAGGCACGTTCCAACACGCTCGCATCGCGGAACAACACCAACGCGCACGTCTTCGCGACGTAAAGCCACTTCTGCGGATTGAACGTCACGGAGTCGGCGCGTTCGATGCCTGTTAACCGGTGTTTGTGAGAATTTGAGAACATGAGTGCTCCGCCGTAAGCCGCATCGACGTGGAACCAGAGGTCTTGCTCGCGGCACACATTGGCGATTTCGTGGAGCGGGTCGATGTTGCCGGTCGTGGTCGTGCCAGCGGTTCCGACGACGCAGAAAGGTCGTTTGCCTTGCTCACGTGCTTGCTTGATTTTGCCTCTGAGGTCATCCGCATCCATCCGCGAATCCTTGTTGACGGCGACGTCGATGACGGCTGAAGTGCCCAAGCCGAGGAGCATCGCAGCTTTGTGCAAGGAAGTGTGCGCCACTTCCGAAGCGAGAATCACCGGCTGCTTCTTCGACGCCCAGATTCCACGTTCACGCGCATCGAAGGAGACGTTTCGCGCCACCGCCAGAGCTTGCAGATTGGAGAGACTGCCGCCGCTCGACATCACACCACCAGCCTCCTCGCCCAAACCGAACATTCCGGCAATCTCCCTCAACACGATGCGTTCCATGCGCGAGAACATCGGCGACATCTCGACGCTCAGCATGTTGTTGTTAACGACTGCCGCGACCATCTCGCCAAGCACGGAAATTGTTGTCGGCATCGAATCCATGTGACCGATGTAGCCGGGATGAGCGGCGTTCATCGAAGCGTCCATCAGCGAACTCAATTCTCTAAGGAGTTGCTGTTCAGAGGTCGGCTCTTCCGAGATGGCAAGATCATCAAGCGGATGCGTCGCTTCGGGTTGCGGTGAGCGGCGCGTCGCGCTCGTCGCATAAGAAACGACCAAACGCAGCACTTCGGAAGCGAGCCGTTCGACTTCGCCGGAGTTGCTGCCTTGAGGATCAATGAAAGCGGAAGCCGGTAGTTCGCTGCGGTTCACTTTGCTCACCTCGCACTGAAGATTTGCGCCGCAAAGCTTTGCACTCATTAGACATTATAAGAAATAATGATTTAGCTCATCGCCGCAATGAACGCTTGCGCAGATGGCCGCTCAAGTTTTGCAAGCCTGTTGCTGTTTCCATGAAGACATCTGAGCATTCTGGTCGTCTATTGCGCCGCGTGTCTTTGACACAACGTGAATGCTTGATACCGCAGATCGCATGTTCGACTCTGACGCCCAATCGCGACAACGCTTGATTGTGCCGCTACTCGCCTATCTTCCACTCCTTGCGGCGCGGCTTTTTTTGGCTGATGCGTCTGCTTGACCTTAGGCTCATATCCTTGAAATCCAGTGTCTTTGTATAACACTCCTCGGCGTGCATAACTGATCTGCTCGGCGTCAGCAATCTTCTTATTATGTGTTTTTTCCGCTAATCGTAGGACTCGCAGCATGTACGCAGACTAGCGGTAAGTCCATTTTTAACCCTCGCCACGAAACGACGATCTGCTTCGACGCCTACAACTCTACCGTCCTGCACTTGAAGCATGCACCCCGCAAATGTTGCTGAACGTGACTTCCATTCTACCGTCTCCATCAAGGTCACTGCTGTTCACTACTCCGCCCGCCGAGGTGCGTCCGACGTACAGGTTGCCATCAACCTGACCAAGTACTGTTGAGAAGACGGTAGCAGTAAGCTGAATGCTGTCTTGCACATCTTCCGCCACCGGGTCTGTGCCGCTTCGAGGGTAGATGAATGTCTTGTTCGCAGACTCGGCAGAAGTCACACGTATCGAAGGCAAGTCACCACAGGTGATGCGTAGAGAGATGTGAGCCACTACCCGTTAATTTAAGCCCAAGTCACTCTATAAAAACTAAATAGACAGCGAGCCAAATACAAACGGGGGGCTTTGGAAGCCCCCCGTTTAATGCTACTCATTGGAGTTATTAGCGTGAGACAGCGGTGTCCGCTACTAACTCCTCTACTTTGCGCCCCAGACCTTCGGCGACACGCCGGCCATACTCCTGATCGCATTGCGTCAGGTGTCCGATCATGCGCTCCTGAATGTCTTCGTTGCATTGCTTGAGCGCGCTCACCAAATTATAGATCAAGTCGTCGCGTTCCCAGTCTCCCATCGTCCGGTAACGCTCGCCCACCTGCTTGTAGTCGTTTGTCCGGCTGATCTTCTGGCGGACAACTGCCCCTTGAACGAAAGGCGTATGATCCGCTCCTACTTTCGGAGCTTCCCGTAATCCGCCTCTGCTGCTCGGCTCGTAGTTGATGTGCGGGTTCGCGCCCGCCTCGTTTCCATCTACGTAAAAAGTCATTTGCCCGTCGCGCTGGTTCGTCGCCACGTGCTTCTTCGGACTGTTGATCGGCAGTTGCACGTAGTTGGCCCCGACGCGGTGACGCTGCGTGTCGGAGTAAGAGAACGTCCGACCTTGCAGCATCTTGTCGTCGGAGAAGTCGAGTCCGTCAACCAGCACGCCAGTGCCAAAAGCCGCTTGCTCGACTTCCGCGAAATAGTTTGTCGGGTTGCGGTCGAGCACCATGCGCCCTACGGGGAGCATCGGGAACTGATCTTCGGGCCAGATTTTCGTGTCGTCGAGCGGGTCGAAATCGAGTTCGGGATGTTCGCCATCCGACATGATCTGGACGCGCAGATCCCACTCCGGGTAATCTCCACGCTCGATGGCGTCAAATAAATCCTGCGTTGCGTGATTGAAGTTGGTGATCTGGTCGGCTTCGGCTTGCGTGAGCGAACGGACGCCCTGTTTCGGAATCCAGTGGTATTTGACGAGCACACCGACGCCTTCCATGTTGTACATCTTGTAGGTGTTGACGCCCGCGCCCTCTTGCTCCCGATAGTTAGCCGGAATACCGCGCGGGCTGAACAGGAACGAAATCATGTGCATCGACTCCGGCGAGAGACTGATGAAGTCAAAGATGCGGTTGGCGTCCTGACGGTTCGTCATCGGGTCGGGCTTGAAGGCGTGAACCACGTCGGGAAACTTAACAGGATCGCGGATGAAGAAGACTTTGAGGTTGTTACCGACTAAATCCCAGTTGCCATCTTCAGTATAGAACTTGGTCGCAAAGCCGCGTGGATCGCGTAAATTCTCAGGCGAGTGTCCGCCGTGAATGACGGTCGAGAAGCGCACGAAAACAGGCGTGCGTTTGCCCTTTTCCTGAAACAGCTTGGCGCGCGTGTACTTACTTGCCGGCTCGTCGCCGATGGTGCCGTAAGCTTCGAAGTAGCCGTGGGCGCCCGCTCCGCGCGCGTGGACGACGCGCTCAGGGATCCGCTCGCGGTCGAAGTGGGTGATCTTTTCGAGGAATTGGTAGTTCTCAAGCACCGTCGGCCCGCGGTCGCCGACGGTGCGCGTATTCTGGTTGTCGTAGACCGGATGGCCTTGCCTGTTCGTTAAGATGGGCTGTTCGCCACCCGGCCCGTCAGTTTTACCTTTATTTTCTTGATCGCTCATCGTTACTTGTCCTCTTTTCGGTAGTTACTCAGGAACAACAATTATTGCTGTCTTGATGCCAAATAAAACTACCGACGGCACTCTCGGCAATAGCCTAAGAGTTCCAACCGGTAGTTTTTCACTTCAAACCCCGCCTGCGGCCTGATGTGTGACAACAGTTCGGAACCTTCCTGAACATCCAAATCCCAAATCTTTCCGCACCCAAGACATCGCGTATGGTAATGGTGATCAGTGCGAATGTCATAGCGGGCTGAAGCATCTCCGTAAGCCAGTTTCGACACGGCGCCGCACTTAACCAGCGTCTCCAGATTCTTGTACACAGTTGCTAAACTGATACGGGGCAATTTCGGCTTCACGGCAAGAAAGACTTCTTCAGCAGTCGGATGATGCTTGACTCCGCTCAGATAGTCATAGACGGCGGCGCGCTGAGACGTGAGTTGCGAGCCGCATGTGTGGAGTTTTTGTCGCAACGTTTCTTGCCGTTGTATTTGGTTTTTCGCGTTCATAAAACGTTCTCGCTCTGCCGCAAACTTAGTTCATAGTGAAATCTCCGTCCGGAAAAGTCAATAGTAATTATCGCTGTCGACTTTCTTACGACTTAAATGGCGCCGCCAAACGCTATCTTGAAAGGGCTCCCCGATGGTAGTAGCTTGAGGTTGTTCGAAGACTTCAGGTTGAAGAAAACAACCCGTGCGCTCTCGAGACCGACCACACGGAGGCTGAGGATGAGACTGTCTCGGTCATACAGTCGACGTGTGTTTATCTTGAGCTAGACAATAGTGCCTACTTCATAGATGCAACATCGCCGAGCGGGCGGCGTAGGAGGGCGTGACTTTACCTGACGCTCACCGTGCGCGTGAGTTGCGGACCACGGACGAAGGCGAAACCCCGAGGACCCGCCTCATCCACCGCGCCATGTGGCTCTGATGTGCGAAGCCCGCTTCGAGCGCTACCTGGCTGGCGGGTAACTCGCCATGCAAGAGCAGCGTCTTGGCACGCTCCACCCTACGCTGCATGACGTATTCGTGGACCGGTAGTCCGGTTGAGCGCTTAAACAAACTCTTGAGGTGCGATGCGCTGACTTCGGCGACGCCGGCAAGCCGGGCCAATGACGTGTCTTGATCGAGATGCTCCTCGATGTACTCCGTCACGCGTCGCAGCTGCGGCTGCGACAGTCCGCGCGGCAGGTTGTGGGGCGCCGGGTAGTGGCCCAACAGGTGAACTGCGAGGCCCACGCCGAGGCTCTCGGTGTAGAGTGGCCCGCTCGGATAGCCGGCCTTGCGCTCCGCGTCGAGTGCCCAGGCGATGTGCTCGATCTGCGGGTCCCTGAACTGGTGGCGCGGCTCAAGGCCGGTTCGGTCGGGATCGAGGCCCATGTCCTCTGCGGCGCGACGTAGGAGCGAAGGTGAGAATTGCAGAATCAGGGAGGTGCTCGCTTCGTCCTCCTCCCAGATGTCCGACAGTCCGGCCGGGAGGATGTCGACGTCGCCGCGCGTGTAGGTGAAACGTTGAAAGTGGCACACCGCCTGAACGGGCGCCCCGGCGTGAATCTTCAGGCGATGGTCGGGCAGGGCTTCGAGCTCGACCAGGCCGGGCAACGTCGTGTGGAGGTCGACGCGCAGCCCGACCCGGGGACGCGGCTCGTCCAGCTTTGGCGCGGGAAGTTGACCCGCGCCGAAGGGGTACGCCGCGGTCGCGGCCTGCTCCTGAGTGTTCATGGCTTGCTCTCCTCCTCACGATCATACGCCAGCGTCGCGCCGCCTGCCAACCGACGACTTCTCCGCGCAGTCGATTCTTCTGCGTCCGAACGTGCTCCTGTTCGTCCGATTGTGCGCGACCGGCGGGTTCGTAGGCGATATTGTGGCTGGCGTCATGCGGCATTCGCAGCTCGCACCGAGAGGCGACTGAGACCATCCCGCCAACAGCGACTCGCGCTGGTTGGCGCACGTCGCGCTGCTGCGGTGACGAACTGACAGCAAAGGAGAATTCATGAACAAGTACACAGGTAAGAAGGCAGTGGTCATCGGCGGGACCACCGGCATGGGGCTCGCGACGGTCAAGGCGCTCCTCGAGGGAGGGGCCGAGGTGCTGCTCACCGGTCGCAACGAGCAGAACCTCGAAGCAGCACGCCGCGAGCTCGGGTCTCGGGTGCATGTCGTGCGATCCGACGTGTCGAGCATGGCTGACATCGACAAGCTGGGCGCACTCGTCAAAGAGAAGCTCGATCAGGTGGACGTCGTGTTCATCAACGTCGGGATCTCAGAACTTGCGCCGTTCGATCAGGTCACGGAAGACTCGTATGACCGACAGTTCAACATCAACACCAAGGGCGCATTCTTCACGGCTCAGCGCCTCGCTCCTCTCGTCCGGGATGGCGGCTCCTTGGTCTTCACCACGGTCACCAACGGGCCGGCTAATCCCAACCTGAGCGTCTACGCCGGATCGAAGGCTGCTCTGCGTTCGTTCGCTCAAGTGTTTGCCGCCGAGCTCCTGCCGAGGGGAATCCGGGTGAACACGGTGGCCCCCGGCTTCATCGACACGCCGACCATGGGCGTCGCCGGGCTCTCTGAAGAGGAGCGGGCAGCCCTCAAGAAGCTGGGAGACGAGATCACCCCGATGAAGCGCCACGGCACGGCCGACGAGGTCGCGCGAGCGGCGTTGTTCCTCGCCTTCGACGCAACGTTCACTACTGGAGTCGAGCTGCCTGTTGATGGCGGTCTCGCGCAAATCGGCGCCCCACTTCAGTAGAACTCCGAAGCGAGGTCGGCTGTCGCCGTCGCCGTGCTCATTTAACCGGCAGATGCATCGCGAAAACACCGGAAAAATCAAAAAAAGGAAGCAATATGATAGGAAACAATATGAATGAAGTATCAGTTATCGGTTTGGGAGCAATGGGTTCAACGCTCGCTCAGGTGCTGCTCGGCAACGGGTATCGCGTCACGGTCTGGAACCGAACGACCGCGAAGGCCGAACCGCTCGTCCGGGATGGAGCAGTCCTTGCCCAGAGCGCTGCGTCGGCAGTCGGCGCGAGTCCTATGGTGGTCGTTTGCGTCCTCGACTACAAGGCGACGAACGAGATTCTTGGCACAAAGGAGGTCGCTTCCGCTCTCGCTGGCCGAGTTCTGGTGCAGCTGACCACCGGCAGCCCCCAGGAGGCGCGTGACGGCGAGGTTTGGGCGCGGGAGCGAGTGCCGACTACCTCGATGGTGCCATCCTGGCGTATCCGAGCCAGATCGGGACGGACGCCACCATTCTCATATCGGGTGCCGAAACCGCATTCCGGCGGAGTGAGCCGCTTCTCAAGATCCTTGCTGGGAACTTGACTTACCTGGGTGAGCAGGTTGGTTCGGCGTCTGCGCTGGATTGCGCTACGCTGTCATACCTCTTGGCTGCTCTCCTCGGCTTCTTTCACGGCGCACGTGTCTGCGAATCGGAGGGCCTTCGCGTAGATTCCTTCGGATCCATGCTCGCCGATCTCGCACCGGTCCTCGGGGGGGAAGTCAAACACCTGGGTGAAGTCATTCAGGCGGGAGAGTACGACAGACCTCAATCCTCTCTGATGACCTACGCGTCAGCGGCAGAACGGCTCGTGCGACAAGCTCAAGATGCCCAGATCAACTCCGAGTTTCCGACGTTCGCCTCGGGACTCTTTCGGCAGGCCATGGCTGCAGGCCACGGGGAAGAGGAAGTCGCCGCTCTCGTCAAAGTGCTGCGCGGGGAGACCACTGATAAAGGCGGCTTGACCGCAGGGAGGACACAAAGTGGTTGAAGTATCAGTTATCGGTTTGGGACCAAGGGGCAGAGCGCTCGCCCGCGCGCTGTTCAGCGGCGGCCATCGCGTGACGATCTGGAACCGGAATGTGGCGAAGGCGGACCCGCTCATCCATGAAGGAACTGTTCTTGCGGACAGCACCATCTTCATGTCCGGCGCGGAGAAGACATTCAGACGAAGCGAAGCGCTACTCAAGAGCATGGCCGGCACTGTGGATTATCTGGGTGAGCGGGTCGGTTCGGTATCTGCGCTGGATCTGGTTTCTGTCTCAAATCAGGAAAGAGATGAAGTATGAGTGACGTATCAGTTATCGGTCTGGGCGCGATGGGCTCGGCCCTGGTCATCGTGGCGCATCCGGAACCGGACGCTTTCAACAAGGCGGTGCTGGGCGAGCTCCTCGGCGGGCTCGCCGATGCCGGGGTCGAAGCCGAGGTTGCCGATCTGTCGCACGAGGGGTTCGACCCGCGCATCACCCACGCGGATCTAGACCATTATCGCGGTGTGGGCAGAGCCCCGGCAGACATGCAGCGCGAGCAGGCGCGCGTGGATGCAGCCGATGCGCTCATCTTCGTCTTCCCGATTTACTGGTGGTCGCTTCCCGCGCTGCTCAAGGGGTGGATCGACTGCGTCCTCACCGGCGGCTGGGCCTTTGTGGTTGGTAAGGACGGCAAGGCACAGGGTCTGCTTTCGCAGCGCCCGGTCCGGCTGCTCGCGACCGGTTCGGGTGATTCCCGCAGTTAAGAGAAGCACGGCTATCGGGACGCGTTCGTAGCGCAGATCGAGCGCGGCACCTTCGGCTTCTGCGGCCTCCACGACGTCACAACGCATCTGCTGCTCGATGTCGAGAGCACCGACCCGACAGTCCGCGCGGCTCATCTACAGACCGCGCGCACCGTCGGTCGATCGCTATTCACACAGACAGCACAATTGCCCGCCGCGTGCGCGCAATATTGCCGAAAGGAGAACAAATATGAGCATCCCCACGAATGAAATCCGCCTGAAGAGCCGCCCGAGCGGCCTTCCGTCCGAAGACGATTTCGAGCTTGTCGAAACCATGCTTGACGACCCCGCCGACGGCCAACTGCTGGTCCGCAACCTGTGGATGTCGGTTGATCCTTACATGCGCGGGCGCATGATCGATGCCCCGAGCTATATCCCGCCGTTCCAGATCGGCGAGGCGTTGACCGGCGCTGCGGTCGGCGTGGTCGAGCAATCCGGCGACGCAAACTTCAAACCAGGCGACGTGGTCAGCCATTTCGCGGGCTGGCGCGACTACGCGCTTATCGACGCCGCGACGGCGGCCAAGGTGGATGTAAGGAAAGTGTCTCCACAGACCTATCTCGGAGTGCTGGGATTCCCCGGTCTCGCCGCCTATGCGGGCCTGTTGCGCATCGGCCAGCCGAAAGCGGGCGAGACGGTGTTCGTCTCCGCCGCCAGTGGCGCGGTCGGCGCGGTTGTGGCTCAGATCGCCAAGATCAAGGGCGCCCGCGTGATCGGCTCAGTGGGTTCCGATGAAAAGGCCAAATGGTTGAAAGACGAGCTCGGCGTCGACGCCGTGATCAACTACAAGACCGCTGGCGATATGACCAAGGCCCTCGCAGAAGCCGCGCCGAACGGCATCGATGTCTATTTCGACAATGTCGGCGGCGACCATTTGGAAGCGGCGATAGCGGCGGCCAACCCCTTCGCGCGCTTCGCGCTGTGCGGAATGATTGCGCAATACAACTCCGAAACGCTGCCGCCAGGCCCGCGCAACATCTACACGGTGTTGACGAAGAGCCTGACGCTGCAGGGTTTTATCGTCACCAACCATCTTGACCTCATGCTCGACTTCACACGCGATGTGACTCAGTGGATCGCCGAAGGCAGGATGAAATGGCGCGAAACCGTCCTCGATGGCCTCGAGAACGCGCCTAAGGCATTCATCGGTATCTTCGCGGGCGAGAATTTCGGCAAGATGCTGGTCAAGATCGGCGAGTGAAAGTTAGCGGCGACCGCATCGCAAAGGTCGCGCTGATTTAGATGCGGCAACATTTCGCCGCGGAAATTTCAAACAAAAGTGAGGAGGAACCTTATGTCATTAATTATTCTCAACGGCACGACCCAAGTTCTGGAGTCGGATATACCGGAGTTCATTCGTTCTTGTGCTGCCAGCGCCGCCGAAACCGTGAAGGAAGCGGGTTGCGTGTATTACTACATGGCGCGAGACATAGTTCAGCCGGACTTGTTTCGCTTGTCCGAGGCTTGGATTGACGAGGCGTCCCATGATGCACACCTTAAAAGTCCGCATCTCGAACGCAACTTGCGGGAAGTCGGCGGCTTGACCCTCAAGGCGGTCACGCTCAAACGCTATCACGTGACAAACGAGGAAGATCTCGCCAACCTGGTGCCGAGAAAGTAGGCTGTTGCCTGAAGGAACAAGATTCTAAGAAAAAGGAGATTATTCAAATGAAAAATGTGCAGAAAGATTTATCGGTTATTGGTTTAGGAATGATGGGGGGTACGCTCGCTCGGTTGCTGCTTCGCAATGGGTACCGTGTCACCGTCTGGAACCGTACAAAAACAGCGGCCGAGCCACTCGTCCGGGATGGGGCGGTTCTTGCCGACAGCGCCGCTGCTGCCGTCGCCGCGAGCTCCGTCGTGGTCGTCTGCGTCCATAACTACAAGGCGGCGAACGAGATTCTTGGCACGAAGGAAATCGCATCCGCCCTCGAGGGCCGGGTTCTGTTGCAGCTGACAACCGGCAGCCCGCAGGAGGCGCGAGACAGTGAGATTTGGGCGCGGGAGCGAGGCGCAGACTACCTCGACGGTGCCATCCAGGCGGCTCCGAGCCAGATGGCGAGGCCCGACACGATGATTCTCGTGTCGGGTGCGGAATCCGCGTTTCGGCGGAGCGAGCCGGTTCTTAAGGTCTTCGGCGGAAACGTAAAGTATCTTGGTGAGCAGGTCGGGTCAGCGTCTGCGATGGATCTAGCGACACTTTCGTACGTTTACGGAGGGATGCTCGGCTTTATCCACGGTGCGCGCATTGCCGAAACGGAGGGCTTTGGCGTGGATCAGTACGGGTCCCTTGTTGCCGAAATCTCGCCGACATTCGGCGAGTTTTTCCAGCACGAGGGGACGGTCATCCAGTCGGGGAACTACGAGGTTTCCGAAAGCCCTCTGAAGATCTCTGTCGAAGCCACAGAACGGCTGGCGCAAGCAGCTCGAGAAGGCGGGATCAATTCCGAAATTCCGACGTTCGCCTCTGGCTTCTTCAAGCGAGCCGTGGCCGCAGGCTATGAAAACGAGGAAGTCGCTGCCCTCATCAAGGTGCTTCGTTCATCGGAGGAGTCCGGCAAAGCTGCTTGAAGGAACAAGATTCTAAGAACGGAGATTTATCATATGAAAAATGTTAAAGATGAAATTTCAGTTATCGGTTTGGGTGCGATGGGTTCTGCGCTCGCCGCCGCATTCCTGAACCGGGGCCTTGCCACGACCGTCTGGAATCGTTCGGCAGGGAAGGCCGATGCCCTCGTCGCCAAGGGCGCGGTCCGTGCGGCGACCGTCGCCGATGCCCTTGCTGCAAGTAAATTGGTGGTTGTGTGCCTGTTGAACTACGACACCGTCTACGAGGCGCTAGGTGATACGGGCGACGCCCTCTCGGGCCGCGTGCTGGTCAACCTCACCAACGGCACCCCGGCACAAGCGCGCGACATGGCCAAGTGGGCGACAGAGCGCGG
>Ga0136617_10003203_pt1 | contig 14651 bp, 9 predicted proteins | sample AntDrymUQ3222106_2_FD_129672 | JGI IMG/M metagenome (GOLD analysis project Ga0136617, IMG submission 129672) | Polar desert sand microbial communities from Dry Valleys, Antarctica - metaG UQ322 (21.06) | ecosystem: Environmental > Terrestrial > Soil > Desert | place: Antarctica: Dry Valley... | reverse complement strand
GCCGAAGATCGCTCAGCGCGACGGGCGTGCGGGCCAGCGACCAGGCGCCGAGCAGGACGATCGGAATGAAGGTGAGCCCGTGAAAGGCGATGGCGTAGGAGGAGGCGAGATCGTTGGAGATGCCGTACAGTGCCAGCGCCGCGACGATGGCGGCCTCGAACTGCCCGACAAACCCCGGTGTGAGCTGAACCGAGATGCCGAATATCAGGATGCCTTGCAGGAGCAGCGCACCCGCAAAATCCACCGGGATGGAGAAGGCCTGGAATCCGATGTGAAAGGCCCAGGCGTTGGTCAGCCATAGCATCAGCGACCATCCCATGACTCCGGCGAGCCTCGCGGGGGAGCGCAGCACGGCGAGGCCGTGGCGAACGCCTTCGATCAGCGCTACGACGCGGTCGGTCAGCCTGCCCGACGGAAGCACTCGGCGGACCAACCGCTCCGCCGCCACCGGAAATGCCACGACCAGGATCGCGCCCACCAGCGCCGCTACCGCCATCGCTCCGGTCACCTGTGCCACCCGGGCGACCGACACCTTGCCTACGGTGATGCCGTCGGGGAGGTCGGAGGCGAGCAGGGCCACGGCAAGCAGCCCTACCACCGTTAGGCCATCGAATATCCGTTCGACCGCTATGGAGGAGATCACCGAGCTGAAGCGTGCGCCCGAGAGACGGGTGGCGGTAAAAGTGCGGACCAGCTCGCCGGCGCGGAACGGCAGCACGTTGTTGGCCATGAACCCGATGGCGATCGCATGCCATAGCGGTGCGCGGGGCAGCGGCCCGCCGTCCTCGGCTCGCAGCAGCAGCCGCCAGCGGAGAAGCCGAAGCGGAAAGGTGAGCGTGGCGACGAAGACGGCCGCGGCCATTGGCAGTGGTTGCGCCTCGCGGATGTGACGCGCGATCTCACCGAGGTGCACGCCTCGCAGCGCCCAGTAAAGGAGACCGAACGACAGGGCGATCCCGAGCAGCGCCGCCAGCCGTTGCCGGCGGGTCCGGCCGGTGCGTGCCGCCTCAGGAATCGGCAAGCGCCAGCGGAACCAGGTCGAGCAGCTCCTGGAGGAGCGGATGAATGGAGGCGGGATCGTTGAGCCCGGCGAGCTCCGCGGTCAGCTCGTGCCGCAAGGCGAGAGCCCGCTCCAGCGCCCCGCGGCCCCGGTAACAGAGCGCCTCGATGGAGACCACTTCGTCCACCGGCGACCTGCCGGCGGGAACCGGACGCGGGCGCCGGAGCAGCGCCTCCAGCGATGCGGCAGCCGGTCCCCGCTCCCGCTCCAGCCGCTCGAAGGTGGTGAAGCTCGACTCCAGGCCACTGTCGGCGGCCGCCGCGGCGGTATCGGGCGCAAGGCTCTCGATGGGGACCACATCGGGCTCGAGATCGTAGGCCAGCGACTGAATGGGCACAATGGCCAGCTCGGCCTCGGTGTCAGCGCCGGCGACTTCCGGCACGGCGCGCAGCTCGTCCAGCCGGTGGGCGACGTCCAGCACCCTGCGCGAGACCTGCATCCGATCGTCGGCGTCGGCCACCGAGCGAAGCAGCTCACCCGCGGCGCGAAGACAATCCACCACCGCGGCCGTGGCGTGCGCGGCCACGCCGGCGGCGAGCGCTTCGCGGGTGGAGCGGGCAAACACCGCGAGGGCTCCGGCGACGGGATCCGACCCCGGAGTGCCCGCCGTGCGGAGGGCAGCGAGCAGATGATAGAGTCGCAGATCGCGCTCGGTAGCCGAGCGGGAGCGTCCGATGAGATCGGCGATCTGGCAGAGATGCTCGCCGTGGCTGACCAGCTCCAGCGGGCCCAGCGGGGCGGGGGAAGCGAACTGAGGCTGAGAGGCCGGCGGGGTGAGCGCCTGGGTATCTCCGACAAAGTAGAGCGACTCGATCGGCACCACGTCGCGCTCGACCGCAAAGGCGCGAAGCAGCAGGTCGGTGAACCGGCGGGCTTCCTCCGCCTCGGGATCGGGGCGGCCCTGTTCGGTGACGTCGCGGGCGATGCGAGCGAGGGCTGTGGCTGCCGAGGACATCACTTCCTCCACACCGGGAGGGGGAGCGAAGAGCCGGGTGAGGTCGCCGACGGCGAGCTCGATGCCGTCGAGGATCTCCGGAAGCGGCACCAGCTCGCCCAGCTCCGCCAAGCCACGGAGCGACTGCATCCGCCGGATGACGGTGTAGAGCGGCTCGCGGTCTCCCGGTGCTATCTGCAGAGAGCGCGCGGCGCGATCGAGCGCGCTGGCGATGAGAGCGTTCTCGCGGGCGATGAAGGCCCGCACGCCGGCGTCGAGCTCGGTGCGGCCGCCGCGCCGGCCGCCCACCTCCGCGCTGCCCCCGCCGGCGAGAGATTCCAGCGCCGCGCCCAGCCGCGCGGCTCGGGCGGTGTCGGCCTCGCCCCACTCCCGGATCCGGCGGACCAGCAGGCGGAACTCCTCGATCGCCTCGGCAACCTGCTCCCGCACCGCGAAGTCCCAATCGCGGGTGCCCTCGCGCACTGCGCGGGTCACCGCTTCCAGCGAAGCCGCGGCCCTCGCCAGCGGCTGTTGCCCTGCCATCAGCGCAGACCCGCGCAGGGCCCGAGCCGCGCGAAGCATATCCTCGCCGGCGGGCGGTTCCTCTCGGTTCAGCAGCGCCTCCAGCCGATCGAGGCACTCGCCTGCCTCGAGCGAGAAGAAATCGGCGGCGGAGAAAGGATGGGTCAAATGAGGGGCTATGGGCTGGGGGCTATGGGCTATGGGTTATCGGCGAGTCTGAAGCTATCAGCGTTCAGGGGGCTTGACCAAGTGGAGCATCTCTTCGACGGCGGAGCGCATTCCCACCATGATGGCGCGGCTCATGACGCTGTGGCCGATGTTGAGTTCCTCGATTTCGGCGATGCGCGCCACCGGAGTCACGTTGCGGTAGGTGAGTCCATGTCCGGCGTGGACGAAGAGGCCCATATCGGCGCCGTGGCCGGCGGCGCGGCGGAGCTCGTCGAGGGCCGCGTCGTTCTGGCGCCAGGTGTGCGCATAGCGGCCGGTATGGAGCTCCACTGCGGGGACACCGAGATCCTTGGCGGCATCGAGCGCGGTGAGCTCCGGGGCGATGAACAGGCTTACCCGGGCGCCGCACTCGTCCAGCCGGCGGATGGTCTCCCGCAGTCGCGGGTTGGGTCGCCGGAGATCGAGACCTCCTTCGGTGGTGATTTCTTCCCGGCGCTCGGGAACGATGGTGGCCTGATAGGGCCGGAGCCGGCAGGCGAGGTCTACGATGTCGGCGCTGGTGGCCAGCTCGAGGTTGAGGATCTTGACAGCGGGAGCGAGCCGCTCGACGTCGTGGTCCTGGATGTGGCGCCGGTCCTCACGCAGATGTACGGTGATTCCGTCGGCACCCGCCGCCTCGCAGAGGGCCGCCGCCTGCAGCGGATCCGGCTCGTCGGTCCGCCGTGCCTGCCTCAACGTGGCCACGTGATCAATGTTGATGTAGAGCCGCATGGGCGTCATTGCTCGGGGCTCCCTGGGCGGTTAACTTCGCTGGCTAACCCATGCACAGTGAGAGACTTGTGATCCAGCGACGGCGGTTTGCGGCGAGGCTCATCCCGGCGGTGCTCGGCACGTTGGTTGTGGCGTGCGGTGGCTCCTCAGCACCGGAAGCGGTCAAGCCGGCCACCAGTCCCACCAGTGCCGTTGAAAGCTTCATGGAGGCGGTGGCCGACAGCAACCTGGCCAAGATGGGCAACCTCTGGGGCACCGCCGGCGGTCCGGCCGCAAAGACCCGGCAGCCGAGCGATTGGGAGCGCCGGGTTGCCGTCATGCAGAGCTATCTGCGCAACGAAAGCCACCGGGTGGTTGCCAACGAAGCGGCCGGCACCGAGGGGCGCCGCGACGTGCAGGTCGAGCTCCGGCGTCAGCTCTGCAGTTGGGTAGTTCCCTTCGTCGTCATCAAAGCCTACGACGGCACCTGGCTGGTCAATCAGGTGGATCTCACCGCCGCAGGCAATCCCTCCCGCCCCTGCGATCCCGGCTCTCAGGTGGACAGTGCCGGCAAGCAGTGACGCTCGCCGGAATCCTGGTCCCCGGCGCTGTTATCTTTATTCGGTAAGCTCGAGCAGGATACCCGCGGTGGCCTTGGGGTGTACGAAGGCAATCCGGCGGCCTCCCGCGCCGATGCGAGGTGTCTCGTCAATCAGCCGGTAGCCGGCAGTGCGGCAGGCATCGAGCGCCTGGTCGAGGTTGCTTACGCGGTAGCAGATGTGATGGATCCCGGGGCCCCGCCGGTCGAGGAAGCGGGCAATCGGGCTTTCGGGCTCGAGAGGGGCCAGCAGCTCCACTTCCGAGTCGCCGAACGGCAGAGATACGATGGCTGCTCCGTCGGCTACTTCGGGAGCGTGAGGCGTCAGGTCGAGGACATCCCGATAGAAGGCCAGTGCCGCGTCGAGATCCGGCACGGCGATACCGACATGCGCAATCCGGGGGCGGTCAGCCAAGCGATCCCTCCGTCCGAATGGTCGAGGCAGTATCAAACTACAGGAGAATAACATCATGGCCACGACGAATACTTCAACTGTCCACGTCACCGACGCTTCCTTCGCCAGTGAAATCGAGCAGGCCAGTGGCCTCGTTCTGGTTGATTTCTGGGCGTCGTGGTGCGGGCCGTGCCACGTCGTGGCGCCGGTGCTCGATCAGCTCGCCGGTGAGTACGCCGGCCGGGCCAAGGTGACCAAGGTGGACGTGGATGCCAACCAGCGCACCGCCATGCGCTTCAACGTCCGTTCCATACCGAGCATTCTGTTCTTCAAGAACGGCCAACACGTGGACACCGTCATCGGCGCGGTGCCGAAGGCGACGCTGGAAGGAAAGATCAAGCAGCATCTAGGGTAGGTCTTAAGTCGAAGGTCGAAGGTCGAAGGTCCGAGGAAGAGGAGGCTCGGTGCTGCAGGACCTTCGACCTTCGACCTTCGACCCAAGACCCCCATGTCCGGCACCCTCTTTGTGGTCGCCACGCCGCTGGGCAACCTTGGCGACCTCTCCGCCCGGGCTGCGGAGGTCTTGCGCACCGTTTCGGTCGTGGCCGCGGAGGACACTCGCCACACCCGCGGCCTGCTCTCGCATCTGGGGGCCGCTCCCACCCTCCTGAGTTTTCACGCGTACTCCCAAGAGCGCCGGTTGGAAGGTCTGCTCGCCATCCTTCGCGATGGGCGTGACGTCGCGCTGGTGACCGATGCCGGCACCCCCGCCGTGAGCGATCCCGGGGCCGAGCTGGTGGCGGCGGCCCGCGGCGAGGGCATAGCCGTGATACCCATCCCAGGCCCCTCGGCGGTGGCGGCCGCGTTGTCCGCCTCCGGGCTCCCCGCCGACCGCTACTTGTTTCTGGGATTTGTCCCGCGCAAAGGACGGGAGCGGGCGCGGCTGCTGGGCCGTGCGGTGCTGGAGGAGTGGAGCGTCGTCATGTTCGAGGCACCCGGGCGCCTGGTGCCTCTATTGCACGACCTGGGCGAGCTCGCGGGGCAGGAGCGGCGGGCAGTGGTCGCCCGAGAGCTCACCAAGATTCACGAGGAGCTCCGCGCCGGAACCATCGCCGCCCTCGCCGATTATTATTCCAGCATCCCTCCCCGCGGCGAAGTGACGGTCGTGCTCGAGGGCACTGGGTCTCCTGCCGAGCCCGCTGACCGGACCGATGAAGCGGTGGAGCAGGCCACCGCGATGCTGGCCGAGGGGCTGACTCGCCGCGAGGTGGCCAGGCGCATCACCGAGAGTCTCGGGATTCCGCGAAACGACGCTTACCGCTTGGTGATGGGACTTCCTTGACAATGCGGGATTGCTGGTGAGCGCCGCCACCCGACACGAGCTTCAGCGACTCTCGCGGCCGCTGCGGATCAGGTCGCGCGCGGGATGGGCTGCGCTGGGACTGGGCGCCGGCGCACTACTGTTGGGAGCGGCGGCGTGGCTGGTGCGGTTGGACTGGCTCAGCGCTCCCTATTGGGTGCTCGTGGCATGGGCGCTGGCGCTGGCGGCGCTGGCGATCGTGGCATGGCTGGCGTGGAGGGCGCAGGATACGCTGTCCTCGGCCCGGGTTGCCCGGCAACTGGAGGAGCGGGGAGCCTGGCGGCAGGGAACCCTGACCGCGTTGCTCGACTCCGCGGCACCGGGCACCAGCGAATCGTTGCTCGATCTGGCGGACCGGACGCAGGCGGCCGAGCTTTTTCGCCGGGGAGACGAAGCGGTGGAGCCACTGGCGCGGCCGGTCAGAGCGCTCGCGCTCGCCGGTGCCGCGGTCCTGTTGCTCGGTCTGACCGCATTCGCCTCGGCGGACCCGGTTGGCGGCGCGGCTTCCGCGCTCTGGCATCCGCGGCGGGCTTGGGACGCCACCGTGGCACCGGTGCGGCTGCGCGCCGCCGGCTCATTGGTAGACCGGGGCGACTCGGTCGAGTTCGAGGTCGAAGCCTTTGGCCGTCGCAGCGCGACGTTTTGGGTGCGGGCTCCCGGGGAGTCGTGGCGGCCGCGTGGCGTCCGGCTCGATTCACTGGGCCGCGCAAAGGTGTGGAGCGGCGCCCTGCAGAGCGATCTGTACGCTCGCGTCAGCAGCGGAACCCGTAACTCCGATACAGTGCTGGTCAGAGTTCGCCTTCCGGTGTTCCTCGGATCTCTCACGGTCACCGCGCATTATCCGGCGTATCTGGGTATGGAATCCGAACCGGTCCCCACCGGCGGAGATACCTTGATCTTGCCGGCGGGTACCAGACTGGAGACTCGGGGTGAGGCGACGGCACCGCTCGCGCGGGCCATCTGGTCCGCCGGCACCCGGGAGCGGCGGCTTGCCGTAACGGCAGGCCGATTTTCGGGCAGCTTCGTTCCTCAGGTCTCGGCGGAGTATCGTCTCACCCTCACTACCGACAACGGCGCTCCCCTGGCCGGAGACACGGTCCGGCTTCCGGTCCGCATCGTGGCCGACAGCGCGCCGCAGGTCGGCATTCCGGTACCCGGGGCTGACACCCTGGCTCCGTTGAGCCTCGAGCTGCCCCTGGTGATAGATGCGCGCGACGATCACGGGATCACCTCGGTCACCGTGGAGAGCCGGCGGATCAGCCGCCTGGGGGTGACCGACTCCACTCAGCGGCAGAACCTGGTCATTCCGCCCCAGCGTCCCGACCACGCCATCCTGGCGCACACTCTCGATCTCAACCAGCGGGGGCTGCTGCCCGGCGATACGGTGCGCTACTCCGCCGTCGCCAGGGACAATACGCCGGGGCGCCAGGCAGGGCGGTCGCGTGAGTTCGTTCTTCGGCTGCCAACCATGAGCGAGGTCCGTGCGGCGCAACGCGAAGCCACCGAGACCGTCTCCAGCCAACTCGACTCGATGTCGGCTTCGAGCCGGCGCCTGGAGCGGCAAACCGAGGATCTGGCGCGGGAACGAGCGCGCCCCGCCGATGGCGCAGGAGAGAGAAGCGAAGAGTCGCTGTCGTTCGAGGAATCGAAGCGCGCCGAAGGCGTGGCCAAGTCGCAGCGGGAGCTCATGCAGCAGGCCGAGGCGCTGAAGGAGTCGCTCGAGTCCCTGCGGAAAAGCGCGGAGGCCGCCGGCGTCGGCGATTCAGCGTGGCAGCGGCAGCTTGAAGAGATTCGGGACCAGCTCGACCGTGCGCTCTCGCCTGAGCTGCGCGAGCGACTCGCCGAGTTGGAGCAGGCGCTAAAAAATCTTGATGCGGAACAAGCCAAAGCGGCGTTGGAGCGGCTGGCTGAGGCGCAGAAGGGGCTGCGAGAGGCGCTGGAGCGCAGCCGCGAGCTATTCCGCCGCGCTGCGTTGGAGGGCGACCTCGCCAACCTGACCCAGGAATCGCGAGAGCTGGTGCGGGAGCAGCAGCAATGGAACGAGCTGGTGCCGTCGGCCGACAGCACCGGTGCTTCGGCCGCTGAGCGGGAGCTGGCGGCGCGCGCCGACTCGCTGGGGAAGGGTCTCGACCGGCTGGCTCAAGCCGCGGAGGGCGACGAACGCCAGCAGCGCCTGGAAGCCGCAGCCGAGCAGGCAGGCAAGGCCGCGCAGCAGATGCAGCAGGCGGCTCGGCTGGCGCAGCAAGGACAGCGGCAGCAGGCCAAGGAGCAGGGAGAGGCAGCGTCCAAGTCCCTCGAGCCGTTGGGCGACAAGCTGCAGCAGGAGCGGGAGCAAATGCAGCAGCAATGGCGCGACGAAGTCATGCAGGCGTTGGATGCCGCGTTGACGGAGACCGGACGCCTGGCCGAGCGCCAGCTCGCGGTACAGGAGGCGCTGAGGAGCGGGGAGTCGGTCAGTCCCTCTCTTCGCGCAGAGCAGGGGGCCATCGAGGAAGGGGTGCAGCGGCTGGTGGAGCAGGTCCGCAAGGCGGCGGGCAAGAATGCGCTGGTGCCTCCCCAGATTGGCGCGGCGCTCGGAGGGGCTCAGCTCCAGATGCAGAAGACCCGGGAGTCCATCTCATCGGCGCTGGCCAATCCGCGGGAGGCGGCCGAACAGGCCGGGGGCGCCGTTGATGCGCTCAACACCGCCGCGCACCAGCTCATCCGCGCGCGGGGAGACGTCGCCGGGGCGGGCTCGGGCTCGGGCCTGGCTGAGGCGCTCGAACGAATGGCGCAGCTGGCTCAGCAGCAGGGAGGGCTGGGCAAGCAGGCGGCCGGTATGATGCCTATGATCGGCGCCGGCGGGGTCGGGGAGCAGTTGAGGCGGCTCGGAGCGCGGCAGCGCGCCCTTGCCGAGGAGCTGGAAAAGATGAAAGGCCAGGGCAACATGCCCGGCGCCGGCGAACTGGCAGAGGAGGCCAGGGATCTGGCCCGACGCCTCGAAGCCGGACGGCTCGACCGCCAGGTGGTCGAGCGCCAAGAACGGCTGTTTCGGCGAATGCTCGATGCCGGTCGCACTCTGCAGGGGCAGAAGGAGGACGAGCGCAAGGAGCGGCAGAGCACCAGCCCGACCAAGGACGACGCCCGCCTCCCTCCAGCGCTGCGTGCGCGGCTGCTGGGAGACGACAACCGTCTCCGGGTACCGACGTGGGAAGAACTGCAACGGTTCTCGCCGGAGGAGCGACGGCTGGTGGTAGACTACTTCCGGCGGCTGTCCGAGACGCCGAGATAATGTCCTTGCGCCGACTCCTGCTCGCCGCGCTTTGCGCCCTTCCCAGCGCCATCCACGCCCAACAAGGAGGAATGTCGCGCGCCTTTGACCTGGAGCGGCGCGGCAGCTATGCGGCGGCGGCCGAGGCCTATCGGTCGGTCCTCGCCACCAAGCCGGGCGACGCGTCGGCGCTGCTCGGCCTGGAGCGGGTACTGCTGCCGATCAACCGCAGCGCGGAGATCCTGCCCGAGGTGCGCGCGGCACTCGCCGCCAACCGGTCGAGCGGAGCACTCTATGGAGTGGCGCTGAGGGCGTGGGCAGCCGTGGAGGAGCCCGACAGTATGCGTGCCGTGGCTGAGCGATGGGCACAAGCCACACCCGGAGACGAAGCACCGTATCGGGAGTGGGGCGCCGCGGCGCTGAGCCGGCGCGATCGGGCGGGCGCGCTCGCGGCGTACCGCATGGGACGCGAGCGGCTGGGCCGACCCCATGCTCTGGCGGCGGAGATGGCGCAGGTTGCTCTCACTGACGGCGATTACACCACGGCTCTGCGCGAGTGGATTCCCGCCATCGAGAAGCTCCCCGGCTATCGCGTCACCGCGGTGGCCACGCTGAGCCAGGCGCCGGAGGCCGTTCGTCCCCGACTGCTGCAGCTGCTCGCCCGCGAGGACAAGTTCGCCGCACGGCAACTGGAGAGCGAGTTGCGGGTGCGGTGGGGAGATCCGCTGGGAGGGTTGCGTGCGCTGCAATCTTCGCTCCCGGCGGATCGGGGCTCGGCGGTCGAGGCGCTGAGAGGCATTCTCGACCAGCTACGCACCTCTCGAACTCAGGAGGCGCTGCTGGCACAGGGGCGGGTTCTGGAGGCCTTGGCGGGCCGCGGCTCCGAGGCGCAGGCATCCCGGTTGCGGCTCGAGGCCGCGCAGGCGTACTCCGCCGCCGGCGACCGCGATTCGGCCCGGCGGATGCTCACCGGTCTGGCCGACGATCGGACCGCCTCCGCCACCGTCGCATCCGGCGCGGGGACGACGCTGGTCACCGTACTTGTCGGTGACGGGAAGCTGGAGGAGGCCAACAGGCGCCTCGAAGATCTCCGGCCATCCATCTCCCCGGAAGAGTACGGCTCTCTCCGGCGGAGCATCGTGCTGGGCTGGGTCCAAGCCGGAGAGCTGGGCCGAGCCGATTCGATGCTCGGAGCCGACAGCACGATCGAGGGGCTCGCGCTGGTGGGAAAGATCCGGCTTTACCGGGGGGACGTGCCCGGAGCCATCGAGAGCTTTAAAGCGGCTGGTCCATACGCCGGCGAGCGAGCCGAAGCTACCCAGCGCACCACTCTCCTGGCACTGCTGCAGCCGATCGAAGCCGACAGTCTGCCCGCCCTCGGCGCCGCGCTACTCCAGGTGGAAAAGGGCGACACCGCGGAAGCGGCAACATCCCTGGAACAGGTGGCGTCGCAGCTCCCGGCGTCCAAGGGTGGGGCCGAGCTGCGTCTACTGGCCGGGCGTCTGGCCGCGGCTAGCGGGAAGAGTGGCGATGCCGAACGCCTCTTCCGGGCAGCGACGGCAAAAGAGGCGCCGGCCACCGCGCCCGCGGCCGAACTGGCGCTGGCCGAGCTGCTGCTGGGGCAGGGGCGAGCCGGCGAGGCCATCGCCCGGCTCGAGCACCTCATACTCTCGTACCCGGAGAGCGCCCTGGTTCCGCAGGCTCGCCGTACGCTGGACCGCGCGCGCGGGGGAGTACCCCAGACGTGAAGCGGCGGGAGTTCGTGGCGCGCACTTGCGCCGGCCTTGCGACCCTGAGCCCGCTGTCGCGACTCACGCTCGCCTCGGCCGCGGCGCCTTGGCTGCTGGTCCCGATGGACGATGCCCAGGCCGATCACCTCAAGGCGTATGGGCTCACCTTTCGGCTGCTGGAGCGGGGCGGCCGGGCCGAGTGGTTCCTCAACTACCGCAACGGCTCCTTCCTGCTGCCGGCCGACGCGGCGACTGCACGGGATGCCGCCCTCGCCGGCGTCACCACCGAGCCGCTCGAGGACGGGCGGCTGGTGCAGATCCGCGGGCAACTGCAGGAAGGAAACATGGATGCGGTGCCGCTGGAGAAGGCGCCGAAGGTGGCGGTCTACGCCCCGCCCAATGCGGCGCCGTGGGACGACGCGGTCACCATGGCACTCAACTACGCCGGCATCAGGTTCGACAAGATCTGGGACGAAGAAGTGGTGGGCGAGACTCTCAAGACCTACGACTGGCTGCACCTCCACCACGAAGACTTTACCGGACAGTTCTCCAAGTTCTTCCTCAACTACGCCGGAGCCCCCTGGCTGGTGGACATGGTGGAGCGGAACCGAGAGGTGGCGCGCTCGCTCGGCTTTCCCTCGGTGCCGGCGGAAAAGAAGGCGGTGGCCTCGGCCATCGCGGCGTACGTCGAGCGGGGGGGCTTTCTCTTTGCCATGTGCACTGCCACCGAGACGCTCGATCTGGCGCTGGCGGCGGATGGAGTGGACATTGCCGCCTCGTACGCGGACGGCTCCCCGATGGATCCCGATGCCTCCTCCCGCATGCGATGGGAACGGGCCCTCGCCTTCCACAAAGCCCAGCTGGAGCTGAGCCCCACCATGCCGGTATACTCGGACATTGACGGGCACCGGGTGAACTCCCCCGACCGGCGGCAGCCGCTGGGCTCGTTCACCCTGTTCAACTTCAGCGCCAAGATAGACCCCGTGGCCGCGATGCTGGTGCAGAACCACCGGCAGGTCATCCCTGACTTCTACGGGCTCACAACGTCGTTCACCCGCGACACGCTCAAGCCGAGCGTTACCATCCTGGCGGAGGAGCCGGGCACCCCGTGGGTCAAGTACCTGCATGGTGAGCGGGGACAGGGAACCTGGACCTTTTTCGGCGGACACGACCCGGAGGACCCGCAGCACCAGATCGGCGACTCAGCCACCGACCTCTCGCTGCACCCCCACTCGCCCGGGTACCGGCTGATTCTCAACAACGTGCTCTTTCCGGCGGCTAAGAAAAAGGAACTGAAGACTTGAGCCCGCCGCGCTCCCCTGTCACCCTAGAGCGGAGCGAAGGGGGCATGATTCGGGTTATGCCCCCTTCGCTCCGCTCAGGTGACAACCATGACGATCGCATGACGACGCCCCCCTCCGAGCGCATCGCCCCCGGCGTCCGCGGCTATCTCGCGGGCGAGATCTCCGCCGCCGGAGGGCGCGAGGTGTCGTTCGTGGCCCAGGTGGATCGCGACGGTGTGATCACCGGCGCTCGCACCGTGGCTCGGGGAACCGTCGAGATGGTGTTGGCCCTGCCCGGCGTGGCCGTACGCGGTGAGATGCTGCTGCACAACCATCCCAGCGGACGGCTGGATCCTTCCGGCGCCGACCTCAACGTCGCCGCGCGGCTCCATGACGGCGGAGTGGGGTTCGGCATCATAGACAACGGTGCCACCGAACTGTACGTGGTGGTCGAGGTGCCTCGCGACCGTGCCATCACCCGGATAGACCCCTTCGAGGTGGTTGACACGCTGGGAGAGCACGGCCCGGTGGCTGCTCAGCTCGGCCAGTACGAGGATCGCCGAAGCCAGCGCGACATGGCAGCGTATGTGGCCGACGGGTACAACGACGGCGGCGTGATGCTGCTCGAGGCGGGAACCGGCGTGGGAAAGTCGTTCGCCTATCTGGTACCCGCGCTGGCCTGGGCTCGAGCCAACGGCGAGCGCACCGTGGTGAGCACCAACACGATCAACTTGCAGGAACAGCTGGTGGGAAAGGATCTGCCGCTGCTGCGCGAGGCGCTGGCGACGAAGGATTATTCACCGACCTTCGCGTTGCTCAAAGGGTGGCGCAATTATCTCTGCCTCTCCCGCATGCACCAGGCGGTGGCATCCCAACGGACGCTGCTGGAGCACGACAAGCTCGACGAGCTGGTCGGCATCTCGCAGTGGTCGGGACATACCGCCGACGGCACCCTCAGCGACCTTCCGGTGACGCCGAGCCCGGAGGTGTGGGACGAGGTGAGCGCCGAGCCCGATCTCTGCACCCGGCTCAAGTGCGCCCACTTCGACCGCTGCTTTCTCTTCCGCGCCCGCCGGCGCGCCGCCGAGGCGGACGTGGTGGTGGTCAATCATCATCTCCTGGCCGCCGATCTGTCGGTCCGCCAGGCGCAGGACAACTGGGAGGAAGCCGCGGTGCTTCCGCCCTACCGCCGCCTGGTGCTGGACGAGGCGCATCATCTGGAGGAGGTCGCGGCCACCCACCTCGGCATCCAGGTGACCAGCCGGACCGTGCGCCGGCTGCTCGGCCGCTTCGAGCGAAACGGCCGTGGCCTCGCTCCCACGCTGGCCCAGGAGCTGGCCAGCCGAAACGATCTGTTGAGCCGGGCCAGCTTTGACCTGCTGCGCCAGCGGCTGCTCCCCGCGCTGGCCGATGCCCGGCGGGCCACCGATGCGCTCTTTCTGCGGCTGCACGGCCGGTTGGAGGAGGCGGCGGCCGGACAGCTCCGACTGGACGACGCTTTCGGTGCCGATCCCATCTGGGGCCAGGGACTTCGCTTCGAGCTCGATGCTTCGCTCACCGCCTTTACCGCGCTCCGGGAGACGGTCGAGACCATTGCCGACCGGATGGCGGAGGGCGAAGACACCGAGCGGCGGGGACAGATCCTGCAGGAGCTGCGCGCGGTCATGCGCCGGTTGGAATCCATTTCCGACGGCCTCAACCGGACCCTCCGCCCCGCCGGCGGCGGAGCCCCGACGGTACGGTGGATGGAGCGCACTCCACGGGGCCAGCAGGTGAGCCTCTACGAGGTGCCGCTCGACCTTTCCCCGGTGCTCCGGGAGCTGCTCTTCGATCGGCTCGATACGGTGGTGCTCACCAGCGCCACACTCGCCGCTGCCGGTGATTTCGGCTTTCTCGAGTCGCGCCTTGGCCTCGGCGGAGAGAATACTCCGGTGACGGTGCGGGAGGCTTTTCCTTCGCCGTTCGACTATCCCACCCAGTGCGTGTTCGGAATCCCCAATGATCTGCCGGAGCCCCGCGAGGACGAGCACGCTCACGCCACGGCAGTGGTGGAGATCGTAACCGACCTGGCCTATGCGTCGGACGGCGGAATGTTCGTGCTGTTCACCAGTCACGCCTCACTCAGGCGGGCAGCTGGCGAGCTGCGCCTGGCGCTGGGAAACCGCTGGCCCATCCTGGTGCAGGGCGAGGGCCCGCGCGACATCCTGCTGCGCCGTTTTCGGGAGGCGGAGAATGCAATTTTGCTGGGCACCGATTCCTTTTGGGAGGGAGTGGACGTGCCGGGCCGCGCGCTCCGCACCCTGGTTCTCAACAAGCTACCTTTCAAAGTCCCGTCGGAGCCGGTCACCGCCGCGAGACTCGAACGCCTGGCGGAAGAAGGTCTGGACGGCTTCATGAACTACCTCCTTCCGCACGCCGCGCTCAAGTTGAAGCAGGGGTTCGGGCGCCTGATCCGCAGCCGGCAGGACATGGGTGTGGTGGTACTGCTGGACAGCCGGGTGGTCACCCGGCGCTACGGCCCGCTGCTGCTCGGCGGCCTCCCCAGGGCGGAGCGGGTGGTGGGGAGCTGGGCCCAGGTTCGCACCAAGTGTGAGGATTTTTT